>WBZP01002624.1_pt1 | contig 20425 bp, 16 predicted proteins | sample 5204301 | NCBI WGS metagenome assembly WBZP01 (sample SAMN12412401, study PRJNA552823) | activated sludge metagenome | isolation source: activated sludge from nitrification reactor of wastewater treatment plant... | place: USA: Pennsylvania | collected 2017
CACGCACAACCCACTGCAGCGCCTCGGCGGCCTTCTTGGGGTTGGTGATGATCGGGGTGATCAGGTGCGGAATGCCCTCATAGGCATTCAGTTCGACCCGCTTGGGGTCGACCATGATCATCCGCACCTCATCGGGGGTGGCGCGCATCAGCACCGAGCAGATCAGTGAGTTGATGAACGAGGACTTGCCCGAACCAGTCGCACCGGCCACCAACAAGTGCGGCATCTTCGCCATGTTGGCGATCACGAAGCCGCCCTCGACGTCCTTGCCAAGTCCAGTGATCATCGGGTGGTGGTCGTTGCGCGCGGTCGCCGAGCGCAGCACGTCACCGAGGGTGACCACCTCTTTGTCGGTGTTGGGAATCTCGATCCCGATCGCGGACTTGCCCGGGATCGGGCTCAGGATCCGCACATCGGCGCTAGCCACGGCATAGGCGATATTGCGGCTCAGCGCGGTGACCTTCTCCACCTTGACCGCCGGGCCGAGTTCGACCTCGTATCGGGTCACGGTCGGACCGCGCGTATAGCCGGTCACCTGGGCGTCGATGCCGAACTCATCGAGCACGTTCATCAAACGGTCGACGACGTCGTCAGAGGCTCGGGTGCGGGGCTTGTGCGCCGTACCCACTTTGAGTACCTGAGAGTCCGGCAAGGAGTAGGTGACATCCCCAGACAGCGACAGTTGCTCGACCCGCTGTGGCAGCGGAGTGTGCACCGGGGGCGCCAACTCAGCCTTGGGCGCCTCCTCATCGGGCGTCTCCACGGCAGCTGCCTTGGCCCGCTTGCGCACCTCGCGGTCCTCCAACACGGGAGTGTCGTAGGCAGGATCATCACTTGGCGGATCCAGATCGTCGGCTGGCCGTCGGCGCCCGCGCCTGGCGACCGGAGCTGTATCTTCTGCGGCCTCGGTGACTGGTCGACGGCCGAGCACCATGTCAGAGAGTGCTCGCAATCGAACCGGAATCTGATAGATCGGCGTGGCCGTGATCACCAGGAGTCCGAAAATCACAGCGAGGATCAGCAAAGGGACGGCGACCAACGGGGTCGGGAACAACGACAACAGCAATTGCGACACGCCGTACCCAATGGCACCACCGCCGGCGCGAAGGGCGGCCGGATCGGCGGCCGCAGAGTTGCCAGCCGAGAAGTGCACGATCCCGAGTACGCCGAAGAGCAGGCTGGCCCAGCCGATCATCTGGCGGCCCGCGGGCCCATTGCGTTCGGGGTCGCGCAAGTTGCGCCACGCCACGATCACCAAGAGGACCGGCACCAACCACGACACCAGGCCGACGCTGCCGCCGACGACTGATCGGGTGAACTCCCCGACCGGGCCGCCGAGGCGCCACCAGACGCTGGCGGCCACGATCACGGCAAGGCCGAGCAAGAACAATCCAGCACCGTCACGACGTTGTTCGGGATCAATCTCGCGAGCACCGTCGCCGAAACTGCGGGCGGCCCCGCCCACCAGATGAGCTGTGCCGTTCCAGGCGGCCGCCACTGCGCTGCCGAGTGCAGCGAACGTGCGATAGACCGGCCCGGGGCCACTGCGCACAGCGCGTGGAGCGGGTCGCTTCTTCGGTGTTGGCTTCCGTGACGCCGTCGCTCGCGAAGGGGACCGCTTCGTGCTTGATCCCTTTGCGCGCGACGCCGTCGGGGAAGACGTACGGGTCGCCATGGTCCGGAGGGTACGTGACCGACACACCAGTCACATGGATCACACGCCGTAACACCTCCCCCAGGAGTCCCCACTCCAGAATCGCCGACGCGCCCGGTTCTTCCGCCGACGCGCCCAGTTCTTCCGCCGACGCGCCCAGTTCTTCCGCCGACGCGTCGTCTTGTCCTGAGCAAACATCCGGGCGGCTCCTCGGAACTTCCCGGCGCGTCGGCGGAACTTCCCGGCGCGTCGGCGGAACTTCCCGGCGCGTCGGCGGGATTTCCCGGCGCGTCGGCGGAACTTCCCGGCGCGTCGGCGGGATTTTGCGGCGCGTCGGCGAGCAGGTCGTTTGGGGCCAAACGATGTGAGGTTGATCTCAGAACGCCGTACGTCGTGCCAACTCAACCGCTCGTCGCACCACGTTCATCGAGGGTGGCTGACGAGGTCTATGCGGGGGAGATAACTTCGGATTGGCCGCCTGATACCGACGGCTCGTCAGTACAAACCCTGGAGGGGGGAACCGGCATGGACGTCACCGACATCGCCAGATGGCAATTCGGCATTACGACCGTCTATCACTTCCTCTTCGTTCCGATCACGATCGGTCTCTCCGCGATCATCGCGACGATGGAGACCGCATGGCTGCGGACGAACAAAGAGGAGTACCTGCGCTTGACGAAATTCTTCGGCAAGCTCTTCTTGATCAACTTCGCGATCGGTCTGGTCACCGGCATCGTGCAGGAGTTCCAGTTCGGGATGAACTGGTCTGACTATTCCCGCTTCGTCGGCGACATCTTCGGCGCTCCGCTAGCCGTGGAAGCCCTCTTGGCGTTCTTCCTCGAATCGACCTTCCTGGGCCTGTGGATCTTCGGTTGGGACAAACTCCCCCGCAAGGTGCACGCAGCCTGCATGTGGGCCGTCCACATCGGCACCCTCTTCTCCGCCTACATGATCTTGGCCGCCAACTCCTGGATGCAGAACCCGGTCGGTCTCAAGATCAACGCCGAGTCTGGCCGCGCCGAACTCACCGACTTCTGGGCCGTGGTGTTCAACAAGGTCCAACTAGTCACGTTCCCCCACGTCGTGATGTCGGCCTACGCCACTGCTGGCGCCTTCGTGCTCGGTGTGGCCGCCTACCTCTACGTGCGCAAGGCCACGGCTGCTGCCGACAAGGGCGTCTATCTCAAGGGCATCCGCATTGGTGCTGCTTGGCTCTTGGTCGCGGGGCTAGGGGTCGCGATCTCTGGTGACATCCAGGGCAAGATCATGACCGACGTTCAGCCCATGAAGATGGCCGCCGCAGAGGGCCTCTATGAGACGGCCAGCAAGGCGCCGTTCTCGGTGCTCACCGTGGGCAAACTTGATGGCTCCGAGGCCAAGAACATCATCGAGGTCCCTGGCTTGCTGTCGTTCCTGGCGACCGGTGACTTCAACGGCACCGTCAAAGGGATCAACCCAATCGAGAAGCAGTACCAGGGCAAGTACGTCGACAACGCGTTGACCAAGTCCGACTCCTACACCCCGGTGATCCCGGTGACCTACTGGTCGTTCCGCTTCATGATGGGGCTGGGCTTCTTCGCCGCTGCCGGCGCTCTGCTGATCCTGCTGATGACCCGCAAGGGCAAGCAACCGACCGCCAAGTGGTTCGGCACGATGGCCATCTTGCTGCCGATCGCCATGGTGCTCGGCAACAGCTGGGGCTGGATGTTCACCGAGATGGGTCGTCAGCCGTGGGTCGTCTTCGGCTACATGACCACCGCGGCTGGGGTCTCCCCCGGCGTCACCGTGCTCACCGCCTGGATCGGCGTGATCGTGCTGACCCTGCTGTACGGCGTGCTCGCGGTCATCGAGTTCGGCCTGTTGTGGCGCTACATCAAGGCTGGCGCGCCCGCCTTCGTCGAGCCGCCGAACCCCGGCCAGGAACCAACCGACCACGACGCCCCCATGGCGTTCGCGTACTGAGCTTGAGAGGAGATGACAATGGAACTCACCACCATTTGGTTCGCGCTCATCGCGATTCTGTGGATCGGGTACTTCACCCTCGAGGGCTTCGACTTCGGTGTCGGAATGCTGCTGCCCGTGCTTGGCAAGGACGAGCAGGAGAAGAGGGTTCTCTACAACACCATCGGCCCCCTGTGGGACGGCAACGAGGTGTGGGTACTGACGGCTGGTGGCGCTACCTTCGCCGCCTTCCCTGAGTGGTATGCCACCTTGTTCAGCGGGTTCTTCCTGCCGCTGTTGCTAATCCTGGTGGCTCTGATCATTCGCAACCTCGCCTTCGACTACCGCGGCAAGAAAGACAGCGACTCGTGGCGTGCGAACTGGGACAAGGCCGCCATCGTCGGCTCGTTCCTGCCCGCGCTGCTCTGGGGCGTCGCCTTCGCCAACATCGTTGCTGGTGTGCCGATGCGGGCCAACCCGAGCGGCTTCGGCGTGCTCTTCGACGGCACCTTGTTCACCCTGCTCAACCCGTTTGGCCTGCTCGGTGGATTGGTCACGTTGACGCTGTTTGCCACGCACGGGGCGATGTTTGTCGCACTCAAGACCGATGGCGCCATCCGGGTACGGGCTCGGGAACTCTCGGTCAAGCTGGGCCTGGTGGCCGCCGTACTCGCGGTGATCTTCTTGGTCTGGACCTTGATCAAGTCCGGTTGGGAACTCCCGGCACTGGTGCTCTTCGCTCTGGCGGCGGTGTCGCTCCTCGGCGCGATCTTCATGGCCACCAAGGGACGCGAAGGTTGGGCCTTCGTGGGCACCTTCCTGACCATCGCCTTGGCGGTTGCTGGGCTGTTCGTCGTGTTGTTCCCAGCAGTGATGCCGGCGAGCAACGACCCGGCCTTGTCCTTGATGGCCGGTCATAACCCGGCTGTGGGGATCTCGGCTGCGTCGACGACCTACACACTCACCGTGATGACGTGGGTGGCGGTGATCTTCACGCCCATCGTGTTGATCTACCAGGGTTGGACCTACTGGGTCTTCCGCAAGCGGATCGCAACTCACCACATCCCGGCTGTGGATGTGCCGGAGACTGTGTCGGCCTGAGCGCACGGCACAATGACCCGGTGACTACTGGCCCCTCTCAGCCCTCGGCTGCTCCGCAAACCGAGGGCGGGAGGGGCCCTCTTGATGTTCGGGCCCTGCCGCACCTCCGGGTCGCCCAAGGCTGGCTGCTGGCCGTAGTGGCGGGCAGCACCCTTCAGGGGATCGCAGCCATTGCCCAGGCCTTCGCCCTGGGCGCTTTGATTGTCGATCTGATCGCCGGACGCCCGCAGTGGCAGGTCGCTGCTGGTTGGTTGCTGGCCATCGCGCTCGTGCGCGCATTGGGCGGGTTGGCGTCAGACTATGCGGCTGCTCAGGCTGCTGGTCGGATCTCGAGTCGCCTGCGCGGACTGGTGATTCGCGCCGCACTCAACCAGGGGTACGACGAAACCGCCCGCCGCCGAGCCGGAGAGCTCGGTTTGCTGGCCACTCGTGGCGTCAGCGCGGTCGAGCCTTATGTAACTCGCTATCTGCCTGCCCTCGTGGTGGCCGCGGTGCTGCCCGTGCTCACCGTGATTGCGATCTTGAGCCAAGACTGGCTCTCGGCCATTGTGGTGATCTGCACGCTCCCGCTGATCCCGGTCTTCGCCGCGTTGATTGGGCTGGCTACTCAGGAGAAGTCCGACCAGCAATGGCGCACGTTGAGCGTGTTGTCGGGCCACTTCCTCGACGTGGTTCGCGGCCTGCCAACGCTGGTCGCCTATCGTCGGGCCGGCGCCCAAAGTGGCCGGATTCGGCAGATCACCGACGCCTACCGTCGTACGACCAATGAGACGTTGAAGGTGGCCTTCCTCTCCTCGGCCGCCCTGGAGTTGATTGCCACCATTTCAGTGGCTCTGGTTGCAGTGACGGTCGGCCTGCGACTGGCCCACGGCACTCTCGATTTCCGCACCGCTCTGGTCGTCCTGCTGATGGCTCCGGAGGCCTATTGGCCGCTACGCCGTGTGGGTGCAGAGTTCCATGCGGCTGCCGAAGGCACCACCACCTTCGCCAAAATCCACGAACTCCTGATCGACTCCCCCGCAGAATCCCCCGACACCAAACCGCTCCCACGTGGTGCGTTGCTGATCGACCACCTCCACGCCGGGTACGCCGAAAGAGAAGTCCTTCACGACGTCACCGCCACCATCCCCGAACGCGGACTGACCGCCATCGTCGGGCCGAGCGGATGTGGAAAATCGACTCTGTTGGCCGCGCTGCTGGGCGAACTCCCGGTGCAGCAGGGCACGATCACCGTCGGCGGAGTCCCGATCTCAGACCACCTTGCCCAATGGCGAGCCCAGGTCGCCCACGTGGGCCAGCGTCCCTGGCTGATCAGCGGGACGATTGCCGACAACGTGCGGATCGCTGACCCCGACCTGGACGACGAAGCGGTGGTCAGCGCGCTCCGGGCTGTCGAACTGGACCTGCCCCTGGACCACGAAGTCGGCGAGGACGGACACCGACTATCGGCCGGCCAACGCGCGCGATTGGCATTGGCTCGGGTCGTGGCCGCAGACCGACCGTGGGTCCTCCTCGACGAGCCGACGGCCCACCTCGATGCGGCCACCGAAGCGGCCCTGCTACGCACGCTGCAACATATGGCCCAGACCCGCGGCGTGATCGTGGTGGCGCACCGTACCCCCCTGATCGAGGCCGCTACCACCGTCCTCGAACTCCCCTCTCGCCGAGTAGGGGGTTATCGCGCGCCGAGTAGGGGCTTATCGCGCGCCGAATCGGGGGTTAGTGCCCCGGCCACCTTCGGAGAGGTGGCAGCCCCCCGCACCAGCCGGGCAGCCCTGGGCGCAGTGCTGGCTTCCCTCGCCTCCGGATTTGGAGTGGCGCTGACCGCTACCGCCGGCTGGCTGATCGCGCGTGCCGCGGAGCAGCCACCGGTGCTCTATCTGATGGTTGCCATCGTTTCGGTCCGGCTCTTCGGTCTTGGTCGGCCTGCGCTGCGCTATCTGGAGCGACTGGTCACCCACGATGACGCGCTGCGACTGCTGGCCGACCGACGGGCCAAGGTGTACGACGTCGTCGTACCCCTCGTGCCGGCACGGCTCGGCCGCCGCCGCGGCGACCTGCTCACCTCGATCGTCGACGATGTCGATGCCTTGGTCGACGAGCGTCTGCGGGTGCGACTCCCCCGCACCACCTGGCTGCTGCTCACCGCGATCGTGGTGGCTGTCTGCGTGCTCCTGCAGCCCCAAGCCGCCCTGGTCGTCGCCCTCGGCAGTCTGCTCTCGGGCGTGGTCGCGTGGTCGGTGGCCTATTGGTTTGCTCGACGAAGTGAGACCATGGCGATCCAGGCGCGGGCCGCGTTGTCGGCTGCGGTGGTTGATACCGTCTCCAACGCGCGCAGCCTGGTGCTCTGGCAGCGCGATCAGGCAGCCGTGACCGAGATCGGCGAGATCAGTGATCGGTTGTCTCGGAGCATGTCGAGGTCAGCCCTGGGCGTTGGCTTGGGTCGCGCAGTGGCCACCCTGGGTGGCGCGCTCGGTGTAGTGGCAGTGGCCCTCGCAGTCGCTGGGCCGCTCGGTGCCGGCGACCTTTCCGGACCGGTCACCGCGCTCCTTGTGCTCCTCCCGATCGCCATGGTCGATGTGGTCAGCCCCCTGGCCGATGCCGGGTCGTTGGCGGTGCGGACTGCGTCCGCCGCACAGCGTGTCGACCATCTCAGTCAGATCCAACCCGCAGTGATCGATCCGGCCAGTCCGACTCCCCTGACCGAGACCAAACCCGACGTGACTCTGCGCAATGTGTCGGTCGGCTGGACTGCAGAACCGGTGCTGTCCGCCCTTGATCTCACGCTTCGCCCAGGACGGCGACTCGGGATCGTCGGCCCTTCAGGCTGCGGCAAGTCGACGGTCGCTGCGTTGTTGATGCGCTTTCTCTCTCCGTTGTCAGGGATCCACCGAGTGGCGGGGCTCGACGTGACCACCCTGACCGCTGACGACGTACGACGAACGACTGCGCTCGTCGACGACGACCCGTATGTGTTCTCCTCCACTCTCGCCGAGAACGTCCGCCTGGCCCGGCCAGAAGCCGACAACGAAGCAGTCGAATCCGCCTTGCGCGCCGCACACCTCGGCGCGTGGCTGGACTCGTTGGCCGCCGGCCTGAGCACCCTGATCGGCGAAGGACATGCTCAGGTCTCCGGGGGTGAACGCGCCAGACTCGGGCTAGCCAGAGCATTGCTCGCCGACCCTGCAGTGTTGGTGCTCGACGAACCCACCGCCCATCTCGATACCGAGACCGCCCACGCAGTCACCGACGACCTGCTGGCTGCGGCAGAGGGCCGCACCATCGTCTGGATCACCCACGGCACTGTGGGCCTGGACCAGATGGATGAGGTGCTGCGGTTCTAGCGACGTTGGTCGGCTCTGCCGACATCACCAGCCCAGATCGCAATCCGCAGCGCGGTCAGATCATCGAGGTCAAACGGGTCACGTCCGGTGATCTCCCGCACCCTGGCCAAGCGGTGGCGCACGGTATTGACGTGCACGAACTCGGCTCGGGCGGCTCGTTCGACCGAGCGGTTGCCTTCGATGAAGGCCTTGAGGGTGCCCAGCAGGACCCCTTCTGGATCAGATGACCGCAACGGCCTCAGCAGTCGATCCACAAACCGCGCGAGCGTCGCTCTCGGCACCTGGTCAAGCAGGCCCGCCAAGGTGATCATCTCGTCGGCGGCCACCACGCGACGCTGCCGAACTGCCATCACAAGCGCTTCGTCGACAGCGCGGATCGCCCTGGTCAACGCATGAAGCGGTACGTCGGTGAGCAGCCCGCAGACCAAACGTTCGGCCTCGCACACCTCAACCAAGTGGGTCGAGTCAGCACCCAGCGCATAGGCAGTTGTCGGCGTCTCCCCTAGCAACCACCCGTTCAGGTCGCCCAAGGCAGTCGCAGAAGCACCCGCAGGGAAGGCGGCAACGGTGAGTCGTTCTAAATCTAATCCGCTGGCCACAAGGTCGACCCGCAGCGCCTCGGGACTGGCCAACCGATCACCGACCAACTGGATCAGTTGACCGACTCGTTCGCGAGAAACCACACGCTGCAGATCCGGAACGCTGGCCCCGAGTCGCCGCTCGGCTGCCAGGCGCCGCTCGATCACAAACTCCGAAATCGTCAGGAATGGCACGCCTTGAGCCACTGTGAGCAGCGGCAACCCCGAATTCGCACAGGCGTCCACTACCGCTTCGGGCACGGCGTCGTGCACATCGCCGATCCCAAACGCGATCGCAGCGCCATGAGCAGCCACGACTGCCTCCACAAACCGTCGGCAACTCTCCGTGTCGACCAGTGCTGCACCCACCGTGCAGACCAGTTCGGCCGCTCGAAGATAGACCCGCGGGTCAACTAGCTCCGTGGACTGCACATAGCGCACTTCACGGTCCAGCGAAGCATGCGAGGCACCGCCAACCAAGGCGAGTCCGTCGAGGTCGAGGACCGCGCGCAGCGTCGTACCCGTCATCGCCACAGGTTAGCCAAAGATCACACCTGATTGGAGAAATCTCTAGTCGAGGCGAAGCACAATGTTGGAACCGACGGGTTTGCTTGCCACGCATGGTCCGGGACTCCATGGTCGGGATAAGCCGAGTCAAGTGGAGTCCACATGAGCACCCCTAATCCCGACCACGTCCTGCGCCGCGAATTCAACCTTTGGTCGTCTTTCGCCTTCGCCTTCGCCTTCATCTCCCCCATCGTTGCCCTCTACGGCATCTTCGGCCTCGCCATTAGTACGGCGGGCCCGTCGTTCTGGTGGGGCTTCCTCCTCGTCTTCGGCGGCCAACTCCTGGTGGCCCTGGTCTTCGCCACGCTGGTCTCCACCTGGCCGATCGAAGGCTCGATCTATCAGTGGTCTCGCCGATTGGTCGGCAATGGCTATGGCTGGTTCGCCGGCTGGACCTATATGTGGACCTTGGTGATCGCCATGGTCGCGGTGGCGCTTGGCTCGGCTGGCTTCGTCGCCAACATCTTTGGGATCACCGATGCCTCCTCGACTCAGCGCGCTCTGATCGCGTTTGTCATCTTGATCGCCGGGACTGTGCTCAACCTGATCGGCCGCAATGCCCTGAAGATCTTCATGACCGGTTCGATCATCGCTGAGGTGATCGGATCTCTCGGTTTGGGCACCTGGCTCCTGATCGCACACCGGCACAACGACTTGAGCGTGCTGACCGAGGGCTTCGGCAGCCCTGGCTATCTCTCGCTCTCCGGACCGTTTTTGGTGGCCGTGGCGTTCATCGGCTGGTCGTTTGTGGGCTTCGAAAGCGCTGGCGCCATTGCCGAAGAGGTGCACGAACCCCGCAAGAACCTGCCCAAGTCGGTGCTCTTCTCGCTCACCTTCATCGCCTTGGTCGTGATGTATTCCAGCCTGGCGATCATCTTGGCGATCCCGAACCTCAAGGATGTTGCCGCCGGCAAGGTTGCCGACCCGGTCTACGAAACCCTCACCAGCGCTTTGGGCAACCAGATCGCCAAGCCAGTCGAGGTGCTCTTCCTGATCGGCTTCCTGGCCAGCTTCCTCGCCTTGCAGACCTCGGCCTCGCGCGTGATCTGGTCCTATGCCCGTGATGGGGCGCTGCCGGGTTCGGCCGCGCTGGGTCGGCTCAGCGAGGGCCAGCGGATCCCGGTCGTGGCGATCGGCGTCACCACGGTGGTCGGATCGGTGCTGTTGCTGCTCAGCCTGGTGGCCGCCAACGTCTACACGGTGATGGTCAACTTCACCACCGGGGGCTTCTATTTGGCCTTCCTGTTCCCGCTCGTCGGCGTACTCGTCGCGCATCTGCGCGGCCGCGCCCCCAAGGGCCCGTTCTCGTTGGGCGCGTGGAGCCTGCCGATCGCGGTCGTGGCCACCGTGTGGGCCATCTTCGAGTTCCTCAACATCTCCTGGCCGCGTGCGGTCTACCCCGGCCAGCGTTATCTGGACTGGTCGGTCTGGCTCGCCGTGCTCATCCTCGGGCTGATCGGTCTCGCCATCTTCATGACCGTGCGCTCTCGGATCCTCTCCACGGCAGTGATCGACGTTGAGGAGTCCGCTGACGAGGCCGCCGACCTGAGGCGTGGCTGATGCCCGTCGCCTTCGTCACCGGCGCCGCCAGCGGGATTGGTGCCGCGATTGCCAGTGAACTCTCCGCCCGCGGTTGGTACGTCGGCAGCCTGGATCTGCGTTCGGCCCCCGAATGCTCAGCCAGTCAGATCGTTGACATGACTGATGGCGCCGCCGTCTCGGCGGCAGCACAAGCGCTCACCGAGAGGTTGGGCCCGCCCGATGCTGTCGTGTCGGCTGCAGGGCATTACGAGATGTTGCCGATCAGCGAGATCAGCAGCGAATCGTGGAGTCGCATGCTGCAGGTGCACCTGGGCGGTCTAGTCAATCTCACTCATGCGGTTCTACCCGGCATGCTCGACCGCGAGAGCGGGGCAATCGTGGCGATCACCAGCGAACTCGCCATCGGCGGTGGCGGCGATGACAGCCACTATGCAGCTGCCAAGGGCGCGGTGATCGGACTGGTTCGCAGCCTTGCCGCAGAAGTTGCCGCTCGGGGCGTGCGGGTGAATGCCGTGGCGCCGGGCCCGACTGATACTCCCCTTCTGGCGGCAGACTCGCCCTGGCGGGCCGCGGACTATCTGGCCACCTTGCCGGCCGGGCGCCTGACCAGGCCAGACGAAGTCGCCCTGTGTGTGTCAGCTTTGATCGAAGAGGGTTCGTTCTGTGTCGGCGAGATCCTGTCTCCCAACTCCGGGGCGGTGATCTAGATGACGGGGCCGCTGACCGGACACGTTGCCCTCGTCACCGGCGCTGCCCAAGGCATGGGTGCCGCCCACGCCCGCCGACTGGCCCACGATGGTGCGGTCGTGGCGGTCAACGACCGAGTCGCCAGCGACGCCCTCAATGCCTTGGCCAAGGAGATCGGTGGGATTGCCTGTCCAGGCGACCTGAGCTATCCGGCCGCGGTCGACGACGTGGTGCGGCAGGCCTCGGAGGTGATCGGTCCGATCGACATCCTGGTGGCCAATCACGCCTACATGGCCATGGCTAACTTCCTCCACCACAACCCTGAAGACTGGTGGCGGATCATCGACACCAATCTCACCGGCACCTTCGGTCTGATCCAGGCCGTGCTGCCTGGCATGCGAACACTGGGCGCTGGTCGAATCGTGATCATCAGTTCCGAATGGGGAGTCACCGGTTGGCCCGGCGCCACCGCCTACACAGCCTCAAAGGCAGGGCTGATTTCGCTGACCAAGACCTTGGGCCGCGAATTGGCGCCTTCCGGCATCGTGGTCAATGCGATCGCACCAGGGGTCACCGACACCCCTCAACTCCAAGTTGATGCAGATGCGGCTGGACTCAGCCTGGAGCAGATGCACGCTGAGTACGCCGGCGACATCCCAGCAGGCCGGATCGGCAAGCCGGAGGAGATCTCGGCCATCGTTGCGTTGTTGGCCGACTTCAGGCTCGGGTCGTTGATCGGGCAAGTGGTTCAGGTCAACGGCGGCACCACTCGAACTCGGGTATGAGCGCAAAGGAATTCACGATGGCTGATCAATACGTCGTACACGACAACGGAGTGGTCGGGCAGGTCGACGGGATGGCCTCGCCTCGATTTGCCGGATTGACCACCTTCGCTCGCCTTCCGCGACGGGAGGACGTCAGTGAGTTCGACGTCGCCGTCGTTGGCGTTCCATTCGACGCCGGAGTGACCTATCGGCCCGGGGCGCGGTTTGGACCCAGCCATATCCGGCAGGCTTCGCGTTTGCTTCGCCCCTACAACCCGGCTTTGCAGGCCAGTCCGTTTGAGCAGGCCCAGGTGGTCGACGCTGGCGACGTCGCCTGCAACCCGTTCCAGATCTCCACGGCGTTGGGTGAGATCCAGTCTGGGGTCGCAGAGCTGATCGGCGAGGGTCGGCCGGTGATGGTGCTCGGCGGCGACCACACCATCGCCCTACCTGTGCTGCGTGCCCTGGCAGAGGTGCATGGGCCGGTCGCACTCGTGCATTTCGACGCCCACCTCGACACGTGGGACACCTACTTCGGTGAGCCCTGCACGCACGGTACGCCGTTTAGGCGCGCCAGCGAGGAGGGGTTGATCGTCCAAGGCCATTCCGCCCACGTCGGCATCCGTGGCTCGCTTTATGACCGCCAAGACCTGATCGACGACGAGGAACTTGGGTTCACCATCGTGCACTGCCGCGACTTCGATCGGATCGGAGCCGCAGGGATTGCCGAACGCGTGCTCTCCCGGGTCGGCTATCACCCGGTCTATGTGTCCATCGACATCGACGTACTCGACCCGGCGCATGCGCCCGGCACGGGCACTCCCGAGGCAGGCGGGATGACCAGTCGCGAGTTGCTCTCGGTGCTGCGCGACATGGCTCCGCTCAATATCGTCGGCGCCGACATCGTCGAGGTGAGCCCTGCCTACGATCACGCCGAGATCACCGGGGTCGCTGCGGCCAACGCCGCCTACGAACTGATTAGCGGCATGTCGGCGAGGATCGGCAGATGAGTCTGACCTGGCCTGAGGGGTATCGCGCCGCTGCCGCCTTCACCTTCGATGTCGATGCCGAGTCGGCCGTGCTGTGGGGCGCGCCGCATAACGCTGACCGGATGAGCGTGATCTCACACCAGGCCTATGGTCCTTTGGTCGGAGTGCCCCGCTTGCTGGAACTGCTGGCCAAGCACGAGATCACTTCCACATTCTTCGTGCCCGGCTATACCGCCCATCGCTATCCCGACACGGTGCGCCGCATCGTCGATGGCGGCCACGAGATCGCTCATCACGGCTATCTGCACGAGCAGCCCACAGCGCTGACGGTTGATGAGGAGATCGAGGCTCTCGACCGCGGTTTGGCCGCCCTCGATGAGGTTGCCGGGGTCCGCCCGGTGGGCTATCGAGCGCCGATGTGGGACCTGTCGTGGCACACCCCTGGGCTGCTGGTCGAGCGCGGTTTCCTCTACGACTCATCGCTGATGGACGCCGATGCGCCGTACGAACTTGCGGTGGGTGGGTCCAGCTTGGTGGAGATCCCGATCCAGTGGGCCCTCGATGATTGGGAGCAATACTGCTTCCTGCCCGACGTTAGTGGCTCCGGACTGATCGAGACGCCGGCCAAGGCCGAGGAGTTGTGGCGCTCGGAGTTTGACGGGCTCAGCGAGGTCGGGGGGTGCTGGGTGCTGACCAACCACCCGTTCCTGTCCGGTCGGCCCTCGCGGGCTGCAGCCCTAGATCGTCTGATCGGGCACGTCAAAGACACGGCTGGGGTGTGGCTGGCGCCGCTCTCGCAGATCGCCCAACACACTCGGTCGATGGGGCTGACGCCGCGGTCAGTCGAGAGACCGCAAAATCTGTGACAACCCACTACTCGGCGGGTGATAAACCCCTACTCGCGCCGCGATAAACCCCTACTCGGCGAGAGATAAACCCCTACTCGGCGGGGCTTCTAGAGTCAGGCTTCGAGGACGACGGGGATGATCATGGGGCGGCGTTTGTGGGTGGCGGCCACCCAGCGGCCGATCACTCGACGGATGTTTTGCTGCAGCTGATGGTTGTCGTCAACGCCATCGGCGACGGCTCGGTTGAGCGAGTCGATGATCGGCTGCTTGATCTCGGCGAAGGTGTCGTCGTTCTCGGCGAACCCCCGGGCGTGGATCTCTGGGCCGCTGACCACCTTGCCGGTGACCGAATCGATCACGACGATCACGGAGATAAACCCCTCTTCGCCCAAGATCCGGCGGTCCTTGAGCGAGGTTTCGGTGATGTCGCCGACCGAGGTGCCATCGACGAAGACATAGCCCACCGGCACCTTGCCTGCGACTCGGGCGACTCCGTCGACCAGATCCACCACGACTCCGTCTTCGGCCAGCAGCACTCGATCAGCGGGTACGCCGGACAACCGGGCCAATTCGCCATTGGCGATCATGTGGCGGACTTCGCCGTGCACCGGCAACACGTTGCGGGGCCGGACGATGTTGTAGCAGTAGAGCAGTTCGCCTGCACTCGCATGGCCGCTCACGTGGACAAGCGCATTGCCCTTGTGTACGACGCGCGCCCCCAACCGGGAGAGGCCATTGATCACTCGATAGACGGCGTTCTCATTGCCAGGGATCAGCGACGAGGCCAACACGACGGTGTCGCCAGGCTCCAAGTGCACGAAGTTGTGACTGCGCTGAGCGATCCGCGAGAGCGCACTCAGCGGCTCACCCTGTGAGCCGGTGGAGATCAGCACCTGCTTCGCCGGCGGCAGGTCGGCCAGATCCTTGGGGTCGACGAGCAGGCCAGGGGGCACATTCAGGTAGCCCAGATCACGGGCAATCGCCATGTTGCGCACCATCGAACGACCTACGTAGGCGACCTTGCGGCCGTGGTCGGCGGCCGCGTCGAGCACTTGCTGCACCCGGTGCACGTGGGAGGCGAAGCAGGCCACGATGATCCGCTGATCGCAGGAGTGGAACACCCGATCTAGGACCGGGGAGATCTCGCGTTCGGCGGTGGTGAAGCCCGGCACCTCGGCGTTGGTGGAGTCGGTCAGGAAGAGGTCGACGCCTTCCTCACCGAGCCGCGCAAAGGCGCGCAGATCGGTGATCCGACCGTCGAGCGGCAGTTGATCCATCTTGAAGTCGCCGGTGTGCAACACCATTCCAGCGCCCGTGCGCACCGCAACGGCAAGGGCGTCGGGGATGGAGTGGTTGACCGCCACGAACTCCAGGTCGAATGGCCCAAAACTGATCCGATCTCCTTCGGCCACCTGGTGTTGCGTGGTCTCGCGCAGACGATGTTCCCGCAGCTTCGACGAGACCAGCGCCAGCGTGAGTTGAGAGCCGACCAGCGGAATGTCGGCACGCTCCCGCAACAGATAGGGCACAGCGCCGATGTGGTCCTCGTGACCGTGGGTGAGCACGACCGCTTCCACTGCGTCAAGGCGATCCCGAATCGGCTCGAAGTCAGGCAGGATCAAGTCCACCCCGGGATGGTGATCTTCGGGGAAGAGCACCCCGCAGTCGATGATCAGCAGGCGTCCGTCGTACTCAAAGACGGTCATGTTGCGCCCGATCTCACCCAGCCCGCCCAGCGGAATCACCCGCAGGGCGCCCGGGGCCAACGGCCCAACCGGTTCGAGTTCGGGATGGGGGTGGCTCACGTGTGGCCTTTCAGATCAGGTTGGCGGCCTGGAAGGCCGCACCGAGGGCGGCGTATTCGGCCTCGTCGAGGGCAGCCAGAGGGCCACGCACCCGCCGATTGTCGAGTACGCCGAGGAGTTGGAGGGCCGCTTTGGCCGTGGTGGCGCCATAGTTCGGCACGCCCATGATTGCCTTGATCACCGGGACCACGACGCGGAACTGCGCCAGGGCCGCTGCGGCATCGCCGCCCATAAAGGCTTCGATCACGGCTCGCATCTGCGGGCCGATCGCGTGGCCCGCCACCGAAACTAGGCCGCAGCCACCGTGGGCGAGATATCCCAAGATCAGGGCGTCATCCCCGGAGTAGACGTGGTAGCCCATCTCAGTGAGGGCAACTGTCGCCAACGGGTCGCCAGTGGCGTGCTTGACCGAGGTCACCGTGGGCAGCCGAAGTGCCGCCTCGTAGGTCTCGGGGGCGATCGCCTGACCGGTGCGACCTGGCACGTCATACAGCATCACGGGTACGTCGGTGGCCTGGGCAACTTCGGTGAAGTGGCCCAGGATCCCGCGCGGGCCCGGCTTGTTGTAGTAGGGCGTCACCAACAGCAGCGCGTCCGCCCCGGCCTTGGCCGCACCATGGGCCAACTCGACCGAATGCGCGGTGGAGTTGGTGCCAACGCCGGCGATCACGCTGCCCTCGTCGCCGACTGCGTCGATCACGGCGCGTAGGATCTCGTAGTCCTCCTCGACCGTGGTGGTCGGGCTCTCCCCCGTCGTACCGCTGACCACAACGCCGTCATGACCATGATCGATCAGGTGCCGAGCAATGCGCGCCGTTCCGTCGAGGTCGACGCTGCCGTCTTCGCAGAAGGCGGTGGCCATGGCCGTCAGCATCCGGCCGTAGGGAGCAGTCGTCATGGGGGTCAGGCTATCGCCCGTCGGATCAGCCCTTGGCCGTCGACCCGCAGAGGGTGACCAGGTCGCTGATCTCTCCCTCAGGTGCCGAGATCGACTTCGCGTTGGGGCGCGCCAGTGTGTAGTAGCGAGCCCAGTCGAACTGCAGCCGGCCCCGGTTGGTGCGCTGGCCACTGGGCGCGGCGGTCAGAAAGATCTTGATCTTGTAGGTCTCCCCCGACAGCGCCGCTGGGTTGCGCACCGTCATCAGCACCTTGCCCTCCATAAACCACGAGATGTGGCCGGCGGTGACTTCTAGCGCGTAGGTGTGGAACTCGTTGGAGAACACCTCGTGCGGGTTCGTCATGGTCCACCGCTTGCCCGCATTGCGCAGTTCACCGGTCACGGCCTTCGCGCCAAGCGGGAACTTCGCCAGGATCAGGTTCTGCCGTCCGCAGTCGATGCGGGAGTTATCGCTGGGCACCAGTTCCAGAACGGCGGCGTAGGGAGTCGCGCCGAAGGTGTATTGCTTGCTCCGCATGCTGAAGTCCCAGCGACCGTATTGGTGGGCGGTCAGCGGGTAGGAGGCCCATAAAGTCTTGGCATTGAGCCCACCGGGTCCGTTGAGGGTGAGTTGGCCGTGCTGGTTCTGAATGGTCGGGGCGCCGTGCGACACGTCCCAGTTCTTGCTCAGCGGCCCGATAAACCCGTCGTTCCACGCGGCGTTGCCCCAGCGATAAACCTTGGCGGTGTTGATCGGCGGATGGGCGGTGCCGGGCACACCATGGGTGAGTTGCAGGCGATCAACCGGAGGGCGCCCTGTCGTCGTCGCACCCACGGCGGCGATCGCCAGGGCGGCGGCACCGATCAGCCCAACGCGAATGTGACGAGTGAGACGCATGGGACGACGGTAGGGCATTCAGCCCTGATCCCGCCATGCTCGGCCAGCGACCACGCCTGAGTCAGTCGGCCGGCAAGGTGTGCAGATCGGCGCGGACCAACCACTCGATCTCCCACGGCGTCGCGTCGTCGAGGTGCCCCTCATGAGCAGTACGCCGCCAGGCCGACTCCTCGAACTCGGGATAGAACGTGTCTCCCTCGGGCTCGATCCGGACCCGGGTCAGGATCTGATCAGTGGCACAAGGCATCGCCGCCTCGTAGACCTGCGCGCCCCCGCCGATCGAAACCACGTCGTCAAGTTGTGCGCCCAAGGCAATCGCGGCCTCGACAGTGTCTGCGACCAACACTCCGTCGTAGGACCACGACGGGTCCCTGGTGACCACAATCGATTGTCGGTCCGGCAAGGGTCGCCCGATCCCCTCAAACGTCGTACGCCCCAAGACCAAGGGGTGTCCGATCGTGACTTGTTTGAAGTGGGCAAAGTCGGCCGGAATCCGCCACGGGATCCCCCCGTCGTGTCCGATCACCCGGTTGTCGGCCATCGCGGCCACCATGACGATCCTGGTCATACCGCGATCGGGGCCTTGATCAGCGGATGCGGGTCGTAGCCCTCGATCTCGAGATCCGGCAGATCGAAGCCGTCGATCTGGTCAATATCCGGGTTGAGGCGCAGTGTCGGCAGGGCTCGCGGATCCCGCGTCAGCTGCAGATCGGCCTGCTCTAGATGGTTGAGATAGAGGTGTGCATCACCCAGGGTGTGCACGAAGTCGCCCACCGCGAGACCGGTGACTTGGGCGACCATATGGGTCAGCAGCGCATAGGAGGCGATGTTGAACGGCACCCCTAAGAAGACATCGGCTGAACGCTGGTAGAGCTGGCACGACAGCCGCCCTTCGGCGACATAGAACTGAAACATCGTGTGACACGGCGCCAGCGCCATCTGCGGGATGTCGGCGACGTTCCACGCGCTCACGATGTGGCGGCGCGAGTCAGGATTGCTGCGGATCTGGTCGATCACCTGGGTGATCTGGTCAACATGGCGACCATCAGGAGTGGGCCACGAGCGCCACTGGTAGCCATAGACCGGTCCCAGATCTCCCTTCGCATCGGCCCACTCATCCCAGATCGTGACGCCGCGCTCCTGCAGCCAGCGCACGTTGGTGTCGCCACGCAAGAACCACAGCAACTCACCGAAGACCGAGCGCGTGTGGATCTTCTTGGTGGTGACCAACGGGAACCCGTCGTTGAGATCGAAGCGCATCTGGTGGCCGAACACACTCAGGGTGCCGGTGCCGGTGCGGTCGGACTTCTCGACGCCGTCCTCGCGGACGCGACGCAGAAGGTCGAGATAGGCCTGCATGAGAGGCAACTTACCCCCGACGAGTTGGGTTCTGTCCGCCAACACATGGTTGGATCGGCGGTGTGTTTGCCGTCGGGTTGGTCGCCGCTCTAGGCACCTGCATCCTGTTTGGCATTGCGGCCGTCCTCCAGGCAGTCGGGGTTCGGGAGTTTCCGACGATCGCCGACCACACTGTGCGCGAATTGGTTGCCGCTGCACTGCGTTCGCGGGCCTTGATCTTGGTGATGGCCATGCATCTTGTCGGTGGGTTCTTGCACCTGCTGTCGGCGGTGCTGTTGCCGTTGTATTTGGCGCAAACCATCATGGCTGCCTCCGTCGTGGTGACTGCCTTCTATGCCGCCAACCGGCTGCACGAACATCTACAGCGCAGCGACCACGTGGCCATGGCACTCACGATGGTCGGTTTGGCTCTGCTCACCTTCAGCGCCGGTCGCACCGGCGAACACCGGATCGAAATGCGCTTCATGTGGCCGATGCTGGCCGTGATGATCGGCGGCAGCCTGATCGCCTGGCTGTTGGCCCGATCCCCCAGTCGGCTGGCCTCGTTGCTGCTGGCCGTGCTCGCCGGTGTCTTCTACGCGATCACGCCCTTCGCTGCGCGGGCGTTAGGCAACCCGCCCTTCACCTGGCACAACGTGCTGGCGATCTTGGTGATTGCGGTGGGGAGTTTCACCGGATTCATCTTCTACTCCATGGCCCTGAATCGGATCTCCACAGTGGCCGCGACCGCTCCTCTGGTGCTCACCGAGACACTTGCCCCGGCTGCGGTTGGCCTGCTCTTTCTGCACGACACGGTGCGTCCGGGGTGGTGGCTCGGGTTCGCAGTCGGACTCGCGGCTTCGATCTACGGCGTGATCACGCTCTCCTCGCACAGTCCGGTCGACCAACTTGAACAATCTGCAGAGGTGATCGCGTGACCAGTGACGTCTCAGTTCGACTGGGCTGGGCAGACGACGCACCTGCGCTTGCCGACGTACAAATGCGCGCGTGGCGCGCGCGGTACGCCGGGGTGTTGCCCGCCGACGTGCTCGACTCCCTCGACCGCTCCACCCTCACCGCGTCGTGGGCAGAGGCGCTCCGCGGAGGATCCGACGCCCGGCAACGGGTCTTGGTCGCTCTCGACCGAGCCACCGTCGTCGGCTATGTGCTGACCTCCCCGGCAGTTGACTCTGACTGCGATCCAATCGCCGATGGCGAAATGATCGACCTCGAAGTCGACCCGGATCGTCGAGAGCAAGGGCACGGGTCTCGGCTCATGCAGGCTGCCGTCGACACGCTCGTGTCGGATCGATTCACCCATGCCGTCACCTGGTTGGGCACCACCGACGACACGATGCGCAATTTTCTGACCGAGGCCGGATGGACCGCTGATGGGGCCCACCGCACTTTGGACCTCACCGGCGACGGCGCCACCCTGGTCAAGCAGGTGCGGTTGCACGTGTCGATCGGCTGAGCATGGAGTCTGAGCGTC
>WBZP01002625.1_pt1 | contig 20418 bp, 21 predicted proteins | sample 5204301 | NCBI WGS metagenome assembly WBZP01 (sample SAMN12412401, study PRJNA552823) | activated sludge metagenome | isolation source: activated sludge from nitrification reactor of wastewater treatment plant... | place: USA: Pennsylvania | collected 2017
CTCCAGTACAGCCAGCTTTTCTTCCGAAGTACTTTGATGCAGGTTTAATACTTTCCTGGATGCTAATTCTGCCCTGAAATAATTTACATTCTTTTCCGACAGTTCAAGCAGGATCTTCTTGTCTCCCAATTTGGGAACAGTTACCTGTATGCCTTCTTCCGGGTAACTGATGTCAAATGGTACAATAATCTCCCTGGCATCACTATTGAAAGTCTTTCGTAACTGGCCAATGGCGAAAACGATTATCTCCTCTTTGGTTTCATTCAGTTTTTTTTCCAGTATGATGGTCTTGGTCTGAATAATACTGCCATTGCTTACAGCCAGGTAGTTCACATATGCCGTATCCGCTTCATCCAGTATGGAAAACACATCTACGGTTCCGGTTTTGGTATTTACAACCGCCGACCTGGACTGGTATTGTTGCAAGTACTCTATCTTGTTTTTGAAAATGGCCGCTTTTTCAAATTCCAGGTTATCGGCATGTTGTTTCAACTGCTTTTTAAATTCCTGCATAACAGGATACAGGTTTCCCTTTAATAGATGCTTTAACCTGGTCAACCCTTCATCATAATCCGCTTCAGACTGCAGGTTCTCACATGGGCCTTTGCAGTTTCCCAAATGGTATTCAAGGCATACTTTAAACTTTTTCTTTTCTATGTTAGTTTTGGTAAGGTTCAGTTTACAGGTGCGTAAAGGGATGTTTTGTTTTATGAAATCCAGCAGTTCCCGTACTTTATTTACAGAGGTATAAGGCCCGAAATATTGCGAACCGTCATTAATTTTTTTCCGGGTAAAATATACCCTCGGAAATGGTTCATTCCTGATTACAATATATGGGTACGTTTTGTCGTCTTTCAGGTTAATATTGAACAATGGCTGGTATTCCTTTATCAGGGAATTTTCCAGGAAAAATGCATCCTGTTCGTTGTTAACTATGGTAAATTCAATTTTATGAATCCTTCTAACCAGCTCAGCCGTCTTATATGAGGTTAGTGTTTTTGAAAAATAACTGCTTACCCTTTTACGCAGGTGTTTGGCTTTTCCTACATAAATGAGTTCGCCACTTTCATTAAAATATTTGTAAATGCCCGGTAAGGCCGGTATGCCAGAAGAAATTGTTGAATACTCGGCTGCTGTCATGTTAAAAATCCCATTTAATGGTAATTTCTTTCTCTACAATCGACTTGCCTTCTTTTCCGTTTGAAATGGTTACGATCCTGCAACTTTTACCATGAAGCCATGTAAGCTGTTCCATTTTATCATCTCCCGTTTTTTTGACAAGGTAAATGCGGCTGACTGAATTCGTTTCCGGGTTTATATAAACATCCCAGCGCATTAGTCGCATGCTGTCTGGTAATGGCCCGGCAGGGTCATAAGAGAATGTATATGCGTCGATGGTTTGATCCAGGAATTTACTTTCTTTAAACAGTTTTATCATATTACTGCTGTCAATTACAGGAACCAGGAATGATGCAAATGCAGTTTCCAGTTCTTCCATCTTTATCCAGGATGAGTCTTCCGTGTTCTTATTTTTAGTGAGCCTTAACGGATTTATTCCTTTAGTGCGTATTTCTGCCAACTGGCCTAAAAGATACTCTGTTACAGGAAAGAACCGGGTAATTGCCGGTTTATCTGTTGGAATGGCAGCAGTTGACTGGCTGCTGTCTTCCTTATGGTTACAGGAAATGAAAACGAAACAGGTTGCCAGGTAAAATAAAAAAATCTTCATGTTCCAAAATTAATCTATTAAGCCATACACGCAAGTTGATTACCTGCCCGGTTAAAATCGATATTGAAAAAGGGTTCGTAGTTATTACGAACCCGGAATAGTATGATAGCTGAATGTTAATTAAAACCTGGTAGTAATTCCTATTTTCAGCCCAAGATTATACAACTTTTCATCATAGCTGTATTTTTTACTGTAGGTTGATAAAAGCTGATACCGGAACTGAGGGCCGGCATTGAGGATGATCCCGCTTTTTGTTTTATAACTGATAAAGGTTTCAATACCTCCATTCAGGTTCCATTTTCGTATGAGCGATTTGTCGGTTACATAATTCTTCAGGTCCGATGAAATGAAATAAGCATCACCGCCTGCAATATAACTGGGCTGTATGGTTGCTCCCGCATACCATTTAAGGTTATGATTGCCTGCAATTTTTATATCAGCTCCAATAGGAACAGATACCTGGTAAGTATTGTTGTTCAGTTTAGTGGTATAAACGTTTTCCGTATTGGCCAATGTTGTGGTACGTGGTGACAGTACCGGTAACCCGGTATTCAGGTCATTCAGCAGCAGCGTAGTCATGGTCGGGTGTTTCAACTCATAGGCATTTATATTGTAGTTGGTATAGTTCAGCTGAACACCAATTTTAAGATTAACCAGCTTTGAAACACTGTATATTACATTTGCGCCCAGTTCCATATTTACAGCAGGGGCGTGGCTTGTGGCCTGCTCAAACTGCCTTTCGGGCGTATTTTGATTGGTAATAAAAGATGTAGTGGCTGCAACCGAATATGAGTTATTTTTTCTTATGGCCCGGTAGCCAATGGATGGTGTAATATAAAACTGGTACCTGGCCCTGGATTTCCATTTTGATAGTAGTGGCTTGTTCTGGAAAGCAAAATGCTCGATCCATTCTTTGTCATTATTAGCATCTACCTTTACATTCACGTTTTCCTTTTTCTTTTCAGAATTATCCATTGCTGTAGTATGAACTCCGGGTGCTGTTATACTAACTGTAATGGCCGGTTGATTATTATCTGTTTCATTTTCTATGCCATTCAATGGATTGTTGCTGTTTGTTTCTTTGCCGTAAACCACATCCTCGTTATTGTCTGATGTTATTTGACCGCCTGATATGGTAAACTTATTGGCTGTTGCCGGTATAGTCCTATTTTTCTTTCCGGTTGATTTGCCAAAACCTGATTCAGGTATTGGTTGCCCTGTTACTGTACCTGCTGGCATTTTTGCGCTTTGCCGGCTGTTTGTATTTAAGCTGAAATCATTTCCGGCAACCCCGGTTTTGTTTGCAGCCAGCAGCTGTTCTTTATCCGTATCCCAATGGTTCGATTCCGTAAAACCGGCATCCGGTGAATGTTGAAAACCTGCCTTTTTAATTTCTTTGTTATTAACCGAATTTATTTCATCATACTTTGATACAGGTCCCTGTTTATTTGCAACCCCTATAAATATCACCGAAAAAATAAACAGTAACCAAACGGCAACAGAAGGCCATCTGCGGCTAGGGTGCAGGTTATTATAAATGCTGTGCCAAACGCGGTTTGAAGGGTACATCCTGAAATTATCCGTAGTGTCCCTTAAAAGTTGCTCAAAATTGTCGCGGTAAAAATTCTTTTCCATCTTTCACAAAAAGCTTGTTATTAGTAATTGGATATTCATGATATTGGATTGCAACTTTCAATTATTACTTAGCCCCGTATGCAACTTTTACGGCCGGCTTTTGTATGATCCGTTTCTTAATTAAAATATCTTCCAGCATGGCTTTAGCCCTGGTATACTGGCTCCGGCTCGTACTTTCCTCTATTTCCAGCATGCCCGCAATTTCTTTATGCGAATATCCTTCAATGGCATACAGGTTTAATACCGTTCTGTAACCCAAGGGAAGCATCCTGATACATTCAACCACCTGCTTGGCCTGCATGATAGAAGGTATCATGTCTTCTTTTATAAAAATGCTGTTGGCATGAATGATATCCACGCAATCGGCAAATTTCTTATTCTTCTTTAGCGTATTGATACAGGTATGTACAATAATGCGCCTGATCCAGCCTTCCAGCGCCCCTTCATTCCTGTATTGATGTAATTGGGTGAAAATTTTAATGAAACCTTCCTGCAGCATATCCTCAGCATCTTCCCTGTTCTTGGCAAAACGGTAACATACGCCCAGCATCTTAGGGCTGAACTTGTTATAGAATGCCTCTTGTGCAGCTGCATTGTTCTTAATACTTCCGGCAAGCATTTGCTCTTCGGTCATATGGAATGGCTTTTGTGACTTTAAATTTAGACAATAATAGGTTTCAGACTGCTGCTTGCCCATTAAAAACCCCCAATTTTAACATTCGGGGGCAGTTTTGTTTAAGTTTTTGCAGAAAAAGGGCTTTTTCATCCAGTAATTTGAATACGCATACAAGATTCCCGGTAAAATTATTTTTTCCGGGCCAGGCTGTCAGCCGGGTAATTGGCCTTAAAACTGTCCCTTAATGCAGTTACCCAGGTTGCCAGCATCAATTTTTTTTCTTCATTCATACCGGCATCACGGTGAATGAGCGTATAAGATGATAATGGCATCTTATTTTCTTTTACTTCTTCATTTATCTCTTCCAGTTTACGGAATTGCCTGCGCAGGGAATATTTCCCGAATTCAGAAAAATTCAATTCAGCTTTTCCTTCCTCTATATGATTGCCCAGCCATAAAGCAACCGGCTGTATAGAGGCATACCATGGGTAAACGCTGTTATTGCTGTGGCAATCGTAACAACTGGTCTTTAACAGCTGCAATACATTATCCGGTACCTGGTGTACGGCTGTAATGTCGTTAGCCCCGATTGATTCTGAAACGTTCTTAGCCGGTTTCGGATAAAGTTGAACCAGCAGGAGCGCAATAAATAAAGTGTATAGCAGGATCTTAAAGAACTTTTTCATTGTGATTGATAATTATATTAACACGTTGCCTGTCATTTCTGCAGGTATATCAAGGTTCATTATTTGTAAAATGGTTGGGGCGATATCTCCCAGTTTTCCGTTTGAAACCTGCCCTTTCCAGTCATTTGAAATGATAAACAGCGGTACCGGGTTCAATGTATGTGCCGTATTAGGCGTGCCATCTTCATTTATTTCATAATCGGCATTGCCATGATCTGCCGTCAGCAATACAGTATAATCATGCTTAAGGGCTGTGGTTACCACTTTCTCTACACAGGCATCAACCGTTTCCACCGCTTTTATTACCGCTTCCCAAACACCGGTGTGCCCAACCATATCGGCATTGGCAAAATTGAGGCAAACAAAATCGGGTTGTTTGTTTTCAATATATTGAGTTACGGCTTCAGTAACTTCAAAAGCGCTCATTTCAGGCTTTAGGTCGTACGTGGCAACTTTTGGCGACGGTATCATGATTCTTTCCTCACCGGTAAACGGGGTTTCCCTTCCGCCACTGAAGAAAAAGCTCACATGCGGGTATTTTTCTGTTTCCGCTATGCGTAACTGTGTTTTATTATGCTTTTCAAGTACTTCTCCCAGGGTATTGCGCAGGTTATCTGTTTCAAAAATTACATGTACATTCTTAAACCGCTGGTCGTATTCAGTCATCGTGGTGTAATGCAAAGAAAGCGGTTGCATCTGAAACTCGGGAAAAGCCTGCTGGGTGAGTACTTCTGTAATTTCCCGGCACCTGTCTGTACGGAAATTGAAACACAATACAGCATCTCCCGGCTCAATGGTTGTTTTGGCGATGCTGCTGTTTATAATTGGTTTGATGAATTCATCCGTTATGTTTTCCACGTAAGATTCAGCAATGGCCTGTACCATATCCGGCGCTTTTTTCCCGGTTCCATGAACCAGGGCATCGTAGGCGATTTTTACCCTTTCCCAGCGCTTATCGCGGTCCATGGCATAATACCGGCCGGTTACAGTTGCCAATTTCCCGGTAGTATGATCTATATGTTCCTGTAATTCTTTGATAAAAGCCTGCCCCGATTTTGGATCAGTATCACGGCCATCCGTAAACGCATGAACCAGTACATTAGTTAGTTTTTTTGATGCACAAACAGACAACAGCGATTTCAGGTGGTTGATATGCGAATGAACGCCCCCGTCGCTTACAAGCCCTATCAGGTGCAGGGTTTTATTGTTTTCAATGGTATAATTGATGGCATTCAGTAAGCTAATGTTTTGTTGAAATTCATTTTTCCTGATGGCAACATTTATCCTTTGCAATTCCTGGTAAACAATCCTGCCGGCACCCAGGTTCAGGTGGCCTACTTCACTGTTACCCATCTGCCCTTCCGGCAGGCCAACAGCCTCACCGCAGGTTACCAGCGTAGTATTTGGATACTTTGTATATAAGGAACTTACAAATGGAACATTCGCATGCTGGATGGCATCACTGCTTTTCACCTTTCCCAACCCCCAGCCATCCATGATTATCAATATTGTTTTTCTATTTTTCATATTGTAAAACTAAAACTTTGCAGCTATAACCTCTTCATATTTGTCTTGCAGGTACAGATAAATTAAAAATAACGGCAATTTTATAACTGTTGGCACGTTTTTTAGTCAGTATATGATGGGTTAAATAGTATCTATGAAACAATTTTTTACTTTATTATCTGCCTGGATGGTTTTAAGTTCATTCACCCTGATGGCCAGCATTGATGAAATGGTGAAAGCGCTCCGGGAAGGAAACGCCGCAGAAATAGCCAGGTATTTTGATAATACAGTTGAAATTACCCTCCCGGATAAAAGCAACAGCTATAGCAAAAGCCAGGGCGAAGTGGTATTGCGTGACTTTTTTAATAATAACCCTGTAAAAGGGTTCAACCTGTTACATAAAGGGGAAAGCAACGGTTCGCAGTATTGCATAGGAAACCTCGTTACCAAATATGGAACATACCGGGCAACCGTATTCATGAAACTTAAAGCGGGCCGGCAGATCTTACAGGAAATTCGATTTGAAAACCTGTAATAAGAAAATCTACATCTTGTATGAATATTCCCGGAAGGGAATTTTTTGTTTCTGCCTAATTCTGTATCCAATACGTAGTTTTGCAAATATGAATAAGGAACAACTTAACCGGCTTATCCAACTGGCCTTGCAGGAAGATATTGGTGATGGCGACCATTCCACACTAAGCTGTATCAGTAAAGATGCAAAAGGGAAAGCCATACTTAAGATAAAACAGGATGGCATACTTGCCGGCGTGGATGTGGCTGAACAAATTTTCAGGTACATGGAACCGGGTATCCTGTTTACCCGTTTTAAACAGGATGGCGAAAACATGCAAAATGGTGAAACGGCTTTTGAAGTGCAGGCGCATGTGCATACGATACTGCAATGCGAAAGGCTTGTGCTTAACAGTATGCAACGGATGAGCGGCATTGCTACCCTTACCAGGAAATATGTTGAAAAGATAAGCGGTTATAAAACACGCCTGTTAGACACCAGGAAAACCACACCCAATTTCCGGTTGCTGGAAAAAGAAGCCGTTAAGATCGGCGGCGCCAGCAACCACCGGTTTGGGTTATACGATATGATGATGCTGAAAGACAACCATATTGATTACTGCGGAGGTATAGAAAAAGCCATCAGCAAAGCTTTCGACTATAAAAAACAATTTAAACCCGAATTGAAAATAGAAGTGGAAACCAGGAACCTGGCGGATGTGGAAGCCGTTTTGCGTTCGGGAAAAGCTGACCGCATCATGCTGGACAACTTTTCACCTGCTCAGATTGTTGATGCATTGAAACTGATAGATGGAAAGTATGAAACAGAAGCCAGTGGCGGAATTAACCTGGATAATATTCAGCAGTATGCTGCAACAGGCGTGGATTTTATTTCCAGCGGCGCCATCATTCACCAGGCAGTAAGCCTGGACCTTAGTTTGAAAGCGATTATAGTTTAATACAACAAGATGAAAAAAGATAAGACAAACCGGCCTGTTATTGTTTACTCAACCGATCCCGGCTTTACAGGATTTGAAACAGGCAGCACAGAACAGCCATCCGGCATTCAGCCTGCCGAACAAAAACTGAAAGTAAGGCTGGAAACAAAACACCGTGCCGGAAAAGCAGTAACGCTGGTGGAAGGATTTTACGGAACCGAATCTGAAATGGATGCATTAGGAAAGAACCTGAAAACGTATTGCGGAACAGGCGGCTCAGTTAAGGATGGCGAAATTATCATACAGGGAGATAACCGGGATAAAGTGATGCAATGGCTGATGAAAAACGGATACAGGAATGTAAAAAGAATATAAAACCGGCAAATGCATTAATGTGAATACGGGAGATTTTTTTTGAATAACTTTACAAAAAGGTCATCGAATGGTCTCAAAAATATCTGAAGGTGTAAAGATCAGTGTTGAAACATATTATCAGCCTGAATACAGCAACCCGCTTAACAGCGAGTTCATGTTTGCATACAGGATTACCATTGAGAACAGCAATGTTTTTCCGGTAAAATTGTTAAGCCGCCATTGGTTCATATACGACAGCAGTAACAATATGCGGGAAGTGGAAGGGGCAGGTGTGGTTGGTGTTCAACCTGTCATTGAACCAGGGGCATCTTATCAATATGTCAGCGGTTGCAACCTCCGGTCAGAAATCGGTAAAATGAATGGAACATATATGCTTGAAAATGTTCATAACAAAAAGGCCTTTGAAGTAATAATTCCTTCTTTTCAGTTGCAGGTTCCCTTTAAACTCAACTAAGCTACATTTTTCATATCTTTACAGATGCAATTACTGGAAAAGGTATCATTTTCGTTTTTTCCAATTCTATGGCAGAATTTGCCCGTTTCTGAATAATAATACAGCATCTCAATCACAAAACATGTCTAAAGTAACGTTCAACAACAAGAACAATGAGTTTTACCAGTCTTTGAAAAAAAGTGTTGATGAATACTTTATGGTTAGCAAGCAGAAGCAAACAGGCGATTGGCGTTTGTTCAGTAAAACAATTATCCTGTTCAGCGCCGCTTTGTTGTTGTATGGCTCACTCATGTTTTTAAAGATGGATATCCTGCCTGCCATCGTATTAAGCGGGGCACTGGGTTTCACCCTTGCCAGTGTGGGTTTTGCCGTGATGCATGATGCCAATCACGGAAGCTATTCCACTAATTCAACCCTGAACGATGCACTTGGTTTAACATTGAATGCGATGGGAGCCAGTTCTTATTTCTGGAAGCAGAAACATAATATCATCCATCACACGTATACCAACGTGGATGGCATAGATGATGATATTGCCAAAAGCCCCATCATCCGGCAGTGCGAATCGCAAAAATGGGTTCCGGCACACAGGGTACAGCATATTTACCTGTTCTTTGTTTATTCCCTGTCAACCATCTTCTGGATTTATATCATGGATTTCACCAAATATTTCAGCCGTAAGATCTATACTACGGATGCATGGAAGATGTCGCTGAAGAACCACCTTATTTTCTGGGGTACAAAGATTTACTACGTTATTGTTTACATCGCAATACCTGTTTACGTATGGGGCTGGCAGGGCTGGCTGATCGGTTACTTTGTAATGAATGTTGTAATGGGATTGACACTGTCGCTGGTATTCCAGTTGGCGCATGTAGTTGAAAATACTGAATTTGAACATATCGGGCTGGATGAGACCAAACACCTGGAAACAGCCTGGGCTGAATTCCAGATAAGGACAACATCTAATTTTGCCATGGATAATAAACTGATCTCATGGCTGGTGGGCGGACTTAATTTCCAGGTTGAGCATCATCTTTTTCCAAAAATAAGCCATATTCATTACCCGGCTTTAAGCAAGATTGTTCAGCAAAAATGTAAAGAATTTCACCTGCCTTATAATTACTATCCAACGCTTTCAGGTGCCCTGGCATCCCATATCAGAACCATGAAAATGCTGGGGCATAAACCATCGCAGGATATGTTGCGTGCCCAGGCTGCCTGAGTTCAGGGTTTGTATTTTGCTTCCGTATAAATGGTTTCTGCAGTTGTTTTCATTAACTGGCCGGGGCTGGTGCCGGGGTTTTTCTTCATGTATTTTTTTACAATCTGCCAGCCCAGGTAAGAACCGATATTTCCCGGAGAATCCTCACCCAGTTCCTGTGTTTTCGGTCCCTCGCCAATATAGTTCTTGATGATGTTGTTGTCAATTACCTGCAAGAGTTCGTTTTGTGTGAACAGGTTCCATATCCTGGCCTCATTCTTATAACAGGCTTCCATCTGCTCTTTTGTATAACCTATCAGCAGATATTCATCCTTATCGGGCAATAATCGGCTTAATACATACAATCTTTTTCCCTTTTCTACCATCTGGTTGATGAGGCTGGCATCTTCATTTTTCTCAGGGAACATGTCAAGTACAATATTTTTCATGCAATTGATGGATATATAAGCGGGTTCAAACCGCCTGCTGATATAGCCGGCATATACTTCCTGAACTAACGGTTGGCCATACATGGAAAATGATTTGCCCAGGTGATGATGCAGTCCAACCACCAGTGCATCTTCTGTAAGGATGTCGCCATAGCCGTCTAACGGCCCAATATATGTTATGATCTTATGAGGCGCCCTGTATGCCGGAAAATAATACTGAAGTAATTGCAGACCCTTTTTTATTTCATTTTCATAAGGCCTGAAATCAGTAAAAACTTTTTGGGAAGAATCGTACACGTTACGGTAAGCGCTGATGAATCCTTTTATATAATTCATGGTGCTGTCAGCCGGCCAGCGCGGGTCGGTATTAAGTATCAGCGATAAGAAATTTTCACCGAATGACGGGAACGAAGATACCAGCTTGTCGAGGCCCGGAGCCAGGTTATTTGTATCCAGCGCAAAAAGGCCCTGTTCAAACCTGCTGGTTGACAGGTTGATCCGGATATTTGAAACATCCGGTGTTTTTTCATTGTTGCAGGATATGAACAGCAGGACCAGCATCAAACTAAATATCAAACGCATATAGTAATAATTTAACTTTACAAAAGAAATGCATTTATAGAGATTAATAAAGTTAAAAACCGGATAAGCTATTTGCATGAAAATTTTTTTGGCGCAACAGAACTATCACATCGGAAATTTTGAAAGTAATACAGATAAGATAATCGATACCATCCGCATGGCGAAAGAGCAGGGTGGCCACCTGGTTGTTTTCAGCGAGTTATGCATCTGTGGCTATCCGCCGCGTGATTTTTTATATTTTAATGATTTTATTGACAAATGCTACCAGTCTATTGACCGGGTGAGGCAATATGCAGACGGGATAGCCGTGCTTATCGGCGCTCCGCAGAGAAATGCGGCCAAATCAGGTAAAGATCTTTTCAATGCAGCGTATTTCCTGGCAGACAGGGAAATTAAACAGGTGATCCATAAAACCTGCTTACCAACATATGATGTATTTGATGAAGACCGTTATTTTGAACCGGCTGCAATATGGGAACCGGTACATTATATGGGTAAAAAATTAGCAGTTACCATTTGCGAAGACATATGGAACCTGGGAGATAACCCATTGTACCTGGTTTGCCCGATGGATAAATTAATGGAACATAAACCGGATGTGATGATCAACCTGTCAGCCTCACCCTTTGATTATACGCATGATGAAGACAGGAAAGCCGCTGTTAAAGCAAATGTGCTTAAGTACAGGATTCCTATGTTTTATTGCAATGCAGTTGGCAGCCAGACAGAAATTGTTTTTGATGGCACATCTCTTGTTTTTGATAAACAGGCCAACCTCTGCGGCCAACTGGCCAGTTTCAGGGAAGAACTGAAAAGCTTTATATTAAATGATGACGGTACCATAAACGCACCGGTAATTGAAACGGCCGATAAAATTGCGGGCCAGGAATTAAACCCGGTTATGCTTGATGAAGGCTTAAATATGGAGCACGTGTATGAAGCATTGCTGATGGGTATTAAGGATTACTTTTCTAAAATGGGTTTTACAAAGGCAATACTCGGCAGTAGTGGCGGTATTGACAGCGCCGTTACCCTGGCCCTGGCCTGTAAAGCGCTTGGCAGCGAAAATGTGCATGCCATCCTGATGCCATCTCCTTATTCAACTGCTCATTCTGTAACAGATGCCGAAACGTTAAGCAAAAACCTTGCAAACAGGTATGATATCATTCCAATCAGGGAAATCTATGAATCATTTCTTCATCAACTGGATCCATTCTTCAAAGGAATGTCGTTCAATGTAACCGAAGAGAATATACAAAGCCGTACCAGGGGGAACCTGCTTATGGCATTGGCAAATAAGTTTGGATATATCCTGCTGAATACATCTAATAAAAGTGAACTGGCAACGGGTTATGGAACCCTTTACGGTGATATGGCCGGCGGACTGGGTGTTTTAGGCGATTGCTATAAATTACAGGTTTATAAGCTGGCTGAATACATCAACAGGGAGCAGGAAATAATTCCGGTCAATATCATCAATAAAGCTCCCAGTGCAGAACTGAGGCCGGGACAAAAAGACAGCGACAGTTTACCCGATTACCAGGTGCTGGATAAGATCTTATACCTGTATATCGAACAGGCAAAAGGCCCCGGTGAGATAAAGGCACTTGGGTTTGAGCATACGTTGGTAGATCGGGTACTGAAAATGGTGAATATGAATGAATACAAGCGAAACCAGTTTTGCCCCATCATTCGTATTTCCCCCAAAGCTTTTGGTGTTGGCAGAAGGATGCCGATTGTTGGAAAATACCTTGGTTGAAAATGTACCGTTGAGCTGTCAGGTATTTACCACCTGCACGGCAGTTCCATAACATAATACTTCTGTAACACCATTCATCACTTCATTGGCGTCATACCGCATATTAATGATGGCATTGGCGCCTTTTTCATTGGCATGCTGAACCATCTGTTCATATGCTTCCATCCTGGTCCGTTCGCATAATTCCACATAAATTGAAATCTTTCCGCCTGCCAGCGTTTGAAATGCACCGGCAATGTTTCCAAAAATACTCCTTGACCGTACGGTTATTCCGCGAACCACGCCTAGGTGCCTGCTTATACGGTAACCTTCAAGCTGGGTACTGGTGGTTACCAATTGTTGTTCTACCATAAAAATAAGTTTGTTTGAAGTTACATTGATTTTAACAAAGAATTTTCCCGTTCATCTCTTTGGCATCATTTTTTATAATGCATAGTTCGTACTTTGCGCAAAGGCAGGAATCAAATACATTTTAATAGCAATATTTACTTTAACTCCGCCATCAGCGGGTAGGAATTTTTTAAAAAATATGTTACAAACAGCAGAAGACATCCGCTTGCTGAATGAAAAAATCAGCTATTCATCCAATTTCGTAAACAGGATTAATGATGAACTGGGTAAAGTGATCGTTGGCCAGCAGGTGATGATAGACAGGTTGCTCATCGGTTTACTCAGTAATGGCCACATCTTGCTGGAAGGGGTTCCCGGCCTGGCAAAAACACTGGCCATAAAATCGCTGGCACAATCGGTACATGCCCAATACAGCCGCATACAGTTTACGCCCGACCTGTTACCGGCCGATGTGGTTGGTACGATGATCTACAACCAGGCAAAGAATGAATTTTTTGTAAGGAAAGGCCCCATTTTCGCAAATTTCATACTGGCTGATGAAATAAACAGGGCCCCGGCCAAAGTGCAAAGCGCCCTGCTGGAAGCGATGCAGGAAAGGCAGGTAACCATTGGCGATACCAGCTACGCCCTGCAGGAACCCTTCCTGGTGCTGGCAACCCAGAACCCGATAGAACAGGAAGGCACTTACCCGTTACCGGAAGCGCAGGTAGACCGTTTCATGCTTAAAGTGGTGGTGGGGTATCCGTCTAAAACGGAAGAACAGCAGATAATCAGGCAGAATACGCAGGGGCTGGTGGTGCCTGCCATTCATGCCGTTGCTTCAACAGCAGAAATCATAACCGCCAAAGAACTGGTAAGGCAGGTTTATATAGATGAAAAAGTGGAGAATTATATCATTGATATCGTGTTTGCCACCCGTTTCCCCGGCCAGTTCAACCTGGCCAAACTGAAACCGCTGATCGGATTCGGTGGTTCACCCAGGGCCAGCATCAACCTGGCGCTGGCAGCAAAAGCGCATGCCTTCCTGAATAAAAGAGGTTATGTTGTACCGGAAGATATCAGGGATATCTGCAAAGATGTACTGCGACACCGGATCGGCCTTACCTATGAAGCAGAAGCAGAAAATGTGAACGTGGAAGATATTATCAGTGACATTCTTAAATCTGTAAATGTGCCATAAACACATTTTTTTAAATGGTAAAAAATAATCCATATTAACATTTTCAGTTGTTCTTTAAGAAAAAAAATACGCTTGATGAAAACCTGGCAAAGGAAAATGACCAGGCCGAAACTGCTTTGGCTACAACCGAACTGCTGAAGAAAGTAAGGGAACTGGAGATAAAAAGCAAAAAGATTACCACACATCTATTTACCGGTGAATACCATTCTGCATTCAAAGGAAAAGGAATGAGTTTCAGGGAAGTGAGGGAATATACGGCAGGCGATGATGTGCGGTTTATAGACTGGAACGTTAGCGCCCGGTTTTCAAACACGTTTTCTAAACTGTTTGAGGAAGAAAGGGAACTAACGGTGATGCTGCTGATAGACACTAGTACCAGTAACCTGTTTGGCACCGTTGGAAAAAGGAAGAAAGAACTGATTACAGAAATTGCATCTGTGCTCACTTTCAGTGCTGTGAGCAATAATGACAAGGTAGGCGTTATCTTTTTCAGCAACAGGATTGAAAAATATATCCCGCCAAAGAAAGGCAGGCCACATGCATTATACATCGTAAGGGAACTGCTTTCGGTGGAACCACATGCAAACGGCACCAACCTGGATGCCGCCATCAGGTATTTCAATAATACAACCAGGCAGAAAAGCATCTCATTCCTGTTAAGCGATTTCCTTGATACGGGCTACCAGAACGACCTGAAAGTGATAGGCCGGAAACACGATGTGATTGGTATTAAGGTTTATGATAAGATGGATATGCAACTGCCGGATGCAGGCCTGCTCAGCCTGGCTGATGCGGAAACGGGCAAAACCATGCTTGTAGACAGCAGTGACCCGCTGGTACGGCATCAATACCAGCAACGGTTTTTTGATGAAACGGAAACATGTACCAGGTATTTCCGGAGTGCGGGAGCCGATTTATTACATGTACGCACAGACGAAGATTATGTAAAAGTGTTGCAAAAGTTTTTTTTAAAAAGAAAATAACCGGTTATCTCCACCCTGAATTGTACATATAAGATTGCTTTATTCCTGTGTTTGCTGCAGGCTTCCTTGCAAAGTACTGCGCAATCAGTAGAAGTAAAAGCAGATAAAAGAAGTATCCTCATAGGAGAGCGTATTCAGTACGATATTACCTGTATCCTGCCTTCACCGGGTTATGCCGTAAGTTTCAGGGTTCCTGATTCTGTTTCTCATTTCGTAATTGTTGAAAACAAAGCCATTGATTCAATAGCCGGCAGCAATGATTTCCGGCTGCATAAAAGGATTTTTTTTACCAGTTTTGATTCGGGGTCATGGCATATACCTTCAGTTGATGTACAAGTAGAACGAAGCCCGTATAACAGGACACTGAAAACAGATTCAATCCCGGTAGAAGTGGGCTATTCACCGGCCGACAGTACCGGCAGTTTAAGAGATATAAAATCTGTTATTGAAGTTACAGTTGCAGATTATACCCTTTATTATATTATAGCAGGCGTGCTCTTGTTAATACTGGCCGGGTTGCTTTTTTACCGGTATGTAATAAACCGTAATAAATACAAGGGGCCTGAAGGGAACCATGGATTACCCGCATTTGATGAAGCGATGGCTGCCCTCAGTGAACTGGAGCAAAGCGGGTTCAGCAATCCGGAACAGGTGAAAAATTACCATACTTCTCTGGCGGTAATTTTTAAAAGATATTGCAGCAGGAAATCGGGAACAGATATGATGAACAGGACTACCGGGGAAATATTACTGAATATGCAACAGTATAATAACAGCACGTTCCTGTCGAAGCTGGCCGAAGCGCTGCGTTGTGGTGATGCTGTAAAGTTTGCAAAATTCCTGCCGGCGGCTGATGATTCAACCGGAAGCCTGGAGCGTATCAGGGAAGCTATCCGGTATCTTGAAGAGGTACATTTAAACACTAAACAGTAACAACTTTTGTTATTCGATTATTTTAAAAATATACATTTTGCACTGCCGGAAGCATTTTGGCTGTATGCATTGATACCGTTGCTGGTTTTCTGGTATATTCGGAAGCAGCAAAAACAGCGTGCAACCATCACCGTTTCATCATTGGCAGATACGGGGCTCAGCTCATGGAAATCAGGTATGCGGCACCTTCCGTTTGTATTAAGGATGCTGGCGCTTTCATGTATTATTGTTGCACTGGCAAAGCCCCGAACAGAAAATACTGCACAGCATGCAGAAGGGGAAGGAATTGATATCATTTTGTGTATTGATGTAAGCGGCAGTATGACAGCCCAGGATTTTAAACCAAACCGCCTGGAAGCCGCCAAATCTGTTGCCATCGATTTTGTAAACCAGCGGCTTACAGACAGGATAGGCGTGGTTATCTTTTCGGGCGAAAGCTTTACACAATGCCCGCTTACCACCGATCATAATGTACTTGTTGCGGCGATACAGAATATCAGGAACGGTTTGCTGGAAGATGGTACCGCCATTGGTTCAGGGTTAGGAACCAGTGTAGACAGGATAAGGAACAGCAAGTCTAAAACAAAGATCGTGGTGTTGCTTACCGACGGTGAAAACAATGGCGGGCTGATTGACCCGAAAACAGCCAAAGAAATCGCCAAAGCATATGCCATTAGGGTGTATACCATCGGCGTGGGTTCGGAAGGGTATGCGCCTCAACCGGTGAATACGCCGCTGGGCGTGGTTATACAGAATGAAAAGGTATCTATTGATGAAAAACTGCTTACAGAAATAGCCAGCGAAACCGGTGGCGAATATTTTCGTGCACGGGATAACGAAAGTTTAAAGGAAATCTACAAGAATATTGACGGGCTTGAAAAGTCGAAGATGGAACTGGTAAGAACCACCCGTTATGAAGAAAGGTATTTTCCATTCGTAATCGCATCATTGTTGTTTGTGGTACTTGAAATGCTGCTGAATTATACTTTGTTCAGAAGGTTTCCCTGATGCTATTACAAAGCCCTGGGTTATGCGGTTATGAAACACCTGCAGGGCATGTTTAAACATCATTTCATATATAATCTTTCATCCAATTCTTACTAACTTGCATGTATGCAGGCCATCGTTTATAAATCTACCGGAAGCTGGTACCAGGTTAAGGATAAGGACGGAAAAGCGTATAATGCCCGTATCAAAGGTAAATTCAAAATAGATGGCATTACTTCCACTAACCCCATTGCCGTAGGGGATTGGGTTGAAATTGAAAATGAAGAAGACCAGGAAAGCACCGTTATAACGGAGATATATGAACGAAGAAACTACATCAACCGTGTTTCACCTCATAACAGGAACCAGCATCATATAGTAGCCGCAAACCTCGATCAGTCGCTGCTCTTTGCCACATTAAAGGAACCCAGGACTTCACTCGGGTTTATTGACAGGTTTCTCGTTATATCAGAAGCGTATGCTGTACCGGCCATCATTGTATTTAACAAGGCCGACCTTTTTAAACATAAAGAAGAGGATAAATTCCAGCAGGTAAAAGAGATTTATGAACCTGTTGGATATACAGTGTTAAAGATGAGTGTTGAAAATAATACCGGTGTGGAAGAAGTGGCATCATTGCTGGCCGGTAAAACAACCTTGCTCAGCGGCCATTCCGGAGTGGGAAAATCAAGTTTTATCAACCGCATTTTACCCGGGTTTATTTTAAAAACGCAGGATGTAAGCGGCTGGAGCGGTAAGGGAATGCATACCACCACCTTCGCCGAAATGTACGACCTTCCGTTTGGCGGAAAGATCATTGACACGCCGGGCATCAGGGAAATGGGGCTGGTGGATATATCAAAACAGGAACTCTCTCATTATTTTCCGGAAATGAGGGTTGTGCTTAACCAATGCCAGTTTAACAATTGTCTTCACCTGAACGAACCGGGTTGTGCAGTTAAAGAAGCGGTAAATACCGGAAGCATACACGCAGAACGGTATATCAGCTATCTGAATATCATGGATACGATAGACAAAAAGCCTTACTGATCAATTGTTTAACTGAATGTTGGCTTATATCAGTATGCCTGTTTCTGCAGGAAATGAGCCACTTCCATTACGATTTTGTTATCGCTTTTGGAGCTGCTGGCCTGCTGAGGGTAAATACTTACACCATTAAAAATATTGTAGTGAAGGGTCAGGAACTGGTTTTTGTATTTAAAATCCCAGTCAAGCGTGTCTGCATCATCAATCTGGTTAAGGAATTTAACTTTCAGGTGATCTGCAAGGGTGTTAGCAATGGCATAAAACTTTGAAATGCCGCAATTGTCGTCAATTACGGCTTCCGTGCCGCCGGATTTGGTTTTTAGTTCGTAACACATAGATATAGGTTTTATTGTGGTTGAGGGTATACGGTGTTTTTTAGCAAACCTGTCAGTAACTTTTCCTTCCGCCCTTATATTTTGCTTTGTTACTGGCTTTTATAGCTTTTTCATCTCCGGCAGCGATTTTTTCGGCCCCTATATTCCTTCCATTGGTAGGGCATCCGTATTTTTCCTTTTTATGGAAAATCCTGGAAATAAAGCAACTGTTAAGCATCGTTAATGCAAAAAAGGCAAGTATTATTTTTTTCATGATTTAAAGATAGAAACTTTATACGCAAAAAAAACAAAACTTACTGTTAATACAGCTTTCATCAGCTTTTGAACCAGCTGCTGTACGTCAGATAATTCTCTGCTATCCGGTCAATTTCTCCCTTAATCTTATCCTGGCCCGCCTCTTTCACTTTTTTGGCCGGCACGCCTGCATATATACTGCCCGGTTCCACGATGGTGCCTTCCAGCACAACAGCCCCGGCTGCAATAATGCTGTTACTGCCTATTTGGGCATTATCCATTATGATAGAACCCATTCCTATCAGCACGTTATTATCTATAACGCATCCATGTACGATTGCATTGTGTCCGATGCTAACATTATTTCCAATAATCGTCTTACTGCGCTCGTAAGTACAATGGATAACGGCCCCATCCTGTACATTTACCTTGTTTCCCAGGCGTATGCTGTTAACATCACCCCTTATAACGGCGTTAAACCAAATGCTGCAATGGTCGCCCATTACTACGTCTCCTACAATGCTGGCGTTGGGTGCAATAAAACAATCTGTGCCCATGGTTGGACTGATACCTTTTACGGGAAGAATAAGTGCCACGATATTTGTGTTTTAATTATAAATTATTTTATCACGCAAAGGCCGCAATTGGGCGAAAGCGCATCGATTTCTATGTGAACCCAGCATAGCACGTGTTTTTGTGCAAATGCTTCAGGCTAAAGTAAAATATAATTTTTGTGAAAGCCAGTATTTGTAAATTTTTTTCCCGCAAAGGAGAAAAGGGTAAAGCCGCTTTTCAGATTTTGCTTTTCACGACGTATTTGCATGAATGCATTATACTAAATTCGCAATAATTTTTTCACACAATTGTTGATTATGAACCAGCGACAACTTTTTTTAAATCATGTGGGGCAAACTTCTGAATCGCCTTTATGCCTGAATATGGTGAAAGCATCCGGTTCAAAAATGTGGGATGCCGGTGGCCGGGAATATATTGACCTGATTGCAGGAATAAGTGTGTGTAATATAGGGCATTGCCACCCTGCTGTGATAAACGCCATTAATAAGCAGGCAGCAGATTATATGCATATCATGGTTTATGGTGAACTGATAGAGAACCCGCAGGTAGCATATGCCACCCTGCTGACCGGGCTGCTTCCGGCTTCGCTCAACGCAGTGTTTTACACTTCCAGCGGCAGCGAGGCCACAGAAGGAGCCATGAAGCTGGCTAAACGGTTTACCGGCCGTACAGAAATCGTATCATTCAGGAATTCTTACCACGGAAGTACACAGGGCGCGCTGAGTGTAATGGGCAGTGAATACTGGCAGCAGGCTTTCAGGCCATTGCTCCCGGGCATCACCCGGCTGGAATACAACAATTTTGAAGACCTGGATCTGATTACTGAACAAACGGCATGTGTGATAGCTGAAACGGTTCAGGCAGAATCCGGCGTAAACATGCCTGTAAACGGATGGCTAACGGCATTGCGTAAACGTTGTAATGAAACCGGCGCCTTGCTTATACTGGATGAAATACAGTCGGGGTTTGGACGTACCGGCAGCTTATGGGCTTTCAACCGGTTTAACGTGGTACCGGATATCCTGCTGCTTGGGAAAGCACTGGGAGGGGGCATGCCGCTTGGGGCATTTATATCAGACAGGAAGATCATGGGTTCGCTGGCGCATAACCCGGTACTGGGGCATATCAGCACGTTTGGCGGGCATCCGGTAAGTTGTGCGGCGGGTATGGCTGCCTGTAAGGTATTGCTTGAAGAAATGATGATTGACCAGGTAGCAGAAAAAGAAAACAGGTTCAGGAAACAACTGGTACATCCGGCTATAACAGGAATCAACAGCTTTGGATTGATGATGGCCGTATTTGTAAAAGATTTTGATACCAACAGGAAGTACGAGAAGAACTCGATC
>WBZP01002626.1_pt1 | contig 20411 bp, 24 predicted proteins | sample 5204301 | NCBI WGS metagenome assembly WBZP01 (sample SAMN12412401, study PRJNA552823) | activated sludge metagenome | isolation source: activated sludge from nitrification reactor of wastewater treatment plant... | place: USA: Pennsylvania | collected 2017
CCGTCAGGCCAGCGTCGCCATGATTTTCCTGCTCACGATTTGCCTTGGCCTTTCCGCTATGGCGCTCCGCCATGCCGGCCTTCAAGAGGCCGTCTTGCTGCTGGTGCAAGCCGGGCTTATTGTTGGGATGGTAACCATCCTTGAATTGAGCGGTCGTCGCCGCTAGGGCTTGCACTCTTGCTCCGTTCCCGCTAGAAGATCCCTCCATGGTTCCCACCGTTGAATGGAAAAATGGTGCCGTGCGCTTGCTCGATCAAAGCCGGTTGCCCGAATATGTCGAGTTTCTCGACTGTCGGGACTATCGGGCGGTGGCCGATGCGATCCGTGAATTGAAAGTCCGCGGAGCCCCTGCGATCGGTGTGACGGCCGCGCTGGGTGTGGCATTGGGTGCGCAGGCGGTCTCTGCAACGGAGTTTCCCGCATTTGCCCAGGCGCTTGTGCCGATTTGCGATCATCTGGCTGCCACCAGGCCGACAGCCGTCAATCTGTTCTGGGCGATCGATCGCATGAAAAAGAAACTCGCGTCCCTGAGCGCGCAATCGGTGCCCGCCGTGAAAGCCGCACTGTTGGCCGAGGCTCAAGCCATTCTTGATGAGGATATCGCGCTCTGTAAAGCCATGGGGAAGCACGGCGCGGAGCTGATCGCGAACGGGCAGACGGTGCTGACCCATTGCAACGCCGGAGCGCTGGCGACGGCGGGATATGGCACGGCACTGGGTGTGATTCGCGCAGCGTGGGAACAGGGGAAGAAGATCCAGGTCATTGCGGATGAAACGCGGCCAGTCTTACAAGGCGCCCGGCTCACGGCTTGGGAGCTGATGCAGGACAAGATCCCGGTAACGCTGATTACCGACAATATGGCGGGGGCCCTGATGCGCCAGGGAAAGATTCAGCTCTGCGTCGTCGGCGCCGATCGCATCGCGGCGAACGGGGATGTCGCGAATAAGATCGGGACCTATTCCGTGGCGGTCCTGGCCAGGGCTCACGGCATTCCGTTCTATGTCGCCGCGCCGTACTCAACCATCGATCTGAAGACCAAGACCGGCGCGGATATTCCCATCGAGCAGCGCAATGCATTGGAAGTCACGACCATCCACGGCAGCCATCCGATCGCGCCTGCCGGCGTACCCGTCTACAATCCGGCTTTCGATGTCACCCCAGCCGAGCTGATCACCGGCATCATTACCGAGCGCGGTGTGTTTAAGCCGGGAGAACTTGCTGGCCAGTTTTGTCATAGTTAGGATAACTGGAAGAGGGAAGGCCTTTTCGCTCCGGCAGGTTAAAAAAATCAGTCCGTGCAACAGAATTTGCTATACTCTCATCAATTGCTGATGCGGGGAGGGTTGTATGAGTCGAATTATGCTGGAGATTCCCGATGACACCTTGCTGGCCTTGAAGTTGTCGCCTGAAGGAATGGGAGAGGCCTTGCGCATGGCTGGCGCCGTCAAGCTGTTCGAGCTGGGGCAATTGTCTTCAGGGGCCGCCGCCCAACTGGCTGGCGTTCCGCGGACGGTCTTTCTCAGCAAGCTGGCCGAGTATGGCGTGGACACCTTCCGTTTGAATGAGGAACAGCTCCGGAAAGAGCCGCGCCTTGCCTGAAGTCGTCTGCGACACATCGACGCTTCAATATCTCCATCAACTCGGACTTCTCCATATCCTGCCTGCTCTGGCCGGGCATATCGTCATCCCTCCCGCTGTGTTACATGAAATTGAAGAGGGACAATCGCGCGGCATCGACTTGCCTGAGGTAAACATGCTTGCATGGCTGGTCGTTCGCTCCCCTGCCGCCATCACCATGCTGCCGTTCGAGCACGACTTGGGCCCCGGTGAAACGGAGGTGCTCATGCTGGCTGGTGAAATCGGCGACGTTGTGGCCGTGCTCGACGACGGGTTAGCCAGGCGGGAAGCTGAGAGACGAGGGATTCCAGTGATAGGCACCCTGGGGTTGCTCGTGAATGCCAAGCGCGCCGGGCTGGTGTCCAGCGTCAAGGAACAGATCGATCGGCTCCAGGAAAAGCGGTTTCGTGTGTCGCCGCTGACGCGGGCAGCGGTGCTGAAGCTGGCGGAAGAAGAGGGATGAGCCTGTTTACGATAAACGCGCGATCGGATTTCCGGTGAGTCAGGCAAATCAAGTGATATTCCCAGAGCATAAACGGTGTCACCGAACGCGGTGTGTTTAAGCCGGGAGAACTCGCGAAGCAGTTTCAGTCGTAGTCGTTCCCAAACCTTCCCTGTCGCATCGCATTCAGTGCCACTGTCATCGCCGCATGGCGATTTTCGACTCCCAGTCGACTGTATATTCGCTCCGCATGCTTCTGCACTGTGCGTGGGCTGATCCCGAGGATCGTGCCGATCTCCGGGTTCGTCTTGCCCTGCGCGATCCAACTCAGAGTCTCCGTTTCTCGCGGACTCAATCCCATCCTACGCAGCCTGTCTTTCAGACTTTCCAGGGGGCGCTCCTCCAAGAGCAGCAGGAACTGCTCTCCCTGGCGGAGCAAGCGCACGGTGAGGGTGCCATTCTGGCCAACGAGTTGCCAGGGGCGGTTGGGATGGAGCAACGCGGACTCGGATGCCTGTCGTCTGATGTGCTCCCGAGCCCAGGCGCGAATCGGGGCAGGGAGGCGTCCGTGATCCCGTGGCGCGTCTCCGGCGTATCGAGCGAGCAACCGCTCTGCCGCCGGTGTCGCGAAGCGGATGCGGCCCTCCAGTGTCAGCGCAATGAGACCTTGGTGTTGCGCAGCCAGCGCGTCTTGTCCAGCCGTGACGCGGTCCTGCATCCGGGAGACTGCGGTGGCATTGTGATAGGCCTGAATCAGATGCGGACTGATCGTATTAAGCAGCATCACGTCACGGGAGGTAAAGTCTCGACGCGCACGGAGGAATCCGAGGGCAATCAAGGGGCCTGGCTGGCGAGTCAATCGCACGCCCATGTTGTAGGGGAGCTGGAGCGGCCGGTAAAACTCGTTGAATAGATCGGTCGTCGTGAAGGTGCGATGCGACACGAAGTCGGACATTTTCGCGGCCCTGACAGAGGGGTCTCGTTCGGCGTGCGTGATGAGCGGGCTTTGGCGGGAATAGCGGCCGAGAATCTCGTATGAGTCGGGAATGTCCGGATGGTCGGGGGGCCATCCTTGATAGTACGCATGGCCAACCCTGGAGTTGACCTCATTGTAACTGCTGCAGTCGGTGGAGATGATCGTGGGAATGGCTTCGATGAGATAGGGCCTGAGCGTATCTTGCGGTCTGAATGCGTACAACGACTGAAGGAAATTCAGTATTCGATGCCGGTCGCGCGATGAGAGATGCTCCATAATTACTCCGAGGTCGCGCGCCGTTGACCGGAGCGGCTGGTCGTGAGTACCAGACTGATGGCCGCGTGGCGGTTTTCCACACCGAGCCGATCGTAGATATGTTCGAGGTGTTTTTGCACCGTCCGTGGGCTGATGCTCAAGATCGTGCCGATCTCCGGGTTGGTCTTGCCTTGCACGACCCATCCAAGAATTTTTGCCTCCCTTGCGCTCAGTCCGAGTTGGGCGAGGTCCCGCGTCGTCTTTGGCTGGCATTCATGCAGCATGAGCAGATACTGCGTATCTTTGAGAGCCAAGCGAACGCGGAGCATGCCGGTTTTGCCTGCGATGGTCAGCGGGGCAAGGGTTGAGGCCACATCATCGGACGATTGTAGATGAATGATCTGGCTGCGCAGCCAGGCTCGAAGTGACGGAGGCAGCCGGTCCGATCCGCGGCGAGCTTTGAGGCCATAGCCAGATAGCAGTCGTTGTGCAGAGGGCGTCGAAAACTGGATGCGTCCTTCCGCGGTCACGGACAAGACCGCCTGGTGTCCTTCCTCCATGACCTGATCCAGCGCGGTCAGCTGGTCCTGCATCTGTGTCACGGCGAGAGCGTTCTGGAGTCCTTGCAGGACATGCGGGCGAATGGCATTGAGGATCGTGCGGGTCTGTTCCGCGAACGCGCGACCGTTCTTGTGTCGAGCGACGGTGATGCTGTGTTGCGCGCCGCTCTGGAGCGCGAAGCCGATGATCTGGGGAATGTGCAGCGGCTGATAAAACTCCTTGTGTAACGCGGTGTCTCGAAACTCACGCTGGGGCACAAAGTCCGAAATGGTAACGGCAGATCCGTCTTGGGTCTTCTCGAAATGTTGTAAGACAGGGTGATTGTCGGCGTGTTGCGCGAGTATCTGACCGTAATGCTCAGGTTTATCTAGAAATCCTGGCACGTCAGTCTTGAACGCACCCACGCCGTGGCGATGGTCAATCTCATTGTAGGATGTAAATTCACCCTCCGTGATCGTCGGGAGTGCAGTCAGCAGATGGTTTCTGAACTCCTCGTGCGTCCGCAGCTGATAGAGGTCGCGCAGGAATTCGGATATCCGCCGCAGGTCTTTTCCGGTTAATCGTTCCATCGCGCAGTCGTTCCCTGAGCCGCTCGTCGATCGGTCTGTGGCGTGTGTATGTATGTGTGCACCGCGCGCGCTCTCTCTCTCTCTCTCTCTCTCTCTCTCTTGCTCATGTCTGTAATAAACCTAGGTAATACGATGTACGCCAGGTGGCGTATTTCGTTTGAGGTAGATGGCCTGCTAGAAGAGCGGCGACAGATGGCGATGTGGAGGAAGGCGATGCAGAGACCGGAAGCAGTTCAAGAGGCGCATGTGGAAGAGACCGCCTCAGCTCCGGATCTTCTGGCGAGAGAGCCGCTCCGGCGTGCCTTCCTGGGTGTGACGGTACGGGAGGCCGAGGTAATCGGATGGGTAGCGAAAGGATTAACCAACAAGGCCATTGCATCGCAGTTACAGATTAGCTCCCGAACTGTTCAAAAGCACTTGGAGCGGATGTTTAGAAAACTCGATGTCCGCTCGCGCACAGAATTGGTGGCGCGAATATACTTGGCAGTAGTACGGAAAGGCAATGAGTAGTTATACGGTTGATTCGTGTTGCGAGCGTTGTACGCCATTTGGCGGACATCGTAAGTAGGATGGAAAGGCGTGCCGGGGCTGTGCGACTGTCGGCACCTGAAGATGCAGGGAACGGGTCATTGTGATCCGAGTAGCAGGGGCTCAAGTCGGTTGTTTTCTATAGGGCTATATTCATGACTTCATGTAATTGTTGTCGCGTTCCGTCCATTTCTCAGTTGTCTGCTAGGAGATCGACTATGAAAGCGCTATGGCAAGTATTAGGGGTTCTGGCGGTACTGTGCTCATTCAGTGCATGTGGGAAAAGCGGCGCGTCCGATGCCTCAGGGGGAAGCCAACAGGTTGGGAGCGGGCAGGCGGCGATTAGCAGCAGCGGTGGGACTATTAAGATCACTGATCCAACTAGTCCGATTGCTGGACTGACTTTAGAAGTTCCCCCATCTGCTATTGCGCAGGGTAACGTCAACATTGTTATTACGTATGAAGATGCGCTCCCTGGTTCATTGAGTCCATCTGCAATAGGTGCGGGTACGGTAGTGCTTAGCAAGATTATAGTGCTCACAAAGAATGAAGCAGGAAGCTTTGACCTCCCCGTTAGAGTCAGGGTTCCATATGATGCTTCTAAGCTTGATAAAAATGATGTGCCCTCGGTTTTTTGCTGGAATGAGACGAGGCAGAGTTATGATGCGGTCGCGGTCGTTGAATTTGATTCAACGGCGGGTTTTGTGACTTTTGAGACCGCCCACTTCTCTAAATATGTAGTGATGGGCATAAAGGGACTGGCTAACAAGATCACAAGTTCAGCCTTCAGCTTGAGTCTTGATACTGGGTTTCGTCCATCAGGGGACGGATTCTTTCGGCCTAATTTCGGTTCATATTCTTCTTCAGGAGGAAACTGTCTCGGGATGAGTTCTTTCTCGGACTGGTTTTTTGAAAACAGGGTGAGTCCTCAGTCGCCTTTGTATTCCTCGTATCTGGAAGGTAATCTGAGCAGCACGGACGATGACTTGACATCAGAAGAACTGATAGTGCGGGCACATGCGGCTGCAAGTCAGATTTGGGCCCGGCGTCTATATGCTCAATTTTCCAAGCTCACGCAAGTACAAACTGGCTTGTCCTTGATCCAAAATCTCCAAATCACGCAAAAGCCTCAGGTTTTCCTCATGTGGGGGAATCCGACATGGTGGCAACAATACATGCAAAACCAACAATCCTGGGGGCATGCTCTAGTTGTCTATCGGTATAGCCTCATAGATAGTACATTTTATATGTATGATCCTAACCTGAGGGGCGATGATACGATGGGAATTCGTTTTGATGCCAATGTGGGTTTTACTAGCCTTACAAAAACGGGGATGTATTCGCCCGAGCCCGACAATTTTGCATACGATTCCGTCGGTTCAATTTACAGTCCTGGCGATATGGAGGCTCTCTATAACGGTGCAAATACCGGATGGAATGAAGGGCAGTATGGGAAGATTAACATCACGAACTTACAGTTCGACTCAGTGGGGAGAGTGGCAACCGTTGCGGCGCGAGACAACGTTCTGCTGGAGGGAAGTGTAACTTCTAATGGCGGAAAGCCTGGTATGGAGCCGAATTACATTCGGGTATTCATGGATGGTAAGTTCATAGGTGACTTTCCGCTGAATGGAAACTCTTTTAACATTTCATTGCCCCAGATCCCTGATCAGACGCTCACTGATATGGCTGTTGTGGCATTTCGATGGGGGCCGGTTGGGAATCGGGTCACCAGTCTTTATGGCACATTTCGGCGCTTCCAGATTAAATTTGGTTCGGCCCTAGAGAATATTGGGTTTGAAAAAGGGGATTTCAGTCTATGGAATTCCGTTCGATTTTTGTGGGGCGGGGGTGATCGTGTGGCGCCGTCTGACAAGAGTACAATTGTCGGAGTTGCATATGACCCGATTGCCACATCTATTGTTCAGGTTCTCCACGGGAAGTGGGCGGCGCGAGTGAATAACAACGATCCTAACTATCATATTAGCCAAGTTAGCCGTGATGTCGTGATACCGGCCGATACAACTGCATTTTCTCTCTCCTTTAATTGGGCAGCAGTTTTGGAAGATCCGCAGCACCAACCCCAAGAGCAGCCATATGTCGATATAAAAGTTGAGAACGTTATACTTGGGACGACGCTGTATAGTCGCAGGTATTTTGCTAATGATCCGACTTTTTCTGGCTGGAAGTCGTTTCAGGGGGGGCAGTGGAAGGCGATCGATTGGCAATCGGTTACAGTTGGCAAATTGGAGCAATATAAGGGGCATACGATCCGCGTGACTGTAGAAGCTGCGGATTGTGCTCTCGGTGGCCATGGCGGATATGCATATCTCGACGCTGCTGAGTAAGCGATGCCCGTGCTGGATATCGCTTTAGCAGGAATCCGTCTTCCTCACAATCAAGATGGGAGGCAGTAGTGTTGATGCCAAATGAATTGGTGAGCCAACAAATAGCCATGACTGTCTGTAACGGCCTTGGGCTGTTGCGTGTCCTGACTTCTGTTGCCGTGCTGGCTGGTGCCATGCTGCTATCTGCCTGTGCGCCGGGGAGTGAACCGGCTGACCAAGGCGGAACGCTCTTGCCCTCGACGCAGCCGAATTTTGCTGCGCCGATCGGCTTCGCGGTGGGATTGCAGCCGAATGCGATCGTCTCCGCTGATTTCAATGCCGATGGCAAATTGGACGTGGCCGCCGCGAACGGCGGAGGGAATAGCGTCTCAGTGTTGCTCAATACCACCACTTCGGGAGCCGCGACTCCTACATTCCGCGCACAGGCAGCGTTTCCGACCGGGGCTCTTCCTTATGGTCTGGGCACGGGGGATGTGAATGGCGATGGGAAGATGGACCTTGTGGCGGCCAATTCTAGTGACGGGACGGTGTCGGTGCTGGTCAATACGATGGCGCCTGGCGCCACGACGCCGACGTTTGCGCCGCAGATGTCCTTTCCCGTGGGCGGAACCGTACAGGCGATTGCGCTGGGCGATCTGAATGGGGATGGGAAGCTTGACGTTGCCATCGCACACTTCTCCGGTCAAATTTCGGTTGTGCTGAATACGGTCTCGGTGCTTCTCAATACGACGGTGGCCGGTGGTCCCGTGACCTTCGCGTCGCCGGTATCATTCGACGCTGGATTCGGAGTCGCGTCCGTCGCCATCGGCGATTTCAATGGTGACGGCAAGCGCGATCTGGTTGCCGTCAATCTCAATGTGAGTGCCGGAGCGGTGACAGTGCTGCTGAATACTGCCGCAGCCGGTGCATTGGTTCCGAGCTTTTCGCCGCCGACGCAGTTTCCCAAGACGTTTTCGCCGGCTGGTCTGGCTCTGGGAGATCTGAACGGCGATGGGAAGGTCGATATTCTGACGTATAGCTGGGCGCTGGCTGCTGGACTTGAGGTGCTCTTCAATTCAACGAATCCGGGGTCAATGACACCGACTGTGTCAGGGGGAGAGCGGCTGCATTCGAGCAATTATCCGGAGTCTCTCGCGTTGGCTGATCGCAATGGCGATGGCGCGCTGGATATTTTTGTGGCAGGCGCCGACAGCAGCAGTTCCTTCATTGGTGCCACCGATAACTTTTTGAAGGGGGGGGATCCGTTAGGACGGCGGTGGGACGGTCCGTTTGAGTTCAACGCGGGACGAGAGCTTGCGCAGTTGTGCACCAGTGTGATGACCGTCGGCGATTTCAATGGGGACGGACGACTCGATGTGGCCGTGACGGATTTGCTCGCGAGTCGTGTCCGAGTGGCGATGGGGATTCCGAATCCCTTGTAACCCGGGCAAGGGGCATGCGGATTCACGGAGGTCTTTAGCACCCGGGTGTTGTCCGTGAAATATTGAGGAGGATTGAAATGGCTGCGATTGTTGGCGCTGGGAAAGAGTGTTTGGTTTGGGCTGGGCTAAGTCTTGCTGTACTGCTGTCTGGCGGATCAATGGCGTTTGCCGGTGAGGGGGCTGTCCGTCCGACAGGGCCGGAGCAGGCGGTCTATGTCACGCCAGCAGCAGCGCCACAATTGAATAAGAATTTTCGAGCGCGGATTGTCTATCAGTCAGGGCATGTTGAAGACTTCCTCATTGTGGCATCGGCCACGAACGCCTTCGACAATATGCGGGAGCGATTTCTGAAAGTGGCCGCAGGCGCTTCTGTGCCGACCGGCGTGCATGCGCTCGCGGATGGCGCGACGGTGGCAGTTCGCTGGATGGACGTAGCCTCCTTTTACACATGGCAGGATTAAATCGCAGTGCGACGAGATGATGGGGCATTGTGTGACCTGACACCTCGCTATCGTATGCTCAAAAAGTAGTGTTCACCGTCGCCCCAGGGAGCTCTAGAACAGTGTCGAATGATCGGTCGTGGGGTTTGCCATTCAACATTGCGCTGCACAGAGGGAGCGTCTTCAATCCAGTCTCACGACGGGCCAGGGGATCGTCGTCGGGGAGGGCATGGTGCACGATTTCTCTCCAGGCGGATGCCGTATCCGGATCTTCGGGCCACCCCTCCCTGGTTCAGCTGTCGAACTCTGTATCTATCCGGACGATACCCACGGAGGGCTGGCCATTCAATTGGCCACAGTCTGTTGGGTCAGGGATTACGAATTCGGTGTGGCCTTTGTGGCCATCGGTCCAGAGGTCACGCAACAGTTGGCTTCTCTGTGGTCTGTACCGAAGCCTTCTGAGAGTCGTGTGAAGGCGTTGTGATTTTGTAGAAGCGGAGAAAGGGGGGGCAGTCTCTGCTGTGATGTCCTCTTATGCTTCGAAGGCCGTACGCGGGATTCCGCTCTGTCGAATAATAGATTGTAGTGTGCCGATACGGAGTTCGACGTGATCCGGAATGGGGACTGTCACCGTGCCGGAGAGAGTGTGCCGCTGCATCACCATGTGGCTGCCGCGTTGGCGGACCATCTGGAATCCGTGTTGTTCCAGAATGCGACAGGCGTCTCGCCCGGAGAGGATGCGGAGTTTACCCATGCGCCGCTTCAAAGCGGGTGATGAAGACTTCTGTATGGAGGCGGCGTTCGATTTCAGCAGGATCGGCACACTCGAGAAACAGTTCCACGGCCTCCTTAAGGTTGGCGGTGGCAGATTCCACCGTCTCTCCCTGGCTTGCCACGTCGAGTTCCGGGCAGAGCGAGACAAACCCGGTGCCTTCTTTTTCAACAATCGCGGTGTAGCTTCGAGATCCCATAATGCGCAATCCCTTCCAGGTGGAGCGGACGAAGTTGAGACAGGATGAGTATAGTCGATTTTGGCAGTGATGCCTAGTTTGGAATCGGAAACAGAAACTGGACCGGGAGTCAATTCATTGAATTATGAATTGTCTGGGGGCGGGTCGCACAATCCATTACTGCGGTATCTTAAAATGGGGCGTCAGTCCCGTTCTTTGACGGACTCGGGGATTATCGTCGGGAGGGTATGGTGTGCGATTTTTCTTCAGGCGGATGCCTGGGATGACGAATTCGGTGTGGCTTTTATGATCATCGATCCAGAGGTCACGCAACAATTGGCTTCTCTGTGGTCTGCGCTTGCGGTTTCCGGAAGTCGTGTAAAGGCGTCGTGAATTCGGGCATCATTCGGTTGGCGCCGTGTGACTGTCCTTCAAGTTCGCGACCTGATGAGCAGAGGGCGCCCAGGTTTCTGTGCTCGCAGTTCTCTTCTTGACGGCTGTTCGCACTTTCCAATCCAGACTTTTAAGTTGATCTGCCAGCACGATGCGTCTATGGACTGGTCTTCTCTAGGTTTGATGATTCAGGCTTGCAGGGATCGTTTAATAGGACTACATTAGTCATACATGTAAGCCCATGGAGGTCTGACTATGAAACGAGCCGCCGTGTCCACGATCAAGGCGACTTTGAGTGCCTGTCTTGCCAAAGTGAAAGCCGGCGAAGAACTCTTGGTCATGGAACGTGGAAAACCTATTGCCAAGCTGGTGCCGGTGCCGAAGGAAACAGGTCAGGAATCTACGGCGGTACAGTTGCGTGAACTATCGCGTGCAGGGCTGGTACGGGTGGGGACAGGGAAGCTACCGGCGGGGTTTTGGAAGATGACGAGGCCGCGAGATAAAAAAGGCCTCGCGGTTGCGGCCTTGTTGGCCGATCGCAGTGAGGGGCGATGAGGTTCTGGGATGCGTCCGCGCTGATTCCTCTCTGCCTTCAGGAGCGGCAGTCGACTGCGCTCAAACGACTCGCTCAGGAAGATGAGTCGCTGGCTGTCTGGTGGGGATCGTCTGTGGAGTGCCTGTCAGCCTTCGCCCGTTTACGGCGAGAAGCGGTCCTGAGCGAAACTGAGGAGGAGCAAGCCCGTGTGATTCTTCGGGCGCTCCAGGGAGCTGTCACAGAGATCGAACCCACGCCGGCGGTGCGTGAGCAAGCGGGGCGTGTCTTGCGCCTTCATCCGTTGCGTGCGGCCGATGCGTTGCAGTTGGCCGCGGCGCTCGTGTGGTGCCAGGGTGATCCGCTGCAACATGGTTTTGTGTGCCTCGATCAACGGCTTCGGGAGGCAGCTCGCCGCGAGGGGTTCACGGTGTTTCCGAATAAGATGTGAGTGTCGCTTTGTGTCTGCTTAGGGCGAGCAGACAATTGTTTTGCCTGCTGTCACAGAGCCTGAGAAGAGTTTGGGGTTATCGCAGTTGCAAGCCCCGTATCAGCCACTTATAATGCGCCAGCGCTGTTCAATGTATCCTTTAACTTTCTGGAGAAATCGGAGCCACCATGAGTGAACGTACGTTAGCGATTATCAAGCCTGATGCCGTGAAAAAGAATGCCGTGGGGGACATCATCAACCGCTATGAGAAGGCGGGGTTGAAGCCGGTAGCGATCAAGCTGATGCAGATGTCCAAGCCTGTTGCAGAGGGATTTTATGCCGTCCATAGGGCGCGACCGTTCTTCGATAGCCTCTGTATCTTCATGTCGTCGGGACCGGCCGTTGTGATCGTGCTGCAGGGTGAGAATGCCATTAAGAAGAATCGGGAGCTGATGGGTGCGACCGATCCTGCCAAGGCCGACGCGAATACGATTCGCAAGGCCCATGGCGCCAATATTGAGTTTAACGCTGTGCATGGATCGGATTCGCCTGAAACTGCGGCGTTCGAGATTGCCTACTTCTTCCCGGGCATGGAAATCTTCGGTTAGCAGGAATGCTGAAAAAAGCCGCCAGCTTCGTTCTCGCGGCACTCAGATGCTCAACGTACGGAACAGAGTACGCTGTCGCCTCTTCGTTTGCTGCGGCCTTGCTGGACGGCCTTTTTGAGCCTTCTGCTGGTTGCGTGGTGTTTCTCTCTTAGCTCCTGTTTCGGAGGGCGATGGGTTCTGTGCCCTTCACTTCTGGACAACTACTGGTGCGAGGGACGGCGGTGGCGCTCTCTCTCGCACTGTTGTGTGCCTGTAGCACGCGACTTGCCCCTTCTCCTTCCTCATCGGCCCCTCTCGAACAGATCCATGATGATCCCGCGCGCGATGCGCAATTGAGCCTGTTGCGGGAGGCGCATCGGGCGTTTACGCAGGAACGGTATCCTGCGGCTGCGCTTTTTTTTCGGCGATTTGTCGATTCGACCCCGCCGCCGCGCGCGCCGCAGTCGGCTGAGGCACGCTGGTGGCTCGGACGTTCCTATGAGCAAATGGGGGAATATCGTGCGGCGATGGTCGAGTTTCGGGCCCTTGCCACGGGTGAGGCAGGGGGCGATTCTCAGGCACAGCTCTACCAGCAACAGGCGTTGGACCGGCTTGATCAGCTGCGCCAGATTCCGGGCGGGTCTCTTGTCACTGTCACTCGTCAGGTTGCTGTGGGACTTTCTTTGTCCCAGCTTCCTCCTGTGTCGGCTTGGGTGGCGTGGTTGCAAGCCTTGCTGAAGATCGGTGTCACGACGGTGCTGCTGGATCCGGCCGGTTCTGACCAGGGCAATGACAGGAGTTTGGAAACGTTACAGGCTTTTGCCGGTGCGGCGCATCTTGCCGGTTTCTCGGTGTGGGGTGCGCTGGATCTCCATCAAGGCCGTGGTATCGCTCTCAGGCCTGAGTGGCTGAGCCGGTCCTTGGCAAAGAATGGAGCGGTGCGTAACGGCCATGAGACGGCCGGCACGCCGGCGATGCTCCCCGATCCGTTGCATCCTGACTATCAGATCGTCATTGAGGACCGGGCGACTATGCTGCTGCGGGCTGGTTGCGACGGGATTCTCTTGAGGACGAGGGAGACGCAGGGCTTCGCGCAAGACTTTTCTGACGGATCATTTCAACGGTTTGCCTCGGCCTTTGGCCTGACCATCACGCCGCAGCAATTGTTGGGTGACGCGGTTGGTGGAGAGGTCATGGTGTATGACCGGGAATCAACCTATTGGCGATGGGTGGGTTGGAAGGCCAGAGGCTATGCCACCGTGGCGGTGCGCATCAGAAAACTGATTCGTGATGCTAACCCGGCCGGGCGCCTCTTGATTGAGGTTCACGGAAGCACGGTCAGCGAACCGTTGATCGGGTTAGAACAGTACGGTGAGGATCTCAACGACTTGTTCCAACGGAGCGGGGGAGAACTCGTCATTCGTACAGAAGGTAGCAAGCGCCCGGCGCTGTTGGAACAGGTCGCTCAGCAAGTGGGTTCGTCCGATCGACTCTGGCTGGTTCGTCCTGTGCCGGTACCGGATACGACTCCGCTCGTCGAGTGGACCGCAGGGCTTGGGGCAGTCACTCTGGAAGAGGAGGGCGGGAATCTGTTGCTGCTGCCTCGAAGTACGGGCAGTCTTCCTTGACAAATCACGTGGTTGCCCACTACGATCCGATGTCTTTCCACGCGCGTTTCTTCACTTGATTACGATGGAGACTCTATGATTCCGAGCGACTTGCGGTATCACAAAGAACATGAATGGGTGCGTCTCAACGGGAAGCAAGCGACGGTGGGCATCAGTCATTTTGCCCAGGATGCTCTCGGGGATATTGTGTTCCTCGATATGCCGAAAGTCGGTACTGTGGTGACCGCCGGGCAGCAGATCGGGGAGGTGGAGTCGACCAAGACCACATCGACCATTTACGTTCCTGTCAGCGGCACGGTCTCGAAGATCAACACCGACCTGAAGGATCATCCTGAAGTGGTCAACTCCGATCCCTATGGCAAGGGCTGGATTGCCGTGATCGATCTCTCGAATCCTGGAGAGGTTGATCAACTCATGACGGCTGCCCAATACGAAGCCTTTCTCGCCAGTCAGAAACATTAACGTGCTGCTGTAACGCGTCCATGTCGAAACACATCGCGATTCTGGGAGCCGGGCCTGGCGGGTACGTGGCGGCGATTCGTGCGGCCCAATTGGGCGCACGGGTCACGGTCATCGAGCAACAGGCGCTCGGCGGGGTGTGTTTGAACTGGGGCTGTATCCCCAGCAAGGCCCTTCTCTCCGTTATTGAACTCGGCGACAAGCTCAAGAAAGCAGAGGATCTCGGTATTCTGCTGCCCGGTCCGCCCCGCTACGATCTGGCCCGCATGGTGGCCAGGAAGAATAAAGTCGTGGCCTCGCTGGTCAAAGGCATTGCCACGCTGTTCAACGCCTGGAAGATTGAGGTGGTCGAGGGGCGCGGCCGCCTGGTCGATGCGCGGACGATCACGGTAACTGCAGCGGACGGCGCCCAGCGGCAGGTGCAGGCTGACGCGATTCTGATTGCCACGGGATCCTCCTGGCCGCAGTTGGCGCAATTTCCTGTCGACGGCAAGACCATTATCACCAGCAAGCAGGCGTTGGATGTGGAGTCGGTTCCGCCGCGGATGATCATTCTCGGCGCCGGGGTCGAGGGATGCGAATGCGCCTCGCTCTTCAGTGGCCTGGGCACGCAGGTGACCATGGTCGAACTGCAGGCGGCTGTGTTGCCCTTGGAAGATGACGAGGTTTCTGTGTTGATGGCGCGCGAACTCAAAAAACGCGGCGTCGATGTCAGGACGGGGACGACGATCCAAGACGCGCAGGTGCGTGACGGGGTCGTGACGGCACAATTGAAAGACGGGAGCACGGTTGACGCGGAGGTGTTGTTGGTCTCGATCGGCCGCGGGTTTCAATCGCGCGACATCGGGGCTGAGGCCGCGGGAATCGCGCTCGGGCGGCGCGGCGAGATTCTCGTCGATGACCGGATGGAGACAAATGTGCCCGGCGTCTATGCGATCGGTGATGTGGTCGGAAAGGCCATGCTTGCGCATGTCGCCTCGGCACAGGGGAAAATCGCCGTCGAAAATATCATGGGCCATCCCGCGACGATTCGCTACGAAGTGATTCCCGCCGGTATCTTCACTCTGCCGGAAGTCGGACGGGTCGGGTTGACGGAGCGGCAGGCGCGCGAACGGGCGCAAGCGGCCGGTCAGGATCCGGAGCAGGTCGTTAAGGTAGGACGCTTCCGTTACGCGGCGTTGGGCAAAGCCCAGGCGACCGGCGATATCACGGGATTGTTCAAAGTGATTGCGGATGCGGCGACCGGAACATTGCTGGGTGCGCACATTGTGGGCGCCCATGCGGCGGACCTGATTCACGAGGCGGCGTTGGCCATGGAAACCGGCGCGACGGTGTCGCAGATCGCCCATATGATTCATGCCCATCCGACGCTCGCGGAAGGGTTCGTGGAAGCGGTCGAAGATGTCGAGGGTTGCGCCATTCATCAGATGAAGAAGAAGGCATGAGTCTCCTCCAGTCTTTTCTCCTCAAGCTGAGCATGTTGGCGATGACGCTGGGTGTCGTCTTGTGGATCGGCTGGCAGGTTCCCCAGACCATGCAGCGGCCTACGGTGACCCATGCGGCTTCGTTGTCTTCCGACGGCGCAGAAATAACAACAGCCGCAGCAGTCGGTTCCACGATTCCGCCGGTCGGGGTGAGTGGGGTGCACAGGGTGTCGAACAGGCCGCAACCGGTTGACCTGAACCGTGCGACGGCTGCCGACTTCGATCAGCTTCCGGGCGTCGGCCCTGTGTTGGCCAAACGGATGGTGGATTATCGAAAGTCCGTCGGGCGGTTTCATGCGGTCGAAGATCTGCGGGCGGTGAAGGGGATAGGTAAGAAGAAGTTGGACCAACTGAAGCCATTTGTAATCGTGGTAAGGCCTGGTACGCAGGATCAGGGAAAGAAGGGGCCGGTATGAGTGAAGTGAGTCAGCAGCTTGATCTGATTCTGCGGGGGACCGTGGAGGTCATTCAGCGGACAGAGCTGGAAGCCAAGCTGGCCCGGTCGTTAAAGGAGAATCGCCCCCTTCGGGTAAAGGCGGGCTTCGACCCGACTGCGCCGGATTTGCATCTGGGCCATACCGTCTTGATCCACAAGCTGAAGCATTTTCAGGATCTCGGGCATCAGGTGCTGTTCCTGATCGGCGATTTCACGGGCATGATCGGCGATCCCACCGGTGTCTCGGAAACCCGCCGCGCGCTGACCAAGGAGCAGGTCCAGGAAAACGCCAAGACGTACCAGCGGCAGATCTTCAAGATTCTCGATCCGCAGAAGACGGTCATCCAGTTCAATAGTACCTGGATGGGTGCGATGACGGCGGAGGGTTTGATTCAACTTGCGGCGCACTATCGTGTGGCGCGGATGATGGAACGCGACGATTTTCACAAGCGTTTTCATGAGCAGAAGCCGATCAGTGTCCATGAGTTTCTCTACCCGCTGGTGCAGGGCTACGACTCCGTCGCGATGAAAGCGGACGTGGAACTTGGCGGGACTGACCAGAAGTTTAATTTGCTGGTCGGACGGGAACTGCAGCGCGACTTTGGGCAGGAGTCGCAGGTCGTCATCACGATGCCGCTGCTTGAAGGCACCGACGGCATCAAGAAGATGAGCAAAAGCGTCGGGAACTACATCGCGCTCGAAGATAAGCCGGAGGATATGTTCGGCAAGGTGATGTCCATCAGCGATGCGTTGATGCTGCGGTACTACGAATTGCTGACCACGGAAGATCTTGAGCGGGTGAAGGCGCTGCATCCGATGGAAGCCAAGCAGTCGCTAGCCGAACTTATTGTGGCCCGTTATCATGGGGATGAAGCGGGGAAGCAGGCGAGAGGCGCCTTTCAACACAAGTTTTCCGAGCGGGAGTTTCCGGACGAGCCGGATGTTCGATTAGTGCTGACGGATCAGGATCTCAAGGACGGACAGTCGATCGGGCTGGTGGATCTTGTAGCCAGGACAGGCCTGGTGACGAGCAAGAGCGAAGCCCGGCGGCTGGTGATTCAAGGCGGGGTGGAGTTTGATCAGAAGAAGCAGAACGATGCCAATGCGGTCGTGACACTCGTAGCCGGCCGTCAGTACCAAATGAAAATCGGTCGACGAAAGTTTGCTCTAGTAGAACGCGCCAAGCATGGCGGCCTTTCTTGACTTGGAATCGTTGCCCGCGTAGGATGCACCACAGCGAGCGGGCGTAGCTCAGTGGTAGAGTCCTTGCTTCCCAAGCAAGTTGTCGTGGGTTCAAATCCCATCGCCCGCTCCAATTAAGACCTAGCACGTGAGGCGTGAAGCGTCGCACGTAAGAACGGGAGGACTTGAGAGGCATGCGCTTCTAAGTCCTTTTTTGTTTCTCCGAAGGTGCGGTAATGGAACGGGCCAGTGTCATTTTTATAGAGCGCATCAGGCTACATACGAGTGACCTAGGAGGGACGTGACATGCAGATGGGGCAACCCCTGGTGATTGTGATGGCGGCATTTTTTGGTGGCATCGTCGGAGGGGTGCTGAGCGATCAGTTCCTTTCCGGCAGGGCCGTTCAGGCGCAGAAGGCAAACGGGGTGAATGCCGAAGAGTTTTTATTATTGGATCAGGCGGGGAAAGCCAGAGCCGGTCTTGGGTTGGATGCCAATGGTGAGGTCGGTCTCGTTCTGACGAGCAAAGACGGCAGCAGGACGCTCACACTGTCAGCCGATGACCCGCGGGCGATCAAACTGATCGAGCGCGGAGGCCGAGTGCTGCTCTCAATGCCGTGAGGATTGAATGGGAGCGGAGAAGGGACCTAGACGGCCTTCTTGACCAGTCCTGAGCGGAGGCAACGGGTGCACACGCGAATCTTTTTGTTCGCTCCGTCTACGACTGCGCGAACAGTCTGAATATTGGGGTTAAATACCCGCTTGGTTTTGTTGTTCGCGTGACTGACATTGTTTCCGGATTTCGGTTTTTTCTGACAGAGATCGCAAGAGAATGCCACGGTAGTGCTCCTTCTGAGTGATCGAGCTAATGATTACCTCGGTAAAATAGCACATTAGGACGAACTGTGACAAGTGGCTGGCCGGGTGCCGGTGGTTGTCTTGAGAATCGGCTGGGAAGGGTAGAAATGGAGCCTGCTAATTGGATCGGATTTGTCGCCGGGACACTCACAACGATTGCGTTCTTGCCACAACTACAGCGGACCTGGACGACAAAGTCTGCCGATGATATGTCGCTGGCGATGTTGTTGACCTTTACAACCGGAGTCTTTCTGTGGCTGATCTACGGTCTGTATCTCACGGCGTGGCCGATCGTCGTCACAAACGCCATCACTTTCATACTGACACTCACGATCTTGGTCCTCAAGCTCAAGTATCAGAAGCCGCGTTGAAATCGTAGGTGCGGTGCGCTTACTTAAGGGTGGGCGCTGTTCTCTAAGACGTGGGTGCAGGTGCGGTGAAGGCAGGCGGAAGCGGTACACTGATGTCGAAACTTGGATCCCCTCCGTCGTCGAGTCGGTCTTTCCCAACGCTATAGAGTTTCTTTTGCGTTGGGCTCCAAAGCATGGGGAGTCCGGTGAAGGGGTCGAAGTACATCGAGCCGACTTCCGCCAGTCTGGTTGGGATGGTGACGGTGGCGGTGGGTTTGCGCATGAGGATTTGCAGCGAGACCAGGCGCAGCCGCGCATCTGTTTCAACCAGGTGTTGACTGAAGGGTTCCCATTGTGGCTCGAATTCCATCGGGTCGGCCAGCCGTTCGAGAAACGTCCGTGGCGATTGTTTCGCGATGTCCTGCAGGCGAGGAAGCGGGCTGTGAATCGTTTCAGCCGCTTTAATCGTTGCATCGTAGTAGCTTGAATAGGCGTCCCAGGTGCGTTGGCCGGGTGAGGTGAATCCAAATCCCGTGAGGCTTCTGGGGTGCGCTACTTTTTGAAATGCGTTGGCTGGCAGATGGGCCAGGCTTGCGATCGTCCCCTGGGCTTGAGGATCGGCCTGAGCAAGCCGCGGTCCATTGACTGGCTCCGTCCGGTTTCGTTGATACCCCATCATAAATTCATTTTGAATCGGCCAGCGGAGTGAGTATTCGGTTGGTGTCAAGGGCTGCAGTAAGTTGAGCCCTTGAGCCAGCACGTGTTTGTCGACTGTGCTTTGACTCAGCATGCGCGATAAGAGTTCGACATTGTCCTCGATCATCACGGACGCCAGTATCTTGATCGGCAGGGTTCGGGCCTCCCGTAGGACGCTACGCCACTTGGCTACGTCCAGTGTGAGTCGATCGAGGCCGGTTCTGATTTCTTCACCGAATCCGATTGCCACAAATAGGCGATGGGCACCTATGAGTTCCTCAATGCGGGGGGCGCCCGTGTGTCCGTATCCCCAATCTTCAAACTTCATCCGGAGAAATTGCTCGTATCGGGTGACGAGCGGCGCGTAGAGCGGCGCCGACGAGCGGAACGAAGCTTCTTTGTTTCGGAATTCCGACAAGGGATCACTGGTATGCCATTCGGGAACGACACGGTCATACGCGATTGGCAGACGAAGCTCTGTGCGTCCCGGTTTGTCTAAGTCAAAGCCACGTTCCGTGGGCCGCGCCCCGGTTTCGCTCCAGATGTCGTATCCGGTCTGGACGGGGTCCGTTCCGCCTGCAGCGGCCATCCCCAGCAGAAGAAAATAGCCATTGTCGAGCGGGCGTTCGATGCTGCGGGCCGGTGGGGTCGACAGTCTGACGAATCCCTCACTGGGCTTCTCTTTCTTGGCTGACCAGATCAAGCCTGATAGTTCAAGGAAGAGTCCAAGAATGCAGATGCTGATGATGATATTCCGCATGGATGGGTTCAGCCTCATTGCGTGTGATTATGGAAGGCCTCTCTGCAACTACTGGACGTGGCCTGGAAGGAGATCAGCAAGGCCCATGCCGATTCGGCGGTTCTTCTAACCTCGCATTGATAGGCTGTTCTCCTGGTTAGATTAGAAACGGAGATAGGCTGAATCCTGCGATTGTCGCACACCGATCCGGTCATTAATGGACTTGACATTATTCAGCAGGGTCTCCTATTGTGCCCCCACAATTATGATTCCTGGGTAAGGGAAGAGGGTGTGAATCCCTCGCGGTCCCGCCGCTGTGAATGGGGACGAAACCCGGTATTGCCACTGTCCACCAGGTGGATGGGAAGGCGCGGGGAGTAGGATGAACCATGAGCCAGAAGACCTGCCCAATGAATTGACCATCGTTCCCTCGAGGGCTGGGGAACAGGCGAGGATGAAGAACCGGGTGCAATCCTCAAGGTCTCTGTCAGGCCTTGGGGATTTTTTATTTGCGCGGGTATGGTCGGCAT
>WBZP01002627.1_pt1 | contig 20405 bp, 22 predicted proteins | sample 5204301 | NCBI WGS metagenome assembly WBZP01 (sample SAMN12412401, study PRJNA552823) | activated sludge metagenome | isolation source: activated sludge from nitrification reactor of wastewater treatment plant... | place: USA: Pennsylvania | collected 2017
CAATCCAGGCTTCGAACCTGGGAGTCGGGGGTTCGAGTCCCTCCGGGCGCGCCAAAATCCATTTGTACTTCAATGCGTTACGGACAGTTTTAAGGGTCATTTTTGGATGACCACCGATGATGTACCGGAATTTGTCCGGGTCGCGTCCAAAACGCGCGGTCGAGACAGTTTTTCAGCATGCGCCGCCAGGTGCTCTGGGGCCAAGTGCGCGTACCTCAACACCATCTCATAGCTGTGCCAGCCACCAAGTTCCTGGAGCGCATGCAACGGTGTCCCGGCCTGCACATGCCAGCTCGCCCATGTGTGCCGAAGGTCATGCCAGCGGAATCCTGTGATTCCGGCCCGCTGCATAGCCAGTCTCCACGCCCGGGTCCCGGCTTTCAGAACCGGAGACCCGCAGTAGGTGAATACCCGCGTCTGGTGCTTCCCTACCTGGCGCCGCAGCACCACCACAGCTTCCGCGTTCAACGGCACCCCGATTGGTTGACGTGCCTTGGCCTGATCGGCATGTATCCAGGCTACCCGGCGCGAGAGGTCGACCTGTGACCACTCCAGGCCGGTGACATTGGCCTCCCGCAGGCCGGTAGCGAGGCTGAACCGCACCATCTCCGCCAGATGCTCGGGCAATTCGGCCAAAAGCTTGTCGGCCTCCTCCCGGGTGATCCATCGAATTCTCCGTGTCGGCTCCGGCAGCATCCGCACCACGGGGGCCGTGTCGATCCATGACCATTCTCGTTCCGCCCGTCGCAAGATGGCCCGCAGCACTTCCAGCATCCGGTTGACGGTGGCGTGACTGACCCCTTCGGCTTGGCGGGCGCGGGTCAGTTTGTCGATCAGGTCACGGCCAATCTCGTCGAGTCGTTTTCCACCAAGCCATGGGTCCATCCATCGCAGCCGGGCCTTGTCGTCATCGAGGCTTGGCTTGTTCGTCGGCTGCTCCTCCAGCCACCGTACCACGGCTTCCGGCCATGTGTGTCTTGGACGCTCACCAAGTTGCCGTATCCGCCATTGCTCGGACCTCAGCTTGTCTTCGTACTCCTGCGCCTGCCGTTTATCGGTAGTGCGAGTAGAGCGCCGTATTTCTGTTCCACCTGGCGGGGTGAATCTTGTCCACCAGGTCTCCGATCCATTCCGTTTGTAGAGCATCGTTTTTCTCCAGTCGCCGTCGCTGGCGCCTGCCCAGGATGAAAGTAGCGCGATCGCAGAAAGGCGACAAGATCATCCTCCAGGAACACCCAGGCGCGACCAATGCGAGAGGCTGGGACCTCGCCAGAACGGGCGAGGCGTCCGAGAGTCTGTGGGTGGACCTTCAAAAACTCGGCGGCTGAGACGATGTCGTATGTGTGCATGGCTATGCCGAAACCTCTTCCGGCTCGTGGTCAGCCGATAGATACTCTATTAACCATCCTGGATGTAATATCGATGTCTTTTTCTCCCCATCGAACCGCACCCGAAGTCTTCCGTACCTAGATGACAGAATTATTCCTGTTTTTTTACCCATGTATTTTATGCGCCCTCCACGACGCGCCGGCACGCCATAAGAACGACGTATATATTCCATCCCATTCATAATATCAGGCCATCTATAATCTCGATCATCCCGCGGATAACCCTGGCGTGCTTATTCCTGATGCCGCCAAGCTCAGAATAGCTTTCCTTGCCTTTTTCAATAAGGCGCCGACCCCTCTCTTCTTTCTCTGATTGCTTATCAGAGCACCCTATTACTTCTATGCCACACTTTATGGCTATATCTAAGGCTAGAGCCATCGACTCAGACCAATCATCATGAAGATCTTTTTCTCTATATATTACTCTCTCTATTCCTGCGTTGATGAGCTGACTCATGCATTGAGAGCATGGCGGATGCGTAACATAGGCTGTCGTTCCTATGGTGCAAAATCCAGTCCTTGCCGCGTTGCTTATAGCATTGGCCTCGGCGTGTGTAGATATATTTCTAAGTCTACTTCTATCGACGGCGCTGATTTCTTCATCTGGGTATCCTCTTGGAGGCCCGTTATAGCCCACGATGAATGTTTTGTCAGGCCTGACCAGCAGACATCCAACTTTTGTCGTATTGATCTTAGACCATTCAGCTATGCTGATGGCCTGACGCAGAAACCTATCATCCCAGCTCATGAGGCTATCATTGTCGGTAGTTGTAGTGTTCATGTATCCTGCGCTACTCAGTTGTCATGCCTTTACCAGTTAGCTCGATCGGCCTCGGCGGCAACTTCTGCTTTCCTGCGCTCCACCAGCGCATAGAAGTCCTGCTCCCATTGTCCGCGATGTCTCCATCCGTATCGTTTACGCTCAAGTTCTCCATACACCTCTATGAAATTCCCCGGTTCCAATCCTTTTTTTTCATCGACAAGCACATAAACCCTAAAAATTGGTTCGCAATCTGTAAGACATGGATCTAAAAAAGCTTGCCGACCCGCCCTCTCCCGAAAAGATTTGCGTATTCTATGGCTTCATCGCAGAAAAAATTTCTCATCTCATCCTCCAAAGTCAAGCTTGGATAATTTATCGTCTCTATTTGCCCACCATTCCTTTATCTCTTCGGCGTATCCAATGATATCTCTCGCCTCAAGCCGTAGCCTCCGCCCAGCCTCGTAGTTTTTTTCCCTAAACAGGCCGCCTGGCATGCTGAGCGCCTTGTCGGCCTGTCGGTTTTTGTGCTCAGCGAACTCAAATATAACATCTGTGAGTTTGTTGATATCTAGCTGTGGGTCGATGCTAATCACGAAACACCTCGCGCAGCATGTCTTTCACGTCGACTGATATGTCGATGTATGTGTCTCGTTCAGATTCAGCAAGATACGCGGCATCGAAAATATCGGCGTAGTCGCCCTGGACAACCAACCGATCGCCTGCCCATCGCCCGACCATGTGATGCTTCGGCGCATCACCGCACCCTCTCCCATTGCTGTTCGCGAGCAGCAGCCAAACGGCGTCGCTTGTCGTTGGAATATCCGCTGGCCCACATTGCTCCAACAGCTTGTAGCCGTTGCCTAAATTGTGCGCGTCAATAAACTCGCACTTATCCAAGTTGTAAATCTTGTGATATTGGCCCATATTAAAATATCCTACTCTGCTTCGTCTTCCTCGGCTTTGTCCTACCTACGCTTCTGTCCATTCCGTTGGCGTCGAAAAATTCTCCGAGCGTCATCTTTCCTCCAATGTGCTCAGACCGGCTCCCAAAGCTCGGCTCATGTTGGATGTCTGTCAGAATAGACCGGCACAAATATATCTCGTCTTGGTCTCGTCCAGGATTTCCCCTGTTCCAATATTCGCGGATCTCTTCCCAGTCTTCTAAATACTCAACGTACCCGCTTGACATATTGGTGTCGAAGTAAAAAGGCACCCAGTTATTAGTCATGTCATTACGCCCTCAACTCATTCATATCTATCACGGCATCGGCCATATTCCAGGCGCTCGGGTTGTGACTGACGAAAAACTTTCTCTGGTATCCGCCCATTTCCAAGGCGGCCCGGTCCATGCGGTAGAACATCACCTTTCTCTCTTCGGTCAGTCCGTCTTCGGCCTCATCGGCGAACAGAGCTTCATAATCCACGCCGGTGGCCCCTTGGTGATACAACCCGACGGCGTCTGTCAGCGCCTTATCGAGCCACACGGTTTCACCGCCCGATTTCTTGGTGATGCTCGATTCGATGCCTGATTCAGAATCGATTACGCTGATATCGAAGCACTCCACCAGCCGTCCGTTCTGCTGCTCACGCTGTGTCACAATACGCACCGTGAACCGTGGCCCATACGCATCGACGAGCAGCCTGTTGGCGATCGCCGCGATACTTGGTCCGGCGTCCTCGATGCTGAGGTCGATGACACCCTTCAGCGCGACGCCCAGTAGTGTCCAGTGGGCGATTTCATTTTCGATCCGCTTGGCCGTTTCATGGATCTCCGACCCGGATTCAATGGCTCGGCGAAGCGCAGCCAGTTCGGCTTTGCGCTGGGCCTGGGTAGCGATATGGGTGTCCAGATCACCCGTGGCGATGACCAAGGCGGCGTCGGCTTCGCGCAGCAGGAGCTTGGCCTGGTCGATGGCGGTTGACTCCTCCGCGCTCGGCATGGCGGCGAGCTCATCTCTCAGTTGGTCGAGATCAATCCTGGCCGACTCTTGGATGCCGGCTCGCCTTGAGGCGACCGCCTCCCTGGCTTCGTAATATTCCGCTTCCCGCTCGGACAGGGCGGCGTTTGCGGTCAACATCCGTTCTCCGAGTCGAGCGATCAGTGCCTCTTCCTCGTCTATTTGCCGTTGGGCGGTGTCAAGCTGTGGCAGCAGCGCCGCGATCGGCTGAAGCTGGCGTAGACGCTCCTGGTTCGCCCTGGCCGTTCGCTCGGCGTGCCTGAGTTCGGTTTCCGGGTCGCCCATGTCCAGCAGGACCTTTTCTTTGCTAGCCTTGTCGGCTTCAAGCCGCCTGAAGTCCGCCAGTTTTGCTTTTCTTTCGGCCTCAACCGACCTGATTTGCGTCTCGGCCTGGTGGGCCTCAATCAGGGCCGGGCAGTCGGCGTATTCGCCAAGCCCGAGACAGGGCACCTGTTGGATATACCCAGCACGATGGGACAGGTCATCGACTCTGGACCGCAGGTGTTTGCCTTCCATGACAACCTGGGCGATCAGGCTGGAGATGTTGGTCATCTCCAGGGCGGCGGCGCGCTTGGCGTCCACTCTCGCACGGATCTCGACTATGGCCTCATCGAGAGCCACCTGGGTTTCGGTGATCTCGGACAGCATTGAGGCGGCGGATGTGATTTCTTCCGCCCTGGACAACATCCCGGTCGCCCGTTCGGCGCGACTTCTGGCGGCCAGGATGTCGGACTCAACAGCCGTCTTCTCTCGCTGGAGGGCGTCCTTATGTCGCCGGTACGTGGCTTCCGCCGACAGAGACTCCTGATCATTTTGCTTGAGATGCAGTAACCGGCGGTCTGATCGTTCTCGTAGGCGTTCCTCGACCTTCTTTCTGGCGTCTCTGAGGCGCGCCTGGTCGATACTGGCGCTTACGGCGGCCTCCAGCTCGGCCTTTCGGATCGCGTGCGATTCCTGAGCCAGTGCTTTCGCTTGGCGCAGTGTTGGCTCGCGCTGGTCATCGTCCTTGATGTCGATTTCAAGTTCATCTGCGCGCCGAGTTCGGCGCTCGATTTCCACGCATTCCGCTCGGCTCAAGGGCAACCGGCGCTTGAGTTCGGCCACCACCCCCTTGGCGATCTCCGTGAGGGCGGCCACGTCGTCCAGGTGCAGCAGATCCCGCATCAACCCCTTGGGGTCGTCGTAATCGGCCAGCCTGGGTGCGTTTTGGGCACGGAACGCGGACAGGTAGTAGAGGCTCTGGGGACCGAGCACATGACTCAGGCAGGCCTCGTATGTGGAGGTCTTGCCGTCGCTCACCAGTCCGTCAGGGAGCCGCATCGGCTCCCATGAGCTGGTGGATGTCAGGCGATACAGGGTTGCCTTGGTGGTTTTGGTCTTGGCCGATTGGCGGTATTGGATGATGGATTTATATCTGGTCCCGCCGTGACTCCATTCCAGTTCCCGGCCTCCTGTTGGGCCAAAATGGTCGTAGATGTTCCCATCGACCTGTGGCGGGCTCAGCCATGGCGTGAGGCCAAGGTTGAGAACCGTGGATTTCCCGGTGCCGTTGTCGCCAATGATGGCGACCGTGACGGCCTCACCAGGCAAGCGTTCATCCAGGTCGATCCTGAGTTCGTCTCGACCGAGACCGGCCTGAATGCCGATAGCCCCGGAGAGCGTGATGATGTGCGGGATCATGCGGCCACCATCGCCGGAACATGAAGCGTTCGCCAATCCAGGGCGAATTGCTCCAAAGCTTTCTTGCGGTCCGGGTATTCCAGCCCGCAGCCGATCAAGACGGTGTTCCGTTCTTCCAGCTTGGCGAGCATGTCTAGCTCGCCGTCCGGGAGCGAGTCCCTGTCGACGCCGGTGAACTCGCCCGTGAGCGCCCAGTTGATGAACCTGGCTTCGTTGCTGAAGTGGTGTGACACCGATGTCTTGCCCTGCATTTGCCGGTGCAGTTGCAACACAGCGTTCATGACCTTGTAACTGCTGGTCGCTTCGTGACGAACACGCTTCCAGTCGTAGTGGGGATGGTTGCCGTGCAGGAGTTGATAGATTTGCTCGTCGCACCAGACGGCAAAATCAATGTCCAGCCAGCGGGCGAACAGAACCGCCAACTTCGGGTGTAGCCAAGTCCCCCCGCCACGATCAGCCCTTGCCCTGCTGGTTTTTACATACGGGATTTTCCCGTATCTACGCTCGATGGCGCCCAGATATTCCATGGTGGTAGGGAGGCGCAACCACTCATGCGGGTTCTTCCCGAATCGCTCTGCGGCCTGGGTGGCGTTGAACCATCCGTCCTCAGTGAAGCTGACGGCCAGCTCGTTGTAATCGACTTTCACCAAATTAGGCATGCCTGCTCTCCATCGCCCGGGGCGCTTTGGACAGCCCCGCCAATGCGGCCACTTCAAAAGGCTTGAGCCGGGCGATCAACGCGGCTTCGTTCTCCTGGACGGCTTGGTCAAGGATCACCTGCATCTCGGCCAGCACGTTCGCGGTGTCCTCGCGGTTGCGGATGCAGCGTTTGATAACCTGCTTGCTGGTCTCGATCTGGGCATCGCGGAGCGCGCTGGTGATGGCGAGGATACGGCGCAGCTCCACGACGATGGTTGGAAGCTGATGGACCTTGAAGGGCTGCGGCGAGGGGCAGCCGGTCACGTCGCGCAGCGCCTTCCAGATCGCCCATTCCCAGGCTTGCTGGCCCCACAGCCCCACGACGGCGCCGGACACCAGCCAAGCGAGGTTATTGCGGTCGGCGGCGCTGATGGGTTCCTCGGCGGGACCGACGGGCGCGGGCTTCGCCTCGTACTTGCCGGTCCGGCGGATGGCAGGGAGGACCTCCGAAGTGACCCACTTCTTGAAGCGCTTGGCCTCGGGTTTGCGGCTGCCGAGAATCAAGCTGTAGAGGCCGGATTCGTTGATAACGGTCATCTGCTGGGTGCCAGAGGGGGTGTCAATTGAACTGACACCCTTCTCATCATCGTCAAGACGTTCGGTTGCCATACGGCTATTGCCGATGGTCAACGCTTCACAAACGTCTACGGCGACGAACCATGGCTCGCCGTCGCGCAGAACGACGCGCAGGGATGTAGAGACAAAAGAAAAGACGACGGGCGCGGACGCGCCAACGGGTTGAGTAGTCATGAATTGCGGTCCTCTAGTCGATTGAGAACCGCCACCGTCGAGGCTAAGCGAGGGCGGCGGGACGCACAGGGTTAGCCTTACCGCACTAGAGGAGCGGCGCTCCGAAGAGCCCCTGCACGCCCCGCCATAAAACTGGCAGGCGCAAAAAAAGCGCTTCGGGTGAGCGCCTGGGCGCTCTAGTTTGCGGGAGGCTAACCCCGGCCGCCCAATGAGGGGCGACGAGGGAAGCATAGGACGGGCGGGGGTGAAAATCAACCGCGGTGTCGCTGATTGCGGGATCATGCGGCCTCCTTCAACGTACTGGCAACGACTTGCCTGGTGACCCGGTCGACGATCTGCTCGATGGAGAGGTGATGCAGTTGCTGCAACCGGGTGGAGAGGATTTCCAATCGGTCCGCGTCACCCGTGGTTTTCAGGTAGTGGGCGATCTTCTCTTCCAGGGTCATGGCCTTGGCGATTCCGGCGGCGCGAACTGACTGGATCGGCAGCACGGTGGCCTCGAGCTTCGGTCTCTCTTCGGTGTTGAACATGGCCAGGATGGCCGCCTTGTCGACGCTGGCGGCGTGCTCCTGATCGATGGTCCAGCGGATGCGCACGGCGTCATCCGGTTCGGCCAGTGTGGCGAGTTCGCGCAACTCATCCATGTTCGGCGGGCCGTCGAACTCGATCTCAAACAGTCGACGGGTCGGGCTCTCGACGAACTCGAAAGACACGGCTCCTGGCGCCACGTCCCACAGCAGCCACCCCTTCGGGTCGTGGTCGCCATGGACCAGGCGGGCTAGGCTCCCTGGGTAGGCCACTCTCTGAGATTTGGCCCCCCAAGATTGGTGTTTATGGATGTGCCCGACCATCACGGCGTCGGCCCCGGAGGACATCAGGGTATCGACATCGAACTCATGATCAGGAGACACCATGGCATGGCGAGATTCGGTGAGGCAACCGGTGATGGTCCCATGGGTCACCAGCACCGACGGCAATCCCAGCCCCTTGGCCTGACTGGTGTGTTCTGAGAATCCAGCCATAACGCGCTGCACGTACGCCGTGGCGCCGTGCTCCATGACCTCTGTGGCCGATCGGTTGAGCGACGGCAGGCAGCATACGAGGGCCAACCGATCGCCGGTGAACTGTGCCGCCACCGACTCCCAGCGAATGTCCCCTTGGTAGGTCACCAGCCAATACGACTCAGCCGTATCGGCCACCAGGATGGGGAACCGGCTCGGGATCTCCTTCAGGATGTCCAGCGAGCCGGGGCGGTCATGGCTGAACGTGCCCTGCAACACCACCACCGGCATGTGGCCGGCCAGGCGCACCACCTCTCTGATGTACGCCCGCACGGCAGGCTCATGGACACCCATGGGGGCGTCGAATGAGTCTCCAGAGATGACCGCGAGGTCACATTTTTCCCGGATGGCCCCACCAGCAGCGGCCATCAAGGCCCGCTCGACCCAGGTCAAGTGTTTCGGGCCAATGTGTATATCTGAGAGGTGGGCGATTTTCATGGCGGCCTCCCTAAAATGGATCGGTCTCATCGGATGCTGCATCGAACGCCTTGGCGGCCATCGCCTCCAGACGCTCGGTGCGCAACACAGCAATGATGGCTGGCAATACCTCTGGGTCATGGACGGCGGTTTCCGGCATGTCGTTGGCGGCCAGCCAGGATTTGAGTTGGTCGCCGGCCATCGGCGGGTCGTATTCCTTCATGACCGCCGCCAACTGACGGCGCAGGTCGCGGACGGATTGGTCCTGGTTTTTTGGTGTTTTGGCCTGGTCCGCGACCACCTCTGGATTGACTGGCGGCGTATCTACTGGCGGGTTGGCGTCACCCTGGGCAGGATCGGTTCCGATGGCGGTCTCGGCCGCGGCTTGTGGCGGCTCGACGTCGCTGGCGCCTGGCTTGGTGATTGGGTCTTGGGCCTTGGACGGCAACGGTATCTTGATCGGCGCCTCTCCAGACACGAACTCCACCATGTCGATCCCGGAAGCGTCCAGGGTGATGATGTATTGGCGCTGACGCTTGGCCTTCCCCGCCTCCCAGTCGATCTGGGAAACATTCTCTTCCGTTTTGCTGACACGAAAGATCGGACGACCTCGATGTGTCCCCTTGATGCTCCCAATGGTTTCTTGGACGAACGTCAGAGTCTCGACAATGCCCAGTGAGGCGTAGATCGAGGTGAAGTTGAGTTCGATCAGCCCGGCTCCGGTGACTCCTGGCACCCAGAAATACAGGCTGCCAACGTGGTGGCACTGGCCGTTGGCGAACAGGTCGCATTGGTTAGGTCGGCATGGTCCGCAGCTCTCGACCGGGCGCCCGCCCCAGTGCCGTCTGCGGCTCCGGTCGACCTTGATTTCCGCTCGGCGCATGCACTGCCCGTTCTCGGACCAGCGGAATAATTCGGTGGCCTTCCAGGACTCGAACTGCTCACGGAAGATCATGGAGATGTCGTCGCTCGGGAATACCACTGGGAACGAGTAGAGCTGCCGCCCTTCGCCGCGATCTTCTCCGTAGGCGTCCATGATGGCCTGGGCCGCGCCTGGGGTTTTGAAGTCTTCCTGGAGCACCCTGAAGTAGGGGGCATTCCGCGGGGTAAGCGGGTAAGGCGGCATTCCAGTGACCGCCTTTAGGGCGGCCTCGATGCTCTCGAATGATCGGCCATCGGACACACCGAGATCATAGATCTCCTGAGCGCCCTTCACTTGGGCGGCCTTCTGGGTCAGGACCTTGATTCCTGGCCGCACCTTCCCAGAAACCATGATACGTTGTTGGGTTGGACGCATGGCTTCGTGAAGGGCTCCAGTCATGGTTACGCGAGCCGTGGTTTGTTGCATTTTTTCTCTCTCATTCAAGAATGCCGTCCAAGAGGACGGCACAGATCACCAGGACGACTAAGGGGATCACTATTTCGGCCATTACTGGGTACCCGTTTACTTGCCCGCGGCCAGTCGATCCAGCTCTCCGGCCAGCTCAAGCAGCCAATACTCGACCATCGGGTGCATCCGCCCAGCCGCGAGCACACGCAACCGGTCGGCGTGGACATTGGGCGGGGTTTCCCAGTCGGCATAACCGTCGATCAACAGGGAGATGATCGGGTCTGCCGCTGTAGGTTGGGTCGCCACTTGGCTATCCGGTTCTAGCTTCGATGCCAGACTGACGGGCGACACCTGGGCGACTGTTTCTGAACTCGATCCCTGGGCCGAGGGCGACACCTGGCTATCCGGTTCTGGCTTCGATGACCTGGCTGGTGACGGTGACCCACCATCTTGAACGGGCGCGGATTCACGCAGCGAGTAATGCGTCAGGCCCGCCGGATTATGGATCTTCACTATCCAGCCGGCTTCCATCAACTCGGAGATGCGCGAGTGGATTGGTCTGTTTTCCCCTACTTCCTCGGCGATCTCTTTGATGTTGGCCGGACGCCCGATCACTTCCATGGCGTCGATGATCCGGCGCTTGAGGTCTCCAAGACGATTGATGTCCATGTTCATGCGGCGTCCCCCATGGGCGGCTGGGGCAGATCGCGTTGGTTGATCCGCCGGAAATGGTGAACGGGCACCCAGCCAAGGTTGCTGTGTCGCTCTTGGTCGGGAGTTCCTGGAGCGGCGGCATCGATATCCAGCGCCTCGATGGCTCTGGCGCCCGCCTTCAGGGCGCGGGCCTTGTCCTTGGCCCGGTCGATGGCCTGCATCAAGGTCGGCGCCAGGCCGGACCTGACCAGATAGGCCGCGAACTCGGCGCAGCTTTCGATCTGCTCGGGCGTGAGCCCGAGCGAGTCGGCGTAATCGGCGGCCACGACGGCGGCGGAACGTTCCCTGAGTGAAGGGCCTTCCGTGGGTCGGAAAAGACTGAAAATGCCCATCTTGATCTCCTCTCCCGCCGGGGTGGTGAAGTGGCGGTGAGGAGTATTACAACTTAAGTGGTTTGCCGTGTCAACTACTTTAGTTGTATATCGCGCGCCAAACAACGCTTTGGGCGGCGCGAGCCTATGTGGAGTCGCGGTATGGTTAAGCCCGGCAGGGCGCCGGCGGCGTCATCTGGCTTCGCGCCTCACATCCTACGGCCTGAAGTGATGCTACACTGCCAGCACCACCGCCTTTGACCTTCGAGGGGAGCCTGGATGTCTGCCACACATTTTCGAGTGACCTACGATGGCCCCGCGCTGGCTGAGCACGAGATGGACGTGCGCGGGCTGGCTCCCGCCCTGCTCGCTGTAGCGGAGCTTCTGGACGCGGCCACTCGGGTCCTGCATGCCGAGCGCGCCAAGGCGCAAGTCAATGTGCGCGCGAGCTTCAAGACGGGCTCGTTCGGTATCGATTTTTCCTTGGCGACGGACTGGTTGCTCCAAGCACGCGACTTGTTTCTTTCGGAGAATACGACGGCGGCCTTGAATGCTTTCGCTGTTCTCGGATTTCTCGGGTTAATTACGGGGAAGGCCAAGAGAGGGCTTGTTTCCGTCATCAAATGGTTGCGTGGGAGACGTATTGAGCGCATCGAGCCGATCGGGGACATGGTTCGTATTCATGTCGAAGAAGAGCATCTGGATGTTGAGCGGGCCATTATTTCCCTATTGCGTGATCTGCGGGTCCGCCGTGCGCTGCAAGACGCTTTGGCCCCGCTTGGACTGGAAGGTGTTGATACCTTTGCGAGCGGTGATGACAACAACATTGCCGTGACCATTCGTTCAACAGAGCGAGTTTGGTTTCAGTCCCCAGAGCCGGAAGACGATCTGATTCTTGAAGATGAGCGAAAAATGGCCTTCTCGATTGTCTCGTTGGCTTTCCGCGAAGACAACAAATGGCGCTTGTACGATGGCGCAGCCACTATTTACGCGACCATTAGCGATACGGAATTCCTTGATCGCGTGGATGCAAACCAGGAGATATTCGCCAAGGGGGATGTGCTGGTATGTCTTGTGCGCGTGCGCCAATGGCAAACCGTTTCCGGCGCTCGGACGGAATATGACGTGATACGAGTTCTTGAGCACCGTCAAGCGGCTCGTCAATTGCGTTTGCCAATAGACCCCCCTGATCCCTGCAAGGAAACCTAACGGGTTGGGAGCTGACTGACGCGCCAGTAGGTGATATGTACTGCGCCGAATGTGGACAGAAGACGACGCGGATCGAGAACGGGGCCTTGCTTCGCTGCTGCCACGGCTATGGGTACTGGGCAGATATCGAGCCAGACCACAGGGATGGCTGGTTTCCTGTAGTCCGGGTAGGCCGTTTTTGGCTCTACCAAAAGCATCCATGGCCGAAAGGAGGGCCAGGACCCGTTAGGCCGATTGCGGCTCGTGATGACGACGTAGCGTCAATGTTGTAGGCGCGCGGCAATCAGATGACTGAGCGCCTTTGGACCGGCGAACTCGACGGTCTTGTCCGTGTAGTAGTTGGCGCGGGTGTACTGGGTCACGCCAATGGCTTGGGCACTTTCGACCATGGCAAGCACATAGACCGATTCGCCGCGCCGAGCGGCATCGAGCCAGATAATCTCGGCCTCCATGAGGCGCTGAGGGCTGGTTGCGGCAATCACCATCAGCGGCGTGGGCGAGCACAGATAGACATCTACGAAAAGGGACTGGCTCTCATCGGCGGCCACATGGCGCCGAGACTCGATTCCGACCTCTCTAGCCGCTTCCTCCACAATGGACACAATGCGCTCGCGAAAGCCCGATGGCTGGCGGGCTTGGCACAGACTGGAGAAAAACTGAAGCTGGGCGGAGGCTTCGGCGACCGCCAGCGCGGCGGTTTCCAAATCGGCTGTTGCCGCCGTGGCGTAGAGACATTCGCCGTCGTCATCGAGATACACGCCAAGGAGCTGAGGCAGCGCCTTCAGACGGGCTCGCACACGCTCGGATTCCGGATCGATCCCGGCCCCCGCCAATCGGAACAACCCCTCTCCATTGTCGTCCACGCGCCATCCAGCCCCGTGGCGGCGGGCAAAGACCACAACGTGGTCCCCGTCATCGTACCGCCACGGCGTGACCAGGTGGCCGCCGTCTTCGGTGGCTATCCAGGCGAAGCGTTGGCAGATCGTGCGCAGGTTCATATCAGTTGTTCGTCGTCTGGGGCGATGCGAACCCCGCAACGCTCGCAGAATAGATTGATGAGCCGCAGGCGCCCCGCCTGAGTACCAGGATCGATACTGTCAGGGGTTCGCAAGGCCAGCTCGGGCGCCCCTGGGAGCTGGCGACTGGTATAGTCCTGGCTGGTGTCACAGTTGACCAGGATGTGCACCCCTTTGTGGCTTGGATGATAGTGCAGAATAACCAAGGGCAATAGCCCATCTAGTGTGCGTTGCACGAGATATCCGTAGAAAGCGCGACGTTCCGGCGATTCGCCGTCGCGCACCAGAAACAGAACGGCCAGCGTCTCTGACACGTCGATCAATCCAGAATGTTGCAGGCGGGGACCACCAAGCTTGTCGAACGGTCGCGGCAGATGTCGCTTGCGCAACTTTTCTATCCTTGCCGCAGTACGCCCTGGGGTTTGCCAAGCGCCTTAGCCTAAGCCCAATAGAACGGTATCTGTCACTGACGCGGATCAAGAAAACGATAAGTTGTCGTCCGGTGCTCAGCTACGGAGGTCAGACTCGCGGTTGTAGCCGTCGTCGTCAGTCGCCCGCACTGAGAATCAGGCCGCCTCGGCCAGGGCGATGTGCTCAGCCGCCTCGGCGGGGGTCGTCATGGCTAGATTTTTTTCCGCATGATCAGTAGTGACGATCATTACGGAGAGAGTCGTGCCTCTTGAACAAGGCGAGACCCATGAACGACCACTTGCCTTTCAATATACTGTCTTCTTGGAGCGTTGAGCATAATGAAAAGCAAAACGGCTGGCAGCGCTACCGGCGTGACGATGATCAATAATGGCGAGCGAAGATAGATTGTAATCAGCACAATCATCAGAATTTCGCGCTCTTTATGTCGCAATTTGGTTTTCATCGCCTGATTGGTTGAAATATCGGCTAACCGTTTGACGTTCTTGGCATCAATCCACCTCTTTGAGAAGTGATGAACGACAAACATCCTCGGCCATGTCAGCCGATGCAAAAAACGAATCAAGCTGTTCATGGTATCCCTGATCTCCGCGTATTCGTCGGAGTCAAAGTCAATTTCTCCTTTCGCGGCCAGGTCAAAAAACGAATCCCGGATCTCAAAAAGGTATTGCCGCCCATAGTCCACTACGATGGTTTGCCATGGCCCATAGAAGACGCCGATCAGTACAGATATTGATATCAAACCTTCGATTGTGAGCATGACTTCCGTAGGCGTCATCACTTATCTCCTGGATTGGTTTCCCCTGTTGGAAGCAACCCACTCGTTGTTCGTCTCTCGTCGATCGTTTTTTCAAGCAGTTGGATTCTTCCGTGGAGCGATTCTGTCTTTTTATGTCTCAACTTGCGTTCCACTATAGCCCATCCGCCAAGAGCCAGGTAGGTGGCCCATTGAACCAGGCTCGATCCACTCCCCTGGAATACCTTGAGGATAAATTCCGCAGCTGTTTCTTTTCCTGCAAGCGCTTCTACAATCCTAACAGAGCCCCAAACCGGAATGCCTATCTTGGCAACAAGCCCGATAAGATCGATACTCTTATCTATAATCAAAAGCCTGGCGCCGATCTTAGCGGGTAGCCGCCCAGTCATTGGATTGTATCTCCTGTTCTGTATCAAATATTCTCGCTCTGTTTCTGGATCACCCTTCCGATCAAGGAGACCCCCTCGCTGAGAGTTTTATCCGGATACCAGCGTTTGTCGGCATTGTCGGAAGCAAGGAACCAAAGCCCTTGATCCCGGCGCAACCGTTTGACGACCAGCTCTCCTTCGTAGTCTATCGCGAACACCTTGCCGTCTTTTGGGTGGGTGTCATCGAGATTGACCACGATGCTGTCACCGTCATGAAGCCCGGGCTCCATGCTTGAACCGCTGACCCGCATCACGATGAGCCGATCCGGTTTCAGGCCACGCGCGGCCAGCCAGTCCCTCCGGTAGATGGTCGGGGAATCGAAGCCGTTGTCCCACTCGATGGCGTAGCCGGTCACCCCGGCGGAGAGGCGAATCCTGGCGCGCCGAATGTGGGCGTAGTCAGGATGATCCGCCTCGATCTCAATGGCTTGCGGCGTCTCCAGGCCGGTGGGCGGCAACGGTGCTTTGGTCTCCGAGCGAAAACGCGATGGTATTGGCCGATCCGCCGGAATCGCGGGGCCGACATGGGAGGCGGTGGGGACGGTGCCATCAACAAGCCAACCCGGATCAACACCTAAAGCTCTGGCAAGCTGGACGACAGAAGACGTTGCGCTTGCCTTCCCGCTTTCCAGCTTGGAAATCATCTGTTGCGACACGCCGCTTTTTTCATGCAGCTCCTTTTGGCTCATCCCAGTGGCGGTTCTCGCTTCTTTCAATCTTTTTCCGATGGTGTCCATAGCAAAAAGCTAAAACCATAGTTGTTGCCAGTCAAACAACTTAAATGGTTGCGCGCTAACCACTTAAGTTGTATATATATGCGTCATGAGCACGCCTATTCATCAAGCCATCAAATTTGCCGGGAGCCAGGCCAAGCTGGCCGGTCTAGCCGGATGTTCGCAGCAAGCGATAGCCAAGCTCGCTATCGGGAAATCGAAAAGACCATCAGCCGAGCTGGCCGTCGCCATCCACCGCGCCACCAAAGGCGTGGTCACCGTACACGACCTCCGCCCGGACATCTTCGGCCCCGCGCCCGGCGTTCCGCCCGAGATCCCAACGCCAAAGGAGGCGGCCTGAACCCTCTTCCGCTCTGTTCCGTAGCGGCACAAGAACAATACGGGGCGACTCCGCGAAGACCGGGCCTTCCCGCCGCCAGGACCACCACCCTGGCCGGTGGGCTTTCTGAGGTGACCACATGAGCCTACCCAAGCCGGATCTTCATATCCGCGTGTCCGATGAATGCCATCAGGCGTTGCGGATGTTGGCGTATGCCAAGGGAGGGGAAGAGTATCCGATCTCATCGGTGGCCTCGCAAATCCTGGAAGAGGGGGTCCTTGGAAGGGTTCATACCCTAAGAATAACCGCCGAGATGTTTCACGGATCGGGAATCGGCGGGATGAGGAGGGAATCTCGGTGAATCGTGTTCTCGGCCAGTGGAATTATTACGTGGAGTCCGGGAGGACCCAGGGAGAGCGCCGCGAGCGACTGAACGAGGTCCCAGCCGAGCTTCGGCAGCAGGTGGAAAGCCATGTCCGCACGGTGTTCAAGATAAAGCGGTTCTTTCTCGATCGTCGTGACAGGAGGATAGGGGGATGATCGAGTTCCGCCCGTTCCAGGACCGGGCCGTGAAGCAGGCCCGCCAGATGATTGCTGGCGGCGCGCGTCGGATCTTGATCAACGCTCCGACGGGGGCCGGGAAAACCGTTATCGCCTCGGGGATCACCAAGTTGGCGGCCGAACGCGGTAAGCGGGTGCTTTTCCTGGCGCATCGGCGCGAGCTGATCGATCAGTGCTGCGCCAAACTGCGAGATTCCGGCGTGCTGCACTACGGCGTCATCATGTCCGGTTCAAGGATGCACTGCCGAGACGCCCCGGTGCAGGTGGCCTCGGTCCAGACCCTGGTGCGGCGAGAACTCCCGCCGGCGGATCTCATCATCATCGATGAATGTCACCGCGCCATCGCTCCCACATATCGCACCATCATCAACCAGTACCAGAACCCGGTAGTCGTCGGCCTGTCGGCCACTCCGGAGCGCGCCGACGGCAAAGGTCTGGACGATCTGTTCGACCACCTCTTGGTGGCCGAAACCATCCCGAACCTGATCGCCGATGGATACCTGATCAAGCCTACGTGCTACGTGGGCGATACGCCGAACCTGTCAAGGGTGCGAATCCGCAACGGGGAATACGATGAGGCGGAGCTGGCCGCGGTCATGGACAAGCCGGAGCTTACGGGCGATATCCTGACCAACTGGCTTACGCATGGCGGCAATGCGCGTACCGTGGTGTTCGCGGTCAACGTGGACCATGCCCGACATATCGCTGGCGAGTTCGCCGCGGCTGGGATTCCGTCGGCCTTCGTTCATGGCGGCACGCCAATAGCCGAACGCGATCTTATCAACGCCGATTGGCGGCGGGGGACCACCTTGGTCGTGGTGAACTGCGACGTCTACACCGAGGGATTCGATCTGCCTCAACTCGAGGTGTGCGTTTTGGCCGCCCCGACCAAGAGCGTAGGGCGCTATCTCCAGCGGGTCGGGCGGATCATGCGCGCCTGTTATGAAAAGACTCGTTCGATCGTTATCGATCATTCCGGATGCTGCCTAGAATTTGGCGGACCTCATATCCACCGAGAATGGTCACTTGAAGGAATGGCGAAGCGGCGGAAAGAGGTGGGAGAAGGTTCGTCCATCCTTACGGCCTGCCAGGCCTGCTCACTGCTCTACGATGCCATGCCCAAGTGGTGGCTCGCGGAGACCCAAGGTAGTCTTCGCGACGCGTTCATAAAGGTTGCCCAGACACTATTGCGAGGCCCAAAGAAACACCAGGGGATGGCGACGTGCCCGGGGTGTGGAACATCGGCGTGCATCGTGTGCGGGGCCGTGTTTGAGGCAAAATCATCGAAGCAGGACATCGACGGCATCGCCTACGAGAACCGCGTCACCTGCCAAGCCTGCGGTACCGCGTATACCGACGACGTGCCGCACATCCTGACGGCCTCCGAACCGGCCCCGCTGCCACAAACCACCGCTGATCTGCTGGCCGAGATGGCGGACGAGGTCCCGACCAATGTGGTCGTGACGAACGAATATAAGCGGCTCATCAACGAGGCGCGCGACAAGGGATACAAGCGAGGCTGGGCCTGGTACCAGCTCAAGAAGAAATATACGGATGATGTGCTCCGCTCATGCCTGCCAAAGCATCGGGCGGAGTGGTGGCGGTCGTCGGCGTGAACCGATCCATGATCGAGGCGGCTGAATATGTTCGGCACGGATGGGTCCTGGTGCGCATACCGGGCCGTCGAAAAGGCCCAACCACGCCCGGCTGGAACGAGCGCCAAAACTGCGTGCATTCCGCGGACGCCGCCGAAAGAATCAGCGGCGGGAATGTCGGCCTGGCCCATGCCTATTCTGGCACCTGCGCCATTGATATAGACGATTACGAGGCCGCCAAGATCGGATTCGGTTCGATCGGGATCGAGCTGGACGCGCTTCTCTCCGCCGACGACGCGGTACAGATTTCATCTGGGCGCGAGAATCGCGCCAAGCTGCTCTACAGGCTGCCAGAAGGCGTCAATCCGCTGCCCCAGGCGCATCTATTCGGTACCGCGGTCGACCTGCGATGCGCCACCGCGGACGGGTTGACCGTCCAGGACGTGCTGCCCCCATCAATCCATCCAGATACCGGAAAACCTTATCGGTGGGCCGGGATGGGCGACTGGAAGAGCCTGCCGGAACTGCCGGAGCCGATATTGCGGATCTGGCGGAAAGAGTTAGCCAGACGGAGTCCATCATCCGCTCCGTCTACGAAGGTCGCCGGGTTCGAGCCAATACCTATCGCCGCGATCAGCATCAGACCGCATACGAGAAGGCTGATCGTCGAGGGTATGGTAGACGGCCAATACCAAAGTCGATCCGAGGCGATATTCGGCGCCATGAAAGACCTGGTGCGCGCCGGGGTGGATGACGCCGCCATCTGCCGGATACTAGCCGATCCGGCTCACAAGATCAGCGAGAAAGCCCTGGAATCCCACAAGGGGGATATCCAGGCGGCCATGCAATGGTTGGCGCCGCAGGTGGCAAAAGCCCGGGCGTCGGTTCCGCCAAGCGAGGCGCACCGGTCAGGCCAGCCAATATGCAGACCAGCCACGGAGCCGCCACGGACGTCTGAGCCGGATAGCGCCGGACTCAACAAAAGTACGGCGGCCGATCTTTTGCAAACGGCCATTCTGCGCATGCGGGCCGAAGGCAACCCGGGCCTCGTTATCACCTCCGATTGCGTCCGCGCCTGGGAGTATCTGCACCAGAACAGCGCCGACGAATACGAGAGCCTCAGGGCCGAGGCCAAGAAAGGCGGGGCCAGGGTAGGCGAAATAGACAGGCTGGCCATCCCAAAAAAAGAGCGCGGACGGCCAAGGGCCAACCCAGGCCCAGCCACGGACGCCGCACGGATGGCGGGCGGTGATGGCGACGAGGGCGATTGGACCTCCTCTCTTATACGCCACTACAACGCTGATGGGACGGTCAAAACGCCGTGCCGAGTGCACAACATCGTCCAGATTCTGATCCATGGAGACGAGTTCAAAGGGCGGGTCAAGCGAAACGATTTCTCCGGACTCGTCGAGCTGGACGGCCAATGTCTGACTGATGGCGCCTTCACCGGCCTAAAGACCACGCTTGAGCGGGCATGGATCACCGAAAAGGTCGCCACAAGCGACCTGCGGGAGGCGCTGGCCGGTGTTGGCGAGCATGTGCGATGTCACCCGATACGCGAGTACCTTGAAGGTCTGCAATGGGACGGCACCACGAGAATCGACACCTTCTCATCGGATTTCCTGGGCACCCAGCAGGATGCCTATCACCGCGGCGCGTTCGTGGCGTTTTTCCTGTCCAGCATCGAGAGAGTCTATCGTCCGGGAGGCAAGGTCGATGTCATGGTGATCCTGGAAGGGCCTCAGGGGGTGAGAAAGAGCACCCTCTGGGAGGTTCTCGGCGGCCAGTGGTACCGGGACATCACGGACGACATCAACAGCAAGGATTTCCAGTTGGCGCTGCAAGGCGTGTGGATCGCCGATCTTGGCGAGCTGGACCAGTTCAATAAGGCCGAGTCGTCGCGGGTCAAATCGATCATCACGGTCAAGACGGACCACCTCCGGCGCCCGTATGCGCAGTTCCACCAGGACATGCCGAGACAGACCGTGCTCGTCGGCGGGAGTAACCGGTCAGACTGGTTGTCGGACCCCACGGGTGGCCGTCGGTTTCTCCCGGTGTCGGTCAAGGTGGATAGCATCCCGGTCGAGCTGATCTCATCGATGCGGGATCAGCTTTGGGCTGAAGCATTCCACAGATACCGGGCAGGCAATGAATCCTGGTGGGATGTCCTAGGCGCCGAGGAGCACCAGGCGGCGCGCTACGTCGGAGACCCCTGGCAGGGGCCGATCGAGGAATGGCTGATCGGCAGGAGCCTGGTCACCTCGCATCAAATCCTGAGCGACTGCC
>WBZP01002628.1_pt1 | contig 20399 bp, 18 predicted proteins | sample 5204301 | NCBI WGS metagenome assembly WBZP01 (sample SAMN12412401, study PRJNA552823) | activated sludge metagenome | isolation source: activated sludge from nitrification reactor of wastewater treatment plant... | place: USA: Pennsylvania | collected 2017
TCGGCCATCGGCGCGTCGTCGCTGACGACGGCGGAGCTCCGGGTCCTGCACTACCTGCCCACCAACCTGTCGTTGGCGGAGATCGGCGACCGGCTGTTCGTGTCGAGGTACACGATCAAGACCCATTGCTCGTCGATCTACCGGAAGTTGGACGCCACCACCCGGTCCGGGGCCGTGGCAGCGGCGCGAGCGGTCGGGCTGCTGAGCGGCGAGACGTCGCTCGACCAGACATGAGTCGACAACTGGTGTCTCCGGAACGGATCGGCCGATCTGGGTGACGACGCGGGCGACACATCGGCATACGTTTCGGGCGTCCGCATCGGGTCGCCCCCGTTCGAGGAACGTAGGTCCAGATGGTCGAGATCGACGAGTTGACCCAACTGGCTCACGACGGAGGTCGCACGGCGCTGACGACAACTCCCGTGGTCGGAACACCGGCGCGCAGGTACTCCGATGTCCACGTGGCCGGAACGGAACCGCTCGGATACGACGAGATCCGGGTGACGATCCTCGGCAGCGGAGACCCGTTCCCCACGAAGAGCCAGGCCTCGGCGTCGGTCCTGATCGAGGTCGGCAACCCCGCGGGAGACTACTTCTTCTTCGACCTCGGTTCGGGATCGCTCGCCAACTTCAACGGTCTCGGCCTGCCGGTCACCTCGACGACCAAGGTGTTCCTGTCGCACCTGCACGCCGACCATGTCGGCGACATGCCGACCCTGCTGTGGAGTCTCGCCAAGGCCGGCCGCCGCGACCCCGTCGAGGTGTGGGGCCCCGCTGGTGAATACGAGCATCTCGGCACCCGCGCCTATTCGGACCACCTCGAACGCGCCCACGCATGGGACATGAAGTCACTCGGCGGCCACCCCGGCCAGTCGGGGGCGCAGGCGATCGCCACCGAGGTCCCCTACGACCGACCCGAGGTCGTCTACCAGCGCAACGGCGTGACCATCTGCTCGTTCCCGGTGATCCACGTCGAGAACGGAGCCGTCGGCTACCGCCTCGACTACGCCGGTCGCAGCGTGGTGTTCTCCGGCGACACCCGCCCCTGCCGGTACCTGGTCGAGGCATGTGACGGTGCCGACCTCCTGATCCATGACACCTCCCCGACGGCGGAGGTGCTGTCCCAGAAGGCGGGGATGTCGCTCACAGTTGCCGAGAGGGTCGTGAACGACGCCCACACCAGCCCGGCGATGGCCGGCATGGTGTTCGAGCGAGCCGGTGCGCGGATGTCGGCGATGTGGCACCTCGCCGTCGACCACGAGACCATCGCCCCGGTGTTCTCCGAAATGCGCACACGCCACGACGGGCCTGTCGTCATCAGCCAGGACCTCACCGTGTTCAACATCACCAAGGAGTCCGTGGTCTCCCGCCAGTCGATCATCGACCCCTACGCCTGGCCCGTCGTCGGGAAGTCGAACACACAGGGACCCCCGATGACCGCACCGCCCGCGGCTCCGGCCTGGTGGGCCGATGCCCTCCTGTCCGACGAAACCAGCAGTGAGGGAGCTCGACGATGATGGGAATGGAGCAGGAGGGGACGGCGACCGGCACCGGGGAGCGGGGCTCGCGTGCGGCGCTCGCCGGAGTGATCTTCGCCGCGCTGTTCGTGGCGGGGTGGCTGTTGACCCAGCAGAGTCCACCGCTCGAGGCGCCCCGTGACGAACTCGTCCGCTACTACACCGACCCCGACCAGCGTTGGGCGTCGGTCGCCGCCGGACTGTACGTCATCCCGTTCGCAGCTATCGCCTTCATCTGGTTCATGGCAGCACTGCGCGATCGGTACCTGCGTTCGGGCGGACGGGAGAACGTCCTGCTGTCGACAGCGCAGCTGGTGTCGGGGTCTCTCTACGTCATGGCGCTGTTCTCCAGCGCTGCGGTCGAACTGGCCTTGGTGTGGATGGCCGACCAGCCGCCCGACGCCAACTTCGATGTCGACGCCGCCCGCACGATGGTGGCGTTCGGTGCCGCGCTCTCCCAGATCGTGGCCCTTCGGACGGGTGCCGTCTTCATCGCCATCAGCACGACTCGAGCGATGCGGTCCGGGCTCTTTCCCCGCTGGTACGGCGTACTCAGCACGATCGGCGCCCTTCTGCTGATGTTCACCTACACCACGTTCCCGCTCACCGGGATGCTGATGCCGATCTGGGTCATCGTGACCAGCGCACTGGTGATGGTGCGGCGTGTCACCCACGCGAACCCGACGGGGAACTGAGGGATCCGGGTCGCCGGGCCGACCGACTTCGGAGCTGCAGCGCGTCCGCCACCAGGTGCATCGTCTTCCGTTCGGTTGAACGCGTCGCGCAGGCGCGCAGTACGGGAGGGCGCGTCGAGTGAGGGCGGTGCGCCGCCGGTCAGGAGCTCGGTGCGGTCGCCTCGAACGAGTCGGCCGATCGGACCCGGATCCTGCGCGAGCACGGCTCCGGCGCACGCACCGACGATCAGACAGAGCGATGCACCGGAGAACCAGGTGACCAGCGCGAGAGCGATCCCGAACACGCCGAACTGGTTCAGGTTCCTCGTGACCGTGTACGGCATCCACAATGCGGCAGTCAACGCGAAGCCGAGGAGTGTGATTGTCGAGATGACTGCGGTGGGCAGCAGCACCCGCCAGCGGACGTCGCCGAGGAGCAGGTACCACGCGGAGAACCACCACCACGCGGTGGTCGCTGTTGCGGTGAGCAGGATGAGGACCCCGAGGCCGATCCCGTCGCCGAGCGCCTCGCCCAGGGCCCCGGTGATGGTCATGAACACCAGCAGTGCTGCAAGCCACGCGAGACCCCGCGTGTAGGAGCCGCCCTTCAGGTTGCGCGGTCGTCGCCACGCGCGCAGGTACACGCGCTGCAGCGCAGTGGTGAAGGATCTGGCGAAGAAGAAGGTCATGACCAGTCCGAGCACCCCGGTCGCTCGGCGGAGGTCATCGGCGCTGACGAACGCCTGGCCGGTCAGGGCCAAGGCGTCGCCTCGCAGACCCAGGCGGCTCGTGATGGCGGCCAACATGGCCGAACGGACCGATGGGGGCATGAAGGCGGCGACGACGATTGCCAGCGGGAAGAACGACACGAACGCCTTTCCCGCCAGCGCGACGCTCCGGTCCACGAACTCGGTCTCCAGCATCCGTTCCCAGACGCCCCAGACCAGCGTGCGTCGAACTCGATCGAGCAGCGCGCCTGCGGCGCTACGGACCATCCGCCCGCGGTTCCGACATGTCATCAGGCGATGACGAGGTTGCTCCGGTCCTCCTCCAGATCACGACACCGACGACGGCCAGACCGGCCAGCACCAGAATGATCAGCGCGCCCCTTCACCTCTCTCGTGAGGCGGTGACGACCTCCATCCGCGCCTCGCGGGCCCGGTCGACAGCGACCTTCTCGGCCGCATCGGCGGCCGAACCGGTGCGCTCGACGATCGTGTGGGGGTCCGCAGGGATGCTGTGGGTCTTGCTCATGGTGTACCTCGTCTCGATCTCGTCGGTGTTTCGGCCTCGAGTTACCGGGCCGAGCCACATCGTCACTTGGAGAGTGTCCACGCCACGGGACTGGTACGCCTCCCCCAGATCGGCCGGTTCAGAGCCCGGAATCGGCCGATCTGGGGGACGACGCCCGAGGTCGGGAGTCGCATCATGGATTTCGTCGATCGGCCGTCCACCTTCGAGAGACGGAACGAACTGAGGTGCGCTCATTAACAGGAACTCCATCATCAGCGCGGCCGTCGCCGTCGCCGTCTTGGCGGTGGGCGCCACGGCGTGCAGCAACGACGAGTCCTCGACGACCACCGCCCGCGAGGCCGTCACGACCACCGAGGCCAGGACCGGGTTCGAGGTCTCGACCCCCGATGGGCAGGCCTCGCTGTCGCTCGATGGCGCGCTGCCGCCCGGGTGGCCGTCCGACTTCCCGCTGCCGGACGAGGCCGAACCCGCCGGGTCCGGCTCCCTCGCTGGCTCGACGTCCGGCCAGCTCGTCGCGGTGTACACCACCACGCAATCGGGCGAGGACGCCTTCGACTTTTGCACGGCGCAGACCTCGTTGCAGCCCAGCGACCAGAAGAGCATCGGCAGCACCAACTTCTTGGGCACGATGAAGATCGCCAGCCCCGAGCCCGGCTCGATCGCCGTGACCGAGGTGTCTGGGACCACCTACATCATCGTCGTCCTCACGGCCTCCGGCACGTCGACGTCCACGACGGCGGCAACCTCCACCTCGGCATCGACGACCACCGTCGCCAGCGGCTGACCCCGGCGCCGGGTCGCCGTCTCCACGGTGGGCGAGGCGTCCCTGATGGGTGGACTCGCCCGAGGGGGGTGACGCGGCAGCGTGCTCGCCGTCGGGCAGGATGGCGCCATGATCCCGATGGCGTGGAACCGACCGCAACGATGACGGAACCGGCCGCGACCCCTGTGCAGTTCGGCCGTCGGCCGTCGGCTCCGCTGTCAACGCCCTCCCTCTCGGAGCTGACGGCACGGCGGGAGTTCCATCTTCTGGCCAAACCCACCGGACCGATCTGCAACCTCGACTGCGAGTACTGCTTCTTCCTCTCCAAGGAGGCGCTCTATCCGGGCGACCGGTTCCGCATGACCGACCACGTGGCCGAGACCTACATCGGCCAGCTCCTCGAGTCACAGCCCGACGGCGAGGTAAACGTGGCGTGGCAAGGCGGTGAGCCGACGCTCATGGGGATCGACTTCTTCCGCCAGGCGGTCGCACTCGCCGAACGTCTCCGCCGCCCCGGCCAACAACTGCTGCACACCATCCAAACCAACGGCACACTCCTCACCGACGAGTGGGGCCAGTTCCTGGCAGAGCACCGGTTCCTCGTTGGGCTGAGCATCGACGGACCGCCCGAGCTGCACGACCGGTACCGGGTCGACAAGAAGGGCCGTCCGAGTTCGGATCGGGTGCTGAGCGGTCTGACGCACCTACAGGCCAACGACGTCGACGTGAACGTGCTGTGCACGGTCAACGCCGCCAACCAGGATCATCCGCTCGAGGTCTACCGCTACTTCCGCGACCAGCTCGGCCTGCGCCACATGCAGTTCATCCCCATCGTCGAGCGCGAGAACGACACGGGGTTCCAGGAGGGCGACACCGTCACCGAGCGGTCGGTCGATCCTGCGGCGTGGGGGGTGTTCCTCACCGCGATCTTCGACGAATGGGTGCGGCGAGACGTGGGCGAGGTGTTCGTGCAGATGTTCGACGCTGCGCTCGCCTCGTGGTTGGAGGTGCCGTCGAGCATGTGCATCTTCCGCCGCACGTGCGGCGACGCCCTCGCACTGGAGCACAACGGCGACGTCTACTCCTGCGACCATTTCGTCGAGCCCGACCATCTGCTCGGCAACATCGTCGAGACCCAATTGGTCGAACTGGTCGCCTCGCCGCGCCAACGGGCCTTCGGCCAGGCGAAGCTCGACACGCTGCCGGCGTACTGCCGCGAGTGCGAGGTGCGCTTCGCCTGCAACGGCGAGTGCCCGAAGAACCGCTTCACGCTGACGCCCGCGGGCGAGTCCGGCCTCAACTATCTCTGCGTCGGCTACCGGAGCTTCTTCAACCACGTCGATGGACCGATGCGGTTGATGGCCGAGCTGCTCCGAGGCGGCCGCTACGCGGACGAGATCATGCAGATGTTCGCCTCGGTGGGCCGCAACGATCCTTGCCCCTGTGGCAGCGGGCGCAAGGCCAAGCACTGCCATCAGTCCTGATCGACTGGTCGGTGGACCGGCGTCTCGACCCGGTCCGTCGGCGTTCACCGCGATCTCCCGGACTAGGCAACGGGCCTCGTCCGGGAGATCATCACTCACACGCTGCGCGTGAACCCCCGCATCAGCCCGCGGTGCCGTCAGCGACCGCCTGCACGCCGTGATGCTGGTGGAGCGCCTTCGCGTCATCGAGGGACTCCGGCTTCAGGTCGAAGGTGACCTTCTTGACCGTACCCGTGAACGCGTACGGAGCCTTCGGCTCGTAGTCGAGGTCGACGACCCCGCCGTTGTCGCGGCCGATGTCCATGCCGGCGTAGCTGGTGAACATGACCGGCACGGTCCTGGGCATCGGTCCCTCGCCCACCGCCCTGTCGCCGATGAGCAGCGTCACCTTGCCGCCGCTGCCGGGTTTGGGCTCGTCGGACTCGAAGAGCATCTTCACCTTCACGTCGCCGGTCGGGAGCTGTTCGGTCGCCACCTGCTTGAAGGTCTCCACACCGAGCAGGGAGTAGGTGTGACGCAGCAGGCCGTCGTCGCCGACCCACAGCGCGAATCCGCCGATGAAGTCGGCGAAGGCCACGATCACGCCTTCCGCTCCACCCTCGGGCACCGTCAGGTCCGCCTCGATGGCGTAGGAGCGGCCCTGGATGTGCGGGACCACGCCCATCTGGACGTTCTGCACGTCACCGGCGAACTCGTGCCGGGTGACCGTGGGCAGCGGCGGCAGCATGCCGTACATCACCGACATGCCGCCCATGAGTGGGAGCACCCGGTTCCGCTCCGCCTCCTGCCACCACAGCTCCTGGAGCTCGGCGACCTTGTCGGGATGATCGGCAGCGACGTCGTGCGCCTGGGAGAAGTCGGTCGTCAGGTCGTACAGCTCCCAGCCGATGTCGCGGTCTGCGTCGAAGTCGGCGTCGGGCCCGAACTGCGCGAGCGCCTTCGCTGAGATGTCCCACGGGAGGCGATCCGGATGCGACGCCGCCCACCAGCCGTCCTTGTACATGGCGCGGGTGGCGTACATCTCGAAGTACTGGGTGGTGTGGCGCTCCGGTGCCTCGGCATCGTCGAGCGTGTACAGGAAGCTCGTGCCGTCCATCGGCTCCTGCGCGATGCCGTCGACGACCGTGGGCTCCGGGATGCCGGCGGCTTCGAGGATCGTCGGGGCGATGTCGATGCAGTGGGTGAACTGCGTGCGCAGCTTCGCGTCCGGCTTGAGCCGGTCCGGCCACGCAACGACCATCGGGTCGCGGGTGCCGCCGAGGTGGCTGGCCGACTGCTTGCCCCACTGGAACGGCGTGTTGCAGGCGTGCGCCCACGCGGCCGCGACGTGGGGGGCCGTGTGCGGGCCGCCCAGAGCTTCGATTCCGCCGTACTGGTCGATCAGCTTGGTCTGTTGTTCAGCGTCGAGCACCATGCCGTTGAGGAAGGTCATCTCGTTGAACGAGCCAGTGGTCGTGCCTTCCAAGCTGGCGCCGTTGTCGCCCCAGATGTACATCACGAGCGTGTTGTCGAGGTCACCCATCTCCTCGACGGCGTCGAGCAAGCGGCCGACGTTCCAGTCGGCGTTCTCCTGGTAGCCGCAGTACACCTCCATCTGGCGCACGTAGAGCTCCTTCTGGGTGTCCGTGAGGGAGTCCCACGCGGGGAAGGCATCGGGCCGCGGGGTGAGCTCGGTGTCCTGAGGCACGAGACCGAGTTCCTTCTGGCGCGCCAGCGTGCGCTCGCGCAGCGCGTCCCAGCCGTCGTCGAACTTCCCCTTGTACTTGTCAGCCCACTCGGGCGCCACATGGTGCGGGGCATGGGCACAGCCGGTGGAGTAGTAGAGCATCCACGGCTTCTTCGCGTCGTGCGCACGCACTGCATGCAGCCATTCGATGGACTTGTCGGTGATGTCGTCGGGGAAGTAGTAGAGCTCGCCGTCCTTGCCCTCCGGCACGCCGAGTGCCCAGTCGTCCTGCGTGATGATCGGGTCGTACTGCCCCGCGGCGCCGCTGAGGAAGCCCCACCAGTGGTCGAAGCCCCAGGCCTTGGGCCAGTGGTCGAACGGGCCGGCTGCGCCCTGCACGTTGCTGGGCGTCAGGTGCCACTTGCCGAAGCCGCCCGTCACGTAGCCGTTCTCCTTGAGGATGCGCGGGAAGGCGGTGCACGAGCGTGGCTTGTTGGACGAGTAGCCGGGGAAGGGGCCGTTGTACTCGGCGATGGAGCCGAACCCGACGCGGTGCTGGTTGCGGCCGGTCAGCAGGGCTGCGCGAGTCGGCGAGCACACCGAGGTCACGTGGAAGCGGTTGTACGTGATGCCCATCTGCTGCACGCGCGTGTAGTTGGGCGTGCTGATCGGTCCGCCGAAGGTGTCGGGTGCACCGAAGCCCGCGTCATCGATGAGCACGACCAAGACGTTGGGCGCGTCCTCCGGCGCGTTGGTACCGGCGATGAAAGACCAGTCCGCGACGGAGTCCTTCATGGTCCGGCCAGCCACGCCGCCGAAGGTCTTGTCCGGGATCGGCAGCACGGTGCGGTCGGGCACGAACTTGCCGGTCGCTTCAGCGAGGGCGTCCTTGAGCCCCTTGACGCCGTTCTTGTCCATGGCGGCCACGGATCTGGCCACCGTCGAGATGGCACGCTCGGCGGTGAGGAGGTCGTCAGAATCCACCATCGCGATGATGGCGGCGGTACCGGGCTCGAGGTTGTCGCCCATGGCGCTCTCGAGGCCGGTGTCGACCTTGTGCTCGGTGAACGTGCCGACGACAGCGCCGGCCGCGGCGCCGACGGCGACAGCACCGAGCATCGGCGGTGCCGCCAGGCCGACGAGCACGCCGACGCCGCCGCCCCAGCCGGCGCCCTTGCGGCCGCGGTGGCTGCCGGTGTCGGTGACGTGCACCTCGCCGGCATCGTCGCGCGTCACGAGGATCATGCCCTCGGACGAGATCTTCTTGTCCTTGACGAGCGCGACCAGCGCGTCGAAGTCCTTCTGCGCCGGCTCGAGCGCTGGGTAGCCAGCCAGGACCAGATCGACCGTGGCATCCTCTCGGTTGGTCGTCATCGCTGTTTCCCTCTGCTTCCGGTCAGTCGTTGTTGCTCATGTGACGGTGAACCCATTGTGCGGATCCGGCGAGGTCGAGACATCGTCCATCGCGGGTGATAGGGCGAGCCGACCTCAGCGACGAGCGGGGTGGGCGAAGCTGGTCGGTCGTGCGGGTGACATCTCGACGACCGGCGAATCGGCCTGATCCGCTCCGGCGTAGTGGCGCCCACCGAGCGCCGCGGTGGCACCGTGGAGGATCACGCTGAGGGCGATCGTCATGGCGACCACGCCGACCGCGTCGTCGAGCAGCGGCGATGTCTCGAGGCTCTCGATGGCGAGGATCGCGAACACGACCGACGCCAGGCCCCGGGGGCCGAACCAACCGATGAAGACCACGTCGCCGCGTCCGAGGCGCGATCCGATCAGACACAGCGCGACCGGCAGCATCCGAACGACCGTCAGACTCAACAGCGCGTACGCCACCACCTCGACGTTCAGGAAATCGAGCGCGATCGGCAGCAGCGCGGCGCCGAAGACGAACCACACGACCAGTGCCAGGAGCTCCCCACCGAGCTCGCTCAGTTCGACCGTCTGCTCGCTCTCGGCGGCATCGGCGCGCAGGGCGGAACCGAACGCGATGCCGGCGACGAACGCAGCGATGAAACCGTTCCCCCCGATCACCAGTGCCGCTTCGTACGCACCGACGGCGATGGCGAGCGTGGCGATGCGCCGCCCGCCGTGACCCACCCAGTTCCGGGTCGCAGCGACGTTGAGCAACGCGGCGCCACCGATGCCGAGGACCAGCCCGGCGACGACGCCGAGCCCGAGTTCGCTGATCGCCTGGCCGGCCTCGTTCGACGGGCTGTCGGTCACCAGGCCGAGCTGACTCGCCGCGACCGCCAGCATGAACGTCACGATGGGGGTGGCGATGCCGTCGTTGAGCCCGCTCTCCACGTTGAGCGCCTGTCGTAGTCGCGTCGGGACGCGTTCGTCGTCGATCACCTGCACGCTCAGCGCGGCGTCGGTCGGCGCGAGGGCGGCGCCGATGAATCCGGCGAGGGCCCACGGGAACGAATCGAACATCAGCGCCGCGATGACGCCGCCGAGGGCGATCGAGAGTGGCAGACCGATGCCGAGGAGTCGCACCGGGAGCGACAGGTTGTGACGCAACTGCGCCGGATTGATGCGCGATGCGTCGGAGAAGAGCACGAGTGCCAAGGTGATCTCGGCGAGCACGTGGAGCGCCTCGACCTCGATGTCGAGTCGTACTAACCCCCAGTCAGGATTGGCGATCAGGTAGCCGACGACGACGAACACGAGCGGCCCGGTGACGCTGTGACGACCCAACAATCCGGAGAGCGCAGCCCAAGCGAGGATCAGCAGCGCGATGACGAGTGCAGCGGACGACGACAAGGAACCTCTTTTTGTTCGGCGGTGGCGTCCCGAGGACGTCGTCCGTGTCGGTCTCTTCCGGACGACGCGGACGACGCCACTCCGACAGGGCGGTCAGGTGCGCAGGCGCTGGTAGTTGTTCATGAACTCGTCGAGCACAATCGTGTTCGGCGGGTCGCTGTCGACCTCGGCCACCATGGTCAGGTCGTCATCGAGGGTCCGGGCCCGGAACTGCCATCCCTCCGGCCTCTTCGACTGACGATCTCCGAGTGTCGGCAGCTCGTCGACGGTGTTGTGGGGGTCGACCTGCAGCGATGCGCTCTGCATGACGAACACGACTCCCTCGGGGGACACCAGCTCGTACACCTCAGAGCCAGCGTTCCAGAACCACGTGGTGGTGCGCTTGGAGGCCGACTCGACGTAGGGCACCTGCTTGCCGGACAAGAACGCGTCGTAGTCAGGGGCCGTGAAGACGCCGCCGACATGCATCGGGATAGGGCCGAGCATGAATTGCTTCCCCTTCTCGAACGTCATGACGTTGAACCGGTCCGCCAAGAAGCGGCGCGGACCATTGAAGCGGACGCCATCACCGCCGTACTCCTTCTGCAACGCCACCGAATCGAGCGCGCGGAATCGCGCGTCGAACTCCTCGTCCGGGACATCATCGACGATCCCGAGCGAGTTGTAGTAGACGCACGACCCCCCGGGTCCCTTTGAGTCCCTGGTCATGATGAGCACCTCAGCGTGGTGAATCCCGCGGCTGTTCTCACCCGACAGCTGGACGGCGCCCTCAGTGTCGATCGATGTCATCGTGCTCCTCCCTCTCGTCGTTGGGGTGACCACTACCGTACGGAGACCGGCTCGATGGCACATCCGCCGAAATGGACGAGATCCGTCGCGGTCGGGGCACCCCGGGACGAGCCCGCGCCTGGCGAGCGGCCGGTCACGCCGAGCGGCGGCGCCGCAGCGCCGCGAGCTCTCGGAACGGCACGATGAGGTACATGGCGATGGCGAAGTAGAGAACGACCGCCACCAACGGGGCGACGAGTCCGATCACCACGGCGACGACGTACGCCCCCAAGCTCGGGGCGAGCTTGGCGCTGACCGCTTGGAGGTGATCCTCCGCGAGATCGGCTCGTACGAGCCGGTTGCGGACCCCGTACTCCCACAACGCGAAGACCATCAACCTGATAGAGAGCAACACCGCTCCGTAGATCGTGACCGCAACACGTTCATTGGAGGCCGCATCGATGTAGTCGGCCATCAGACGTGTGGGCACGGGCAGCAGGCCGACGACCATGAGCAGCAGCAGGTTGATCCGCAACATGATCGGATCGACGTGGTGCAGGTACTCGGTGATCGCCGAGTGCGTCATCCACACCGAGCCGATGGTGAAGAAGCTGATGAGGTAGCCCAGGTAGATCGGCCACTCCTCGACCACGGCGGCCAGCAGGTCGCTGCTGTCGGCGGGGATCTTGATCTCGAGCACCAGCAGGGTGATCGCAATCGCGAACACCCCATCGCTGAACGCCTCCATGCGCCCGGTCAGCAGTCGGGCGCCTCGCCCCGCATCACCACGGTCCTCGCGTGCCACCTCAGGAATCCACCACACGGCGCGACCCAGCGGCTACCAGGAGGTGGAGTCCGGTGCGGCCCATCGGATCAGGTCACCGGTTCGACCCGGGGGAACGTCCAGGCGCCGTCGAGCACCTCACGTCGCGGCAGGTACAGGCGCACGGTGTAGTTCCAGCCCTCCATGATCCGCAGGCAGTTGGGGCGATCGTCGCTGCACGACCCGAGGTGGACCACGATCGACCCGTCCGGCTCCCGCTCTGCGGTGACCTGGTTGATGCTGACCGCTCCCGCGTCGGTGGCCTCGAAGTGCCCCTCGCCGTTGTAGAGCGAGATCGACCAGAAGCCGTCGACCGGAACGTCGCGCACGACGATTCGGTACTCGCCGAGCGGCAGATCCGGCTCGACGACGAGGTAGTACGCCTCCTGTTCCGGGAGCCCGCCCCAGCCGATCGCAGTCGCGATGAAGTGCTTCAGTGAGTCCACGGAGTCGCGCGGCCCGAAGGCCCTGCTGGTGTCCGGCATGGACTTTCCGAGTTCAGCGGCGGCTTGGCGAACGCCGTCGAAGGACGTCGTGTCGAAGTCGGCGAGGGTGAGTGGTTCGGCCGATGTGGCGCTGACGGCGAGCCCGTCCTGGATCTTGTTGGCGGCGACCACGTCATCGGGATCGTTCGGATCGACGAACACCCGCATCGCGAGCAGGACGTACCGGGTGTCGAAGTCGTCCATGGTGAGCCGGTGCTGGCCGGCGGTGTGGAACACGTGATTGATGTAGTGGTCTTGGTTCACCACCATCAATGAGGTGTACCGGTCGCCGCCGTCGGGGATCGTCAGGTCGGCGCCCTCTGCCAGGTCCACGACGGCGAAGCTATAGAGCGTGTCGCGATTCATTCGCACGACCGTCTGTTGGTCGAGCGGAGTCGGTACCCGGTTGTGCTGCCACTGGTTGATACCACCGGCGGCGTGTATCAGATCGGACATCATCCGGTCGCTCTCGGCCCGAACGAAGTTGTCGATCGTGACGGTCACCTGATTGGTCACTTCGCACACCTCATGTTGCTCCTCGTCCGATTCGACGGACTCCACCAAGGACATGCATCGACGCCTCAGGAGCGAACGGCCGTCGTCTCAGTCGGCTGTCGCGACGTCAGCGGCGAGGTCGTCGGTGTCGGCGTCGAGCTGGCGTTCCTCAACCGACTCGGCGTTCGTCATGGCCTCTTGGATCTTGGCGCCCACGTCGGACACGCCGACCACGACCAGTCCGGCCTGGCCGGCATCGAGTTGCTCGCCGAGCTCCTTGAGGTCCTTGCGGCTCATGCCTGCGGCTGCGTGGCCGGCCCACGCACCGAGCGCAGCGCCGCCGCCGGTCGTCGCAGCGAGCAGGCCAGCACCGATGCCCGCCCCCGGGAACAACGCGATGACGAGACCCGTCGCCAGCCCGATGCCGGCGCCGCCGGCGCCACCCACGCGGGTCGGGGTCTCGTGCTTCTTGACGATCTTGACCTTGCCGTTGTCCTTGCGCTCGATGACCGCTGCGTCATAGGCGTCGATCAGCCCCAAGTCCACGTGAAGCTCGTGCACCGCCTCGTAGTCGGCCTTCGCGCCCTCCACGTCGGCGTAGACGCCTGCGTAGGCCATGAATGTGTCAGCTGCCATTTGCTTGCTCCTTCATCTGACGAACGGTGTCTCCGCTCCATGATGCTGGTGCCAGACTCCGAGCGCCTCAGCCATAGTGTCCGATCCGGGCGCGGTCACTCGGTGCTGCACCCGGTCACGGCTGGTAGTTCATCTGCTCCGTTCCAGTGAGGTCGTACACGTTGAAGAACTCGTCGGCCATGATCGTGACGAGACCGTTCTTCGGCGCCGTCTCGATCAGCTCCTTCTCCAGGGTGACGACCCGAAACCTCCAGCCGGCTGGCAACTGCTCGAAGTAGCTCGCCCCGTTTCCGAGGAAGTCGTCGTACTCGAACCTCGGTTCGAGACCCAGCTGGAACCCCTTCATGATCCAGGTGTTGCCGTCGGCGTCGTCGAGGAGCATCGCCCTCGTCCCTGCGGGCCAACCCATTGAGCTGTCCCGAGCGATGGTCATCGGCTCGTACGGCGTCGAGTCGGAGACCGAGCCGGCCGTCTTCATGTTCAGCTGGGCGACCCAAGGTGCCTTGATGCCGTTGAAGTCCCGCACCTTGCCGGCCATCGCCTCGGACCAGTCAGGTGTCCAGATCTTGGGGCCGTTCACCGATGCGCCGAGCAGGTGGTAGTCCGCCTTCAGCTTGTCGAGGTCGATGCCTGCGACAAGATCCTGCGGGGCGGTGTCCTTCGACTCCGGGATGCCCCAGACGCCGTACATCGGGTTGTAGCAGGCCGCGACCAGGTCACCGGCCCCCGGGTCGCGAAATGCGAGGAACATCTCGATGTAGCGAGTCCCGTGCATGTTGTCGATGCGAGTGCGGACAGCGCCGTTGCTGTCGCTCAACACCACCGGCTCGTCGGTCTGATTGCTCGCCATCACGATCTCCTTGTTGCAGCAGCGGTCGTGCGTCGGACGCTACGGGCTCCGCGGCGTCGAGACATCCCCCAATCTGGCCGATCCGGCGCCAGCGCGCGGGTGCAACGCTGGATGAGGCGGTCGGTGTCACGCCGGTGTGTTCGGCGGAGCGGTGCACGCCTCGACGGCAGCGTCGACGGTGGCGTGGAAGTGGTCGGCCCCGATGGTCTCGGTGAGGCCGATGTCGTCGAAGCGTTGCTGGAGCTCGACCGCGGCCCGTGCAAGGTGAAGCTCGATGTTGCGGTCGCGGAGGCCGGCGATCACCTCTCGCAGCGCTGCTCCGGCGCTCGCGTCGATGTCGCTGATGAACGACGCGTCGAGGATGACGTGGCGAACGGGTTTCGGGGCGCCGTCGACTGCTCCCCAGAGACGGCGCTTGAAGAAGTGGGCGTTCGCGAAGAACAGACGGTCCTGGATGCGGTAGACGACCACGCCGGGGGTGACGCCGGCGTCGGGGTGGTCGCTGACGTTGACGTAGCGGTCGTCGTCGGAAGACCAGCCCAGCACCGCGTCGGCGGGTCGGGCGGTGCGGCGGATGACGTCGATGATCGACAGCACGACCGCAGCGATGATCGCTGCAAGGACGCCGATCGTGACCACGAAGACTGCGGTGACCGCAGCGATGACGACCTCGGACCGGCTGCTGCGGGCGAGCTCGCGCCACTGCGCGGGTTCGATCAGCTTCGACGCGGCGAACACGATCACCGCGCCGAGGATCGCCGAGGGCAGGTACTCGATCGGCGCGGTGAGGAACACCAGGATCACTGCGATCACCGCCGCAGCGACCAGACCACCGACCTGGCTCGTCGCTCCCATGTCGTCGTTCACCGCGGTGCGTGATCCGCTGGCGCCGACCGGGATCCCCTGGGTGAGGCCCGACGCGACCTGGGTGAACCCGAACGCCAGGAGCTCCTGGTTCGCGTCGACCACCTCGTGGTGGCGGGCCGCGAACGACCGCGCGGTGAGGATCGAGTCGGCGAACGCGAGGAGGAAGATCGCCCCCGCCGCCGCAGCGAGGGTCCCGAGGTCGGAGCTCGACACGTCGGGCATGTCGAAGGACGGCAGTCCGCTCGGTACGGGTCCGGTGACTGCGACGCCGCGGGCGGCGAGGTCGAGCGCCCAGGAGGCGGCGATGCCGAGGACCACGAGCACGAGCGCGGCCGGGATGCGCTTGCTGATGCGACCGGCGACGATGAGGAGCCCCAGGGCCGCCACTGCGACGACGACGGTGGCGCCGTTGGCGTCGCCGAGGCGGCTGACAATGTCGAGTGCTTCACGGATCGCCCCGTCCTTGTCGCTGGACACCCCGACGAGCTTTCCGAGCTGGCCGAGGATCAGCACCACGGCGACGCCGGTGATGTAGCCCACCAGGACGGCCTGGGAGAAGTAGTCGGCGACCCAGCCGAGCCGGATCAGACGGGCGGCGAAGAACACCAGGCCCACCATCAGCGCCAGCATGGCGGCGAGCGCGGCGTACTCGGCGCTGCCGGTGGCGGCGAGCGGCGCGAGCGCCGTCGCGACGAGCAGAGCTACGGCGCCCTCCGGCCCGACCACCAACCGAACCGCGGACCCGAACACCGCGTACGCCAGCACCGGCAGCAGGAGCGAGTACAGGCCCGCGCTCACCGGTGCGCCGGCGAGCTCGGCGTACGCCATCGCCGACGGAAGGGCCAGTGCGGCGACGGTGATCCCGGCGATGGCGTCGGTCTTGAACCGACTCCCGGAGTACCCCGGCAACGAGCGTACGAAGGGCACGAACCGGGTGGTGAGCGGCGGCCGACTCTCCGACGCGAACGCGCTCCGACCCTTGTACGCATCACGGAAAGGTCTCACCCGACACAGCACAACATGCGGACCACGTCACCGCATCACCCACTTTGGCCGATGCGAAGAGACTCGACGGCGCAACAAGATGCGCAAGGTATGGGGCACGGGAACCTTCGGCTCTCAAGCTGACAGCACCGGTGCTGTCAGCTTGCCCAAACCGAGGTAGCGCATCGGAGGTTCCGGTGCGCGGGAAGGGTATCAATGTCGGAACAACCGAGTGGATGGGCCGCTGGCTACGCCGGCTTCGCTGGCGTCATGTTGGTGGTCGTCGGGTTCTTCCAGGCCTGCGCCGGGCTGGTGGCGCTCCTGAACGACGAGTTCTTCGTCGTGGGACAGGAGTGGGTCTTCAAGTTCGATATCACCACTTGGGGTTGGATCCACCTCATCGTGGGCATCGTCATCCTGGCCTCGGGCTTCGGCATCTTCACCGGCAACGCCGCCGCGCGGACGGTCGGAGTCATCGTGGCGGTTCTCAGCGCGGTGGTGAACTTCCTGTGGCTGCCCTGGTACCCAGTCTGGGCCATCATCCTCATCGCGCTCGACGTCGCGATCATCTGGGCTCTCACCGCCCACGGTCACGACATCCAGCAGATCTCCGACGCCGGCTGACGACAGACCCGGCGACAGCCGAGCGGAGCGGACATCAAACCCCAAGAGCTTGATGCGCGCTGATCGCCAAGGCACCCGGCTCGCCCACCTCGGACGTGCCACCTGCGACATCGCCGTCTCACTCGTGGTGTTCGGCGTCGATCTGTTCGCCAAGGGTCTCGGGATTCTCTCGTGAGCCCGACCCTTGGCGTTCCCAACCCGACCACGACCATCCCGATCACCAGCGAGGACCTGTGATGAGCACCGAGATCGACGAGCTGACCGAACTGGCCTACGAGGGCAGCACCCGACCGTTGACCTCCACACCGGTGGTCGGCACACCGGGAGTGACCTACGCGGATGTGCTCGCCCCCGGCGCCGAGGAGATCGCCGCCGACGAGATCCGGGTGACGATCCTGGGCAGCGGCGACCCGTTCGTGAACAAGTGCCAGGCCTCCGCCTCGGTGCTGATCGAGGTCGGCAACGACCAACACGACTTCTTCTTCTTCGACCTCGGCTCCGGGTCGCTCGCCAACTTCGACGGCCTGGGCCTCCCGGTCACCTCGACGACCAAGGTGTTCATCAGCCACCTCCACGCCGATCACGTCGGTGACATGCCGACCCTGCTGTGGAGCCTCGCCAAGTCCGGCCGGCGCGACCCGGTCGAGGTGTGGGGACCTGCCGGCGAGCACGAGTGGCTCGGCACCGCTGCGTACACCCGGCATCTCGAAGCAGCCCACGCATGGGACTTCGCGTCGATGGGCGGCCACCCAGGCCAGTCCGGCGCCCGCACCGTCACCACCGAGGTCCCCTACGACCGCACCGCCACGGTCTACGAGCGCAACGGCGTGACCATCACCTCGTTCCCCGTGATCCACATGCTCGACGGCGCCGTCGGCTACCGACTCGACTACGCCGGACGCAGCGTCGTGTTCTCCGGCGACACCCGCCCGTGCCACCACGTCGTCGACGCCTGCGACGGCACCGACCTGCTCATCCACGAGACGTTCCCCTCGCCCGAGGTGTTCGCCCGCAAGGCCGGCGCACCCCTGAGCCTCGCCGAAGCCATCGTCAACGGCGTTCACACCAGCCCCGCCATGGTCGGCAAGGTCTTCGAGCAAGCCGGCGCCCGCATGTCGGCGATGTGGCACCTCGCGATCGACCACGAGACCATCGGCTCGGTCATGACCGAGATGCGCGCCCGCCACGACGGCCCCGTCGTCATCTCCCAGGACCTCACCGTGTTCAACATCACCGAAGCCGCCGTCGTCGCACGACAAGCAACCATCGACCCCTACGCCTGGCCCATCGTCGGCGACACCATCATCACCGGCCCGCCCATGTCACCCTTCCCCGAACCACCCGCCTGGTGGGCCGACGCCCTCATCACCGACTGACAATGTGAAAGCGTCGACGTTCCGGATGTTGCACAGATGTTGCACAGGACGCAGCGGAACAGGACGGACCTCCACGGAACGGGTCGGACGGCTTGCCACCTGGAACCGTTGCTATGACTGGGATCCACGGAACTCAGCGGTACTCGACGGACCTGGTCGGACCTGCTGAAACGGGTCTCGGTGAGCTTCCCAAGCTGAATACCGGAGTTCGATTCTCCGTACCCGCTCTGCACCGAAACCCCTGCCACGGCAGGGGTTTCGTCGTCCCCGGGGCCAGGCGCCAGCTCGCCCGGATCGCCGATGTTGCAACAGATGTTGCACGTGCCGATTCCGGCAGGGTCAGTTGGGCATGCCCGGCAGGACGAGGAGCGCCTCGTCCTCGCTGAGCGCGAACGCCTCAAGGATCTGGGTGTGGTCGAGAAGGGTCCGAAGGACCGTGGCGGTCGACGCATTGCCGATCCGGAGCCACACGACCTTCGGAGGTGGGCCGTGGAGGAACGCGAGCTGCCGGAAGTCGGAGTCCTTCGAAGCGATGACGTAACCGTGCTCGCCGGCGTAGTCCCAGATCTCTCGATCCGTCGCCGTGTCGAGACCGAGCGCCGTCACGTGCTGGCTCTCCGGAAACACGTCTCGCAGACTGCCGACGAGCGTCCTCGACAGGTTCTGGTCGAACAGGAGCCTCACGCTGTGGCGAGGCGACGTTCACGAAGAGCAGCGAACTCGATGGCGGCCCGAACGTGCTCCGGCGTCAGCTCCGGGAAGTCGGCAACGATCTCTTCGGTGGTCATCCCCGAAGCGAGGTACTCAAGCACGTCGTAGACCGCAATGCGCGTTCCGACGAAGCAGGGCTTGCCGCTGCGCACACCGGGGCGGGTCTCGATGACCTTGGTGAGATCCATCAACACACGCTACGCCCGTCTGCCGACTGATGGACGGGGGTTCCGAGTCTCTGTTCAGGCAACTCCGAAGGATGGAGCCTCGTGGCTCAAGATCGCCAGAGGTGTCGAGCACGGTGGATTCCACGCGCTGTACGCAGCGGACCATTCGGGGACTGCGCCTTCCCCGTTCGTCACTCTGGGTGCAGCGGCACCAGCGACAGAGCGCGTTGAGCTCGGAACGTGTGTCGTGAACTCCGGAGTATGGGAGCCACTTGCGCCCGCCAGCGCAGTGGCACCGCTGGAATCCTCGACGTGAGTTCGACGGCCTCGCAGGTGGCTGACCGCCCTCGGGGGGGCTTCGCTCCGGCGCGGTCAACCCCACCCTCCTCGCTCATCGATGGGGGGGGACTGCGCACCGTCCTGAGCGCGAGACCACCGGTCGAAGGCAGCGGGCGCAGCCATGACCATCGCGAGGTGTCCCCTACCGGCACTCCGGAGATGCTGGACTCATCGCCGGGTGCTGTATACGTTTGATGTATGTCGGCGACGAGAACCCAGATCTACCTGACCGACGAGCAACGGCAGCGGATCGACCGAGTGACGGCGTCGGAGGGGATTCCGATGGCGGAGGTCATCCGTCGGGCCCTTGACGAGTACCTCGGCGAAGAGGGCGATGCCTCGGCCGCGTTGAGCTCGACCTTCGGTGCCGCCCCCGATGCCTCGGCTCCTTCTCGGGAGGACTGGCGGCGTGGCTGATGTTCTCGTCGACACCGACGTGTTCATCGATCATCTGAGGGGCGCGGTCGAACTCAAACCTGGGCGCAATCGACTCCACTACTCGGTGGTCACCCGCGCTGAGCTGTTCGCCGGCAACAGCGCGACAGACCTCGTGTCGCAGCTGCTCGCCCCTTTCCGCGAGCTCGCGGTCGATCGCTCGGTCGCCGAGCGAGCAGGCCGCGTCGTGCGGGAGTTCCAGCTCCGGATGCCAGACGCACTCATCGCGGCGACGGCGTTGGAGAACCGCCTCACCCTGATGACGAGGAACCGGAAGGACTTCGACAAGGTTCGGGGCCTACGGATTCGCACACAGTGAGACACCGAGCAGGCCAGGCCCTTCCACCCGCCCCAGAACGCCGGGACCGGGACCTACCTGACGATGTCGCGAGATTCGAAACAGCCTTCGGACCTCGTTGACGGGCTCCGTGACAGTGGCAGCGCGTTCGCAGCGACCTGGGGCGGGTCGCCTCGTTCACCCCATGAGGATGAGGACGGGCCGGTGATCAGCGGACGACGTTGGACCCATCAGAGTCGGGACCGTTGGTCCGGATCATCACTGGGACCCGTGAGGACGACATGGCGAAGCACTTCAACGGCCGCATCGAGCTCGACATCCGGGACTCCGAGCCGGACTGGACGCCGTACCTTGCGCCCAGGGCACCGGAGGGCGCTCCGAACGTCCTGTTCCTGACCTGGGACGACCTGGGGT
>WBZP01002318.1_pt2 | contig 20390 bp, 24 predicted proteins | sample 5204301 | NCBI WGS metagenome assembly WBZP01 (sample SAMN12412401, study PRJNA552823) | activated sludge metagenome | isolation source: activated sludge from nitrification reactor of wastewater treatment plant... | place: USA: Pennsylvania | collected 2017
GGAAAACCCCGATTTGATCGCCGAAGCCTCGGCCAAGGTCGGCAACCAGTGCATCGTCGTCGCCATCGATGCCAAACAGTCGGCGCCCGGCGTCTGGCAGGTGTTCACGCACGGTGGTCGGCGAAATACCGGATTGGATGCGCTGGCCTGGGCTCGACGTGTCCAGCAGCTCGGCGCCGGCGAGATTCTATTGACGAGCATGGATCGCGACGGCACGCGCAACGGCTTCGACCTGCCGCTGACGCGCGCCGTTTCCGATGCCGTGGATATTCCGGTGATTGCCAGCGGCGGCGTCGGCACGCTGCAGCACCTGGCCGAGGGCGTCTGCGCCGGTCATGCCGACGCCGTCCTGGCAGCGAGCATCTTTCACTTTGCCGAATACACGGTTGGCCAGGCCAAGGCGTTCATGCGCGAATGCGGGATCGAGGTGCGCTTGTGAGCGACCTGAATTCGGCCCTGCCGTCGCTCGACGCCCTCAAGTGGGACGAGCAGGGTATGATTCCCGCCATGGCCCAGGATACGGTCGGCGGTCGCGTGCTGATGTTTGCCTGCCAGAACCGTCAGTCGTTGCAAGAGACAATGCTCGGCGGGAGCGCGCTATACTGGTCGCGTTCGCGTCGGCGCCTGTGGCGCCAGGGCGAGGCGTCCGGCCAGGTGCAGCGCGTGCGATCGATTCGCACGGATTGCGATGGTGATGTGTTGCTGCTGTCGATCGACCAGGAGGGGGGTATTGCCTGCCATACGGGGCGTGAGAGCTGCTTCTATTATCAACTGGGGGGAGAGTGCTGGGTGGCGGTCGACCCGGTGCTCAGGAACCCCGAGGAAATATACGGCAAATGAACATGGACATGCTGCACCGCATTTCGGATACGCTGCTGGCGCGCCGCAAGGCCGACCCGGAAACTTCCTATACGGCACAGTTGATGGCCAAGGGGCCAGATGCCATCCTCAAGAAAATCGGTGAGGAAACGGCCGAGCTGATCATGGCCGGCAAGGAAGGTAATCGCCTCCACGTCGTCTGGGAATCGGCCGACGTGCTTTATCACACAATGGTTCTCCTGGCGTTCTACGGTCTGTCGATTGAAGACGTGCTGCAGGAGATGCGGCGCCGCGAAGGCATCTCGGGAATCGACGAGAAGAAATCACGAAAGGGCTGACGAATGGAGAACTGCCTGTTCTGCCGGATCGCGCGCGGTCAGATTCCGGCGCGCAAAGTCCATGAGGACGACGACATCCTGGCTTTCCACGACATCAATCCGGCGCGTCCCGTTCATCTGCTGATCATCCCGAAGCGCCACATCACTTCGCTCGCTACCCTCGACGAGGAAACGGACATCCCGGTTCTCGGCCGCATGCTCGCCCTGGCCAACCGCCTGGCCAGCGAGAACGGCAGTCCGGATGGTTTCCGGGTGATCATCAACACCGGGCGCATTGGCCACCAGGAAGTGCAGCATCTGCACGCGCACATCGTCGGCGGACCCGATCCGGTCGGTCCGATGCTCAAGCGGCTATGAGCCGGACGACCGGCAGGCAGCGTTCTGCCGATTGCCGCCGACGAAGCGCCAATTTCACTCTCACGGAGGCCTGACATGGGCTCGTTCAGCATCTGGCATTGGTTGATTGTCCTGATCATCATTCTGTTGATTTTCGGCACCAAGAAACTGCGCAATCTGGGTTCTGATCTGGGCGGTGCCGTGAAGGGATTCAAGGACGGCATGCGCGAGGCGGTGGCCGACGACAAGCCGGCCGATTCGCCGTCGCCTGCTGCACCGCCGCAGGTCGCTGCCGGGCAGACGATAGAAGGCGAGATTCGGGAAAAGACGAAGAGCTAGGCCGCTCCGGACATGCGGGTGGCCAGTCCGCAAGCGTGCCGATGTCCAACACCAGATAAACTGACTGCCGTTCATGTTTGATATCGGCTTTTCCGAGATGCTTGTCATCGCCGTCGTCGCCCTCGTGGTGATCGGCCCTGAGCGGCTGCCAAAGGTGGCGCGCACGGCCGGGCATTTGCTGGGTCGTCTGCAGCGCTACGTCAGCGACGTCAAGTCCGACATCAATCGCGAAATCCAGCTCGAAGAGCTGAAAAAGCTGCAGGCCGAGATCCAGGATTCGGCGCGCAACGTCGAACAAAGCGTCAAACAGGAGATGCTGGCCGTGCGGCAGTCGGTTGACCCCGTCGGCGGCGATGGGCGGCCGGCGGCCGGGGAAACCATCGCGCCGCCAGCAAGCCTGACGCAAGCGCCACCGACCACCCCGACTGCGCGGCCGCCGCTCGCAGCTGCGCCGGACAAGCCGGTGCAGGAAGGCTGAGCACAGGGCATGGAGCCGGCGGAAGATTCTTTTCTCTCGCACCTTGTCGAGCTGCGTGACCGGCTGATCCGCGCCCTGATTGCGATCGGTGTCGTCTTTCTCTGTCTTTTTCCGTGGGCCAAGGATCTCTACGCGCTGCTCGCGCAGCCCTTGCTGGCGACGCTGCCGCAGGGCGGTCAGATGATCGCGACGGACGTGGTCGGCGTCTTCCTGGTGCCGATGAAAGTGGCCTTGATGGTCGCATTTCTGATCGCTCTGCCTTACGTGCTTTTCCAGATCTGGGCGTTCGTCGCGCCCGGGCTCTATGCACACGAAAAGCGACTCGCGTTGCCGCTCGTCGCCGCCAGTGTTCTGCTCTTTTTTGTCGGCATGGCGTTCGCGTACTTCCTCGTCTTTCCGACCGTCTTCGGGTTCATGGCGACAATCGCTCCCGAGGGCGTCGCCTGGATGACCGACATCGAGAAATACCTCTCTTTCGTGCTGTCCACCTTCATCGCTTTCGGCGTGACCTTCGAAGTGCCGGTAGTGGTGGTCGTTCTCGTTCAGGTCGGTGTCGTCGACCTCGCCAAGCTCAAGGAGTGGCGCCCGTACGTCATTGTCGGGGCTTTCGTCGTGGCGGCGGTCTTTACCCCGCCTGACGTTATCTCGCAGCTGATGATGGCCATCCCGCTCTGCCTGCTTTTCGAGCTGGGCCTTGTCCTGGCGCGCTTCGTCAGGCGGCAGGCTGAGGCGGTTGCGCTACCGACGTCGGCTGCCGGCGGGGATGAGGCGGCGACGGCTGCCGCCAGCGACGACTGGCGAGCACTGTCGGGTGAGGAGATGGACCAGGCGCTGCGCGAGCTGCCCCCGCCGGACAGCAAGCGTCGCCCGGACGACTGATCGCTCCGCCGGCGGCTCAGCTCAGCTTCTTGCGCAGCAGTTCGCTGACCCGCTGCGGGTTGGCTTGGCCGCGGCTTGCCTTCATTGCCTGGCCAACCAGTGCGTGAAAGGCCTTTTCCTTGCCGCTGCGGAATTCGGCCACCATGGCCGGATTGGCGGTGAGCAGATCATCGATCAGTTGCTCCAGTGTGCCGCTGTCGCTGATCTGGCGCAGGCCCTGCCGGCTGATGAACTCGTCGGCCGAACTGGCCTCGCCACTCCACAAGGCATCGAACACCTTGCGCGCCATGCTTGTCGAGATGGTTTCGTCGCCGATGCGGGCGACCAGTCCACCGAGCTGTTCGGGCGTGACCGGACAGTCGGCGATCTCGCGGTCTTCCTTGTTCAGCCGTGCGGCCAGGTCGACCATGACCCAGTTGGCGCAGAGTTTGGCGTTTGCCTTGCCGGCTTCGGCGACCGTGGCGGCGTAGAAATTCGCCAGTTCGAGGGAAGCCGAGAGTACGCGCGCATCGTAGGCAGACAGTCCGAAGTCGGCCACCAGCTCTTCTCGCCTGGCCGCCGGCAGAACGGGCAGGCCGGCGCGAATTTCCGCGATCCAGGCTGCATCGATAGCGAGCGGCAGCAGGTCCGGGTCGGGAAAGTAGCGATAATCGTGCGCATCCTCCTTCGAGCGCATGGTGCGCGTCTCGCCGCTGCCCGGGTCGAAAAGGACGGTTGCTTGCTCGATGCTGCCACCATCCTCAAGCGTGCCGATCTGCCACTGCACCTCATAATCGATCGCCTGTTGCAGGAAGCGAAACGAGTTGAGGTTCTTGATTTCGCGTCGCGTTCCCAGCTCGGACTGGCCGACCGGGCGGACGGAGACATTGGCGTCGCAGCGGAAAGAGCCTTCCTGCATGTTGCCGTCGCAGATGCCGATCCAGCGGACGAGCGCATGCAGGGCGCGCGCATAGGCCACTGCTTCCTCCGCCGAGGAAAGCTCGGGTTCGCTGACGATCTCGAGCAGGGGGGTCCCTGCCCGGTTGAGGTCGATGCCCGACCTGCCGAGAAAAGAATGGCCGGCTTGCTCGTGGAGCGACTTGCCGGCATCTTCCTCGAGGTGAGCGCGCGTCAGACGAATCTCCTTCTCCTTTTCACCGCTTTGGATGGTGAGCTTGCCGCCGCGCACGACCGGCAGCTCGTACTGGCTGATCTGGTAGCCCTTCGGCAGATCGGGATAGAAGTAATTCTTGCGGGCAAAGACTGAGCGCCGGGAAATCTCGCCGCCGACAGCGAGTCCGAAACGGATGGCGCATTCGACGGCGCCTTTGTTGAGCACCGGCAGCACGCCGGGCAGGGCGATATCCACGGCGTCGGCCTGCAGGTTGGGTTCGGCGCCGAAGGTCGTCGAACTTCGCGAGAAGATCTTGGCCTGCGTCGACAGCTGCGCGTGTGTCTCGATGCCGATGACGACTTCCCATTGTTTCATCACAGCTTCCATTTCTCCTCAAGAAGGGCGCCAGCAGACGCCCGGCATGCCGCCACGGTCGCTGGCGAGCGGCGGGCTGCCCGCGCTGCCGTTCAGGCGAAACCGTCCGGGCGCGCCCGATGCCAGGAGGTGAGCTGCTGGTAGCGGTGTGCCACGTTGAGCAGCCTGGCCTCGCTGAAGTAGTTGCCGATCAACTGCAGACCAGCCGGCAGACCACGCGCAAAGCCGCAGGGAATCGACAGCCCCGGCAGACCGGCGAGGTTGACGGCGATCGTGTAGATGTCGGACAAGTACATCTGCACCGGGTCGGCCGCCTTTTCGCCCAGCCTGAAGGCCGTGCTCGGGCTGGTCGGTCCCATGATGACGTCGCACTGGCGGAAAGCGTCGGCGAAGTCGTGCGCGATCAGGCGGCGAATCCTTTGCGCCTGCAAGTAGTAGGCGTCGTAATAGCCGTGCGAGAGAACATAGGTGCCGATCAGAATACGCCGCTTGACCTCGGCACCGAAGCCCTGCGCTCGCGTTCGGCAGTACATCTCGTTCACATCGTGGTAGTCCGGCGCGCGGTAGCCGTAGCGCACACCGTCGAAACGCGCCAGATTCGAACTCGCTTCTGCCGGCGCGATCACGTAATAGGCGGCAACCGACAGGCGCATGTTGGGCAGGCTGATCGCCACTGTCTCGGCGCCCAGCTTGCGGTAGTCGGCGATTGCCTCCTCGATCAGTTGCATGACCTCGTGATCGCAACCACCGGCGAAAAACTCTTCCGGCAAACCGATTTTCACGCCGCTCAGCGGCCGCTTGCCGCCCTCGGCGGCAAGTTCGCGCGTGTAGTCCTCCGCCGGGCGATCCAGGCTGGTCGAATCGCGTTCATCGAAGCCGGCCATGGCGTTGAGCAGCAGTGCGCAATCAGCAGCCGAGCGGGCCAGGGGTCCGGCCTGGTCGAGCGATGAGGCGAAAGCAATCATGCCGTAGCGCGAAATGACGCCATAGGTTGGTTTCATTCCACTGAGGCCGCACAGGGCAGCCGGTTGACGAATCGATCCGCCCGTATCGGTCCCCGTCGCCGCCGGCGAAAGCCGTGCGGCGACCGCGGCGGCGGAGCCGCCCGACGATCCGCCAGGCACGCGCGTCGAGTCCCAGGGATTCCTCACCGGGCCAAAGAATGACGTTTCGTTCGACGATCCCATCGCGAACTCGTCCATATTGGTCTTGCCGAGGAGTACCGTGCCGGCCGCCTGGCAGCGGGCGATCACTGCTGCGTCATACGGGCTGACGAAATTGCCGAGCATGCGCGAGCCGCAGGTGGTCAGCCAGTCCTTGGTGCAGAAAATGTCCTTGTGGGCAATCGGAATCCCGGTCAGCGGAGCGTGCTCGCCGCGTGCCAGCCGTTCGTCGGCACGCCTGGCCTGATCGAGGCTGCGTCCTGCATCGACGGTGACGAAGGCGTTGAGCAGCGGGTTGTGGCGCGCGATGCGATCAAGGTACAAGCGGGTCAATTCGACGCTCGATATTTTCTTCCGGGCGAGCGCCTGGGCCATCTCCTGCAGGCTGTTGTCGATCATTCGATGACCTTCGGAACCAGATAGAGACCGGCCTCGGTTTCCGGCGCGATCGCCTGGAAAGCGGCTCGTCGGGCAAGCTGATCGGCTTCGCCGACGTGGTCCGCCCGCAGCCGCTGAGCAAGGTCCTGGGCATGGGCCATCGGCTCGATGCCTTGTGTGTCCACCGCCTGCATCTCCTCGATCAAGGCGAAAATATCGTTCAGGTGGCCGAGCGTGCTTGCCGCTTCGGCGTCGCTGATTTCAATGCGGGCCAAGTGGGCAACGCGCCGGACCTGTTCTAGGGTGAGCGACATGGGAGGGAAATCACTAAAGGGTTAAACGCCGAGGTCTTATAAGGTATCATAAAAGTTTTTCCCATCGAAGCCCCTGCGGGCCATCACGGATTTCCAAGTATGTTCAGTTTTCTGCGCAGTTACTTCTCGAACGATCTCGCGATTGACCTTGGCACGGCCAATACGCTGATCTATGTCCGCTCAAAGGGGATCGTTCTCGACGAGCCGTCGGTGGTCGCCATCCGTACCGAGGGCGGGCCGAGTTCGAAAAAGACGATTCAGGCCGTCGGCAGGTCGGCCAAGGAGATGCTGGGCAAGGCGCCCGGTGCGATCACGGTCATTCGGCCGATGAAGGACGGCGTAATTGCCGACTTCACGGTGACCGAGCAGATGCTCAAGCAGTTCATCAAGAAGGTGCACGATTCGCGTCTGCTCTCGCCGTCGCCGAGAATCATCATTTGCGTGCCGTCCGGTTCGACCCAGGTCGAACGGCGGGCAATCCGCGAATCGGCCATCGGCGCCGGCGCGAGCCAGGTCTTTCTGATCGAAGAGCCGATGGCGGCAGCAATTGGCGCCGGCTTGCCGGTGGCCGAGGCAACCGGATCGATGGTCGTCGACATCGGCGGCGGCACGACCGAAGTCGGCGTGATTTCCCTCGGCGGAATGGTTTACGCGGGTTCCGTACGCGTCGGTGGCGACAAGCTCGACGAGGCCATCATGAATTACATCAGCCGAAACTACGGTATGCTGATCGGCGAGAACACCGCCGAGAACATCAAGAAACGGATCGGCTCGGCATTTCCGGGGGCGGAAGTGCGCGAGATGGAAGTCTCCGGGATCAACAAGGCGGAAGGGATTCCGCGCAAGTTCACCATTTCCTCGAACGAAATCCTCGAGGCGCTTACCGAGCCGTTGAACAGTGTCGTTTCGGCGGTCAAGTCGGCGCTCGAGAAGACACCGCCGGAACTTGGCGCCGACATTGCCGACAAGGGTATGGTGCTGACCGGTGGTGGCGCCCTGCTGCGCGATCTTGATCGTCTGCTCATGGAGGAGACCGGCCTGCCTGTCATCGTTGCCGAAGAACCGCTGACCTGTGTTGCGCGAGGCTGCGGTCTGGCGCTCGAGAAAATGGACAACCTCGGCAGCATCTTCGCTTCCGACTGAGGGCCGGCGGTCTAGCCGCCGTACGTCGCCAGCCAACAGAGCAAACGGATGGATCATCAGCCGCCACCGTTTTTTAAGCGCGGCCCGGCGCCGCTCGCGCTGCTGTCGTTTTACGTCGCCTTGTCGGCTGCCTTGCTGGTTCTCGACGCGCGCTTCCAGGCGCTCGAGGTGCTCCGTCAGGCCCTGTCGATGTTCTCTCTGCCGCTGCAGCAGCTGGCCCACATGCCGCTGCAGTCGATCGACAGTTTCGGCGCCTATTTCGTCAACGTCGAGCGCTTGCGGGACGACAACGCGCGCCTGAAACGGGCCAGGCTCGATAATGTCGCTACCCTGCTGCGCACCCAGCAGCTCGAGGTCGAGAACGAACGACTGCGCAAGCTCCTCGGTGTCAAGGAAAGGCAGCAGGCCAATGGTCAGGCGGCGCAGATACTCTACGCGGCGCGCGATCCGTTTTCGCGGCGTATCGTGATCGACAAGGGGCAGCAGGACAAGGTGATTGCCGGACAACCGGTGATCGACGACGCGGGAATCGTCGGCCAGGTGACGCGGGTGTTTCCGTTCGTTTCGGAGATCACGCTGATTACCGACAAGGAGCAGGCGGTTCCGGTGCAGATTGTCCGTACCGGCCAGCGCTCGATCGTTTTCGGTCTCGGCAATGGCCAGCTCGAGCTGCGCTTCCTGCCGGCCAACGCCGACGTGCAAAATGGCGACCTGCTCGTCACCTCTGGTCTGGACGGCGTCTTTCTGGCCGGTTTTCCGGTGGCCAAGGTTGTACACATCGAACGCGACACAGCGTATTCGTTTGCCCGCATCTATTGCCTGCCCCTGGCTGCGGTCGAGAACTTCAGCGAAGTCATGGTCCTCGATCCGCGGCCGCCGATCGCCTTGCCCGAGCAGCTGGTGGCCGAGGTTGCGGCGCGCGAGGCCCGAACGGCGGGAAAATCCGCCCAGAGCAAGAAGAAACGGTTGAGAAGGGATTGAGCACGATGCAAACCAGCTATTCTTCCTCGCGCATCCTGTTGCCGGTTCGTCCGTCGTTCGTTGGCGGCACGCTGTTGGCCGGCTTGCTGCTCAACCTTCTGCCGACGGAGGCCTGGCCAGCGATGCCCGATTGGCTGGTTTTCGCGCTTGTCTTCTGGAGTGTGCGCGAACCGCGGCTGGTCGGCATGGGGCTGGCCTTCCTGTTCGGCCTGGCGATGGACGTTGCCGATGCCAGCCTGCTTGGCCAGCATGCCCTGGCTTACGTTCTCGCGGCCTATGGCGGCTCCGCGTTGTCGCGCCGCATTCTGTGGTTCCCGCTTGGCCAGCAGGCGCTGCATGTCTTTCCTCTACTCCTGCTCGCCCAGTTCGTGCAGTTTGCGGTGCGTACGCTGGCTGGCGCCGATTCACCGGGAATTGCCTATTTTATCGGCCCCTGTCTTGGCACGCTGTTTTGGCCATTGCTGACGTATCTGCTTCTGCTCCCCCAGCACCAGCCGGTGGATCGTGATGCAAACCGACCGCTCTGATCGGCGGCAGACTTCCCTCGGCTTGGCGACAGGCTCGCTTGCCCGTCGTCCGGCGCCGCGCGCGCGGGACTTCTGAAGGACTTGCCGTGTCGCGTCGCCAGGCTGCCCTGAGTGCTCCCGATCGCGAACTCGAACGCTTCCGCTTTCGCGTTGCCCTGGCTGGCGTCGCCGTTGCGGTCGCATTTGCCATTCTGATCGCCCGGTTTTTCCACCTGCAGGTCGTTCAACACGATTACTACACCACGCGTGCCGAGGAAAACCGCATCTCGCTCGTGCCGATCGTGCCCAATCGCGGCGTGATCGTCGATCGCCGGGGCACTGTCCTGGCGCGCAACTATTCCGCTTACACACTCGAGATCACGCCGTCGAAGGTTGACGATCTGGAGGCAACGATCGATCGCCTGGGCAAACTGATCGAAGTTCAGCCCAAGGACCGCAAGCGTTTCCGCAAGCTGCTCGAGGAGAGCAAGACTTTCGAGAGTCTGCCGATTCGCACGCGCTTGAGCGAGGAGGAGGTTGCCCGCTTCGCCGCCAACCGGTATCTCTTTCCCGGTGTTGAAGTCAAGGCGCGCCTGTTTCGCCATTATCCGCTCGGCCCGATCGCTTCACACGCCCTTGGTTACATCAGCCGCATCAACAAGCGCGACCTCGAGATGATCGAAGAGAACGAGCAGTCGGCGAACTACAAGGGGAGCGAGCACATCGGCAAGACCGGCATCGAGCAGAGCTACGAGTTCGATCTGCACGGCGAAGCGGGCTACGAGCAAGTCGAAATCGACGCCGGCGGGCGGGCTATCCGCAGCTTGTCGCGCACGCCACCGGTGCAGGGCAACGACTTGACGCTGACACTGGATGCCAAGCTCCAGGAGATGGCCGAGAAGGCTTTTGGCGACCGGCGCGGCGCGCTCGTTGCCATCGAGCCGTCGACCGGGGGAATCCTTGCCCTGGTCTCGACACCGACCTTCGATCCCAACCTCTTTGTCGACGGTATCCGCAACGACGATTGGGACGCGCTGAACAACTCACCTGACAAACCAATGCTCAACCGGGCGCTGAATGGCGCCTATCCACCGGGTTCGACCTTCAAGCCGTTCATGGCACTTGCGGCACTGGAGACCGGCAAGCGGACCCCGGGCCAGGCGATCTCCGATCCCGGCTACTTCAATTTCGGCGGACACCAGTTTCGTGACGACAAGAAGGGCGGGCACGGCAGTGTGGACATGCACAAGTCGATCGTCCATTCCTGCGATACTTACTACTACATTCTGGCCAACGACATGGGCATCGACGGCATTGCGCGCTTCATGGCCACCCTTGGCTTCGGACAAAGGAGCGGGGTCGACATCGAGGGTGAGTCGGAGGGTGTTCTGCCTTCTCCGGAGTGGAAAAAGCGCCGCTTCAAACGACCGGAACAGCAGAAGTGGTACGCCGGAGAAACCATCTCGATCGGCATCGGTCAGGGTTACAACGCTTACACGCCGATTCAATTGGCACAGGCGACGGCGGTTGTGGCGAACAACGGCGTCATGTTTCGCCCGCATCTCGTCAAGTACATTACCGACAGCCGGACCGGCGAAAAGACGATGATCGAGCCCGAGCCGCTGCGTGTTCTGCCGTGGAAGCCCTCGCACGTTGACACGATCAAGCGCGCGATGGTCGGTGTGAACATTCACGGCACAGGCGCGCGCGCCTTTGCCGGCGCCGGCTATGTGGCGGCCGGCAAGACCGGCACGGCGCAGGTCTTCAGCCTGAAAGGGGGAGACTACAAGGCTTCCCGAGTGAAGAAGGAGTTGCGCGATCATGCGCTCTATATCGCCTTTGCGCCGGCCGACAAACCGCAGATCGCGCTTGCCGTTCTGGTAGAAAACGGCGGCTTCGGCGCGCAGTCGGCGGCACCGATCGCACGCATGGTTTTCGATTACTATCTGCTCGGCAAATTGCCCAAAGGGGCGGCGGAAGAAGACGAAGTGGAGGATGACTAGCCGATGTCGGAACAGCTGCTCTATCGCCTCTGGCGGCGTCTGGGCGAACGCGTCGATGGCCCGTTGTTGCTGATTACGACAACGCTGATGGTGGTCGGCCTGAGCACCGTGTACAGCGCGACTTACGACGCGAGCAATCGCTTGTTGGCGCAAACCCTGAACATGGCCGTCGGTCTGGCTGCCATGTGGGTGGTCGCCCAGGTGCCGCCACAGAAGCTGATGCGTTTCGGCGTACCACTCTATGTCGTCGGCGTCATCCTGCTGGTTCTTGTCTATGCCGTCGGTGTCAAGGTCAACGGCGCCCGTCGCTGGTTGTCGATCGGCTTCACGCGGATTCAGCCCTCCGAGCTGCTGAAGATCGGTGTTCCGCTGATGCTGGCATGGTACTTCCACAAGCACGAAGCCGTTCTCAAGTTTCGCCACTACGTCATCGCTGGTGTGCTGCTGCTCGTGCCTTTTGTTCTCATCGCCAAGCAGCCCGATCTCGGTACGGCCATACTCGTCGGCGCCGCCGGTTTCTACGTCATCTTCTTCGCCGGTCTGCCCTGGCAGGTCATTGCCGGGCTCGGCGTCGCCGCGGCCAGTGCTGCACCTTTCGCGTGGACGATGCTGCGCGACTATCAGCGCAAACGCATCCTGACCCTGATCGACCCGACGAGCGATCCGCTCGGTTCAGGTTACCATATCATTCAGTCAACAATTGCCATGGGTTCGGGCGGAACCTTCGGCAAGGGCTGGCTGGCAGGAACCCAAACACACCTCGAGTTCATTCCCGAGCGTCACACCGATTTCATCTTTGCCGTCTTCTCGGAGGAGCGCGGCTTGCTGGGCAACTCGCTGCTCGTTCTGCTTTACCTGCTGCTCATCGGACGCGGCCTGATGATCGCCGCCAATGCGTCGACGCTGTTTGCCCGTGTCATGGCGGGTTCGATCACCTTGAGCCTGTTTACCTATGTGTTCGTCAACATGGGCATGGTCAGCGGCATTCTGCCGGTGGTCGGTGTTCCCTTGCCGTTCATGAGCTATGGCGGCACGGCACTGGTCACCCTGTCGATCGGCGTCGGCATTCTGATGAGCATCCGGACGCACAGGATGCTGGTTGGCAAATGATCCGGCGCGTACAGCGGATGAGCCGTGTTCTGCCGCGCGGGGTACTGGCGGCCGGCCTGTTGTCGGCGTTCCTGGCGGGCTGCGGCGGACAGCCGGCGCGGTCGCCGGACGTGGCTGCGCGGACGAGCGAAGCGGCGAAAGCACCGGCCAAGATGGTCCGCAAGCCGGCCGTCGGACAAAAGCGCGGGGGAGCCTATTACAAGGACGACGGTCCGGCTGACGAGATTCCCGACCATCTGGACGACATTCCGGATGCGCTGCCGCGCAGCGAGCCGCTGCATCGTTTCGCCAACCGCCCCTATGTCGTTCTCGGCAAAGCGTACGAGCCGCAAACCAGCCTGCGGCCGTATCAGGAACGTGGCGTCGCGAGTTGGTACGGGAAGAAGTTCCATGGTCAGAAAACATCGATCGGCGAACCGTACGACATGTTCGCGATGACTGCCGCGCATCCGACGCTGGCCATTCCTTCCTACGTTCGGGTGACCAACGTCGGTAACCGCAAGACGGTCGTCGTGCGGGTGACCGACCGCGGACCGTTTCATGCGGACCGGATCATCGATCTTTCGTATGCGGCCGCGCATCGGCTGGGCTACGTCGACAACGGCAGCACACTGGTCGAGGTCGAAGCAATCGTGCCGCCGGGCGCGGCGACCGTCGGCGCACCGGGCATGCCGAACCTTGCTTCGGCGAAGGCGCTGTCGCCCGACGGGCGCGACGAGATCGAACGCCTCGCCGCCCGGCTCGGCGTGGAAACGGCGGCTCCGCCGGGAGGCGCCCAGACTGCCAGGCCTTGGGCGTCGATTTCGTCTTCGGCGTGGCCATCGCCGGGCTTGCGTGGCGTTTTCCTGCAACTGGGCGCTTTCTCGAGCGCCGACAATGCCGAAAGCCTGCGCTTGCATCTGGCGCGCGAACTGGACTGGCTGAGCGAAGAAATCGCCATCAACCCCGGCGGCGGCATGCACCGGGTTCACCTCGGGCCCTATGCCAGCCGCGGTGACGCAGAGCGCGTTGCCGAACGGATTCGTTTGGCGCTGGGCTACAAGCCGACGATCGTCAGCCGCTGATCAAGCGTTCTTCACTTCTTCGGCGAGCGGTCGAAATACGCCCTGGACGACCTTCCGGCCTTTCTCCAGGCGGACCAGGTGACCGGTGATTTCGACCGGGATGATCTTGCCGTCGCCGGCGACGACTTCGCTGCGCAAGGCATGCGCGCCGTCCAGCTTGATCAGTGTGCCGAGCAGCTCGCGCGCCTCGTGGGTGTCGCCGCTCGCATGGAGTTCCGGCTGCAGCAGGCCGAGGAGCTGCTGCAGCTCCCGGCCGAAAAGCTTCTCGGCCTGCGGATTGGCGTCCAGAATGTGTCCGGTGTCGGCGTCAGAGATCAGAATGGCGTCGCGCGCTCCCATGAACAAGGCGTGACGAAGCGTGTTTGCATCGTGCAGATCTTCCTCGATCGTGGCCATCTGGTGCTGCAGCAGTGCCAGGCTGACGAGGTTGCTGATTGCATGCGCAAACAGGCGCTGCACCGAAGTCCAGGCCGAGTGGGGGCCGACGCGTTCGATGCGCAACACACCCTGCAGCTCGCCATTGACGTGGATCGGCGAGGTGATCAACGCACTGATACCGTTCATCAACAGGTAGTCGTGGGCAAACTCCTGGGTTGACGGATGTTTGAGCGCGTCGTCGGCGACGATCGGGTCGCCGTGCGCGAGGGCCCGAAAGTACTCCGGGTAGCGTGTGGCATGCAGGACCACACCGCTGCTGTGTCGGTTGCGCGAGAGTTCATACAGATCGATGCACTCGAGCGTCAACTGCTCGGCGGTCAGACCCCACAGGCTGACGCGCTCGATGTTGAGCATGCGTCCCGTCGCTGCGGTCAGCTGGCGCAGCGTCTCGGCCAGACTGTTGCCGGCGAACTCGCCACGTGAGAGTTGTGCAAGAGCGCTCTGCAGGTCAAGGGAATTCGCGAGGGGTCGAAAAGGCGGCAGCATGGGGTCCTGACTGTGCCCACTTGTGCCGTGGGCTTATTGGTCGAACAAACGGGCACCATGTTAGAGATGGGCGCAGCAAACCGCTGTGGAGTACGTCACGCAAGGTTGAATCGTCGGCTGCCGGTCTGTCACAAAACGCGTACAGGCGCGCCGAGGAGGGCTTGCTATAATCCGCCCTTTGTCGAAAAACGTGTTCCCATGCGCAAGTTTCGCCCAGTTATCCTTTTTCTGCTGTGCTTTCCCTGCCTGGTCCTTGCCCAGCAGTTGCCGATTCCGCCCGTGCTGGCGGCCAAGTCGTGGCTCTTGATCGAGGCTGCTTCCGGGCAGGAGCTGGCCTCCCAGGCGGCCGACCAGCGTCTCGAGCCGGCCTCATTGACCAAGCTGATGACCGCCTACCTGAGTTTTGCCGCCCTTCGCCAGGGGACGATCAAACTTGACCAGGCCGTCCCCGTCTCGCAGAAGGCCTGGAAAACAGGCGGTTCGCGCATGTTCATCCAGATCGGGACCGAGGTCCGCGTCGAGGACTTGCTGAAGGGGATGATCGTTCAGTCGGGTAACGACGCCTGCGTTGCGCTGGCGGAAGCGATTGCCGGCGACGAGGACAACTTTGCCCAGCTGATGAATCGCGAGGCGCAACGTCTGGGCATGAAAGGGTCGAGTTTCCGCAATGCGAGCGGCCTGCCTGACGCACAGCACTACACGACGGCAAGAGACCTGGCGCTGCTTGCCGGCGCCCTGATACGCGACTTTCCGGAGGAATACGCCAAGTACTACTCGATGAAGGAGTTTCGCTACAACAAGATCAGCCAGCCGAACCGCAACCGGCTGCTCTGGCTGGACCCGACTGTAGACGGCTTGAAGACGGGGCATACCGAGGGTGCCGGCTATTGTCTGGTGTCTTCGGCGAAACGCGGCGCGCGACGCCTGCTGTCGGTTGTTCTCGGTACGGCGTCGGACAACCAGCGGGCGCAGGAATCGCTCAAGTTGCTCAACTACGGCTTTCAGTTTTACGATGCCGTGCAGCTCTATGCCAGGAACGAGCCCGTGGCCAGTTTGAAGGTATGGAAAGGCAAGGAGAACGCGGTGAAACTCGGCTTTGCCAACGATCTCGTATTGGCTGTACCGAAAGGTTTCGGCCCGCGCCTGAGGAGCGAGCTTGTCTCGCAGCAGCCGCTGCTGGCGCCGGTTACGCGGGGCCAAGTGCTCGGCACGCTGAAGGTGAGCCTGGACGGGAAGCCGTACGGCGAGTATCCGGTAAGCGCGCTGGATGCCATCGAGCCGGCCGGAATGGTCGGACGGATGTTTGATGGCATCCGTCTTTGGCTGAACTAGGGTTCGCGCGGCGTGTGGTGTTTGGCAAGCCAGCGCGCCGCATGGACATCAGCTTGCCGAATCGTCCATAATTCCTCGTTTCATCCACGGCACAGGGCATGAAATTCCTTTTCGACCTCTTCCCCGTCATTCTTTTCTTCGTTGCCTACAAGGTCTGGGACATCTACACGGCGACTGCGGTGGCGATCGCCGCCACCTTCGCCCAGATCGGCTGGCTATGGTTCCGGGGTCGCCGCATCGATACCATGCTCTGGGTCAGCCTGGTCGTCATCTCGCTCTTCGGCGGCATGACCCTGATCCTGCATGACGAGGAATTCATCAAGTGGAAGCCGACCGTGCTCTATTGGACCTTCGCCGCCGCGCTGCTCGGCGGCTCGCTGTTCCTGCGCAAGAATTTCATTCGTCTTCTGCTCGCCGAGCAGATGGATCTGCCGGAAATCGCGTGGACGAAACTCAACTGGTCATGGATCGCCTTCTTCGCCTTCATGGGTGTCGTCAACCTGTTCGTTGCCTTCAACTATCCGACTGATGACTGGGTCAATTTCAAGTTGTTCGGCGCGACAGGCCTGATGCTCGTTTTTGTACTGGCACAGGGCCTGTTTCTGTCCAGGTACATCGAGGAGAAAAAATGATGCTTTATGCCATCGTCGGTGAAGATCGGCCAGATTCGCTGGCGCGGCGCCTCGCTGCCCGGCCGGAGCACGTGCAGCGTTTGCAGGCTTTGCAGGAAGAAGGCCGTCTGCTGTTGGCCGGGCCCTTTCCGGCGATTGATTCTCCTGATCCCGGACCGGCCGGTTTCACCGGCAGCCTGATCGTTGCCGAGTTTCCTTCGCTCGCGGCGGCGCGTGCCTGGGCTGACGCCGACCCCTATGTCGCCGCCGGCGTTTATGACCGCGTCTCGGTCAAGCCGTTCAGGAAAGCACTGCCGGCGTGAGCGTCAGCCAGAGCAGCGGCGCGTGCCCGACCGATCTCGAAGCCGACGTCCGGCGGTGCCTGGCCTCGCTGGCGCCGACCAGTGTTGATCTGTTCGACGACTCGGCCCGCCACGCCGGCCACCAGGGCGCCGGTGGCGGCGCGCACTACCGCCTGCAGATCGTCTCGCCGGCCTTTGTCGGCCACACTTTGCTGGCGCGCCACCGCATGGTGCATGCCGCCCTGGGTGACCTGATGCACGGCAGGATTCATGCGCTGAGCATCAAGGCGCTCAGTCCGGACGAGCTCTCCGCGACTGCGTCGAGTGCGACCTGATTCGACCAGCAATACCCCACTCACCCCAACTCAAGGAATGACGGAAATGAACAAACCCTCCAGGCTGGTCAGCGCGCTGCTGCTCGGCGCGCTACTCTCGCTGCCAGCGACCGCCGCCGAAAAAGGAAAGACGGGCGGCACAGTTGCCACCGTGAACGGTGTCGCCATTTCGCAGACGCTGGCCAACGCCTTCGTCAGCGAGCAGCAGGCACAGGGCGCGCCCGATAGCCCGGAACTGAAGAATGCTGTCCGCGAAGAGCTTGTCCGGCGCGAGCTGCTCGTCCAGGAGGCGAAGAAACTTGGCCTCGACAAGAAAACCGACGTGGCGGCGCAGGCCGACCTGGCGCGGCAGGCGATCGTCATCCGGGCCTTTGTCCAGGACTACCTCAAGAAGCACCCGATCGGCGATGACCAGGTCAAGGCGGCCTACGACAAGGTGAAGGGCCAGCTCGGCAACACCGAATACAAGGTGCGCCATATTCTGGTCGAAAAGGAAGACGAGGCGAAGACGATCATCGCCAATCTGAAGAAGGGTGCCAAGTTCGATGAATTGGCCAAACAGTCCAAAGACCCGGGCTCGCGCGAAAACGGTGGCGACCTGGGTTGGGGCAGTGCGGCGAAATACGTCAAGCCGTTTGGCGATGCGGTTGCCGCGCTCGGCAAGGGGAAGTACAGCGATACGCCGGTCCGCACTGATTTTGGCTATCACGTCATCCAGGTGGATGACAGTCGCCCGCTGACGCCGCCAACTTTTGATCAGGTCAAGCCGCAACTGGTGCAGCGCCTGCAGCAGGAGCAAATGCAAAAGTTCGTCGGTGATCTGCGCAGCAAGGCGAAAGTCGACTAGGGCAGGCGGCGGCGCCGACGCCCGCCTGACTATGCGCTACTCGGCAGGCCTAGCGTGCTTCGCCTGCCGGTGCGGCGGCCGTGGCGACAACAGCCGGCATGCTGGTCGATGCCGAAACCTTGCTCGCAGCGTGCGGCTGCCAGCCGAGAACCGTCAGCATGACGAAGAAACCTACGATGTAGGCGAGCGTGACGTGCCAGCCGTGTCGCAGCCAGTTGCCGGCCGACTTTGCTTCAGGGAACAGATTGGCCAGGGCGACGCCGGCTGAAGACCCGAACCAGAGCATCGAGCCGCCGAATCCGACGGCGTAGGCCAGCATGCCCCAGTCATAGCCGCCCTGTTTGAGCGCGAGCGCGGTGAGCGGGATGTTGTCGAACACCGCCGAGACGAAACCTAGCGTCAGCGCCGTCTGCCAGGAGGCTGCCGGGAGCTTTTCAACCGGCATCATCGATGCGCAAACGACCAGCGCGAGGAGAAAGATCGAGCCTTTGACGGCGTCCGGTACGAGGCTCCATTCCGGCTGGCGCAGCGGAATCGCCAGCAGCAGGGCGGCCCATACGGCGGCGCCGAGAAGCGGAAAGTGGTCCGCAGCATCCGGAAACTTGATGTTCATCGTGACATTGACGCCGATGGCGGTGAGCAACATGAAGGCGACGATGCCGACGCGCACCCAGTCAACGCGGACGCCGTCGCGCAGGCCGCGCAGGATCGGTTGCAGGCCGTTCTGCTGCAGGGACGCCGGAACGCCAAAGACAAGCAGGGCGGCGACCGAAGCAATAAAGCCGTGCACCACGTCGAGCGGGCTGACGCCGGCAATCCACATCATCGTCGTCGTCGTGTCGCCGAGCACGCTCCATGCGCCGCCGGCATTCGACGCGGCAACGATCGCTGCCAGGTAGCCGATATGCAGCCGGCGCTGGAAGACACTGGCGGCGACCGTGCCACCGATGAGCGCCGCGGCGATGTTGTCGAGGAACGAGGAAAGCAGCCAGATCAGGCAGAGAAGGACGAAGGGACCCAGCCAGCCGACCGGCAACAGTTTCGGCAGCAGCGCCGGCACGCCGCTGTCCTCGAAGTGGCGCGCCAGCAAGGCGAAGCCGACGAGCAGGCAAAAGAGGTTGGCCAACAATACCCATTCGTGCGCCATATGACCGGCGAAGCCGCCGACGCCCGCACCGGTCTTGAAGCCGGAGAAGAGGATCTTGTAGGAGGCGATCACCGTCAGACCGGCCAAGGCCACCTGCAGCACGTGGCGATGGAGCAGGGCGACGCCGAGCAAGGTTGCGGCAAAGAGAATGAACTCCAGCGGAATGCCCATGATCGCCGGACCATCCGACGCTTGCGCCGGCAAGGCGAAGCACAAAAAAGCAGCCGAGGCTGCTGCGCGAATGTGCGTTCGATCGACCACGTTTCTCCCCATCCTGCTTCTCCCCATGCTGAATCGCAACCAGGTCACTGTGCTAAGCTTGTCGCTTACATCGGATGCAGTCAAGCATTTCGTTGTGGGCAGGTGCTTGCGGGCGCGCGGTCGGTTGATCGGTTCTCCGGCCCGCTCGTCGCAGCCCGCACTGATTGCGCACAGAGCATTCATTTCTTACGCATTTCTTGCCACAGGATAGCCAAGCCATGCACAAAAAACTCGTTGCGGTTGACGGTTCCCCCGCCGCTCACCGTGCCGTCCGGCACGTCGTCGCGCTGGCCGCTGTTTGCCCGTCGTTGGAAGTCGTCTTGCTCAATATTCAGCCGGAAATCGACGACTGGGGCGTGCGACGGGTCTTGACCAAGGAAGAAGTCGAGGCGATGGAAGAAAGTCGTGGCGGCGACATCTTGCGCGACGAGCGTGCGCTGCTCACGGCCGCTGGCGTGCGCTTTACACCGCTGGTGGAAATCGGGTCGCCTGCCGCAACCATCGCCAGGGTAGCGGTGGAGCAGGGCTGCGATGGCATCGTCATGGGCAGTCGCGGCATGGGAACGGTGTCGGCCGCTCTCCTTGGCTCGGTGAGCAGTGAAGTGCTGCATTTGAGTGAGCTGCCGGTAACCCTGATCAAATGAGCGTCGGCCAGGGCAGCGACAAGCGCGGCAGGGCTTCCGGCGCCTGCCCCTACATCGCCGTCAGGCGGCAGCAGACCGGCCGGTAAGAACGAGCACGCTGATCGCCTGCCGGCTCAGGGTCGAAGGCGATGACCGCCGCGCCGTGCCACATGGCCAGCGTGCGACGATTCGGCCAGTGCTCAGCCGCAGCTCCCCACCGCCCCGCAAGCGGTGCAGAAATCGCAGCCGTCCTTGCGGATCATCGTCAGGTTGCCGCATTCGCCGCACAGTTTGCCGGCCGTCGGCGGCGTCGCCGTGCTGCCGGCTGGCGGCTGCAGGATGCCCATCTGCCGTAGTGGCAGGCCGTTTTCATCGAGGATACCGAGCATGGCGTAGCGGTGAATGATCAGTTGTGCCAGGTAGGCGACGGTCGACGGATAATTGGCTTGCCGGCGAGTGCCGGGGATGAAGGCGATGAAATCGCCCAGGGGTTCGGGGTAGTCGAGCAGCTTGCGCAGCTTCATGCCGATCCACGCCGGGTCGAGAACGCGCATGTCGAAGGAGAGCAATTTGGTCAGGCCGTCGAGGGCGCGCGGGTAGTTGCCGGAAAGCCACATCGAGTAGGGGCGGGTGACGCCGTCGGGCAGGGTGATTTCCTTCAGGCCGACGACAAAATCCTCGCCGGTGGC
>WBZP01002337.1_pt2 | contig 20381 bp, 19 predicted proteins | sample 5204301 | NCBI WGS metagenome assembly WBZP01 (sample SAMN12412401, study PRJNA552823) | activated sludge metagenome | isolation source: activated sludge from nitrification reactor of wastewater treatment plant... | place: USA: Pennsylvania | collected 2017
GCCCTCGTGCTGCTGGGCATGGGCCCGGCCGGGCACGTCGCGTCGCTCTTCCCGCACCACCCCGCCCAGCGCGTGGCCGACGCGATCGCGGTCACCGTGTCCGACTCCCCCAAACCGCCACCCATCCGCGTGTCGCTCACCTTCGCGTGCCTGACCCGCGCGCGCCGGGTGTGGTTCCTCGTGGCCGGCGCCGACAAGGCCGCCGCGGTATGCCGCGCCCTCACCCCCGGCGCGGACCCGTGGGACGTGCCGGCGGCCGGGGTCCGGGGTCGCGGGGAGACGCTCTGGCTCGTCGACGAGCCGGCCGCGAGCCTGTCGCGGGGCTGGGCTACTGGATGAGCCCGCGGGAGCGCAGCGCGCTGAGCGCCTCGTCGAGGATCGCCTGCCCGTCAGCGTCGGAGCGACGCTCCTTCACGTAGGCCAAGTGGGTCTTGTATGGCTCCACCTTCGGCGGCGCCGGCGGATTCAGCTGGTCCTGACCGGCGGGCAACCCGCACCGGGGGCAGTCCCAGTGCTCGGGCGCGACCATGCCCGGCTCCTGGGCGAAGCTCGGCCGGGTCTCGTGACCGTTCGAGCACCAATAGGACACATGCACCCGAGGTGCGGCCTCGCCGCGCTCGGCCTCCCCCATCGGTCCGGCACCGACCCGGCTACCCCGGATCGCATTCCCGCTGGCCATCTGCTAGACCACTGTCCTTTCAGGCGGCGAAACGCTCGAGCAGGCCCAAACCGACCACGGCCGAGAACCACACGACGGCCACGGCGATGGTGAAGCGATCGAGGTTGCGCTCGGCGACGGTCGAACCGCCCAAGGAGGTGGAGATGCCGCCGCCGAACATGTCGGACAGCCCGCCGCCCTTGCCCTTGTGCATGAGGATGAGCAACGTGAGGAAGAGGCTGGACAGCACCAAGAGCACCTGCAGCCCGATCTTCACCACGGTCATCTGCGCCAAGCCCACTTTCGGATCGACATCACGTCGCATCGATTGCACGGTCGGCCCCCTGCGGGCCAGGGGTCAGGATACCTGCCCGCCCTGCGCAGCCCTAACGACACCCTCGATGACCGCGCGCGCGACGTCGCCCGGGTGGGTCTCCGGGAGCCAATGCCCGGCATCCAGCTCGACGAATCGGTAGTCCGCCCCGACACATGCGCCGGTGCGCTGCGCCGCCGCCCGGCCCAGGGCGATGTCGTGTCGACCCCACAGGTAGGTCGTCGGAACGGTGCCGCGCTGCCGGCCCGGTGCGGCAGCCAGGGTGCTCCGGCCGGTGCGCGGCAACGCCCGGTACCAGCCGATCGGGCCGGTCAGCGCGGCCGGCTCGGCGAACCGACTGGCGTAGCGGGCGGCATCCAGCGGCGGCATACCGGAGTCATGCAGAATCCGCCACATCGTCCGGGACAGCCAGTGCTCGGGCAGCCAGGGCAGCTGGAAGGCCGCCATGTACCAGCTCATCCGCCGCTGTTGCCGGTCGTGCCGATAGGCCCACCCGAGGGCCGCCGGGTGTGGGGTGGACAGCACGGTGAGGGTGGCGATCCGGTCCGGGTGGCGGGCCGCGACCTCCCAGGCGACGCCACCGCCCCAGTCGTGCCCGACGAGGTGCGCCCGGGGCAGCGCCGCGGCGTCCAGCAGCGCGACGACGTCGTCGACGAGCTCCTCGATCCGGTATGCCGCGCGTCCGCCCGGGCACGCCCCGGGCGAGTAGCCGCGCTGGTCGGGTGCCAGGGTGCGCAGCCCGGCGTCGTGCAGCAGCGGCTCCACCCGTGCCCAACTCGTCGCGTCCTGCGGGAAGCCGTGCAACAGCACGACGGCGGCTCCGTCGCGGGGGCCGCCGTCGCGCACGTCGAAGCTCAGCCCGGACCGGCTGAAGCGATGCACGTCACGAGGACTCAGGACTGCGGATCAGCCGGTGACGTGGTCCTGGTAGCGGCAGATCGCCGCGAACTCGGCCGGGTCGAGCGAGGCGCCGCCGACGAGGGCGCCGTCGACGTCCTCCTTGGCCATGATCGCCGCGACGTTGCTGGACTTCACCGAGCCGCCGTAGAGGATCCGCACGCCGTCGGCGAGGTCGCCGCTGTAGAGCTCGGCGAGCAGGGTGCGGATCGCCCCGCACACCTGCTGCGCGTCCTCGGGGGTGGCCACCTCGCCGGTGCCGATCGCCCAGATCGGCTCGTAGGCGATGACGATGCTCTTGGCCTGCTCGGCGGGGATGCCGGCGAGGTTCTTGGTCAGCTGCCCGACGACGTGCGCGACCTGGTCGCCGGCCTTGCGCACGTCCAGACCCTCGCCGCAGCACAGGATGGGGGTCACCCCGTGCCGGTAGGCGGCCTGCACCTTGGCGTTGACGACCTCGTCGGTCTCGTGGTGGTACTCGCGCCGTTCGCTGTGCCCGATGGCGACATAGGTGCAGCCGAGCTTGGCCAGGAACGCCCCGGAGATCTCCCCGGTGTAGGCACCCGAGTCGTGCACGGACAGGTCCTGGGCGCCGTAGCGCACTTGCAGCTTGTCGCCCTCGACGAGGGTCTGCACCGAGCGCAGGTCGGTGAACGGCGGCAGCACGGCGACCTCGACCTTGGCGTAGTCGTGCTTGCCGTCGCGCAGGGTCCAGTCGAGCTTCTGCACGAGGTGCGTGGCCTGCAGGTGGTCCTGGTTCATCTTCCAGTTGCCGGCGAGCAACGGGGTACGGCTCATGAGGGAGGTGCTCCTTCTGGGTGGGGGCTCTGGGTGCGGTATGCCGCGCGGCCGGGTCGGCCGCGCGGCATACCGTCAGCCGGCGCTCAGGCGCCGAGGATGGAGATGCCGGGCAGGTCCTTGCCCTCGAGGTATTCCAGGCTCGCCCCACCGCCGGTGGAGATGTGCCCGAACTGCGTGTCGGCGAAGCCGAGCTGGCGGACCGCGGCAGCCGAGTCGCCGCCGCCGACGACGGTGAGCCCACCGGCCTCGGTGGCCTCGACGAGGGCCGCAGCGACGGCCTTGGTGCCGGCGGCATACGGGGCCATCTCGAAGGCACCCATCGGGCCGTTCCAGAAGACCGTCCTGGCGTCCCGGATCGCATCGGCATACAGCTGCGCCGACTTCGGGCCGATGTCCAGGCCCATCATGTCGGCCGGGATCGCCGAGGCCTCGACGGTCTCGATGCGGGTGTCGGCGGAGAACTCGGCGCCGCACACGACGTCGACCGGCAGCACGATCTGGACGCCCTTGGCCTTGGCCTCGGTGAGGTAGTCCTTGCAGGTGCCGATGTTGTCCGCGTCGAGCAGGCTCTTACCCACCTCGTATCCCTCGGCAGCCAGGAAGGTGAAGGCCATGCCGCCACCGATGACCAGCCGGTCGGCGGTCTTCATGAGGTTGGCGATGACCGCGAGCTTGTCGGCGACCTTCGCCCCGCCGAGCACCACGGCATACGGACGCTCGGGGTCGACGGTGAGCCGCTTGAGCACCTCGACCTCGGCGGCCACCAAGCCACCCATCGCCGAGGGCAGCAGCTGGGCGATGTCGTAGACGGAGGCCTGCTTGCGGTGCACGACGCCGAAGCCGTCGGAGACGTAGGCGTCGGCCAGGGCCGCCAGCTCCTGCGCGAAGGCGCGGCGCTCGGCCTCGTCCTTGCTGGTCTCGCCGGGGTTGAAGCGGATGTTCTCCAGCAGCGCCACCTCACCGTCGCCGAGGGCGCCGACGACCGAGTGGGCTGACTCGCCGACGGTGTCGCTGGCGAAGGCGACCGGCCGACCGAGCAGCTCGCTCATCCGGCCGACGACCGGCTTGAGCGAATACTTGTCCTCCCGGGCGCCCTTGGGCCGACCGAGGTGGGCGCACACGACGACGCGTGCGCCCGCCTCGGCCAGGGCCGTGATGGTCGGCACCGAAGCGCGGATCCGGCCGTCGTCGGTGATGTTGCGCTCACCGTCGAGCGGCACGTTGAGGTCGGAGCGGACCAGGACCCGCTTGCCCTTGACGTCGCCGAGATCTGCGATGGTCTTCACGGTGCCAACCTTCCTAGCTGCGTACTGGTGTCGTACTGGTGTAGGGATCAGGGCGTCGAGATCAGAGCTTCGAGCCGACGAGTAGGCACAGGTCGACGAGGCGGTTGCTGTAGCCCCACTCGTTGTCGTACCAGCCGACGACCTTGACCTGATTGCCGATGACCTTGGTCAGACCGGAGTCGAAGATGCAGGAGGCCGGGTCGGTCTCGATGTCCTTGGACACGATCGGGTCCTCGGTGTAGACGAGCTTGCCCTTCATCGGGCCCTCGGCGGCCTTCTTGACGATCTCGTTGACCTCGGCGACGGTCGTCTCGCGGGCCGCCTCGAAAGTGAGGTCGGTGGCCGAGCCGGTCGGTGTCGGCACCCGCAGCGCGTAGCCGTCGAGCTTGCCCTTGAGCTCGGGCAGCACCAGGCCGACGGCCTTGGCGGCACCAGTGGAGGTCGGCACGATGTTGAGCGCGGCGGCGCGGGCGCGACGCAGGTCCTTGTGCGGGGCGTCCTGCAGGTTCTGGTCCTGGGTGTAGGCGTGGATCGTCGTCATGAGGCCCTTGACGATGCCGAGGCCGTCGTTGAGCGCCTTGGCCATCGGGGCCAGGCAGTTCGTCGTGCAGGAGGCGTTCGAGATGACCGTCTGGCTGCCGTCGTAGAGGTGGTCGTTGACCCCCATGACGATGGTGATGTCCTCGTTGGAGGCCGGCGCGGAGATGATGACCTTCTTGGCCCCACCGTCGACGTGCGCCTTGGCCTTGGTGGCGTCGGTGAAGAAGCCGGTCGACTCGATGACGATGTCGGCGCCGACGCCCTTCCAATCCAGCTTGGCCGGGTCGCGCTCGGCCCAGGCCGCCATCTTCTTGCCGCCGGCGGTGATCGACGTCTCGTCGTAGGTGACGTCGCCGGGGAAGCGACCCAGGATCGAGTCGTACTTGAGCAGGTGAGCCAGGCTCTTGTTGTCCGTGAGGTCGTTGACCGCCACGATCTCGATGTCGGCGCCGGACTCGACGACGGCGCGGTAGAAGTTGCGGCCGATACGGCCGAAGCCGTTGATGCCAACCTTGACGGTCACTGTGATCAAACCTTCCGACGGGGTGTCGATGGACTGCCCACGAGCAAGCCCGACGTCCCAGCGGCCGTCGCGCTGGCAGCCCGTGGTCTGCCCACACCCTAGCCCCCGGGCGCAGCACGATACGAGACGGTGTGGCCCTCCACGGCACAACCACGACCATGGTCCTGGTCACATCGAACGCCAGGCTGCCAGAAGGTGTCCCACCGTGATCCGCCCGGTGTCTGGCGGGTGTCCGAGGGTGGCGCGGCTCGGTCAGCCGTCGAGCATGTCCGGGGTGAGCGAGGCCTCGGTGGAGGGGATGCCGAGTTCCGCGGCCCGCTTGTCGGCCATCGCGAGCAACCGCCGGATCCGACCGGCGACGGCGTCCTTGGTCATCTGCGGATCGGCCAGTTGACCCAACTCCTCGAGCGAGGCCTGCTTGTGCGCCAGGCGTAGTTCGCCGGCCTCGCGCAGGTGCTCGGGCACCTCGTCGCCGAGGATCTGCAGGGCCCGCTCGACCCGGGCGCCGGCCGCGACCGCCGCCCGTGCGGAGCGGCGCAGGTTGGCGTCGTCGAAGTTGGCCAGCCGGTTGGCGGTGGCCCGCACCTCCCGGCGCATCCGGCGCTCCTCCCAGGCCAGCACCGCATCGTGGGCGCCCAAGCGCGTGAGCATCGCCGCGATCGCGTCGCCGTCGCGGATGACGACACGGTCGACCCCGCGCACCTCGCGAGCCTTGGCCTGCACGCCCAACCGGCGCGCGGCGCCGACCAGCGCCAGCGCGGCCTCCGGTCCCGGGCAGGTGATCTCCATGGCGCTGGAGCGGCCCGGCTCGGTCAGCGAGCCGTGCGCGAGGAAGGCTCCTCGCCAGGCGGCCTCCGCGTCGCACGAACTGGCCGACACGACCTTCGGGGGAAGCCCACGCACCGGGCGGCCGCGGCTGTCGATGAGGCCGGTCTGCCGAGCCAGGGTGGCGCCCTCCTCGACGACCCGCAGCACGTAGCGGCTGCCCCGGCGCAACCCGCCGGCAGACATCACGACGATCTCGGCGCGATGCCCGTAGACCTCGGCGATGTCTCGGCGCAGCCGCCGGGCGGCGTTCGCGGTGTCCATCTCGGCCTCGACGACGATCTGCCCCCCGACGATGTGCAGACCTCCCGCAAACCTGATCGTGGCGGAAACTTCCGCCTTGCGACAGCATGGTTTGGTCACGTCGAGGCGGGACAACTCGTCCTTCACCCTGGCGGTCATCGCCATATCCGCACTACCTGCCTTGCCTGGTCTGTGGCACCGAGAGCCCCTGTTCCCCAGCGTGTCCCGCTGGTGTTCGAGCCACACGCGCCCGTCACTCTAACCGACGTGACACCCCGACGCCCCCCGTAGCCCCCGACACCGTGCAGCGTTCAGGGGTGCGGGTGCTCGCGCTCGCTCGGCTGCGCACCCAGCAGGTCCCGGTATGCCGCCGCGAGCCGCAAGGTGTCGTGCTGTCCGGGGCGCCCGGGGGCCGCGACCGCAGCGATGACCAGCGTCGCCCCGAGGTCGGCGGCCGCCTCGCGCAACATCCGTTCGTCGGTTTCGGGGGCACCCCCAGCCGCCCCGAGGACGCTGGGGTCGGCGAGTACGACGTCCAGGCGCAACTGTGGTGCGTGCTCGGCCAGGGAACGCAGATGGTCGGTGGCTCGGTAACCCTTGGTCTCGCCGCGATGGAGCTCGAGATTGAGGGTGAGCAATCGGCGGGCCTCGGTGCGCACGAGCGCCTCGCGCAGGTCCGGCACGAGCACGTGTGGCAGCACCGAGGTGAACCAGGACCCGGGCCCGAGCACCACCCAGTCGGCGTCGCGGACGGCATCCTGTGACTCGCGGCAGGCTGCCGGCTCGGCGGGCAGCAGGCGCACGCTCTCCACTCGCCCGGTGGACGACGCGACCCGGTGCTGGCCCCGCACCGTCACGCACCGATCCGGCCGATCCGGATCGTGTCCGCGGATCTCGGCCTCGATCCGCAACGGCTCGGCGGCCATCGGCAGCACCCGACCGCGTGAGTTCAGCAGGCGCCCGACGAGATCCAATCCGGCCACCGGATCAGCCAATTGGTCCCAGAGTCCGACGATGAGCAGGTTCCCGAGAGAGTGCCCGGCGAGCGGGCCGGTGCCGCCGAACCGGTGCTGCAGCACGTCGCGCCAGGTCTGACCCCATGGGCCGTCGTCGCACAGTGCCGCGAGGGCCATCCGGAGGTCACCGGGCGGCAGCACCGCGAATTCCTCACGCAGCCGCCCGGACGATCCGCCGTCGTCGGCGACGGTGACCACGGCGACCACGTGGTCGGTGACCAGCCGCAACGCCGCGAGCGAGGCTGCCAGACCGTGCCCGCCCCCGAGCGCGACGACACGTGGGCCGCTCATTCGCGCCCCAGATCACGGTGCACGGTGAACGGTGACAGCCGCTCATCGGCGTCGAGCCGCTCGGCGAGCGCTTCGGTCATCGCCACCGACCGGTGCTTCCCGCCGGTGCACCCGATGCCGACGGTGACGTACCGGCGCCCTTCGCGCAGATACCCGTCGACGACGAGGTCGAGCAGATCGACCATGCGGTCGAGGAAGCCGGCAGCCCCCTCCTGACTCAGCACATAGCTGGCCACTGGTTCGTCCTGCCCGGTGCGGGACCGCAGGTCCGGCACCCAGTAGGGATTGGGCAGGAAGCGCATGTCGGCGACGAAATCCGCGTCCAGCGGGATGCCGTACTTGAATCCGAAGGACATCACCGCGACCCGCACCCGCGACCCGGTGCTGGCGTCGATCAGCGAGGCGATCTTCGCGGTGAGCTGGTGCACGTTGAGCCCGGAGGTGTCCAGCAGGATGTCGGCACCGGAGCGCAGATCGGCCAGCAGGTCGCGCTCGGCGACGATGGCGTCCAGCAGCCGGCCGCCACCCTGACGCGGGTGCGGCCGGCGGACGCTCTCGAACCGGCGCACGAGGGCCTCGTCGGTGGCATCGAGGAAGACGACGACGGCAGGGGTGGGCCCGCTGCGCAAGGATTGGAGGACGCTGGAGAACTCGTCGGAGAGCCATCGGGTGCGGGCATCGATGACGACGGCCAGCCGCGGCATCCCGTCGGTGCTGACCCGTTGTGCCTGTTCCCGCAGTGCCCGCAGGTCGCCGAGCAATTGCGGCGGCAGGTTGTCGACGACATACCAGCCGCGGTCCTCGAGCACCCGGGCGGCGGTCGACCGGCCTGCGCCGCTCATCCCGGTCACGACGATGAGTGGCACCTCCCCACCGGGGCGTACGAGCGGGACGGGGCTCTCGGCGGCGTCGTCCTCCCGGGAACGCCCGTGCACCTCGGGGCCGCGCGGTTCCTCCGCGGCGTGCTCCCCCACGCTCTTCTCCTGCCTCGTCATGGCCTCGTCATGGCCGTGTCATCGTCATCTCGTCGTCAGGGTCGGGACGCCGGTTCGTGTCGATCGTCCCTCCGACCGTATGCCGTGACGGTGCCTGAGTCGAGTACCCCGACCCCCTGCCGCGAGATCCCCGCTCGTCAGTCCAACAGTTCACCGGTCGTGACGTTGACCACGACTCCGGCCTGGGCCTGTTCGCGGGCCAACGCCACGATGATCGCCTCGGCGAGGGCCGGCCCGATACCCGGCACTTCACGCAGCTGCTCAGGAGTGGCAGCGCGCAGCCGTTTCACCGACCCGAACTGCTTGAGCAGAGCGGCTTTTCGAGCCGCACCGAGCCCCGGGACAGCGTCGAGCGCCGAGCTCGTCATGGCCTTGGACCGACGTTGCCGATGGAAGGTGATGGCGAAGCGGTGGGCCTCGTCCCGAACCCGTTGCAGCAGGTAGAGCCCCTCGCTGCCCCGGGGCAGGATGACCGGGAAGGACCGGCCGGGCACCCACACCTCCTCCAACCGCTTGGCCAGCCCGACGACCGCCATCTCACGGACCGCGTCGTGGCCGAACTGCGCGAGGGCCGCGGCTGCCGCGTTGACCTGCGGGAGCCCGCCGTCGACGACGAGCAACTGCGGCGGGTAGGCGAACTTGCGGGCCCGGCCGGTGTCCGGGTCGACCCCTGGGGGGGTGGGCGGCATACTCGACGGTCCTTGTCCGGCTCCCCTTCCATGGTCCGAGACCTGGTGGTCCGTGACTGCCTCGACGAACCGGTGAAACCGCCGGGTCAGCACCTCGTGCATCGCCGCGGTGTCGTCAACACCTCCACCCTCGCCCGACTCCGCGGACCGGATGACGAAGCGGCGGTATTCGCCCTTGCGGGCCAGGCCGTCCTCGAAGACGACCATGGAGGCGACGACCTGAGTGCCCTGCACGTGGCTGACGTCGAAGCACTCGATCCGCAGCGGGGCCCCCGGCAGCTCGAGAGCCTCCTGCAGCTGGGCCAGGGCCTGACCTCGGGCGGTGAGATCCCCGGCGCGAGTGAGTTTGTGCCGGTTGAGCGACTGCTCGGCGTTGCGACGCACGGTCTGCGCCAAGGCCCGCTTGTCACCGCGGCGCGGCACCCGCAGGTCGACCCCGGAGCCACGGCGCTGGGTGAGCCAGGCGGCGACCGTGGCCGGCTCCTGCGGCAGCACCGGCACGAGCACCTCCCGGGGCACGGCCTCGGGGGGTTGGTCACCGTAGACCTGCCCGAGCAGCGCCTCGACGAGTCGAGGCAGGTCCTCCCCCTCCTTCTCGACGACCCACCCACGTTGTCCGCGGACCCGACCGCCGCGTACGTGGAAGACCTGGACGGCGGCCTCCAACTCGTCGTCGGCGACCGCGAAGACGTCGGCGTCGGTGCTGTCTCCGAGCACCACGGCGTTCTTCTCCAGGGCCTTGGTCAACGCCGCGAGGTCGTCGCGCAACCGGGCGGCCCGCTCGTAGTCCAACTCGGCGGCCGCCGCCCGCATGGCCCGCTCGGTACGCCGCACGAAACGGGCCGTGTCGCCGGCCATGAAGTCACAGAACTCCGCAGCGATGTCGCGGTGCTCCTGCGGCGTGACGCGGCCCACGCAGGGCGCAGCGCACTTGTCGAGATAGCCCAGCAGACAGGGCCGCCCGCTCTGCGCGGCCCGCCGGTAGACCCCGCCGCTGCAGGTGCGCATCGGGAAGACCCGCAGCAGCAGGTCGAGGGTCTCGCGGATCGCCCAGGCATGCGAGTACGGCCCGAAGTAGCGGGTGCCCTTACGTTTGGCCCCCCGCATGACCTGGGCACGCGGGATCTCCTCGCCGAGGGTCACCGCGAGGAACGGATAGGACTTGTCGTCGCGATACCGGACGTTGAAGCGGGGGTCGAACTCCTTGATCCACGCGTACTCCAACTGCAGGGCCTCGACCTCGGTCGCGACCACGGTCCACTCGACGCTCGCGCCGGTGCGCACCATCGTCGCGGTCCGCGGGTGCAGCGCCGCGACGTCCTGGAAATAGGAGGAGACCCGGCTGCGCAGCGACTTCGCCTTGCCCACGTAGATGACCCGGCCGTGGGCATCCCGGAAGCGATAGACCCCCGGGTCGGTGGGGATCGTCCCGGGTGCCGGGCGATACGTCGAGGGGTCGGCCACCGACCCACTCTAGGAGGCCGGGGACGGCGGCCCGATCAGGTGATCTTGATGCCGTCCGCCGATACCGACACACCCTTGGCCGGCAGCGGAGCCTTGGCCGGGCCGCTCACGACGGCACCGGTCGTGGCGTCGAAGACGCTGTTGTGGCAGGGGCAGATGATCTGCGCGTTCTCGACCTTGCTCACCGTGCACCCCTGATGGGTGCAGACCGCGCTGAACGCCTTGAAGGTGCCGGCCGTCGGCTGGGTGATGACGATCTTGTCGACGATCTTGCCGCCACCGACCGGGATGTCGGCCTGCTTGATGGCGGCCACCGCGGCCGAGGCGGCGCTGGCTGCCCCGGATGCGGCGCCGGCGGCCTGGCTCGCGGCCGCTCCGGCCTGGGAAGCGACCGTGCTCGCGGTGCCGCTGCCGCAGGCGGCCAGGGTGCCGGCCGCGACCGCGGCGGCACCGGCAGCTCCGGCCCCGTGCAGCACCGTGCGGCGGGTCGGGTTGTCAGACATGGGTCCTCCGAGGTTTCGACGAACGGGGGCGGGTGGAGCCAAGCATCCAGGGTATGCCGCGCCTCCCGCCACCTGTCCGAAGGGGCAATCCGGCTCGCCCGGATGGGCTGGCTCTGCGGCGATGTCCGGCAGAACGGCCACCAAGGGGCCCAACCCGTGGGTAACGACACGGGAACATCCTCAGCCCCGCTGGTTCCTTCGGCGCTCGGACCCCCGTACTGTGCACCCTAGCCCGCGGACGGCGCGGGGGGTCCGCGACGGGTGACCGGATCGGCGGGCTGTTTGAGCATCAGGAGGAACTGTGCAGCAGCGTTCCATCGTGCGTCTCGGTGTGCCCCTTGCGGTGGCCGCCCTGGCGCTGACCGCCTGCGGTGACCGCGGCGGCAACACGACGACGGCCAGCGGGGGTGGCGGAGCCACCAAGGTCGCGAAGATCGGTGTCATCGCCCCGCTCACGGGCGACCTGTCCGCCCTCGGCAAGGGCATCCAGCACTCGGTCGAACTCGCCGTGAAGCAGGCCAACGACAGCAACGCGATCCCCGGGTGGAAACTCGAGGTCCTTCCCCTGGACGACGAGGCCAAGGCCGACGTGGGCAAGAACGCCGCGACGAAGGCCGCGTCCGACGACGCCGTCATCGGGGTCGTCGGCACGCTGAACTCCAGCGTCGCCCAGCAGACCCAGCCGATCCTCAACACGGCCAAGATCGCTCAGGTCTCCCCCGCCAACACCAACCCGACCCTCACCAAGGGCGCGGATGCGGCGGCCCCCAAGCGCCAGTACGCCAACTACTTCCGCACCTGCACCACCGACGCAGTGCAAGGCCCGTTCGCGGCCCAGTACCTGCTCGGCGCGGGCATCAGGAAGGTCGCGACAGTGCACGACAAGAAGGCCTACGGACAGGGCCTGGTCGACGCGTTCACGACCGAGTTCAAGAAGGGCGGCGGCGAGATCGTCACGGCCCAGACGATCAACCCGGACGAGTCCAACTACACCGCCGTCGTCTCGGCGATCGCGCCGCTGGGTGCCGCTGCGGTCTACTACGGCGGCGAATACCCGCAGGCCGGGCCGTTGTCCAAGCAGATGAAGGCCGCCGGCCTCAACGTCCCGCTGATGGGCGGCGACGGCATCTACGACCCGAAGTACATCGACCTCGGTGGCTCCACGAGCAACGGTGACCTCGCCACGTCGGTCGGCGCCCCCACCGACAGCACTGCGGCCGGCAAGAAGTTCCTCGACGACTACAAGGCCGCCGGCTACCCGGACCCGGCCGCGGCATACGGCGGCTACGCCTACGACGCCGCCAAGTCGATCATCGAGGCGGCCAAGACCTCGCTGAAGAGCGCTGCGGACGCCAAGTCCGCCCGCGACGCGACCATCACGGCGCTGAGCTCGGTGAGCTTCGACGGCGTGACCGGCAAGGTCTCCTTCGACCAGTACGGCGACGCGACCGCCAAGGTCCTGACCGTGTACAAGGTCGACGGCGGCAAGTGGACGACGTCCAAGACCGACACGTTCAAGTAAGCCCTCGCACGACACGCTCAGGGGCGAGCCTCGCGCTCGCCCCTGAGTGCTGTCACACTTGCCCGTCAACCGCGCCAGAAGCGCTTTCATCCGCCCGGATCCGGAGGTGGGGATGGACCAGTTCCTCCAGCAGTTGGTCAACGGCGTCACACTCGGCTCGCTGTACGCCTTGATCGCCGTCGGTTACACCGTCGTCTACGGCATCGTTCAGCTCATCAACTTCGCCCACGGCGAGGTGTTCATGATCGGCGCGTTCGGCGCGCTGGGCACCTGGACGTATCTGCTGCAAGGAAGTACGAGTATCTGGGCCTTCCCCGTGATGCTCGTGGGCGCCATCATCGCCTCGGTCGTCACGGCCGTGATCATGGAGCGCTTCGCCTACCGCCCGCTGCGCAACGCGCCTCGGCTGGCTCCCCTGATCACCGCGATCGGTGTCTCGGTGTTCCTCCAGGAATTGGTGCGCCTGGCCTACCCGGGAGCCAAGAGCAAGCTGCCCTTCCCGGAGATCGAGGTGGTCACCGGCAGCGCGGTCCGACTGGGCGGCGTGACCATCCAGCGGGCCGCCATCTTCACCGTGACCGCCCTGGTGCTCTGCGCGGCGCTGTTGTGGTTCTTCGTCAACCGCACGAAGATCGGCCGCGGCATGCTGGCGGTGTCGCAGGACCCCGACACGGCCCGGCTCATGGGCATCAACGTCGACCGGATCATCGTCGTCGCCTTCGCTCTCGGTGCCGTGCTCGCAGCCGTCGCCGGGGTTGCCCAGGGCCTGCAGAACAGCAACATCGACTTCCGGATCGGCTTCCTGGCCGGTCTCAAGGCATTCACCGCGGCCGTGCTGGGCGGGATCGGCAACATCCAAGGAGCGGTCGTCGGTGGTCTCGTGCTCGGTGTCGTGGAATCCCTCGTGACGCAGTACACCCAGTTCCTGCCGTTCGGCCTGAGCATCTTCGGTGGCAGCCCGTGGAAGGACGTCTGGGCCTTCGCGCTGCTCATTCTCGTGCTGGTCTTCCGGCCCCAGGGCCTCATGGGCGCGCGAGTGGTGGACCGGGCATGAGTTCCATCATGGATTCCCTCGGCTCATCCGCTCCGGAAGAGCGCCTCAGCAGTGTCACCAACCCCAAGGCCAGCCCGCGCTGGCTGATATCTCTCGCCGGTGCGGTGCTGCTGCTGCTCGGCTCGCTGCTGTCCTGGTGCTTCGTCAAGGGCATCCTCGGCGACGTCAGCTACTCGTTCGCTCCGGGTGCCCTGCAGGTCTTCACGATCATCCTCGCCGTGGTGGCGTTGTTCTTCCTCGTGCTGCGCGCCGACCGGCTCAAGGCGATCGACGAGTTGCTGGACAGCGCCCGGGCCCTGCGCGCCCTCGGCGTGACGGCCACGGCCTTCATGGTGCTCGTCATCGTCTTCATCATCACCCAGGCGCCCGGCCTCGCGAACGCCGACCCGGGCGTCTTCATCGCGCTCCTCGGCGGTGCGCTCATCGCCGGCGGCGCGTGGAACATGCCGTCCGACCCTCGGGTCGACCCGGTGAGCGTGCGGCTGCCCGGTTGGGTGGAGATCCTCGTCATCGCCATCCTGCTGACCATCGTGCTCTTCCTCGCGGCATACGCCTTGAGCCAGGAGGACGGCACGGTCTTCTGCCTCATGCTGCTGTTCGTCGGCGGGCTCGCGCTCGCCCTGACCCGCGCCGGACTGTTCGCCTGGATCGGCGTCATCACGGCGCGGCACCGGCGGGTCATCACCCTCGGTGCGTTCGCGGTGGCCTTCCTCTTCCCGTTCACCCAGAACGGGTCGGACGCCAACATGTCGATCGCCACCCAGGTGATCATCTTCGCCACGACCGCCCTCGGCCTGAACATCGTCGTCGGTCTGGCCGGCCTGCTGGACCTCGGCTACATCGCCTTCCTCGGCGCCGGCGCCTACGTGGGCGCGATGATGTCGCACTCGACCTTCGCCACCATCGGATGGAAGCCGCCGTTCCTCATCGTCATGCTGTGCGGCGCACTCGTGTCCGCCACACTGGGCCTGATCATCGGGTCACCGACGCTGCGGGTCTCCGGTGACTACCTGGCCATCGTCACGTTGGCCTTCGGTGAGATCTTCCGGCTGGCGATGGGCAACCTCGACGGCAACAACGGTCCCTATCTCACCCGCGGCCCCAATGGCATCCCCGCCATCCCCGAGCTGGAGATAGCGGGGTTCAACTTCGGCGACACCCACGTCATCGCCGGAGTGCCGATCAACCGGTTCGGCAATTACTACTTCCTGCTGCTCGTCGTCGCGGCCTTCATCATCACCGTCTTCAGCCGGCTCAACAACAGCCGGATCGGCCGCGGGTGGGTGGCGATCCGAGAGGACGAGAAGGCCGCCGAGGCGATGGGCGTCAACGTCTTCGGACTCAAGCTCTTCGCGTTCGCCGGAGGCGCCTTCCTGGCCGGCCTCGCCGGCACCATCAAGGCCCATCAGGACGTCTCGGTGACCCCGGACCAATACGTCTTCCTCGAGTCCGCGTTCCTGCTGGCGGCGATCGTGCTGGGCGGTATGGGCACCGTGGCCGGCGTCCTCATCGGCGCGACGATCCTCAAACTGCTTCCCGAGAAGCTGCGGTTCGTCTCCGACTATCGCCTGCTCATCTTCGGTCTGCTGCTGGTGATCATCATGCGCTACCGGCCGGAGGGTCTGGTCGCCAGCCAGCGGCGGGCCCTGGAGTTCCACGAGGACGACACCGATCTCGCCGAGGAGATCGAGCATGCCCATCTCGCGACGAAGGAGGAGCCGGCATGACCGCCACTGCCACGGGGCTGGACCGGTCGGGCACGACGGGCGCGGTCGTCCTGCAGGCCCGCGGGGTGACGATGCGTTTCGGTGGACTCACCGCCGTCAACAACGTCGACCTCACCGTGCATAAGGGTGAGATCGTCGGGCTCATCGGCCCCAACGGCGCCGGCAAGACGACCTTCTTCAACTGTCTCACCGGGCTCTACAAGCCCACCGAGGGCGAGGTCACCTTCGACGGGAGCATCCTGCCGCCCAAGCCCCGGGCGGTGGTCAATGCCGGGATGGCCCGCACCTTCCAGAACATCCGGCTCTTCAACAACATGACCGCCTTGGAGAACGTCATGGTGGGCCGCTACTGCCGCACCAGCTCCATGGCGTTGACCTCGATCCTGCGCGGGCCCAAGTTCCGGCGCGAGGAGGCCGAGTCCCGGCAGCGGGGCCAACAACTGCTGGACTTCGTCGGTCTGGGCAGGGTCACCGAGCATCTCGCCCGGAACCTGCCCTACGGCGACCAGCGCAAGTTGGAGATCGCCCGCGCCCTGGCGACCGACCCGAAGCTCATCCTGCTCGACGAGCCGACCGCCGGGATGAACCCGCAGGAGACGATGGCCACCCGCGACCTCATCTTCAAGATCAGGGACATGGGGCTGGCGGTCGTCGTCATCGAGCACGACATGCGCTTCATCTTCAGCCTGTGCGACCGGGTGCTCTGCCTGGTGCGCGGCGAGACCCTCATCGAGGGCAGTCCGCACGAGGTGCAGTCCGACCACCGGGTCATCGAGGCCTACATCGGCACCCCCGACGAGGACGAGGAAGAGCTCGTCGCCGAGGCGCACGAGGCGCACGACACACACGCGGCCCCCACCGCGGCCCATGGGGTCGACCTGACGAAGGAGGACCAGGCGTGAGCCCCATCCTCGAGGTGACGGATCTGCGCGTCGCCTACGGCAAGATCGAGGCCGTCAAGGGCATCTCCTTCTCGGTCGAGCAAGGTCAGGTCGTCTGCCTCATCGGCACCAACGGTGCCGGCAAGACGACCACCCTGCGCACCATCTCCGGGTTGCTCAAACCGGCCGGCGGCCAGATCGTCTTCCAGGGGCGGCGGATCGACGGGGTGCCGGCGCACGAGATCGTGCAGATGGGCCTGGCGCATTCACCCGAAGGGCGGCGCATCTTCCCACGGCTCACCGTCGAGGAGAACCTGCTGCTCGGCGCGTTCTCCCGCAACGACGCCGGCATCAAGTCCGACCTCGACGCGGCATACGCGCTCTTCCCGATCCTCGGTGAGCGGTCCAAGCAGGCCGCCGGGACGTTCTCCGGTGGCGAGCAGCAGATGCTCGCGATGGGCCGGGCGATGATGAGCCGCCCGAAACTGCTCATGCTCGACGAGCCGTCGATGGGCCTGTCCCCGCTGATGATGCAGCGCATCATGAGCACGGTGCAGACCCTGCAGGCCCAGGGCACGACGATTCTGCTGGTGGAGCAGAACGCCCGGGCCGCGCTCAAACTCGCCGACCACGGGTACGTCCTGGAGGTCGGTCACGTCGTGCTCGATGGCACCGGCCGCGAGCTGTTGGTCAGCGACGAGGTCCGCAAGGCCTATCTCGGCGAGGACTGACCCGGCTCGATCTCGATGCCGCCGGACGTGCCTTCGGCGGGCGGCACCGACCAGCGCCGGGTCAGCCCGAGCGCGGCCACGAAGGCCTCGTCGTGACTGACCACGAGCAGCCCGCCGGGATGCTCGGACAGGGCCTGCTCCAGCAGCTGCGCCGTCTCGGCGTCGACATGATTGGTCGGCTCGTCGAGCACGAGCATCGTCGCCGGGGTGTTGAGCAGGATGGCCAGCCGCAGCCGTCGCCACTGCCCCACCGACAGCCGCTGCACTGGGCGGCTCCAGTCGGCCCGGTCGAAGCCGTATGCCGCGAGCAGCGCCTCGGCCTCGTCGAGGTAGCACGGCACGGCGGCCCGCAGCGTTTCGATGGCGGTCTGCCGGCGCGCCGCGTCGGTCGGCTCGCGGTCGGCCTGGTCGAGCACCGCGGCGGCGGGCAGCCGCGGCACCAGGGCGCGCAGCAGGGCGGTCTTGCCGGCACCGTTGGGCCCGGTGAGCCAGATCCGGTCGTGCGTCGTGAGGGTGAGGGTCGCGGCATACAGGACCCGGGTTCCGGCGTGCACCGGCAGGCCGTGCAGGCGCACCGTCGCGGGTGGGCCGACGGCATGCACCCGTTGCAGCAGGAGCGGGTTGCGGTGGGTGGGCTCGGTCAGCCAGCGCGCGGACTCGACGAGCCGGTGCAGGCGGCGCTCGTGGGTGAGCGCCTTGCGGACCACGAGGCGCGCGGTCCGCCGGGCACCGGGATTGCGGGGATTGGCCGACTCGTGGTGGGCCGAGCGCGTCTTCGAGGCGTCGATCCGCTCGAGGAGTCGAGCCCGGTACTTCTCCTGCGCCTGCAGATCCAGGGCCAACCGCTGCGCCCGGCGCTGCTTCTCGGCCCGGTATGCCGTCCACCCGCCACCGGGGTAGTCCTCGAGGGTGCCGGTGGTGTCGTCGAGCTCGACGATCCGGGTGCAGACCCGGTCCAACAGGGCCCGGTCGTGCGAGGCGATGAGCACCGCACCGGCGAATCCGGTCAACTGCTCGGCCAGCCAGCGGCGCCCGGCGAGGTCGAGGTGGTTGGTCGGCTCGTCGAGCAGCAGCACCTGGGGGTCGGCCAGCAGCAGGCAGGCCAGGCCGAGACGGGCCTGTTCGCCGCCGCTGAGCGTGCCCAGGGTGCGGGTCGGGTCGATGCCGGCGTCACCGCCGACCCCGAGCCGTGATCGCACGTCGTCCTGACGGGCCAGCCCGGCCCATCCCCCAGCCGCGTCGAAGGCGTCCTCGCAGCGCGCCAGGCGGGCCAGACCGGCCTCCGGGTCCTGGGGTGGCCGACGTCGCCGCGGCTGGGTGGGCCCCGGCCCGGTTGGCGCCGGGTCGGCGAGGTCGCGCTGGGCGGCCAGCACCGCGGCATACCGGTCGGTGAGGTGCGCGGCGGCGGCAGCGAGCACCGCGGCGACGGTCTGGTGCGGCTCCGGCGGGGTCTGCCGTTGCGACGCCACCCGCAGGCCGGGGCTGCGCTCGAGGCTGCCGGAGGATGGGCTCAACTCGCCGGCGAGCACCCGGACCAAGGTCGACTTGCCCGACCCGTTGGGGCCGACCAGGCCGATCCGGTCTCGGCCGCCGATGGTCAGGTCGATGCGGTCCAGCAGCAGCTCGGAGCCGGTGTGGACGGTGATCTGGTGCGCCCGCAACATGGGCGTCTCCTCGGGGCATCGCTCGGGCCAGGGGGTCGGCACGGCCGAAGGCGGGCGCGCCAGCGCGGGGGCGCAATGACGCGGCGCGGCGGCCGATGAGCGAGGCGGGATCACACGCGGACCAGCATGCCCGGTCGGCGAGCTGCTGCGCCAGCGGTTTTCGGTCAGTCCTGCAGCGCCTTGAAGATCGCGATATGCAGCGACTCGGCGCCGTCGTCGTGGGCGGCGGCCGCCCACCCGATCTGCAGTCCGGTGTGCACCAGGGACCAGAGCCGGGCCGGCTCCTGGTCGATGCCGGCCGCCTCGGCGACGATCTGCAGCCGCCGCCGGATCGACCAGCGGAAGGCCGCACCGGTGCCCAGCTCGTCGACCCGGTTGCGCAGCACCGGCTGCAGCTCGAAGCCGGGGTGGCCGGCCATCGGCTTGGGGTCGATGGCCAGCCACGGCGCACGCCGGCCGGCCAGGACGTTCTCGAAGTGCAGGTCGGTGTGCAGCAGCCGGTGCCCGGTGAGGTCACCGCGCCCGCGGGCGGCCGCCGCATCGGCGGCGAGCTCGCGGGCCAGCCCCTGGGTGCGCGCGACGATCCGGCGGGGCACGGCGGTGCTGCCGACCGCCGCGAGGGTGGCCAGATGCCGGTCGACGAAGTCGGACACCGGCAGGAAGGCGGGCGGCGCGGGCACGTGCAGCTGCGCCAGCAACTCGCCGATCACCTGGCAGGCCTCGTCGATCGGCTCGCCGTGCAGATCACGCTCGGGGTCGAGTCGCTCGAGCAGCAGGGCCCCGCTGGCCGGGTCGGCGGCCACCAGACGCACCGCGCCGTGGCCGGCCCAGTGGCGCAGCGCGAGATGCTCGCCGAGCGCCTCCGGGTGCGGCCAGATCACCTTGAGCGCCAAGGCCTGGCTCACCGGGTCGTCGCCGCGCTCGCCGCTCCGGGTCACCGGCACGACGACCGCGGTGCGCCCGGTGCACACCGGCCCGGTGACGGCCAGCGCCCACCGCTGCAGCGCGTCGTCGACGATGGCCGGCACGCGGCGCACCCAGTCGGCAACGGACGGACCGCCGGCCGGGCGCAGCCCCGCCATCCGGGCCAGCCAGTCGGCCGGCAGCTGGGGCCTCACCGACGCCGCTGCCCCGGCCGCGGCGGCTCAGGATCGTCGGCGTCGCGGATCTGCAGGCCCAGCGTCGTGGCGATGACCAGGGCCTGCTCGGCGGTGACGATCGCGTCGCGCAGCTGCGCGTGCTGCGGTTCCAGCGCCCACAGGCTGCTGCCCCGCAGGTCGGTGCCGGTGAGGTCGACCCCGCGCAGCGAGGCGCCGGTGAGCTCGAGGTCGCGCCACACCGCACCGGCCGCCTGCACCCCGTCGAGCTCGGCCTCGGTGAGCCGGACGCCCTGCCATCGGGTGCCGGTGAGGTCGGCTCGCGTCAGGGTGACGAAACCCCAGTTGCCGCCCTCGACCGCGAGCAGCTCGAACCGGCAGCCCTCGAAGGTGGAGCCGACCAGTTTGCAGCGCACGAAGCGGGCGTCGAAGAAGGAGCAGCCGTCGAAGCGGCACGAGGTGAACGCGGTGTCGATGTGCTCGCTCGCGTTGAACCGGCAGCCCCGGAAGGTGCACTCCTGGAACACCACCCCGCTGGTGCGCAGCTCGGTGAAGTCCACGTCGTGGAAGGCGGTGCCGGTGAACCGCTCCCCGGTCAGCGCCCGGCCATACCAGTCGGCGCCGGTGACCTTGGCCGGCC
>WBZP01002629.1_pt1 | contig 20365 bp, 17 predicted proteins | sample 5204301 | NCBI WGS metagenome assembly WBZP01 (sample SAMN12412401, study PRJNA552823) | activated sludge metagenome | isolation source: activated sludge from nitrification reactor of wastewater treatment plant... | place: USA: Pennsylvania | collected 2017
CGGTCAGCGCCTTCTCGCCGCCCGAAAGCAGGTGGATAGTCGAATTCTTCTTGCCTGGCGGCTGGGCGATGACCTGGACGCCGGCATCGAGGATTTCCTCGCCGGTCATCACCAGCTCGGCGCGGCCGCCGCCGAACAGTTCCGGGAAAAGCTGCCCGAAATGGCCGTTGACCGTATCGAAGGTGTTTTGCAGCAGGTCGCGCGTCTCGCGGTCGATGCGGCGGATGGCGTTTTCAAGGGTTTCCATCGCTTCGCCGAGGTCGGCCGCCTGCATGTCGAGGTAGCCCTTGCGCTCGCTCGCCGTGTCCAGCTCTTCCAGCGCCGCCAGATTGACGGCGCCGAGTTCGGCGATGGCGTTGCCCAAGCGGGTGATTTCGCCCTGCAAGGCGGCCGGCCGGGCGCCGCCGTTGTCGTTCAGCGCCATTTGCAGGGCTTGCTCGTCGGCGCCGGCCTCCAGCAGTTGCTGCGCGAACTGCTCGGTGTTGAGCGCCGCCGCCTGCTCCCGGAGCCTGAGGTCGCCGATGCGCGTCCGTAGCGGCTCCAGCCCCTGCTCTATCCGCAAGCGCTGTTCTTCCAGCCCGCGCAGCGCACTGGTTGCCGACTCCAGGGCGTCACGGCAGAGCGCCAGCGCCCTTTCCCTCTCCTGCCGGGTGGCCAGCGCCGCCTGCAGGCTGTCCTCCATGACGTCGGCCGGGGCCGCTTCGACCTGTTCGGCGCATTGTGCGCGGTCGTTCTCGATGCGGCCAAGTTCGCGCTGCGCCAGCGCCTGCTGGGCGAAGATGTCCTGCAGTTTGCCCTCGGATTCGCGCAACGAAAACTGCGCCTCGCGCAGGGCGCGGTCCAGATCGGCATTGCGCTCGCGCTCGGCGCGCACGGCGCGCTCGGCTTCGTCGAGCCGTGACTGGGCGCCGGCGACCAGGACACGAATGCGGGCGAGACCCTCGCGCACCTCGGCAATCTTGTCGTCGGCCGCCAGGTCGCGCTCGCGCTCGGCCTCGTCCTCGGCAGCCAGTTCCGCCAACTGCTCCTGCATGCGCTCCTTCATCTCGCGGTGGCGCTCGATGGCCTGGCCAAGCCTGAGCGTCTCGAGCTGCGCAGCATGCACGCGCTGTTGGCGGTCGCTTACGTACTCGCGGATTTCGGCCATTTCCTCCTGCTTGTCGGAAAATTGCTCGTCGAGCACGGCGAGTCGCTCGCGCACCGCCGCGGCCTGGTCCTCGGCCGCGGCGATGCCGGCGCCGAGCGTCTCGATTTCGCGCTGGCGTTCAAGCAGTCCGTGCTCGCCCTTGTCCGGCGCGAAGAAGGTGACGCTGGCGCGCGTCAGCAGGTCGCCGCCAGCGGTCACCAGCATGGCCCCAGATGGCAACGCCGCACGACGCGCCAGTGCGGCATCCAGACTGTCGGCGGTGAGCACCGGCGCCAGCCAGTCGGCGAGCGCGGCGGCAAGCGCCGGGTCGTCGCTGCGCACGCGCTCGCTCAGCCGCCCGACCCGCTCGCCGTTCGCCGCGTCGGCCGGCAGGGTGACGGCGAGACGGGCGGCGGGCCGGTCGTGCAGCCATTCGTCCAGCTTGGCCGGGTCGTTACAGGGAATGGCGTTCAGCCGCTCGCGCAGCACCGCCTCGACGGCGTCTTCCCAGCCGGCATCGACATGAATCCGCTGCCACAGCGCCGGTGCGTCTTCGAGTCCGTGGCGGCGCAGCCATTCCGGCAGTTCGCCCGTTTCCCGCGCCCGCGCCTGCATCTGCTCGAGGGCGGCCCGGCGCGCCTGGCCAGCGGCCAGTTCGCGCTCGCAGCGTTGCAATTCTTCCTGGACCTGGCGGCGGGTCGCTTCGAGTTGCGGCAATTCCTGCTGCAACTGCTGCAAGTGATCCTGATCGCCGGCCAGTTCCTCGCGCAGCAGCGCCAGTTCCTCTTCCTTTTCGGCGAGATCCAGCGCATCCGGCGCGTCCTCGCCACCGCCCTCCTCGCGCAGCCGCTCGCGGCGCTGGGCAATCGACTGCAAGGCCCGCTGGGCATGCGCCTTGTTGGTCAACTCGACTTCGAGACGCTGTTCGCCGTTGCTCGTCCGGGTGCGCAGGCGTTGCAGTTCCTCCTGCGCCTGGACATGGCTTTCCTCGACCTGCGGTGCGATGTTCATCTGCTGACGCAGGCGCTCGTCGGCCTCGGCGACACGCAGGCGGGTGGCCTCCTGCAATTCCTCCCAGTTCCGGCGGTCGACCGCGAGCTTCTCCGCCGTCCGGCTCCAGTGCGCCAGCTCGTCTTCGAGCTGGACCAGGCGCGCCTCGAGCTGATTGCGCGACTCGCGGCGATGCCGGATCTCGGCCTCCAGACGCGCCACTTCGGCATTGGCCGCGTACATGTCGCCCTGCGCCTGGTGCAGCGCATCGCCGGCGGCAAAGTGCGCCTCGCGGGTTTCCTCGGCGCGCGCCTCGGTTTCGCGCAGCGCCGCGTTCTGCGCCTCAAGATCGGTCACGGCGCGCTCGACCTCCAGCGCCACCCGTTGCCGCTCGGCCTCGGCCTCAAGCTTGCGTACCAGCCAGAGCACCTGCTGGCGCTGTTCGAGTTGTTCGTTCAGCGACTGGTAGCGCCGTGCCACCTCGGCCTGCGCTTCGAGCTTTTCCATCTGGTTGCCGAGTTCGAGACGGATGTCCTCGACGCGCGTCAGGTTCTCGCGCGTGTCCTCGAGCCTGCCCTGCGTCTCCTTGCGCCGCTCCTTGTAGCGGGTAACGCCGGCCGCCTCTTCGAGAAAGACGCGCAGGTCGTCCGGCCGCGCCTCGATGATGCGCGAGATCATCCCCTGGCCGATGATCGCGTAGGCGCGCGGTCCGAGGCCGGTGCCAAGGAAGAGATCGGTGATGTCCTTGCGCCGGACCTTCAGGTTGTTGATGAAGTAGTCCGACTGCCCCTGCCGCGTCAGCGTGCGCTTGACCGACAGTTCGGCATATTGCGACCACTGGCCGAGCGCCCTGCCCAGCAGGTTCTCGAAAATCAGCTCGACCGACGCGCGCGACACCGGCTTGCGGCCCGTCGTCCCGTTGAAGATGACGTCCATCATCGATTCGCCGCGCAGCTCGGAAGCCTTCGACTCGCCGAGCACCCAGCGCACCGCATCCATGATGTTGGATTTGCCGCAGCCATTGGGCCCGACGACGCCGACCAGTTGCCCGGGAACGGCAACGGCTGTCGGATCGACGAAGGACTTGAAGCCGGCGAGTTTGAGTCTGGTCAGGCGCATTGGATGGCGGCCGGCCCGGGAATGGCCTGCCTTGACGGGGGTCGTATAATAGCATCCACTCCATTTCGATGAATCCAGGCATGTCCAGCGAGCCGACGAAAACCCTCGAAACCTTTCCGAACCCCGCGTTCGACCGCGATTTCCACATCCACATGCAGATTCCCGAATTCACCTGCCTGTGCCCGAAAACCGGCCAGCCCGATTTCGCGACGCTGATCCTCGACTACATCCCCGACCAGCTGTGCGTCGAACTCAAGAGCCTCAAGCTCTACATGTGGTCCTACCGCAACGAGGGCGCCTTCCACGAAGCCGTCACCAACCGCATCCTCGACGACCTGGCCGCCGCCACCCAACCGCGCTTCATGCGCCTGACCGCCAAGTTCTACGTGCGCGGCGGCATCTTCACCAACGTCGTCGCCGAACACCGCAAACCGGGCTGGCAGCCGGCGCCGCGCGTCGATCTGAGCAGCTTCGACAGCGAGTCGAACACCCGCGGCTGAATGAACGCCGACGACCTCTTCCTCGCCCGCGCCGTCGAACTGGCGCAAAAAGGCAGCGAACTCGGCGAAGGCGGCCCGTTCGGCGCCGTCATCGTGCGGGAAGGAAAGATCGTCGGCGAAGACTGGAACCGCGTCGTCGCCCGCCACGACCCGACGGCGCACGCCGAAATCGGCGCCATCCGCGCCGCCTGCGCCACCGCCGGCAGCTTCCACCTGCCCGGCGCCACGCTCTACGCCTCCAGCGAACCCTGCCCGATGTGCCTGGCCGCCGCCTACTGGGCGCGCATCGAGCGCATCGTCTTCGCCAACAGCCGCGCCGAAGCCGCCGCCATCGGCTTCTGCGACGACGAACTCTATTGCGAACTGGGCCGCCACATCTCGGCGCGCAGCATCGTCACGGAACACCGCCCGCTACCAGGATCGCTGCTGCCGCTGCAAACCTGGGCCGGCAACCCGGCGCGCATAAGCTATTGAACTACCGGTTGCGGTCGACGCGGAAAAAGCCTCTTTTAATGCAAGAGCTGACCCTGCGCCGCAATCAGACCCGCACCGCTGAACATCGCGCAGCACTCAGCGACCGACGGGAGCGGCCTTGACCGCGATGTTAGGCATTTTTCTTCTTGGGCTTTGGTAAGGGAAGTTCATTGTTTGTTGCCTGAATTAACTGACTGAGCCAGTCTCGGTCTTCCCAAAGATCGGCAGTGATGAGCAGATGGGGTTTTGCGCCGGGGTATGGAGCCCCTTCGATTGCTTGCTGAACCATGCCCCGGCCCGCCTTTGTCGGTTTGAGATACAACTGGTCATCGCAGACCAACGCAACGGGTTTGCCTGCTAAATAAAGACAATACTCCCCGAACATTTTCTTCGCGCTCACATTGACTAACCCCGCGAGCTGATCAAGCAGGAAATCCATCGTGGCTTGAGATGTCGCCATAGGTAATGCCTAACGTTTAAGTTCAGCGGACGGCAAAAACGCAGCTTTTGACGGTCCGCTGGAATGATTGGTTGGGAGGATTGTCATTGCCGCCCCCGCATGCAACCATGGGGTCAAGTCTTGCGCTAACACATTTGCAGCGATGCAAGGCCCTCCCCCGTGGCTCGTCCGCGTAAGCCGCTGAGCTACCTGCTGCGGTCGACGCGGAAAAGCAATCGATTTCCCTGCTGATCCTCGCCGCTGCCCTGGAACGAGCGGCAGGTGATCGCCTCCCAGCGCACCGGGATTTCCCGGCCATCGGTGCAGCGCACCATGCCTTGGCCGGTTTCGCCGGCGCAACTGCCCGGCGTCGGCGAAGCCGTGGGCGGCGATGCCCGACCGTCGCAACTCAGGCGCCCGTCGCCGTCGGCGAGGACGAAGCGCCCGCCGCCGCTGGCGCCCGGGTAGCCCTTGCCGCGCAGTTCCCCCGGCACGTCGCTCAGGCTGCCGCGCGCCTGGTAGCCGAAGGCGCAGGCGGCCGTCAGCGCGGCGGTGAGCAGCGAAAGGGGAATCAGGCGTGGGTTCATAAGGCAGCAAAAGCGTTTTCAGCGATAATCCGCATTCTGACACCACTCTCGACGCCAACGTGAATCCGCATCTCGCTCAACTCCAGCCCTACCCCTTCGAAAAGCTGCGCGCCCTGTTCGCCGGCGTGACGCCGAACCCGCGGCTCAAGGAGATCAAGCTCTCCATCGGCGAGCCGCAGCACCCGACGCCGCCCTTCATCATGGACGAGCTGGCCGGCGGCCTCAAGGGACTGGCCAACTACCCGACGACGCAGGGCGCCCCGGCGCTGCGCCAAGCCATCGCCGCTTGGTGCGAGCGCCGCTACGGGCTGGCGCTGAACCCGGAAAGCGAGATTCTGCCGGTCAACGGCTCGCGCGAGGCGCTTTTCTCCTTCGCGCAGACGGTGATCGACCCGGGCCGCGGTCATGTGCCGCTGGTCGTCAGCCCGAATCCGTTCTACCAGATCTATGAAGGCGCCGCCTACCTGGCGGGCGCCGAGCCGCGCTTCCTGAACAACCTGCCGGACAGCGATTTCGCCTTCGACTACGCCAGCCTGAGCGACGAAGAATGGTCCCGCGTCCAGCTGTTCTACGTCTGCTCGCCGGGCAACCCGACCGGCAAGGTGCTGTCGCTGGCGGACTGGAAGACGCTGTTCGCGCTGTCCGACAAGTACGGTTTCATCATCGCCGCCGACGAGTGCTATTCGGAAATCTATTTCGACGAGGCCAAGCCGCCGCTCGGCGGTCTCCAGGCGGCGAAGCTGCTCGGCCGCTCCTTTGATCGGCTGGTGATGTTCTCCAGCCTGTCCAAGCGCTCCAACGTGCCGGGCATGCGTTCCGGCTTCGTTGCCGGCGATGCCGCCATCCTCAAGAAATTCCTGCTCTACCGCACCTACCACGGCTGCGCCATGGCGCCCCCGGTGCAGACGGCTTCGATCGCCGCCTGGAACGACGAGGCGCATGTGCTGGACAACCGCAACCAGTACCGCGAGAAGTTCGCCGCGTGCACGCCGCTGACCGCCGAAGTGCTCGGCACCGGCATGCCGGATGCCAGCTTCTACCTGTGGGCGAGGACCCCCATCGCCGATACCGAGTTCGCCCGCGGCCTGCTCGAACACTATAATGTCGTCGTTCTGCCCGGCAGCTTCCTGGCCCGCGAGGCCGGCGGCGTCAATCCGGGCGCCGGATTCGTCCGCATCGCGCTGGTGGCCCCGCTGGCCGACTGCGTGGACGCCGCCAACCGGATTCGCCAATTTGCCAAACAACTGTAATCAGAGAGAGCCCTCATGACTCACCACCTGCAAGCCACCATCGAAGAACTCTGGGAACGCCGCACGGAGTTGTCTCCGCAGTCGCCGCCGACGACCATCGCCGCGATCAACTCGGTGATCGGCGACCTTGACGCCGGCAGGTTGCGCGTCGCCGAGAAGATCGGCGGCGAATGGTTCACCCACCAGTGGATCAAGAAGGCTGTCCTGCTCTCGTTCCGCGTCCGCGACAACCGCATCCAGGAAGCCGGCGACATCCGCTTCTTCGACAAGGTTGACACCAAGTTCGAAGGCTGGAGCGACGAGCAGTTCCGCGAGGGCGGCTTCCGCGTCGTACCGGGCACCATCGTCCGCAAGGGTTCATTCGTTGCCCGGAATGCGGTGCTGATGCCGTCGTTCGTGAACATCGGCGCCTATGTCGATGAGGGCACCATGGTCGACACCTGGGTCACCGTCGGTTCCTGCGCGCAGATCGGCAAGCACGTGCACCTCTCCGGCGGCGTCGGCATCGGCGGCGTGCTCGAGCCGCTGCAGGCCAACCCGACCGTGATCGAGGACAACTGCTTCATCGGCGCCCGCTCGGAAGTTGTCGAAGGCGTCGTCGTCGGCGAAAACTCGGTCGTGTCGATGGGCGTCTACCTGGGCCAAAGTACCCCGATCTACGACCGGGAAACCGGCGAGGTCAGCTACGGCCGCATCCCGCCGGGTTCGGTCGTGATCAGCGGCAGCCTGCCGAAAGCTGACGGCAAGTACAGCTTGTACGCCGCGATCATCGTCAAGAAGGTCGATGCGCAGACCCGCGCCAAGACCAGCATCAACGAACTGCTGCGCGCCTGATCCAAGCCCAACGACACCGGAGGTCCTGAATGATCCTCGACAAACTATTCCAGCTGATGGCAGAGAAGCAGGCCTCGGATATCTTCATTTCCGCCGGCACGCCGATCCACATCAAGATCCAGGGCAACACCATGCCGGTCAACCAGCAGGTGATGCTGCCGGACATGATCGAAAAGATCGCCTTCGAACTGATGTCGGGGGATCAGGTCAAGACCTTCGACGCGACGATGGAGATGAACCTGTCCTTCGGCGTGCCGCAGATCGGCAACTTCCGCGTCAACATCTTCCGTCAGCGCGGCTCGATCAGCATCGTCGTCCGCTTCATCCTCGGCAACATTCCCAAGCTCGACGCGCTCGAACTGCCGCCGGTGCTGGCAGACCTGATCATGGAGAAGCGCGGCCTGGTCCTCATCGTCGGTGCCACCGGTTCCGGCAAGTCGACGACCATCGCCTCGATGCTCGATCACCGCAACGCCAACCGCGCCGGACATATCCTGACCGTCGAGGATCCCATAGAATTCCTGTTCAAGCACAAGAAATCGATCGTCAACCAGCGCGAAATCGGCATGGATACGCTGGACTGGGCTTCCGCGCTGAAGAACGCCATGCGCCAGGCGCCGGACTGCATCCTGATCGGCGAAATCCGCGACAAGGAGACGATGCAGGCGGCGATTGCCTACGCCCAGACCGGCCACCTCTGCCTGGCGACGCTGCACGCCAACAACAGTTACCATGCGCTGAACCGCATCATCAGCTTCTTCCCGCTGGAAAACCGTCCGGCCCTGTTCCTCGACCTTTCCGTCGCCATGCGCGCGATCATGTCCCAGCGCCTGGTCAGGAGACCGGATGGCCTGCGGCTCCCCGCCTGCGAGGTGATGATCAACACCCGTCACATCAGCGAACTGATCGAGCGCGGCGAGGTGCAGGGCATCAAGGATGCCATGGAGCAAACGCTCGCCCCGGGATCGCAGACTTTCGAGCAGGACCTCTTCCGGCTCTATCGCGAGGGCAAGATTTCGCTCGACGAAGCGCTGACCAACGCCGATTCGCCGACCAACCTCTCCTGGCTGATCAACAACTCGGAAATCAACCAGGGCAACAAGGATGAACGCAAGACCGACGCCGCGCTGGAGTTCGACAGCACCGACGCGAGCGGCGTATCGTTCAAGGAGTTCTCGCTCAACCTCGGCGACGGCGAACCGGACACCTGATGCCCGATCCGACCCTTGCGCTGGCCAGGCAGATCATCGCCCGGCCGTCGGTGACCCCCGACGATGCCGGTTGTTGCGACCTGTTCGCCGCGCGCCTGCGAGCACTCGGCTTTTCCAGCGAATTCATCAGCCGCAACGGCGTCACCAACCTCTGGGCGCGTCGTGGCGCCGCCAGACCGTTGTTCGTCTTCGCCGGTCACACCGACGTCGTGCCGACCGGGCCACTGGACATGTGGACTTCGCCTCCCTTCGCTCCGGAAATCCGCGACGGGATGCTTTACGGACGCGGCGCCGCCGACATGAAATCCTCGCTGGCCGCGATGTTGACCGCAACCGAGGCCTTCGTCGCCGCCCATCCGCGGCACCCCGGATCGCTCGCCTTCCTCCTCACCTCGGATGAGGAAGGTGACGCGGTCGATGGCACGGCCGCCGTCGTCGACGCCCTCAAGGCGCGCGGCGAGACGATCGATTTCTGCGTCATCGGCGAGCCGACTTCGGTCGACACCCTCGGCGACATGGTCAAGAACGGCCGCCGCGGCTCGTTGTCGGGCAAGCTGACGGTCAAGGGCATCCAGTGCCACATCGCCTACCCGCACCTCGGCCGCAACCCGATCCATCTCGCGGCGCCGGCGATTGCCCAACTCGGCGACACCGAATGGGACCAGGGCAACGAGTATTTCCCGCCGACGACCTGGCAGATCTCCAATATCCACGGCGGCACCGGCGCCACCAATGTTGTGCCCGGCAGCGTCGAGATCAAGTTCAACTTCCGCTTTTCCACCGCCAGCAGCGTCGACAGCCTGAAACAGCGCCTGACCGCCATTCTCGACAAGCACGAGCTGGAATACGACATCGACTGGACGCTCGGCTCCCGTCCCTTCCTGACCGGCCGCGGGCCCCTGGCCGAAGCCGCAAGCGCCGCAATCCGCGAGATCTGCGGCATCGACACCGAACTGTCGACCACCGGCGGCACCTCCGACGGCCGCTTCATCGCCGAGATTTGCGACCAGTTGCTGGAAATCGGCCCGGTCAACGCGACCAGTCACAAGATCGACGAGTGTGTCGATGTCGAGGCGTTGCCGAGGCTGTCCGCCATCTACACCCGCATCCTCGAGCAGTTGCTTCCTCCATGAGCGATCCCGCCGCAGGCAACGAACTGTTCACCGTCCGCGACCACCTGCGCTACGCCGTCAGCCGCTTCACTGCCGCCGGCCTGTTCTTCGGCCACGGCAGCGACAACGCCTGGGACGAAGCCGCCTACCTGACGCTGCATACCCTCAGCCTGCCGCTCGACCGCCTCGAACCCTTTCTCGATGCGCGACTGTTGCCGCAGGAACGCGAGGCGCTGCTCGAGATCTACCGCCGCCGCTGCGAGGACCGTCTGCCCGCCGCCTATCTCACCGGCGAGGCCTGGCTCGCCGGCCATCGTTTCCATGTCGATGAGCGCGTCATCGTGCCGCGCTCGTTCATTGCCGAATTGCTCCAGGAACACCTGGCGCCTTGGGTCGACGACGCCTGGTCGATTCAGACGGCGCTCGACCTGTGCACCGGCTCGGGCTGCCTGGCGATCCTGACCGCCCTCGCCTTCCCTGAAGCACGCGTCGATGCGGTCGACCTCTCGCCCGAGGCGATTTCCGTCGCCGAACGCAATGTCGCCGAGTACGGCCTGCATGACCGCGTCGAACTCATCCGTTCGGACGCCTTCAGCAAGTTGCAGGGAAGGCGTTACGACCTGATCATTTCCAACCCACCCTACGTCAATGCTGACTCGGTCGCCGCGCTGCCCCCGGAATACCTGCACGAACCGGTGATGGCGCTCGGCTCGGGCAAGGACGGCCTCGACTTCACCCGCATCATCCTGCGCGAAGCGAAGCGCCATCTGACCGAGGACGGCCTGCTCGTGGTTGAAATCGGCCACAACCGCGCTGAACTGGAGGCCACCTACCCGGCGCTGCCCTTCACCTGGCTCGACACCGCTGCCGGTGACGAATTCGTCTTCCTGCTGCGGGCGGGCGAACTCCCGGACTGAACACCCGGCGCGCGATGGCCGAGCCTTCGCCACGGTGCTGATGCGGAAACCGGACTCGGACCGGCACGCCGGGAATTCTGGCGTGAACGCCGAAGCTACCTGTCGCCGCCGGCCTGCTCGGCGTGTTTCTGCGCCTGCTGGTTGGCCTGGTCGATCTTCTGCTGCATCTGTTCCATCGTCTTCCTGCCCTGCTCGAGCTCCTGCTTCTTGATGGCGGCGCCCGTCGCCGCCGTCGTTGCCGTTTCGACACCGCACGCACTCACCGCCAGGACGACCACCAGCGACACCATTCTTTTCATCTTCCGGCCTCCCCGAGAAATCCGTTCAATCGACCGCGGCAAGAATCGCCCGCAACAACTGCCAGCAGCGCCCGACAGACTCGATCTCCACCGCCTCGCCCGGGGCATGCGCGCCGCGGATGCTCGGACCGAAGGAGACGACATCGAGCCCCGGATATTTCGCGCCAATGATGCCGCATTCCAGCCCGGCGTGGATCACCTGCACCAGGGAATCGCTGGCGAATTCCCGGCGATAGACCGCCTGGCACAGCGAGAGCAGCCATGAATCAGGATTCGGCGCCCATCCGGGGTAATGTCCCGCCTGCACGGCAACGGTCCCCGACAGCGCAAAAAGGCTGACGATCTCGTCCGCCAGCGCCATGCTGCCGCTATCCAGCAGCGAGCGGACCATGAAATTGCACGAGCCGCCGCTCGCCGCGAGCGCCACCATGCCCAGATTGCCGGAAGTTTCGACGACGCCGGGGAACTGCCGGCTCATCCGCCGGACCCCGTGCGGGGCGGCGTGCAACGAGGCCAGCCAGACACCCTGGTCGGCGGGCGACAACAACTCCACCGCGTCGGGCTGCGGCGAATACCGCAACTTGACGCCTTCATCGACCCCGGCCAGTTCCCGGCGCAGGCAGCCAACCCATTTCTCGAGACCGGCGACCAGATTCGCCGCCTCCGGTTCGGGAATGGCGATGACGGCAAACGCCTCGCGCGGCAGGGCGTTGCGCGCCGTGCCCCCGGTCAGGCTGCCCAGGCGCAGCGGCAGCTGCTGTTCAAGTCCGCGCAGGACACGCACCAGCAACTTGATGGCATTGCCCCGTTCCTCGTGGATTTCGACCCCGCTGTGCCCACCGCGGAGACCGCGCAATTCGATTCGCCAGCATTGCCATCCCTCCGGCACCGGTTCGGACGTGCCGCTGCGCTGCACGTTGACGTCGAGCCCGCCGGCACAACCGAGATAGAACTCGCCCCACGCTTCGGTATCCAGATTGAGCATCAGGCGTCCGTGCAAGACGTCCGTCGCCAGCCCATGCGCGCCGCCCATTCCGGCTTCCTCGTCGACCGTGAACAGCGCCTCGATCGGCCCGTGGACGAGGCGGGTGTCCTCGAGAACCGCCAGAATCAGCGCCACGCCAATTCCGTTGTCGGCCCCCAGCGTGGTGGCGTCGGCGACCAGCCACCCGTCGCGCCGCACCGGTCGGATCGGGTCACGCGAAAAGTCGTGCGGCGTCCCGGCGTTGTTCTGACAGACCATGTCAAGGTGCGCCTGCAGGATGACGCCGGGGAAATGCGCGCGCCCTGGGCTGGCCGGCTTGCGGATAATCAGGTTGCCGGCGGCGTCGACCGCGGCAGCCAGACCGCGCTGACCGGCCCAGGCCAGAAGGTTCTGCCGCAACGCCGCTTCCTGCTTCGATGCGCGCGGAATCGTGCACAAGACGGCGAAATGATTCCAGACGATCGCAGGTTCAAGACCCGAAAATGCGGCTTGCGGGGAAATACCGGACATTGCGGCTCCAAAGAAAAGGTTCGTTCGATCAAGCAAGGAGGTGGCCAGGATTTCCATCTGATGGCCGGGGAGTCGAACCCGGATCAGGCGCAGTTGGAAAACCCGGGAAGAAAGCCCGTAGCCATTCACCGCCGCTTTGCGCATGGCGAGTGCCGGCATGTTGATCTCGACCACGGTTTCGTCTGCTGCCGACGCATGGACAAATTGCTCAATGGCATCGAAACCCAAGGCATCGACCCGCATACAGAAATGGCGGCCCGGCGCGATCAGCCAGGCGAACAGCCAATAAGCCGGAAAGCTACGATCCAGAAGGAGCAGATCGTCAGGCTGGGCATGCCGCTGGCTACTGGCCAGCATTTCACGCTCCCGCACTTGGACAGGATAGAGATCGGCATAGATCATCAGGCCGCTGGTAGCGTCGTACAGGCCAAATGCCTGCGCCATCGGGGCCACCCCTTCCCAACGGTCGCCGCGCAACCCGAAGGCTTCGGCCGTTTCCGGCAACATCGGCAAGCGCAGGGTTGTGGTATCTCCCGCCAGCAACCGGAAACCGTGCCAACACGGCACCACGACAACCTTCTCCCACGGTTCCAGCAGCAGCTCATTGAGCGCACGCACGGAATACGGAAGGACAAAGCTTCTTGCGGACTTGGGAAAAAGCACTCCTGGTGACGGCGCCGAGAAAACCGGCCCGATTGGACAACCGACTGAAAAAGTCATCCAGTTCGCTTTGCAACCCTTTGACAAAGCCTTGCGCCAGCGTGGTGACCGGGGTCGAGAAGGTCAGCATGCGGCGGCTCGCAATGAAGGTTGCCGATTCAAGCGTCGCGGCAATGCGAGCGAACAACGTAGCACGGAAGTTGCCAAGTCATTTCGATATATCCTGTTGAATCTAGACATGCGAACAAGCGGATCATGCGTCATGATGTTCCGTATCACGGAATCCGAAAAGCCGAGAATCATCTGCCGGTGACCTTCCTGTCGGGCTGCATGTTCATTGCCGTCTGCGTCAAACAGCAGCGGCTCGCGCGACGAACGGCGGGAAAGCGCCCTGTTGCGGTCAACCGGAAATTACTCCCGTTTTTTGCAGGGCGATTTTTGCACCGCCCTATTCGCCGACCAGTACCCCATCCTTCAAATGCAGCATGCGGTCGGCCCGGGCGGCGAGTTGCGGGTCGTGCGTCACCATCACCAGGCTGGCGTTCTGCGAGCGCACCTGGGCGAGCAGCAGGTCGAAGACGACGCCGGCGGTCTGGCGATCGAGGTTGCCGGTCGGTTCGTCGGCGAGGATGCATGAGGGCGAACTGACCAGCGCCCGGGCAATGGCCGCGCGCTGGCGTTCGCCGCCGGAGAGTTCGCCGGGGCGATGCTCCAGCCGGTGGCCGAGGCCGACGGCGGTGAGCATGTCGCCGGCCGCCTTGAGCGCGGCGCAGCGTTCCTGGCGGCGGATCAGCAGCGGCATGGCGACGTTTTCCAGCGCCGAAAACTCGGGCAGCAGGTGGTGGAACTGGTAGACGAAGCCGAGATGTTTGTTACGCCAGTCGCCGCGGTCGACCTCGTTTAATGCCGAAAAATCGCGGCCCATCAGCTTGACGCTGCCGGCGCTCGGCGCATCGAGCCCGCCGAGCAGGTGCAGCAGCGTGCTCTTGCCGGAACCGGAGGCGCCGACGATGGCGAGCGTTTCGCCGGCCGCCACTTCAAGGTCGACGGCGGAAAGGACGTTGACATCCAGCCCGCCGTTGCGGAAGGCCTTGCCCAGCCCGCGGGCGGCGAGAATGATTTCACTCATAGCGCAGCGCCTCCGCCGGATTGACGCGCGCGGCGCGCCAGCTTGGGTAGATGGTCGCCAGCAGCGCCAGCACGAAGGCGATCAGCGTGACGCCCCAGACGTCGCCCCATTGCAGGTCGGACGGCAGGTCGGAGATGTAATAGACCTCCTTCGACAGGAAATGGATGCCGAACAGGCGCTCGATGAAGGGGACGACGACGTCGATGTTGAGCGCCAGCGCGACGCCGCCGGCGATGCCCAGCCCGAGGCCGATGAAGCCGACCAGCGCGCCCTGGATGACGAAGACCGTCATGATCGAGCGCGGCCGCGCGCCCAGCGTGCGCAGGATGGCGATGTCGGCCTGCTTGTCGGTGACGGCCATGACCAGCGTCGACACCAGGTTGAAGGCGGCGACGGCGACGATCAGCGAGAGGATGATGAACATCATATTCTTCTCGATCGCCACGGCGCGGAAGAAATTGGCGTGGCTCTTGGTCCAGTCGCTGATATAGGAGCTGGCGTCTATCATCCCGGCCAGCTCGCGCCCGACGCGCGGTGCCTGGAAGAGATCGTCGACCTTGAGCCGCACGCCGCTGACCCGGTCTTCCATCTGGTACAGCTTCTGGGCGTCGGCCATGTGGACCAGCGCCAGCCCGCTGTCGTACTCGTACATGCCGACCTCGAAGATGCCGACCACGCGGAACGATTTCAGGCGCGGCATGACGCCGGCCGGCGTCACCGTGCCCTGCGGCGCGATCAGCGTCACCTTGTCGCCAGTGAACACGCGCAGCGCCCGCGCTAGGTCGGCACCGAGGACGACGCCGAATTCGCCGGGGCGCAGGTCGTCGAGGCTGCCGCTCTTGATCGTCTTGCGGAAGTCGGCGACGCGTTCTTCCTCATCGGGCAGGATGCCGCGCACCAGCGCACCCTTGACGCCGCCATCGACGGTGAACATCGCCTGCGATTGAACGAAGGGCGCCGCCGCGCGCACCGCCGGATGTCTTGCCGCCTGCTCGGCGATACTTTGCCAATCGGCCAGCTCGCCGTTGATGCCGGTGATCTGGATGTGCGAGGCAACGCCGAGAATGCGCGTGCGCAGTTCCTTCTGGAAGCCATTCATCACCGACAGCACGACGATCAGCGCGGCGACGCCGAGCCCGATGCCGAGCATCGAGATCAGCGAGATGAAGGAAATGAAATGGTTGCGGCGTTTGGCGCGCGTATAGCGCAAACCGATCAGCAGTTCGTAAGGCAGGGCCATGCGGGAACGGGCCGGGCAGGAAAAACCGCTATGGTACACTCAAGCGCATCCCCCGAGTTTCCCGGCGCCGCTTTCCGTGCATTTGACCCTGCTTGTCCCCGAACTGATCTGGCCGGAACCGGCGGACCCGCATGTCCTCGGAAGTCTTGCCGCGCCGGGTCTGGAATGGATGCTGGCGCGTGCCCGCGGCGAGCGCCGCGACCGCCGCCCCTTCGAAATGGTCCTGGCGGCCAGCTTCGGCCTGACCGCCCCCTCCTTCGGCGCGCTGCGCCTGCTCGGCGAAGGCAGCGACGAGGCGCGCGCCGGCCACTGGCTATGCGCGGACCCGGTACACCTGCGCTTCCACCATGAGCGCATCGTTCTCGCCGACGCCGGCGCCTTCGATCTCGACGGCGACGCCGCGCAGGGCCTCGTCGCGGCGCTCAATGCCGAGTTCGGCGATGTCGGACACTTCCACGCCGCCAGCGCCGCACGTTGGTATCTGCGGCTCAATGTTCCGGTCGACCATCCCGCCGAGCCGATTTCCGCCGTCGCCGGCCGCCGCGTCGATGGCGAACGCAAAGGCAGCGCGTTGCCGCTGGCGCGCTGGCTGAACGAGGTGCAGATGTTCCTGCACCGCCATCCGCTCAATGAACGGCGCGAGGCTGCCGGCCAGCCGGCGATCAACAGCCTGTGGCTGTGGGGCGGCGGCGAATTGCCGGCCGGCATCGCCCCCGGGTTCTCCGCCGTGTTCACCGACAACCCGCTCGCCGCCGGCCTCGCCCGCGCCGCCGGCATTCCGCAGCACGGCCGCCCGGTCCGTCTGGACGACCTCCAGCCAGACGCCGGCAAGCGACCGCTGGTCGTCCTCGACCAGTTGCTTGCGCGCGTGCTCTACGAAGACAGCGACGGTTGGCGCGACGACTTCGCGCGGCTCGAAGCCGACTGGTTCATTCCGCTGAAAAAAGCCCTCGGCGGCAAGGTCGACCGCATCAGCCTGATCGCTCCCACCGTCTATGGCGACCTGCGCTACACGCTGACCGCCGGCGACCGCTGGAAACTCTGGAAGAGCAGCCGGCCCCTTGCCGAAACGGCCAGGGAACTCGCCCAATGACCCGCATCGTCGCCCGCAACATCCCGCCGCGCGTCGTCTGGCAACTGGAGCAGCAGGGCCTGCATCCGCTGCTCGCCCGCCTCTACGCCGCGCGCGGCGTCACCGACAAGGGCGAACTCGACTACGAGCTGAAGTCGCTGCTGCCGCCTGCCGCGTTGACCCACGCCAGCGACGCCGCCGTGCTGCTCGCCGACGCCATCGAGGCCGAGGCCAGGCTCCTCATCGTCGGCGACTACGACTGCGACGGGGCCACCGCCACCGCCGTCGGCATGCGCGCGCTCAAGGCCCTCGGCGCCGATGTCGATTTCCTGGTACCCGATCGCTTCAAGCTCGGCTACGGGCTGTCGCCGGAGATCGTCGACGTCGCCGCCCGTCAGTCGCCCGACCTGATCATCACCGTCGACAACGGCATCGCCAGCCTCGAAGGCGTCGCCCGCGCCCGCGAGCACGGCATCGCCACGCTGATCACCGACCACCACCTGCCCGGCAGGGCGCTGCCCGAGGCCGACTGCATCGTCAACCCCAACCAGCCGGGGTGCGACTTCCCGTCCAAGTGCATCGCCGGCGTCGGCGTCATGTTCTACGTCATGCTCGCGCTGCGCGCCGAGCTGCGCGAGCGCGGCTTTTTCGCCGAGCGCGCCGAGCCCAATTTCGCCGACCTGCTCGACCTCGTCGCGCTCGGCACCGTCGCCGACGTGGTCAAGCTCGACCGCAACAACCGCATCCTCGTCGCCCAGGGCCTCAAGCGCATGCGCGCCGGCCGCCTGCAGCCGGGCATCGCCGCGCTGTTCAAGGCGGCGGGCAGCGACCCGCGGCGGGCGACGGCGACCGACCTCGGCTTCCGCATCGGCCCGCGCCTCAACGCCGCCGGCCGCCTGGCCGACATGCGCCTCGGCATCGAATGCCTGCTCACCGACGACCCCTCACGCGCGCTGCGGATCGCGCAGGAACTGAGCGCGCTCAACGTCGAGCGGCGCGAGATCGAGTCCGGGATGCAGGAAACGGCGCTCGCCCTGCTCGAGCAGATCGACGCCGACGACGCGGCGCCCGGCATCGCCCTGTTCGACGCCGGCTGGCACGAGGGCGTCGTCGGCATCCTCGCCGCGCGCATCAAGGAGCGCCTGCACCGGCCGGTGTTCGCCTTCGCGCCGGGCGAAGGCGGCCTGATCAAGGGCTCCGGCCGCTCGATCCCGGGCCTGCACCTGCGCGATGCGCTCGACCTCGTGGCCAAGCGCGCCCCCGGCCTGCTGCTGCGCTTCGGCGGCCACGCGATGGCGGCGGGCGTCACGGTCAACGCCGAAAACTTCGCGAAATTCAAAACCCTGTTCGCGCAAGTCGCCGCCGAGTTGCTCACCCCGGCCGACCTCGCGCGCACGCTGGAAACCGATGGCGGGTTGGAGGGCGGCTACTTCTCGCTCGACGTCGCCCGCCTGCTGCAGGCCGAGGTCTGGGGTCAGGGCTTCCCGCCGCCGCTGTTTGTCGACGAGTTCGACATCGAGCAACAGCGCGTGCTCAAGGAAAAGCACCTCAAGCTGCGGCTCCGGAAGGGCAACACCCGCATCGACGGCATCCAGTTCAATTTCACCGCCCAGCCCGGCGCCCGCGCCCGCGCCGCCTACCGTCTCGACATCAACGAGTACATGGGGGTCGAGTCGGCGCAATTGATGGTCGAGCATCTGGAATAGGGGTTGCGACAAGTGAACGTCGGCAAGATCCCGGATGGCCGATATTCGCAACAATAGGCACCATTCGCGCACCCCCGCCAAAGCCAATCAGCGAATTCATCAATGCGTTTGCCAACTTCGGCACCGCGAGTTGAGAGCCTGCCGAGCATAGCCCTGGACGATTCTTCCCCGATCGCGAAATGGCTTTCTTGTCAATGATCAAGTTCGTGTCAGTGCGGAAGCCACGTGGTCTCTAGCCCCTCCCGGCATTTGATTTCAATCAAGGTGCAATTCAATTCGAGTGAGATAGTGCGCCGCCAGTCAGATTTCATTAACGGAGGAGGAACTCATGATTTCCAGAAATTTCAAGCGTTACCATTTGGCGGCATTGCCGGCGCTGACGATGCTTTGTCAGTTGGCTTTTGCGCAGGCGCCGGCTGTTCATGGCGACAGCACGATGCGTGAGTACGAGAGCGCCGGTGGCTCGCCGCTGGCCAATGTGCCGATGCGCCAGGACATCAATCCGCTGGCGCCGAAGATGACGGAAGCGGAATTCGACAAGGCCAAGCGGATCTTCTTCGAGCGCTGCGCCGGCTGCCACGGCGTGCTGCGCAAGGGAGCGACCGGCAAGGCGCTGACCCAGGACATCACGCTGGAAAAAGGCCTGGAGTACCTGAAGGTCTTCATCAAGTACGGCTCGCCCGGCGGCATGCCGAACTGGGGGACGTCAGGCGTGCTGACCGATGAGGAAGTGGACCTCATGGCGCGGTACATCCAGCAGACGCCACCGGCGCCGCCCGAGTTCGGCCTGAAGGAAATGGAAGCCTCATGGAAAGTGATTGTTCCGGTCGACAAGCGCCCGAAGAAGAAAATGAACAATCTCAATCTGGAGAACCTGTTCTCCGTCACCCTGCGCGACGCCGGCGAAATCGCGCTGATCGACGGCGATTCCAAGAAGATCGTCAGCATCCTGAACACCGGCTATGCCGTCCATATCTCGCGCATGTCGGCTTCCGGCCGCTACCTGTTCGTGATCGGCCGCGACGCCAAGATCAACCTGATCGACCTGTGGATGGAAAAGCCGGACACCGTCGCCGAAATCAAGGTCGGCATGGAAGCCCGCTCGGTCGAAAGCTCCAAGGCCAAGGGCTTCGAGGACAAGTACGCCATCGCCGGCACCTACTGGCCGCCGCAGTTCGTGATCATGGATGGGGACACCCTGAAGCCGCGCAAGATCGTCGCCACCCGCGGCATGACCGTCGGCACCCAGGACTACCATCCGGAGCCGCGCGTCGCCGCCATCGTCGCCTCGCACTTCAATCCGGAATTCTTCGTCAACGTGAAGGAAACCGGCATGGTTTATTCGGTCGACTACCGCGATCTGAACAACCTGAAGATCAAGATGATCGAGGCGGCCCCGTTCCTGCATGACGGCGGCTTCGAGTCGACGCACCGCTACTTCATGGATGCCGCCAACGCCTCCAACAAGATCGCCGTCATCGACACCAAGGAAGGCAAGCTGGAGAAGCTGGTCGACGTCGGCAAGACCCCACATCCGGGCCGCGGCGCCAACTTTGTCGATCCCAAGTTCGGTCCCGTCTGGGCGACCGGCCACCTCGGCGACGAGACCATCTCGCTGATCGGTACCGATCCGAAGAAACATCCGGAAGGCGCCTGGAAGGTCGTGCGCACCCTGAAGGGCCTGGGTGGCGGCTCGCTGTTCCTGAAGACCCATCCGAAGTCGAAGAACCTGTGGGTCGACACCACGCTGAATCCGGAGCCGAAAATCAGCCAGTCGGTTGCCGTCTATGACGTCAACAACCTCGACAAGGGCTACGAGCTGATCCCGATCGGCGAGTGGTCGGGTATCAAGGATGGTCCGAAGCGCGTCGTTCAGCCGGAATACAACAAGGCGGGCGATGAAGTCTGGTTCTCGGTCTGGAATGGCAAGGACCAGGAATCGGCCATCGTCATCGTCGATGACAAGACACGCAAGCTGAAGGCCGTCATCCGCGATCCGAAGCTGGTGACACCAACCGGAAAGTTCAACGTCTATAACACCCAGCACGACGTCTACTGAACGGATCAAGGGACTTAGGCATAAAGAAGGGGGTTATGCCCCCTTCTTTTTTCCTTAACATAGCCTCTTGCAAAAAGTGTCGCGAGGTTCGGCGAGATTGAACGTCCCGATTAGAGACCCGAAGTGGGCGCAGCGCGAGTTGTTGT
>WBZP01000827.1_pt2 | contig 20358 bp, 11 predicted proteins | sample 5204301 | NCBI WGS metagenome assembly WBZP01 (sample SAMN12412401, study PRJNA552823) | activated sludge metagenome | isolation source: activated sludge from nitrification reactor of wastewater treatment plant... | place: USA: Pennsylvania | collected 2017
GGTCGGACGCAACCCCGGATTCGCCGCCGAGAGAAAGATCCAAGAGGAATGGATGTCCTACTCAGCCATTCCGGGCATCGACTGAAAATGGCCGGTTTACGTTCTTTTTTCGAGAACAATCAGCCATGCTATTTGGGAATTATTCTCCGATTGAGAACAGAAAACCGGATCAAAGCGCCCCTGCCCGAGAACTGCGTAGGTTGGGTTGACACCCTCAACCCAACATTTCGAACAGCACCGGAGAAGAGTATTGGGTTGCAAAATGCGCAATCCCACCTGATACCATTTCTCGATAGGTATTATCGATATTCGTAGGCTGGTGTTGAGGCGCGAAGCGCTGAAACCCAGCTTCTCAGTAGCTGGGATTCGCTTCGCTCATCGCCAGCCTACCCCATGGCTTTCAGGCGGATAAACTAATAGGAAATGGTATGACGAGTCGGGAGCCCCAAAGGTATTCGGAAAGGGCATAACGCCCTGATCCGCCCTGGGGTTTTGAATGAAATCTAGTGAGAAACGCTCGTGGATGGCCATTCCCCGTTCATGGCCGGACAAGCGGTTCCTGAGCGAAGCGCTTGATGAGGGCGTCGGTGATGATCTCCATCACCCGGCTCACGCTGTGGTCCACATGGAGGTTGGGGACCACCGGGACGGCTAGGCGCTCGGCCTCGGCGATGAAGTGGTCCTGCAGGCGCCAGATGTTTTCAAAGTTGTCGATATAGCGGGAGGTGCCCCGGGAGGGGGCTTGGTGACCCCGGCGGATGAAATGCTGTTCGAGCACTTCCCGGGTAGGGATGGTCAGCAGCAGGGGAACCACCATGGCCGCCGATTTCGGAAGGCCGAGGTGATAGGCGGGAGACAGATGGATGCCCTCGATGATGGTCGAGCTGTTTTCCTTGATGGAACGCTCGATCACCCCATCGATCGCCACCGCCACTTTGGCCGCTTGCGCCCGGTAGCCTTCGATCAGCGATCTGTTGTCCATGTCCCCACCTTCTTGAGCCCGAGGGAGCACCTTCCAGGCCTCGAAGGTGGAGGCGTGCAACTCCGGGGTCAAGCGTTCGGGAATGAGGAGGCGCATGACCTCGCGGAGTATGTCGGTGGACAGGGTTCGTCCGATGTCCAGACGCAACCCGAGTTCGGCGGCCACCGTGCTCTTGCCGGTGCCGGTGGTGCCGCCGATCAGCAGGATCAAGGGAAGCCCGCTCTGCCTGAGCTGGGCCCAGGCGCGGTAGCCATGTCCGGCACCGGCCCCGAGATCGGCTTCCAGGGCGCTCCAGGTGAGGCTGTTATCCAGATTGAAGGCGATCTGGGGGTGTTTCGACAGAATCGGGAGAAAGGCGCGCCGGGAGAGTACGAATACCCGCGTCTCCTCCAGGGTGACCGCCGATGCCTTACGCACCGAGTCCCCCAGCAGGGCCAGTTCGCCCAGGTGATCGCCGGGACCCAGGATGTCCAGTACCCGTTCCTCACCCCCGGGGTCCAGGCGATAGATCTTCACCCGTCCGGAAAGGAGGCAATAAAGGACCGAGGACGCCTCCCCGCGTTCGATGAAGACCGTGTTGGCCCCCAGGGTTCGGACGGCACCCAGCCCGAGGATACTTTCCAGGGACTCGACCGACAGCCCCGAGAACAAGCGAACCTCGCGCAGCAGGCTGCCGGCGAGGCTGTTCACCCGGATCTCCGCGTCGGCAAACCTGAAGCCATGGCCTTCATGGGACCTGGGTTCAGGCGGGCCACCCCGAGGCTGGATCCTCTCAAGGCTTTCCGCCGCGGTTCGCGGCTGGAAGCGGCTCCTGGCCTTCGCGCCGAATCTGGCTGGCGCCGCCGAGGGCACCCAGCATGCCTCGGTCCAGATCGGTCCAGAGGGTGCCGGGGCCGGTGGGAAGGATATTCACCCGCAGGTCGTCACGCAGACGTTGGGAGAAGTCCCAGAGGGTGAAGGCGAGGGGATCGCCGAGGGCCTTGGTTTTGAGCTGTAGCCCCGTGGCCTTCTCCCCTTCCACCCAGAGACCGGCATCGGTCCTGGCCTTGCCGATCAGCCGCGCCCGGGTGGCGCGGACCTCGGCGGTCTGCTGTTCGATCTGGGCGACCTGGCGCAGGGCCTCGGCCTGGATCTGGGCCACCCGCTTCTCCTGATCGGCGCGAATCTCGGCCTTGAGTTTCTCCGTCTCCTGGGCGACCTGTTCCCGGCGTTGGGCGATCAATCCCTGCTCGGTATTGAGTTCGGCCTGCTTGCGGGCGGTATTCTGTTTTTCCTTGTTGGTCAGGTTTTCCTCGACGGCGATACTGGCCTGCTGGATGGGGTCGAGGATCTGCATGGGGACATTGACATGGCGGATGAGGGCGTTGTGGATCTCGATATGACGCTCGGCCAGGGTCTTGGCCAGGGCGTCGGTGAGGTCGTTCTGGAATTTTTCCCTTCCTTCGCCGACGATGAAATCCTTGGCCCGGTAGGCCGATCCCTTGAGCCGGGAGACCGAAAGGATCTGCGGCATGATCACCTTGTCCACCACCGCCGGAAGATCGCCGTAGGTCTTGAACACCCAGGCGATGTATTCCGGCAGCAACTCGAATTCGACGGTGATGTCGAGGCTGATCTCGAAGCCGTCGCGGGAGGGAAACTCGACCAACTGATGCAGGGTGAGCACGGCGGCGGGGTCCGCCGGGGTGACCGGGGTCACCGGCTTGCCCGGGGCCGGGGGAGCCGCCTTGTCCGCCATGGCCTGTTTGGAGCGACTGAGCATGTCGGCCTTGGCGGCGGCCTGAGGCGCCAGCTCCAGGGAGGATTTGTCCGGGGTGGCGCGCTGGGAAAGATAATCCCGCCGCTTTTCCTTCTGTTCTTCCAGCACCTTTTGCTGGAGTTCCTGCATGGGGGCGTTCTGGGCGGCGATCTGGGTCTTGGTGATGACCTCGCCGCCGCTCTTGCCCAACAGAGAGACCTGGTTGAGACCGATCTCCAGCACATCGACCTGGAGTTCCTTGGAATTGATGTAGTAGAGACCGGGTTGCAGGATGTCCCGACGCACCCCTTTCTGCTGGGGATTGGCGAACTCGCCTTCCGGCGCCTGATCCCCGGCCAGACCGGTGACCACGCCCACATAACCGACCGGGATGCTCAGGGCGTCGTGGGTGTCGATCTGATAGCCGTAAGGGTTGAGACGATATTTCCCGGGGCCGAGCACGGTGCGCCAGATGCCTTTCTGACCCGGGTTGGCGAGAAACTCGCCGGGGGGGAGGTCGGTGCCGACCTTGGCGGTGACGACCCCGACCTTGCCGTTGGGGATGCTGAACACGGGGAAAAGCTTCCAGTCATAGAACAGCGGATTCAGAAAGTGCCGTCCTTCACCCAGCACCTCCTCCTGTACCCCCTGTTGCCCGGGCCTGGCGAGGATCTGCCCGGGAGGCAGGCTGTCGCCGATCTTGGCGGTGATCACCGCCATCTGGTCGATATTGACGTAGAAGCGACAGAAGACCCAGAGCCAGATCTCATAGACCAACCAGAGCGAAGCCAGGGCGGCGGCGATCCAACCCAGGATTCTGGGTTGCGATATCAGCGATGGGGTGGGGTTCGCTTCGCTCATGGCTTGGCCTCCGCACGGGGCAGATAGGGTCGGAAGAGGACCCCCAGACCACCCTCCTGATCCGAACTCAGGACGGAGCCGATGCTGGGGCCGATCTTCTGATAAAAAGAGTAACGGGCGAGGTCCATGCCGGAGGGAAAGGCCTTGACCTGGGCGGCCAGGACGGTCGCCGTCGCCTGATTTTCCATGGCGATCACATCCCGATCCGCCTGGGCCTTGGCGAGTATGGCCTGGGCCTGGGCCTCGGCCGCATCCCGCTCCAACTGGGCCACCGCCAGTTCCCGCTGGGCCGCGGTGAGGCGAACCGCCAGATCCTGCTCGGCGCGGATGAGGGCCTGGATGCGGGCGGTCTCGGATTCCACCTTTTCCTTGTTCTGTACCGCCAGCATCTCCTGGCGCGTCAGTTCCGCCTTGGAGCGCGCCTGTTCGATCTGCTGCTCGAATTTGCGGGCATTCTGCACGCTGACCTCCCGCTCCCGGATCACGCTGGCGATAGCATCCGGCGGCTGGATGTTGCGAATCAACACCGAACGGATGTTCACCCCCCACTCGGCGGCCACCTGACGCAGGTGCGTCTCCAGGTTGTTCTGGAATTGCTGCCTGGTCTCACCGACGATGAAGTTGATCGCCGGATGCTTGCTGCCCTCGATGCGGGAAAAGCCCCGCGCCTTGGGCAGAATGACCTTTTTCAACACGTCCTCCATATCCCCGATGCGGTGGGTGATGAGGGCGACCTTGTCGCGTTGCAGACTGAACTCCACCGTGCCTTCCACATGGACGGTAAAGCCGTCCTGGGTGAGGAAGTTGATGGCGTCGTCGCCGCTCATGGCGAAGCGTTGGCTCTGCAAGGAGATCTCCACCACGCTGACCAGATAGGGATTGAGGTAATAGGTGCCCGGGTCCAACACCTGGGGGGTGACGCCCTTCATCTCTTCGGCGGCGAGAAAGGTATTGCGCCGCTCCGGGGGGAGTTGGGTATTGAGCACATCCCGCCCCACCAGGGAAGTGACAACCCCCACATGGCCCGGGTGGATGGTGATGGCGTCGAACAACTCGATCCGGTAGGCATAGGGGTTGACGCGGTGTTTGCCCGGTCGCAGCACCTCGGCGACGATGCCCTTGCCGCCGGGGGCGGCGATGATCTGTCCCGGGGCCAGGTCTTTGCCATAGAGACGGGTTTGCACCCCGAGCTTGCCGGGTTGGATGTCCGTCACCCGCCAGAGGCGCCAATCCCAGGAGTAGGGATTGTAGAAGTATCTCCCTTCCGGCAGTACCTCGGGCTGGATCCCTTTCTGCCCGGGGGAGGTGGCCAGGAGCTGGCCCGACGGCGGATCATCGCCGGTCTTGCGGATCAGGATGGCGATCTGATCCGGCCCGGGTTCGATACGGCATTCATACCAGATGAAGAGGCTGAGGCCGAGGAACAGAAACAGGATCAGGATGGGGCCGCTCACCCGGAGATTGAGGAATGACCTCAGGCCCGCTCGATAAGGTTCCAGGTTGATGGGAAGCTTGCGTTTGGGGGTGATGTCCTTGGGATCGTTCATCCGGCTCGTCTCCTGGTGGCTAGATAGAGGTCAGGCTGAGAGATCGCGGCCATGGACGGCGGAACGGTCGGTGTCCAGACACCGGATCTGGCTAGCGCTCATCGCCGCCGGCATGGGGCAACAGGGAACCGCTCATCTCGGTGATGGCGAGGTTGGCGATGTCCTTGAACTTGCTGAACCGCTCCTCCTGGAGATTCACCAGATCGGCGATGCGGGAGTAACTGTTCTCGACGAACAGCTCCCCGCGATCGGTGCTGTGGCGCCGGATACCGAACTTGAATTGAGAGCGTTCCTCGATCGAGAGTTCGGCGAGCATGTTCTTGGTGATCCAGATGGCCCCATAACGGGCGAAATCGCTCAGACGGGCGGCGGAATTGATGGTGTCTCCGAGCGCCGTGAATTCGACGCTGTTGCCGGAGACGAAGGTACCGAACCACTCGCGGCCATGGTTCAAACCGATGTTGAGATGGATCTCGCGATCCCACTTTTTGCGCATTTGCCAGGCGCGGCTGATTTCCTTGACCTTGGCCTTGATCTCCAGGGCGCAAAGCAGGGCGTTGACGATGTAGTTGGTATCGGCCTGGGGGAAAAAGTAATACACCAGTCCATCGCCCACATGTTTGCCCCGGGTGCCGAGATACTTCTGAAACACCGGATCGGTCTCGCCCCAGAATTCGTTGATGAGTTCGAAATACTCCTCCGGCGGCAGTTCGACCGAGATCTTCACCGAATCCTGGACATCGGCGACGAAGACACAGAGTTGGGTCAGCATCGGCAGGCGGTTGCGCATGATGTCCTGCACCGCCTGTTCGCGCTGGCCGAAGCTGCCGATCAGACCGTCGTTCGGGGTGCCGAGCGGCAGATAGAGCAACAGGATGCCGCCTTGAAAAAAGATCGCATGGATCTTGTAGAGGGTCGGCGACTGTTTGGTCGTCGGCAGATCGAGCATGGTCTCGGCGATGGGGGCCTGTTCCATGGAGACCGCCATCTCCAACGCCTCGCGCAGGAAACCGAACTCCGCGCTTCTAAGATCGCCATAGGTAGTGGTCAGGGTGACGAGATCGAAGCGATGCTTGACCAAACCGAGATGAAAGCTGAACAGGGCACTCCAGGCAAAGCCCATGTGAAAGGCCGGGGAACGGAAAAAGAGGCGGAACAGATCCCTGGGTCTGGATTGGCCCGGTGGCTGTCTCAGGTCATGGATCGGGTCGAAGCCGCCGAGCAGATCACGTCCGAAGGCGTCGTTGCACCACAATACCTCCAGGTGTTCATTCATCAGATAGGCGGGAATCAGGGGTTCCCGCAGGTTGAGGCTGGGCAGGGGTAGCGGACAGAGGGACTCCACCGACTTGATGGCCAACTGGTGCCCCCCGTTCCCCGGAGGAGCCGGCGGACTTTCCGGGATCGGTTCCCGGCCCGCCCGGGTCCGCATCTGTTCCGCGATCTGGGCCAGGCTCAGGCCTCGACGCTTGAGGTCCCTGACCTCGGCCAGGGTCTCCAGGACGCTGGCGGGATAGTAGCCCAAACGGCGGGTGCGGTTCTCCGACCCGGCAGGGTTGCGGATCTCGGGGGTGGGAAGGATGCCCAGGGCGATGTAATTGTTCAGGGTCGCCCTGGAGATGCCTGATTCCTTAAGGATCTGTTTGCTAGACAAATAAGCGGACACCTTGTCTCCCTGTCGACGGAAAGGCCGGAGTCGGTCAGCGTTTTGGACTGTTGTTGTGTATTGTTTCAGAACGTCTGAATCTATAGCCAAAATTCCGGAAATTGTCTAGGCAAAAGCAGCCCCCCGGACATCTGATTTATCTATTGTTGGCGCTTCCGGGCCAGGCGCTTTGCCCCCATCTTTGTTCTCCTATGGAGAACAATTTCGTGATTATTGGCGTATTGCCCTTGTAAAGAGAACGAAAAATGGCCATTTTCAGTCGATGCCCGGAGCTGGAACCCGCCTCTGCCAGATCACCCGGAAGCCCAAAATGTATCTGCCTGGCGAGAAGGTTCCGCTCACCCCGGACGGAAGAAGGGCCAATGTATTGCGAGCTGAGACCGTTGGCTAATAGGTCGATTCATCAAAAATGATTACAAATTATTTCGTTCGGCCTGAGCTTGTCGAAGGCGAGTAGCGGCGGGGTGCTCGCGGTTCGACAAGCTCACCGCGAACGGTAACCGGTTTGGCGGAACGATCTACTAATCAGTATAAACATCACCGTTCAAGGCCGATATTGCGGTCGCCCCAGCCAGAAGGGTCGCTGCACCCCGGCGCGATAGGCCTGCAAGGATTCCTCCGAGGAATGAACGCGCAGATTGCTGTATCTGAGATCCGCGTTCTGCCAACGTTCATGCCAGAACACCGCCGCCTTGAGTTGGGGCATCTCGGTTTCAAAACGATTGAATGCCTCGGTCAACCAAGCGCCTTTGGAGCCGTCCTTGGGAAATTCGCCCACACCCCACTCGGCTAGGATGAAGGGTTTGTCTGGGGCCAGGGCGACGATCTCCCGGTAACCTTGGGGGAAGGTCTGATCGTAGCTGAGCCATCCCTGTTGCGGGTATTGCTGGCCGTAGGCCGATAGTCCGATCCAGTCGGCATACCCCGGCCCGGGATAATACATGGCGATCTGATTCCAGGGCTCATCCGGGTTGCAGGAGTTATTGGCGTGGAAGACCCACTGGATGTTGTCGGCCCCCTGGGCCCGCGCTCGGTCGACGACATATCGGTAGGCCTTTTTATAAAGTTCCGGACCCTGGAATGGCCCCTTGGGGGCGTCCTGGATCTGGGTGCCGGCCCCATTGAAATAGCCCGACCAGGGAAACCAGGTTCCGTTCATCTCGATCCCCCAGGCGACCAAGAGCGGCTTGCCGAAGGCCTTGGCCCCCTTGGCCCAGGTGTCGATATAGGCATCGTTCTCGCCGGCCAGGATGCGGTCCAGACCGAATGGGCCGGAGGACTTGTCGCTGTATGGACGGTCCCAGGGCGACCAGTAGACGAGGGGCACCGCGCCATAGGCGTCGATGATCTTGAGCGCCTCCCGGGGAAAGTCGCGCCGTCCCCAGTAACTGGAAAAGGCGATGATCGCCTGGGGTTTGCCGACCAGACGCTCGAACCCCCGGATCGCCTCCAGGGTGACCTTGTCTTCCGTCTCGCCGAAGTCGACATAGGCGCCGGTGTAGGCGCCCTGGGCCGGTAGCGCCAGTTTGGTACTACCGGGGCTTTGGCTGTCGGCGGCCAAGCCAATCGTCCAGCCGCCTAGGGCCGTCAAGAGACCGATCCAGGACCAGGGTTTCATCATGGGGCTCCTCGAATTCGTTTAGCCTGGCGTCCGCCCGGCGAGCACGGTGCCGCGACGCTCCAATTTACTCCAACCCGACCAGCTTCCCCGCAGGGCGCGGAAGAGGGAGCGCCAAACCGCGTAGGCCAGCAAGGGGCGATAGACCAGGCGCATCAAGAGGATATGGAAGGCTTGCCGGAGCGGCTCGCGCTCCATCCAACAGGCCACCGCCGCCAGCACCAGGTCGACGAGGAGAAAGATGACCACATAGTTGACGATGGCCAGGCCGAATCCCCACACCAGGGAAAGCCCCAGCAAGGCATCGACCAGGGGAATCATGGCGACCAGAAACATCTGGAAAATCGCGATGCTTGGCAGGCTGAACCAGCCCAAGGCCCGATAACGGGGGTTGAACATCATGTCGCCATACTTCCACAGGCATTGGAAGGTACCGAAGGACCAGCGGACCCGCTGGCGGGCGAGGGCGGGGATGGTCTCGGGGGCCTCGGTCCAGGCCACCGCGTCCGGGGCATAACGGATCCGGTAGCCGGCGCGGTGGAAGGCCAGGGTGAGATCGGTATCCTCCGCCAGGGTCTCGCCAGGGATCCCGCCGACCTGTTCGATGGCGCTCCGCTTGATGGCACAGGCGGCGCCCGGCACCACGGTGATGGCATTCAGGACATCGTAGGCACGGCGATCCAGGTTGAAGCCGCAGGTGTACTCCAAGGACTGGAAGCGACCCAACCAACGGTCCCGATTGCCGACCTTGATATGCCCCGACACCGCGGCGACCGCCTCGGGTTGCAGAAAGCGGACCAGACGGCCGATGGTTTCGGGCTCGACCTGGGTATCGGCGTCCAGCATCACCAGGTGTTCGTGGCTGGAGTGCGCCAAGGCGGCCTGCAATGCCTTGGCCTTGCCCAGGTTGGCTTGGCGCACAAGCCTGACCCTGGGGTCGGCAGCCGCGATGGCGGCCACCCGCTCCGCCGTCTCGTCCTTGGAGCCATCATCCACCACCACCACCTCGATCTCTGCCCCATAGTCGGTGGCGAGGACCGAGTTCAGGGTGGCGGTGATCACCTTGGCCTCGTTGTAGGCCGCCAGCAATACGGATACCGGCGGCAGGATGGACGGCGGCTGTGGGAAACGGCTGCGACGCCGATGGATCAGGGCCAACACCAGGATCACCAAGGTGCGCAGCAATACCAGCCCGGTCGCCAGGATCATGAAGGCCCAGAACAGGCGTTCGAGGACGCGCAGGGTGCTGAAACCGGTTCGGGTGATCAGCGGGGTTTCTTCCGAACCGGCGAGCGGCATGATGTCGTCAGGGGTCGCCTGGATGAGTCGGCCCAGGGGGACGATCTCATCGCCACGCTGGCGCAGGTAATCGATGATCCGGGGCAAGGCCTCCAGAGTCTGGGAGCGATCGCCTCCGGCATCGTGCATCAGCAGGGTGTTGCCGAAGGGTCGACCTTCCTCGACCTTGGCGAGGATGGCCTCCACCCCGGGACGCTCCCAATCCAGGGTGTCGAGGCTTTGGGTCACCGTGGTATAGCCGAGTTCCTGAACCCGGATCAGGGGCTCTACCTCCTGGCGCTGGCCCGGCCGGCTGTCGACATTGTAGGGAGGACGAAAGAGGGTGGTCGAGCGACCGGTGACGCCTTCCAGCAATCTTTGGGAGGCGTTGAGTTCCAGTAGCAGACGTTTGGCCGAGATCTTGGAGAGATCCGGATGGAAATAGGTATGCAGGCCGATCTCATGACCTTCGTCGAGGATACGTCGCACGATCTCGGGATAACGTGCCACCTCCACCCCGACCACGAAAAAGCTGGCCTTCGCCCCTTTGGCCTTGAGGATGTCAAGGATGGCGGGGGTCCAGCGGGGATCCGGGCCATCGTCGAAGGTCAAGGCGACCTCATGTTCGGAGGCCCCATCATGGTAGATGGTCGGATAACCGGGGAAGACCTGGTAGTCCGCCGACCAAGTCCCGTCGGCCTGTTCCCTCAGCTTGCGAAAACCCTGGATCTTGTCGTCCTTGATGGTGAGGAAATCGCCGCGGCCCAGATGAGCGATGCGTTCGGAACTGGGCAGGACCTCGAAGAGGCTGGCCGGGGCCTTGGGATCGAAGGCGTGCCAAATAGCCGGGTCCTCGGTCCCCAGACGAAAGAGGGCGAGGCCTCCGGCCCCCCGGGCCAAGGCCAGGCGTGCCTGATTGCGGAAGCTTATGCCGTCGAGAAACCATACCCGATGCTCTTCATCACCAAAGCTGTAAGAGAAACTGGGAGTGTAGAGCGGTGGCGCCGTCGCCAGATCGGGATTGTCGAGGACCCGGACCCGGGTCATGGCGTCGGCGAAGCCGATGGTTTCCGCGTCGCCTGTTTGCGGCCAGTCATAGCCATAGTTGCCGAGGCCGATGACCCATTGACCGGGGTGACCGTGGGACATCAGCACCTCCAACCATTCGGCAAACCAAGGCAGGGAGGCCGGAGGACCGGGCTCGTCGTTCTCCCCGTTCTCGTCATAGAGGGTGGCGAGGAAGCGGTCGACCTGGGGGGCGAGGGCGTCCAGGTCGTAGAGGGCGGTATCGTTGCCCACGGGGATGGCGAGCCAGAGTTCCAGCTCTTCATTGTGCAAAGCGGCGCTCAGGAAGGCGATGAAACGGCTGAGTTCGGGTTGGTAGACGGGGTCGACGAGTTGCCAGTCGATGAGTACGCCGCCGCAGCCGGCCTCCTTGAGTTGCGCGACAAGTGCTTCGGCAAAGGCTCCCCAGGCTTCAGAATCCCGGCGCAGCAGGGATTCCACCGCTTCCGGTTGCCATTCGCTGCCCTGAAGATTGGTGAGTAGGGGGAAGATGCTGAGGTGCCCCTCTTTGAGGAGGCTCGACAGCTGCGGATCCTGGGTATGGGAAACCAGACGGGGCGGCACCTCGACCAGACTGAACCATTCCGGAATGATGTGGGTAAGTTCGGCCAGGTGTTCTTTCAGGGAGACCAAGCTGTTGGGGTCCCAGTTCACGTAAAAGGCGGCCCGAACAGTCTGCGTCGATAGAGGCGTCTGGGAAGTCTGGGCCGCGGATGAACTGGTGTTTCGCAACCACTGGGGTGGGTGATGAGTCTCGGGGGGATTGGTCTCCCGGGCGATCAAGGCGTGCAGCTTGTGTTGCAGATCGCTGGCCTCTTGCAGGGGTTTGAGCTTGGGGGTGACCAAGAGGGTGTCGATGAAGGCCAAGCTGACAATGAGCGCGAGGCCAAGGAGCAGCGCGAACACCAACCAGAAGCGACCCCAGCGCTTGCCGCTACGGTCATAGAACACATCCTGCATCGTGGCCATATCGCCGCCCGCCCCATTCGGCAGTAGAAGAGAGACTGTGGCTATCGAGGGTTGACACCCGACCTCGGGCCGAAGCCGGGCTGTGGGTAAAGACCCGCCGCCAGGTCGAAGGTTCCAAACCTCGTGGCCGCCAGCTATAGCGGTAAAGGATTCCCTTCAGCTTCGACCGGTTCTATCTATCGCCTTCGTTTCACATCCGGCCCTTCGGCACCCGAAACGCATCATAAGAAGATGCGTTATTTACATCTTGAAATTCATGACTTCCCTATCGATCAGGCTGTGTGAGCCTCAGAAGCTGTTTGGAAAGTCTCGTTACAGCCTCCGCGCCTCGGGGCCAAGGTCTGTGCCCGCGATCGCCGTTCTCGATAAGAGAACAATGTTGGCTTTGTTTCTTTATTTGTTGCCAGAAAGAGAACAAAAATCGGGCCTTTCCGCTCGATGCCCGGGAGGCAAGTTTCCAAACAGCTTCTCAGGCCCGGTTCCCCTCGGCCTGACCGAGCAGGCTGTTCGACCTGGAATAGACAAAGTAGATAATCAGTCCGATGAACATCCAGAGGCCGAAGCGCATCCAGGTCAAGGCCGGCAGGCTGAACATGAGCCCCAGGCAGGTCAATATCCCCAGGGCTGGCAGCAGCGGGCTGAAGGGGGTCTTGAAGGGACGCGGCAGGTCCGGCTGGGTCCGCCGCAGGATGATGACACCGCCACAGACCAACACGAAGGCGGCCAGGGTGCCGATATTCACCAGTTCGGCGACGGTGCCGATGGGGATAAGACCGGCGATGGCGGCCATGAGAAAGCCACTGGCCCAGATGACCCGGGTCGGGGTCCGGCTGTGCGGACTCACCTTGGCGAAGACCTCGGGGAGAAGTCCATCCCGGGCCATGGCCAGAAAGATCCGCGTCAGGCCATAGTAGAGCACCAGCATGACTGTGGTGATGCCAGCGATGGCCCCGGCGGCGATGAGTCCGGCGGTGAATCGTTGGCCGATCTTCAACAGGGCATCCGCCACCGGTGAGGCGACATCCAGGCTGGGATAGGGCACGATGCCGGTGAGCAAGCCCGCCACCAGCATATAAATCAGGGTGCAGACCCCGAGCGAGGCGAGGATGCCGATGGGCAGATCCCGTTGCGGATTGATGGCCTCCTCGGCGGCGGTGGAAACGGCATCGAAGCCGATATAGGCAAAAAAGATCAAGGCCGCTCCCTGCATCACCCCACTCCAACCAAAGGGCATGAAGGGTTGCCAGTTGGTGGGATCGACGTAAAAGATGGCGACGAGGATGAACACCAGGATGGCCGTCAATTTGACGAACACCATGATATGGTTGAAACGGGCGCTGGTGTGCACCCCTGCCGCCAGGAGTCCGGCCAGAAAGAGGATGATCCCCGCCGCGGGCAGGTTGATCCAACCGCCTTCCGCCGGCCCGTGCAACAATAGCTTCGGCAGCGCCAGGCCCATGGCGGCGAGCACATTGCCGACATAGCCGGACCAGCCGATGGCTACCGCCGGGGTAGCCACCCCATACTCCAGGATGAGATCCCAGCCGATGATCCAGGCCACCAGCTCCCCCAGCCCGGCATAGGCATAGCCATAGGCGCTGCCGCAACCACCGACGCTGGCCGCGAGTTCGGCATAGGCCAGGGCGGAGAAACCGCAGGCCAGGGCTGAAACGACGAAGGAGAGCACGATGGCCGGCCCGGCATACTTGGCCGCGGCCACGCCGGTGAGAACAAAGATACCGGCGCCGACGATGGCACCAATGCCGAGCAGGGTGAGATCGAAGGCGGTGAGGCAACGATGCAGCCCGGTATCGGCGGAGTGATTGGCATCGATGGGTTTGGTTCTCAGCAAGGACATAATGGATCTCCTGTCTCGATCGCCCGTGTATCCCGCCTCGTCAAAGGGAGTCAGCTGGTTTCCGCTCCGCTTGGGGAGCCTTCGCTCTCGGTAAATTCCATCGCATGCAGGGCCCACAACATGTTGTGCAGTTCCCGCAGCGTGTCCCGGTGGGAAAGCAGGGCCCGTTTCTCGCTGCCGCTCAAGCCCTTGGGTCCCTCGTCTTCGAGCTGGATCATCAGCCCTTCGACATAATGGCGTCGCTTACGGCTGGGCTGGACATCGGGGAGCAGCGAGGCATGGAAGGTATAGATGGCCGGATCGAAGGCGGCGAGGTACCAGTTCGCCGAGGCGGCAGGGCTCTGAGCCAGATGTTTCAGTTCCTTTTTCATCAGCTCCAACACCCTGGGCGGACGGTGCTCCGCCGGTGTTTTGAACAGCCCCAGGCGTCTCGTGCCGCGTCCGAGCGAGGTCCGGCTGGTAATCATGGATAAGGGGACGGCGATCACGGCGCCGGCCAGCACCGGGGTAAACCACCAGAAAAAGGCCGGTACCTGGTAATAGCTCAACAGCCCGGCGCCGATCGCCAGCAGGCTCTGTCCGGCATGGGCGGAAAAGGCCTCGACCAAACCGGTCTGGTGGTCACCGCGTTGCTGGGGGGGCCAGCCGACATTCTTGCGCAACAGGATGGCGGTAACGAATTTGGTCTGGAACAGCATCAGGATAGGGGCAAAGAGTACCGAGAACAGGCTTTCTATGATGACGCTGAGGCCGGCCCTGGAGACACCGCCGTATTGCCTGGCGAGATCCGCGTCGCGAAACAGCAGCGCCCAGGCGAGAATCTTCGGCAGGAACAGCATCGCCAGGGTGACCACCAGCACCGTGGTCATCTCCACCCGGTAGGACTCCGGCCACACCGGAAAGAGATTGTCGCCGAAAAAGTAGATCGGCTCCTGGATGGTCTGGACATAGGCCTCCAGGCCGGTCACCACGAGAAAGATGAACCACAAGGGCGAGGCCAGATAGGACATCACCCCCATGACCAGGTGCAAACGACTCAAGGGGCGGAGGTTGCGGGCGGTGGCCAGTCTGGCGTGTTGCAGGTTGCCCTGGCACCAACGGCGGTCGCGCTTGGCGTAATCGATCAGGGTCGGAGGGATCTCTTCATAACTACCGTTGAGGTCATAGGCCAACCAGACCTCCCAGCCCGCCCGTCTGAGCAGGGCCGCTTCGACGAAATCATGGCTGAGGATCTCCCCTCCCAGGGGTTCCCGTCCGGGCAGATGGGGCAGACCGCAATGGGCAGCGAAGGCGCGCACGCGGATGATGGCGTTGTGGCCCCAATAATTCGAGTCGGCGAGCTGCCAGTAACTCAGGCCGGCGGTGAACATGCGCCCGTAGAGACTACTGGCGAATTGCAACATGCGCGAAAAGAGCGATTCCCGGTTGACCGGCACCGGCGGCACCTGCAACAGGGCCACCCTGGGATTGGCCTCCATGCGCCGCACCATTTCCACCAGGGTGGTGCCGGACATGAGGCTGTCGGCATCCAGCACGATCATGTAACGGTAACGGCCACCCCAGTTGGTGACGAAGTCGGCGAGATTGCCGCTCTTGCGCGCCGTATTCTCGACCCGGTTACGGTAGAACACCCGCCCCCCAAGGTTGGCCTCGACGCACCATTGACGCCATTGAAGCTCCTCCTGCACCCAGATGTCCGGATCTCGGGTATCGCTGAGGATGAAGACATCGAAATGATCGCCTTTCCCGGTCTCCTGCAGGCAGTGGAAAATCGCCTTGAGACCGGCGAAGACCCGCACCGGATCCTCGTTGTAGATGGGCATGACGATAGCGGTTCTGAACGCCTCGTCGCCGCCGCTGATGGATTTGGGTGCGGCATTGACGTTACCGAGGCGTAGCCTGTCCTTGCCGGTAAAGAGGGTGAAGTAGCCCATCACCGCGGTCCAGAAGGAGGCGGCGATCCAGGCGATGAGAATGGTGTAGAGGACAAGCAGCAAGAGTTCCAGAGGGCTGAAGCCACCAGGTCGATAGGCACCGGTAAGAAGCGCCAGATCGAAGACAGTGGTGGCGATCACCAGGGAAAAGTAGAGGCTGCGGCGCCGTCTGCGCCCGACAGGTTTGGAGAGCTGTGGCGTCATGATTCAGGAGGACCTGGGCGAGCCGGAGCGGATGCGGGAGGCCAGCATGCGAAACAAGGCCCGTAGCAGGCGGAGCGATCGCAAGCGGATAGGTTGTATCGGCATGGCGAGTTGGGCCTGGGGGGGCACATTGGTAATGATGTTGGCGCAGAGGATCTCGCCTATATGGCCAGGACGGCTGTTACCCCAAGCCGCCACCCAGTCCTTGGAGGCACGACTGAGAAGCGCGGCCCGGGCGGCCAGCAGCCCGGACTCACAAGGGCGTTGCCCCTCTCCCAACTCCCGCGCCAGCCAATCATCGAGCAGTTGTTGGGCCTCATCGATGGCCAGCTCGGTCGGATCCGTGGGAAAGGAGGCGCGGATGCGCCCCGGCAATCTGACCTGGATTTCCTTGGCAAAGGCGCTACGCAAGGTCTTGTCCCCCATGCCCAGGGCGAGGAGGTAGGCCATGACCTTGGGCTGGATGTCAGCCCAGAGATCAGGCGATACCTCGACGCTCGGTACGCTGATCTGCGCCGGCCAGCGTAGTACCCGCCCCGAGCGCCGGGGATGGGTACTCAGTTTCGGGTCCACTGATAGTTCCAGGTCTCCGTGAGCACGTCATTGCCTAACTTCAGGTAGGCGCGCAGATCCACGGCCTCGGGGCCGGGCGGCGGCGTCAACTCGAAGAACAAGCGCCAGCCGGGGAGGAAAGGATTGCGGTGGGCAATGGCGCTGGAAATCTGTCCCCCCGAGGTGGTGACGATCGCCTCGACCTTGGCGTCCTCGGGTAACCCGGCCAGGGTATCGCCGGCGAAATCGACAACGAACTTGCGTACGCTGGAATCCAGCATGTCCGTGCCGCCACCGCCGATGCGGGTAGCGATGGTACGACCGCCATGGGTGCGGGCCTCGGGGTCCAGGGCATAACGCAACCTGTATTCGAGGCTGAACTCCTGCCCGGCCTGGGTTTCCTGATCGGGTATCCAGTAGGCGACGATATTGTCGTAGCGCTCGGAGTTGCTCGGGATCTGTACCAGCTCGACCGCGCCTTTCCCCCAGTTGCCCTTGAGTTCCACCCAGGCGCTGGGCCGGTTGTGATAGAAGGCTTCGAGATCCTCATAGCTGGAAAATTTCCGGTCCCGTTGCAACAGGCCGAACCCATGAGGATTTTCGGTCTGGAAACGGCTGATCAAGAGGTTCTTCGGGTTCACCAGCGGGCGCCAGATCAACTCTCCGGTGCCGCTTTCGATCAGCAGGCCATCGGAATCGTGCACCTCGGGACGAAAGTCGTCTACCCAGCGCTCGGTATTCTCGCCGTGATAGAACATGCTGGTGAGGGGGGCAAGCCCAAGTTTTTTCACCTTCTCGCGCATGAACAGATTGGCTTTGACGTCGATCACCGTCTGCAGACCGGGCCTGACAACGAAACGGTAGGCGCCGGTGAGGCTGGGGCCGTCGAGCAGGGCATAGATGGTGATTGAGGTGGCGTCCTTGGCCGGTTTCTCGATCCAGAATTCGCGGAAGGCAGGAAACTCCTCCGGTTGGGGTAGGCCGGTATTGATGGCGATACCCCTGGTGGTGATGCCGTAGTTCTGTTTCTGGCCCAAGGCGCGGAAGTAACTGGCGCCAAGGAAAACGAGCAGCTCGTCGAAGTAGTTGTCACTATTGAGGGGATAATGCAGACGGAAGCCGGCGAACCCCATATCCGACGGCACCTCGGTGGGCACCGGATTCTTGCCGAAATCGAACAGATCGGTCTGGAAACTGACCGGCCTGACCTCGTCGTTATCGATGATGTTGATGCTGACCTTGTCATGAAAGAGAAAACCGCGGGGGAAAAAGTGGGCGTGGAAGGGCAGTCCTTCCTCTTTCCACAGGGCGCGATCCCGCTTGAAACGGATATCCCGGAACTGGTCGTAGTTGAGGTTGCGGAAATACTCGGGTAAGTTGCCTTTGGTGTCCTGATAGGCCTGGTTGGCCAGCTCGGCGGCGCGGCGGTGGACATTGGCGAAGGTGAAGGCACCGCCTTTGTCGACCCCCTGCGGCGGTGGCGCCGGATTGACAGCATAGACCGCCGACAGGCCGCAGATCCCTAAACAAAGACTCAACAATCCGGCTGCCGCGACACCTAAACGGCTGCGCCCCGCTGAGCGCCCAACCCCGACCCCTGATGAAAACATGGATGACCCCGTATTCCGGTTGAATGACATAATCGAAGAGAGGTTCGACATCCGCTGAAAGCTTGGCCGTCACCATCGCCCCACGGCGGACAACCAAGACAATTCAAATAAACGGCCTATTCTACGGCATCTTGGTTTCACCAATACAGCCGTGCGATTTTTCAATCCGCAGACGGCCTCTTGTCCCACTCCACCCAGGGTGGGCGATCCCTATTCGGCCAGGCCCGGTTGGGCCATGATGGATATCAATCGGCGGGGTGCCGTCCGCTTGGGCCGGCATAATGGGCCATTTGAACGACCTCAGGCGGGAAAGTTCATCATTATTCCGCCGGCACGAGGGCGCCGACCCAGGCGTTGATAGGAAATGGGGTAGACAGCCAATTTCCTTTCTCCCCCTCGGAAATCGCCCGGCCTGATGGCTGTTCCGGGGGCCATGACAACTTTATACATATCAGGGGTGGCTTCATGTTCGAACTATTTCGTTCCTTCTTCGGCCTCGAGTCCCATGCCGAGGAGTCGGTCTATCCCGATGTCCTCATTGAAAAGGCGATCGAACGTGCCCTGGAGGCCACGGATCCCAGGATTCGGGCCGTCAGTGGCTATGAAAGAACCCTTCGTCCTGCCGTCATCCATGCCATAGACCATGTCGTGGCCATGGTCGAGGCCTTGCCGCCGGCCCGGGAGGCAGACCCGGAGCGCTATGGCGAAGACCCAGAACTCACGGCTTTTTTCGCCTCGAAAGAGCGACTGCAACAGTGTTTCAGTTTCGATAGCCAATTGCGCGACTATCTCGATGCCGCCGGGGAGCTGGTTCCGGATCGCTTTTATGCCCTCTTGGTCATGGAGCGGAGCGACAAGCGAGTGCTGGGCATGGAGATGCAGGGTGAGATGTTGCGGCGGGATGTGGCCCAGGTGATGGTGAATTTCTCCGGACATCGGCTGGTCGACCCCAGCGGCAGCGAGGCGAAGACCCGCCGTGAACTCAAGCGTCGGGCCTTCGACAGCCTGCTCGAAATCGCCCTGCATCGCCTGGTCGCCGCCGACCAGGAACATGCCGAATTGAAACAGCAACACCATCTGCTGCAACGAAAGCTGAGGGCGCTCCGGGCAGGACGATGGGGGCTGGATGATGACGCCACCGAGGAGCCCCTGGACGCCGCCGGATTGGAACGGCATCTGGCGGCCATCGAGCAGGAGTTGAACACCCTGGTGGAAGATGAGATCTCTCTCACCGGTCGGCTCGACACCCTGGCCGAGACCCTGAATACGGCTGAAAAACAGCTATGGGGGAGTCGCATCAAGGTCATCATGGATCGGAGCGGCATCAAGCGCGATCAGGCCTCATTCACCGCGCCCGAGCTTGAACTCGATGAGATACATTCCAGCCTCGGAAGGAGCGCCACCCTGTTCCTGGTCAGTTATCCCACGGCCGAATTGCTGCCACGCCCGGATCTGCTCACGGAAGCCAGTCGATATCTGTTTTGAGGGATGCCGGCGGAATCATGGCCTCGAATCCGCGGGGGACGGCTTGCTCCATGCCGCCGTTACCCGAATGGATCGAGATAATCGTATAGACGGGTCTGACTCGGGCGCCGATCCCGAATCCGCCGATGAAGGGAAAGACCAAGCAGAAACTGGCCCAAGCGCTCGGCGGCTCCGGGCCTGGACTGGAAATGGCTATTTTTCGTTCTCATAAGGAGAACAATTTGTCAATTTTATGGGTATTGTTCTTCATTTGAGAACAAAAAACCAGGTAAAACAGCCCAGGCCCGAATCTCAGGTGAGTAGAAAACGCCTTCTACAGAGAATCGGCGGGGCGCGAGCCCAGGTCTCCAGGCCCATGGAATTGAATAAAAAATCGGGCTAGAGTAACGCGGTTTTGAGCCATGGGTTCGCCCTCTTGAACCGGTGCCAGCCGGTTGGGCGCCTTCGCTAGGAGAAAGGTGTGAGAACAATACAGAAAGGTCTGATGGGTCTTGCCGGTATGGTCGCGGTTGCCGCTCTACCGGCCCTGGCCGAAGATTCCGCCAAAGCGGCGGCGGAGGTCGAACGCGCTTTGCATCTGCAACCCAATATCGACAATGGGCGTCAGGTCTATGGAACCTGCGCTGTGTGTCACATGCCTGAAGGTTGGGGAACAGCGGATGGGGCGTATCCCCAGATCTCCGGGCAGTTGCCCTCGGTAATCATCAAACAGTTGGCGGATATCCGGGGACGCAATCGGGACAATCCCATCATGTTCCCCTTCGCTATCCCCAGCACCCTGGGCGGGTTGCAGAACATCGCCGATGTGGCCGCCTACATCGCCCGTCTGCCCATGAATCCGGACAACACCAAGGGTCCCGGGGTGGACCTGGAACATGGCAAAAAGCTCTACGAGGACAATTGTGCCGAGTGCCATGGCGATCGGGGGCAGGGCTATGCGGAGAACCATGTGCCTCTGATCCAGGGCCAGCATTTCGGCTATCTGGTGCGG
>WBZP01002631.1_pt1 | contig 20356 bp, 17 predicted proteins | sample 5204301 | NCBI WGS metagenome assembly WBZP01 (sample SAMN12412401, study PRJNA552823) | activated sludge metagenome | isolation source: activated sludge from nitrification reactor of wastewater treatment plant... | place: USA: Pennsylvania | collected 2017
TCGAATAGACCTCCTCGCCGGTCGCGCAACCGGGCACCCACACCCGCACCTCCTCGCCCGGCTTCTTCGCTTCCACCCGTTCGACCAGCGCGTCGCCCAGTCGATCGAAGGCCTGCGGATCGCGAAAGAACGCGGTGACCGAAATCAATATGTCGTTGGCAAGCCGGTCGAGTTCGTCGCCCTCGCGTCCGATGACAGCGATGTATTCTTCCAGGGTCTTGACGCGGTTGGCCGCCATCCGCCGCTCGATCCGGCGCAGAAGCGTGGTTTCCTTGTACGAGGAGAAATCCAGGCGGGTGCGCTCACGCAGCCGCGCCAGCAGCGTCTTGAGCGTGGAAGGCGACTCGCCCTCGAGCTTCTGCACCGTCGGCAGCGTGCCGTGGGTACGCACGATGACCGCGATTTCCTCGGCAATACGATCGGGCGGCAGGACCCAATCCACATGACCGGTGCCGATCGCCGCCTGTGGCATGCCGTCGTACTTGGCCGTGTTGGGCGCCTGGGCGAAGGCAAAACCACCCTCGGCCTTGATCGCGCGAACACCGCTCGCACCGTCGGAGCCAGTTCCCGACAGCACCACGACCACCGCGTCCTCCTTGTATTCCTCGGCCAGGGATTGAAAGAACAGGTTGACCGAGGGTTTGACCGATACGCCGGGGTCCGGCGGCAGCAGGTCGAGCTTGCCCTTGCGCACCACTACGTTGTGGTTGGCGGGCGTGATATACACAGTGTTGCCGACCGGCACCTCGCCGTGCTCGACTTCCTTCACCGTCATTGCGGTCTCGCGACCGATCAGTTGGGCGAGCATGCTGCGATAGGTCGGCGACAAGTGCTGCGCCACCACGTAAGGAATGTTCAGGTCGGTGGGCAGGTTGGAGAACAAGGCGGTGAGCGCCTCGAGACCGCCGGCCGACGAGCCGATTCCGACGAGGAAGCGGCGGGGCGGGTGCTCGGCAGGCGCAGCAGGCGATGCCCCGGCAGGTTTTTTGGCCATTGTTGTTTGTCGCTCCATTGATACTCGCCACAGCCGCCATAACCCGAAGTGCGCCACCGGCCGCTTCCCGCGGCGCGTGCCCCGACCCCTGCCGATTGCCGGGCGAGTACTCCGACTGTGCTGGCGGGAAAATCGCCCCGTACATTACATCCGCCAGCGGACCGCACGCAACACTTCTTCCATCAGGGATATACTGATTCTGGAATTAGCGATGCCCTTGTCATGGCGTCAGAAGAGGCGTCTGGGCAACAACGGGCAAGACGATAAAGCAGATTGCGTTTGCCGATGTTGCCGGGGATGAAATCCGCCCCTTTTTGGGGACGCCTCTCGGCATGGCAGTAAGCGCCAGACTGCCGCGCTTACTGCCATGACTAGGCGTATCGCGCCTCCACCGCGTCAATGGCTCGCTTCGCCAGACTGCATACGGCCGCGGTCTGCCATTGACCCAGTTACGGGGCTGGACTGCTTCACGACCGACAAGCATTTCTTGTTCCCGAAAGACGCACGCAACCAGATCTGCGTGGATTTCGACCACCGTTGACATGAACCTCTATCTTGCAACCGGCAGGCGTGAAATCGGTTTGGCCGCGCAGCCAAATTGCACGTGGCCGCGAAGGCGAACGTATGGAACATGCTGAAAACCGTGTGACGCTGGGGTACAAGTCTACGTTGATCGTCGCGGCCTGCGCAATCTCGCGCCAGCGCGGTGCACACGCAGCTCGTGCGGAGCATGAGGAATGAACGAAGTTTCGTTCTCGCGCACCGAGTTGCGGCTCGTCCTAAGCGCGCAAGATCAGGATCTCAATAGATGGAATTGGCGCGCTGCGGGAGGCTGAGCGGGCGCACCAAGAGTCTCGATTCCGCATCGGCTCAATGGCCATGTCATCTTGGCTAGCGAGCAGCAATGGATCACCGGCGACTTCATGGTATCGGCACGGTTCTTCGAACCCGGCGCGACTTCGGGCACGGCGCATCATAGCCGCCGCATATCGAGAAACCAAGGCGTCAACGCATGGGGCGGAACCGGGGGTGGCACAGGGTCGGGGGGCCGGCACATCCTCGACCACGATGCGTGCGAGGCGGCGGGCGCGTGCTTCCCGACCGTCTTCGGGCAAGCCGTTGTAAGCCTTGTTGTCCGGACGCCATTCGTACAGCGTGATACGGCGCGCGTTGCGCCGCTTCGGGTGCCACAGTAGCAGTGCAATCGGTCCTTGGGCCAACAATGTCGGATGCAGACCCATCGACGGCACGAAGCTCCGGTAACGCAGGCCAAACAGCCGCGCCGGTCCGGACTCGTCGCCGGTGCGGCGCAGAGGCAAATCACCGCACCCGGTTGCGATTGACCAGCCGTCGAAGTCGCGGTCTTGGTGGCCGGGACGCGGCTGCAGGCACAACTCGACGCGGGCCGTACTTGCGTCCACCAGACGGGAGGTGCCTCGATCCTGAGTGGCCGCATCACCCACCAACGGCCAGAACTCGAGGGCGCGCTTCACGGTCAGTTCCACAGAGTCGAAGGCGACACGGCCGAGCACACGGAATTCATCGTCCAGCAGCGCCCTGCGCAATGGCGGCGCCAGGCCGAGGCCGGCCCGTTCCAGATCCCCCAGCACGGCACACAGATCCTGGCGCAGGCAGAACGGCAGGGCGAAGCGGTCGTGCAATTGCGAGCCCCAGTCGGTGAGTTCTTCGTCGAACGGCTGCAAGGCGAGCCTTGCCGTCATTGTCCGCAGGAGTGTCGCGACGGCGACCAGCCGTTCCGGACTGTCGGCCATGCGCAATCCGCGAAACTCCAGCAGCCCGAGTTATCCGCGGTGTGCCAGATAGGGGTTCCAGAGCTTCTCGATGTTCAGTTCGGCGCGATGGGTATTGCCGGAAATGTCTGCGAGAAATGGCGAGAGGCTGCGCCAGATCAGTGCCGGTTCGGGGTGGTCCTTGGCTGCGATCAGACGCAGCGCAAGACCGAGTTCGTCGAAGTATGTTCCGTCAATCGGGCTGGACGGATGCTGGCCAGGGTTGGGAGGGCAAGGATGGGGAGTTGGTGCTCAATGGCTGGGAGAAGCGTCGTCGCGTCGTCGTGCTGCGCCGGCCATTGATGGGCGAGATCGTGCTGAGCGGTGAGGATGACGGCCAGCAACTGCTGGCCTTCGTGCAAGCCGACCGCAAGGCAGGCAAGGGCATCACGGGCTACGAGTACGCAGTGCTGGTGACCAACACCGACTACGAGATTGTCAGTCTGGGTCAGCTCTACCGGGATCGGGCGGATGCCGAGAACGCCTTCGACGAACTCAAGAACCAATGGGGATGGGGTGGCTTTACCACGCACGACCTGCATCGCTGCCAGTTGGCCGCCCGGGCCGTGGCACTGATCTACAACTGGTGGAGCCTGTTCGTTCGCTTGGCCAATCCCCAAGCCCGCCGCGAGGCCATCACCAGTCGGCCGTGGCTTATGTCCTCGGTGGGGCGCCGGACCGAACATGCCGGGCAGACGACGATCACACTGACCGGTTTGCACGCTCATTTCGAGAAGGCGCGGGCAGCGCTAATGCGTGTCTCCGCCATGCTTCAGGGCTGGTTAGCTCGCGCTGCGGAGCAGTTGCATCCAACCACCGTCTGGAACCTCGTCTGCGAGCATCTCAAATGCCTCCTCGCAGGGGTCGGACCGCCTCGCGCCCAGCGGCTTCTCTAAAATCATGCAAACGGAATCGGCTAACTGAGGTTTTTAGAATGAGTCGGTACCGCCACCCAATGGCTTGATCCTCCCACGTCGATTCCCGCTGCACTGGGAATAAGCCACCTCGCAATTACGATTGCGCATTGCCATGACTTGCTCCACGATGACCAATAGGTGGCAGCGCCATAGGAAGCGTCGCAATCGACTCGATCTCCTGAACGGGATACGCATCGCTGTGTTCACCGCTGTCGCCGACGATTCCCGGACCATGCTCTCATGCGGGCTCGCTACCACTCGCACCATTGACGTATCGGTCATTTCGGTGCTGCCGCGCATCTTGTACCGCACACCCGTTTCTCTGCCTACGCCGGGGCCGCGAAGCACCCTGGAATGCTCTTGAGAAACAGCAACTGAAAGTCGCTGTCTTTCCAAAACCACCGCGTCCGCGTCGAAGCGGGCTTGGGCTGCTCAGAGGGAACGCGGGGCGAAACGCACAGTTGCCAACGGGTTTACGCTACGAAGGACGGCGGCGACATCTCCCACGGACTTACGCTCTCTCCGCGGCGGCGGCGTCAGCCTGGGTGCTCGTCCATGCGCTGAGCGCGCGCAACAAGGGCCGCTTCTTGGCCTGATGGTTCTGCATCCGGCGCAGGATGTCGTCGAGGGTGCGCATCGCATCGGTGATGTGCGGGCCCTTGTTGAGCATCACGCATTCGGCTCGTTCGCCCATCGCCGCATCGGTGATTTCGGCGCGCGAGGGCAGGCCCGTCTTGGCCATGGTCTCGAGCACCTGGGTGGCCCAGATCACCGGCAGATGCGCCGCTTCGGCCGCCCAGAGGATTTCCTCTTGGACTTCCGCCAGCCGCTCGTAACCGCACTCAACGGCCAGGTCGCCGCGCGCGATCATGACGCCGGCGGCTTTTCCGGCCATCGCCGAGAACAGCAGCTCGGGAAGGTTCTCGAAGCCGCGGCGAGTTTCGATCTTGAGCACGATGCCGAGGTCCGGCGCGCCCAGATCGCGCAGGTGGCTACGCAGGGACTCGACGTCCTCGGCGCTATGGACGAACGACAGTCCGACCAGGTCGGCCTCCTTGGCCACCGTAGCCAGATCCTCGATGTCCTTGTCGGTCAGGGCGGGAAGGTCGAGACGGCTGTCCGGCAGGTTGATGCCTCTATCACCGGCGAGCTTCTCGCCGTCTTCGCGCGCATGGGTGATCTCGACCTCGAGCCACTGCGGGTCGACGACGCGGATCGCGCCGCCGATACGACCGTCGTCGAACCAGATACGCTCGCCGACGGCGACCTGCGCGAACACTTCGGACAGCGTGCAGGCGACGGTCGGAACGGACTCATGCAATTTGCTTTGGCGTTTTGCTGCCGGGGGCGGGCCGCCGCCGTCCCCGACCAGGCGCAGCGTGCCGCCTCGGTGGAGCGACAAGAATCCGGAGCGCGTCGGCAGATCGGCAAGCCGGGTCGAGCGCGGGGAGGCACCCTTGCGCCGGCGCTTCAACTGGGTTTCGGCCACCAGATAGGCGCTCTGGTTCGACTCCGCCAGCGCGCCTTCGGCATCCCGATGGACGACCGCCAGCGTGCGTTTGGCGCCACGCGCATCGGTGAAATCGATCCAGTCGCCCGGTGCGATCGCCGCCAGCCAGTCGGCCTCCACGCCGACATGCGCACTCGCTCCGACCACCGGCATGGTCGCACCGGCCGGGCGCAGGCCGATTCGCGCCGCGGCGAGCAGACCGCCCAGTTCGTCGCGCTTTGGCCGCAGCTTGAGCACCGCCGGACCGGCGGCAATCGAGCCGGTGCGCAGCTTCGGTCCGCCGAGGTCCATCAGGATGCGCACCTGGCGGCCGACGGCCTTCGCCGCCCGGCGCACGTTGGCCGCCATCGCCTTCCATACGGCCGGACCGTCATGGGCGCAATTGATGCGCGCGATATCCATTCCCGAGAGCATCAGTCGCCGTACCAGGCCGAAATCCACCGCCGCCTCCGCCGGCAGGGTCACCATGATGCGGACGGTTCGTCCCGCGGGCGGCGCGCCGAGCAATTGCGCGGTGTGCCGTTCGAGCAGCTTTCCGCTGCGCTGGATGCCGACCGGCTCGTCGCAAGTCAGCGGCTGCCAGGGCTGGCCGGTCAGCCGATGCAAGATGCCCAGCACCTTGTCGAGATTGGCCAAGACATTGGATTCGGCGCGCCCGAGCGAGGACACCCCGACCCGCGCCAAGTCTTCCTGCAGCGGGCGCCGGTCCCCCCGGCGCAGCGCCAGGTAATGCGCCAGATTGCGCGCGCTCGCCCGGAAACTCGGACTGACCCGTTTCAGCCAGGGCGCCAGTGTCCGCTCGTGCGCCAGCATGCCCTCGCGCAGCGACCACAGTTCGGAGATTAGTGTTTTGCACTCGGCGTCGTCCCAGGTATCGGTTGGCGGCTGGCGCGGGCTTCGTACCAAGGCCTTGGCTGCGCCATTGCGGCGTTCGTCGGCTTCTGATCGCGCTGGTCCGCTCATGCAAAGTGCCTCCGCTCGGGGATCATCGCATCGGCATAGACCTGCCGCGGACCGCCGACCGCCGAGCGCGGCATCCGGCGACCACAAACCGCGCTGCTCGGCCAAGCGCCATGAGGCCGGGCATGATGAGGGGCGACAATCAGGCGGGCCCTCGTTCGAGCGGCCCGGCAGGCGCGTTCCCTTGACCATCGAATTTCCGATGGCTGCGCCGGCGGCTGCCCGGGCGGAGTCCGGAATTGCCGACCGGCGCTCGCGCCGACCTGGGCGGTTAGCCGCCGTATTGGCTTCCTGACAGTTGCGCAGCTCGACATGGCGTGGTCCGTGAGATGCGCCCGATCTGCGCAGGAATGGCTCGAACGCCTCGGGGTGGCGAGCGATGGCCAGCCCGCAAGGTTACACGCGGTCCGTGACAGTAATATTGCATTGGCTGACGAGGTGTCGAGCACGGAAGTAACGATCCACCTGGAGAGCGGCAAAAGATCGAAGGCTGAATGAAGCACGATTTTGACAGACTCAGCTCCCGATTTTGGCCGCTCTCTCCACAACTTATCGGACGTCGATGACCAATCCACACGGCGGATTGCGCTGCGCGAATCCGCGCTACGCGTGCTGTAGGCCGGGCGGCGCCCGCGCGCCCCGGCAGAGCCCACCGCGATGTCCGGGCAGTCTTCCCAGTCGCGGTCCCGCTCAGCGGCCGGCGGCCCAGACCATCTGCGCACCCGCGCCGCAGAAATCGCCCTTGCGGTGCATCTGATCGCCGATCAGCGACAGCGCGAACAGCAGGATCATCGAGAACAGCGCCACTACGAAACACCCGAATGCCAGTGCGAACGCACCGGCTGCCAGCCGCGCCCGCGGCGATGAGGCAAAGGCATCCGCCCCGGACAGCGCATCGGCCGCATCCCGCCACCCCTCCGCGAGCTTCACGGCGATGCTGACGGTGACGATCGCAGCCATCATCATTGCCGCGAGGATGGCGAGGAAGATGCCGACGCAAATCAGCACGAACAGGCGTTCGGTCGGCCCGCCCACGATGTAGTTGCGCCAGGACGCGGCGATCATGCGCGGCGCGCGTTCGATGCCTTCCGAATAGGTGTCGAGCAGCATCGCGGTGGTGCTCTTGCGCGGCTTGCCGCCGAGTTCCAGCCACAGCTTGTGCATTGCCTCGTCGCCGCCAAGCGCCTCGCCGACGCTCTTGATGAAGGCATCGAAGCCGCCTTTAGAATCACCGGCAACGGAGCGCGGCGCCAGGCCCTCCTCCAGCAGCCGGCGCAACAGGGCATCCGGAAGGCGGTCTGCGAGACCGTAGCCGATCTCGGCTCGCGCGATGCGCGCATCGCGAAACACGAACGGCGCAATGCCGTAGTCCTCTTGCTCGCCGATCTTCCAGGCCGTCGCCCGTTCGCCGGTCCAGCCCGAAAGCGTAGAGCAGAGCGCGCAAAAACCGTGGGAGGCTATGCCGCCATCGCCAATTCCCCAGTGCATGTGCGCAGCATAGTCGAATGGCGCGACAAGATCGGGTAACCGAACGATTGCGGCGACACCTCGCCGTTCAGATCAGCAATTCGCACCAGCACGAGGGCATGCGCCCCCTCGTCGGACCAGCGCATCCGACGCCTCTTGGCCATGCGTAAGCTCACCACCTGATTGACGGCAGACTCTGCGATGCCACTGCTGATCGGCAGTCCCTTGCGATATGGCGCGCCGTAGCTGACCAAATATTGGGTGTGTCCCCGGATGTATCCACAGGCATTACGCAGGTTCCACCAAAGCGGAGAAAATTCCTGGCCGGGCCACTTTTCCAGTTTGGCACTGACCGCCTGCAAACGCGGCACGGCCTTGCGTCCCTTGCCGTGCCAAACCAGCCACTTCGCGCTTCGGATTTCGCGCTCGATCCAGGTCCGATCGGATCCTGTCGTCGGCTACTCACCCAGGACTGCTCTGCCGCTCTGAACTTCATCGCGATGTGAAACCGATCCAGTATGCGACCCCGTTCGAGCTGACTGGCGTCGCCGGCGGTTGTGAATTCGCCCGCGCCATCGCCGATGACCGTCACACGCTCGTCCCATCGGACGCCGTTTTGCGTGAGAAAGCGATCCTGCCGTGCGGCGGGGGAGCGGACTCCCTTGCCAACGTAGGCGTACAGCTTGGTGTTGCCGTCAACCAGGGTCGCGCGGCCTGCGGCAACGTTGACTTGCCGATCATAGCCCCGTGCCGGCTCGCAGTGCTTGAGCCAGGCAGAGCCGACGCTCACGACCGTCACCTGTTCGGATTCCCGCGGTTCCTCGGCCCGACCGAACAAGTTCAACCTTGCGAGTTCTTCTTCGATGCCCTGGGCTATCGCTTTGTCGGCAGTGCGCATTCGGTGCCGGGTGCCACTGGCGGAGAAGCTCTTTTGCAGCGGAAGAACCCCTTTCAGCAATCTCGTGGCGGCTTCGTGCGGCAGGTGCGCCGCCCATTTGGTCTGCAAATACGCCAATTCGGGTGTGACGCGCTCGGGCAAGGCCTGGCTCAACGGGCCGATGGTGCGCGTCTCCCGGTTTGGCGTTCGGTCGCAATCGCAAGTCCAGAATCGCGGGCTGTCGACCGACACATTGCCAAACACGGTACGCATGACGACTGGGCGAGTGTCCTTCCGACGCAGCGGCGTATGGCAATGGTGGCAGTAGTCCTGCGTGGCAACCCAGATCGACGCCTGGCTGGATACCATCACCGACTGCACCGCGCCGAGTAGCTCCCGGCCCTCGGCAAGGGATAGCCCAAGTTGTTCCAGATCGTCGTCGCGACGATCGATCACCGCGAGGGGAATTGGAACGACGGTTGGATCAACATCGTCGCCTTCTATGCGTGCCTCGATGATCGGTCTCATGCCATCCTCCCTGCTGGTGGAGTATCAGCATCGAGAATAGCCCCGTCCGCCCAGAATCGCCATCTCCGATGGTTTTGCGCGCTCTCCAGCGGCATGCGAATTCCGCGAAGCCTATGGAGCCGGTACCGCGACGCGGTTGGCGGGAACTATCTGCGGCTGATACGCGAAGACTTCGCGGCTCGACGGATCGACCAGCACCTTCAGCCACTGCGTGTCGTTGGTGCCATTGGCTTGGTTGTCGCCGAAGGTCTCGATCCGTGTGAAGTTTTCCAGACGCCGCCCGGATGCGTCGAGCAGCGGCTTGTCGACACGGAAGTAGTGCGAATCTCCATGCACGTAGGCTACCGGTTTGCGAAACGCGATGACCTGGTCGCGCAACGCCTTCAAGTATTCCTGGAAGCCGTCTGGAAAGCCATCAGTCTCGGCCAGCGTCGTTGCGTCGCGCTGCGGTGCGCGATTCGGATCGTTGGCATCCCAGCCCGGATTGGCCTGCGCGATCAGCATGACGGCAACCGAGCCGCGCGCCGTTGCCTGCGCGAAGGTTTCCTTCAGCCACTGGATGTTCGCGGCATTGCGGGCGGCGTACTCGGCTGCGTTAGGCAGGGTGTCGCACAGGTTGTTGCACGAGCCTTGCACATTGAGGGTTGCGTAGGTCACGCGGCCCACTGTCCAGCGGCGGTTCTCGGTGCAGGCGACCAGCGCGCCTCCGGCGCTCAGGCACAGTGGATCGGTCTGCACTTGCTGGCGCAGCGGGCGGCGGCCGAGCGAGAAAGGCGTGCGGAAGAACAGCTCGCGCTCCTTGTCGAGTTGGACCAGCGAGTTGTAGGCAGGGTTGCGATCACAGTCCACCCAGTCGTTGTCGCCGGGCGTAAACATCGCGGGCGCTTCGAGCGCACTGAAGAGCTCGAGCGCCATCGAATAGACGCTATCCGTACATTCGCTGCTGCCCGACTTCAGGTCACCGTCATGCACGGTGAAGGCCAGTCGCTGCGAGTTCATGTCCCTTATCAGGTTGGTCACCCCGACCACCTGCGCAGCCGAGTAGGGCAGGTCGCCCCACAGGCCGATAGCGTAGGAGTGACCGTCACAGTCGTCGTTCGTGTCGCGACTGGCATGGGCCAGCCCGATCGCTGCGCAGGCCAGCAAGGGCAAAGCAAACGCCCGCAGGCTTGTTCTACGGATTTGCTGTTGTTTCATGACCACCTCAGGAAAGTTGAGCGCACGCGGGGAACGTCGCGGGCCAAATTAGCAGGCGCAGATTGCAGACTGGTTACGTCTGCAGGTAAGGGTTCCGGGAAGAGGCGCGCGGCGCAGCGTGGGGCCAGCCCGTCGGCGTTCGATGTTTGCGACGGGTCGGACGCGGACAGGTGCCGCGGGACACCGTGCGCGGATATCCGTCATTGCGTCGTCACATCCAGGCACTAGCCTCCAAGACCTTCCCACCGTTGGAGGACCACGACTATGCATTTCACCTTGAAGACCGTTGTCGTCGCGCTGGCCGCTGGCGGCCTGAGCCTGAGCCCCGCCGGACCGGTTGCGGCAAACGACGGACATGGTGGCGCAGGACAAAAACCGCCGCTGGTGATCGGACATCGCGGTACCGCGGGCTATCTGCCTGACCACACGCTGGAGGGCTATGCGCTGGCAATCGAACTCGGTGCCGACTACATCGAGCCGGATCTTGTGTCGACCAAGGACGGCGTACTGATCGCGCGCCACGAACCGAACATCGTCGCAACCACCGACGTGGCGGATCATCCGGAGTTTGCATCGCGACGACGCGACGCGTTGGTGGATGGCGTTCTGGAGAACGGATTCTTCGCCTCCGACTTCACTCTGGCGGAGATCAAGACGCTGCACGCCAAACAGCCGATCCCCCAGGACAGGCCAAGGCAATTCGACGGAAAGTTCGAGATTCCTACCTTCGACGAAATCATCGATCTGGCAAAGCGCAAGTCTCGAGAAACCGGGCGCACTATCGGCATCTATCCGGAAACCAAGCACCCGACCTACCATCAGTCGCTTAACCTGCCGCTGGAAGACAAGCTGCTCGCCGCACTCTCCAGGGCCGGCTGGAACCACCGCAACGCCCCCGTGTTCATCCAGAGCTTCGAGCAGAGCAACCTCAAAGCGCTGTCCAAGAAAACCCGGGTGCGCCTGATCCAGTTGGTGGACGCCGACGACGTGAATGCCGACGGCACGCTGGCCTACAACCCGCCGTTCGACCGGCCGTATGACTGGACGATCTCCGGCAAGCCGGATCTGCTGGCTCGCACCTTCGGCTGGTTCGCCACCGACGCGGGACTCGACGACGTGGCTTCCTACGCCTAGGGCATCGGCCCGTGGAAGCGCTACATCGTGAGCACCCTGGCCGACCCGAACGGCAGCGGCCCTGGTGAAGCGGCGCGCAAGCTCGCACCGCCGAGCGACCTGATCGCCCGTGCCCATGCACGCGGTCTCAAGGTGCACACGTGGACCTTCCGCAATGAACAACGCCGGCTGGCGGGCGACTACGGCGGCAACCCGATAAATGAGTACCTGCAGTTCTACCGCCTCGGGATCGATGGTGTGTTCTCCGATTTTGCCGATACCGCCGTGGCCGCGCGCATGCTCTACCGCCTGGAGCAGGACGGTTACAACAAATGCTTCACTGGAGAAGACCTGTCGCGGGCCGAGCGGCGCGCCTGCGAAGTAGAAAACTGAGCGAGTGATCGGCGAGACGAGCGGCAGCTTCGTCCCGGCGCGACGAAAACGACGCGGGCAAGTTCTTGGAGAAATGCGGCCACTGACGCCCTGAAAGTATCGCGACACGCCTGCCTGCAACGTCGAAGATTTCGGAAGCTGAGGATAATGACGAACGCCTGCCGCCGCCAGGCGTTGGCCCGCAGCCTGAACGGAGGTGGTTGGTCGAAGTTCTGGCAAGCGCGCAAACCCGTGGAAGACGGCGATTCGAGCCGCTTGACGCGCAATGTGGGAGCGATCGCCCAGACGCCGTCGCTTTCGTTGTCAAATGCAGACGGCGGCAAACCCGCGGCTTCGCGCGCTCTCGATCTCTGCCGACCGTCTTGATACTGCAATGGTCTCGACACGCAGATGCAACGGACGCTTGAGAGCATCCGTAGCCGTGCCGTGCGTCAGATCCCTATTCCTCTCGGACATTCATCTCGGAACCCGTGCCTGCCAGGCCGACCGGTTGCTCGACTTCCTTCGCGAGTACTCGGCCGAGCGCCTGTTCCTCATCGGCGACATCGTCGACTTCTGGTCGATGAGCCGTGGCATCCACTGGAGTCGGGAGCAGAACGTGGTTGTGCAGAAGCTGCTGCGACGCGCCCGGCACGGCGAACAGATCATCTTCATCCCGGGCAATCACGACGAGGTGTTGCGGGAATACTGCGGTACGGTCTTTGGAGACATTCGTGTCGAGCACGAGTGGATCCACACGACTGCGGATGGCCGCCGTTTCTTGCTGGTCCATGGTGACGAATTCGATCAGGTTACACGTCATCATCGCTGGGTCGCCGTCCTCGGCGATGCCTCCTACAACCTGCTGGTGCGGATCAACGTCTGGCTGTCCTGGCTGCGGCGCCGGCTGGGACGCTCAGGCTATTGGTCGTTGGCCGGGTACGCGAAACGACGCATCAAGCATGCGCTGCAGTTCATCTTCGACTTTGAGGAGTCTGTCTTGCACGCTGCCCGCTTGCGCGGCGTTGACGGGGTCGTTTGCGGCCACATCCACTGGGCCAGGATCAGCGAAACCGGCGGACTGACCTACGTCAACTGCGGCGACTGGGTGGATTCGTGCACCGGGATCGTCGAGCACTTCGACGGCAGACTGGAGATCGTGGAATGGACGGCGCATTTCGTTGCGCCGGTTCTTGCAAGCAGCCCGCTGGAGGAAGCCGCTTGAAGGTTTTGATGGTGACGGATGTTGCATTGCCACGCGTCAATGGCGTGTCGACGGCGATCGCCACCTATCGCAGTACGCTGGGCTTCCACGGAATCACAACCGGACTGATCGCCCCGCGCTATGGCAACGAGCCATGCGAGCCGGACACGACGCGCCTCTCCGGTTGGCGCGTGCCGTTCGACCCCGAGGATCGCCTGATTCTCCCGGCCCGGCTGCGGCGGGCCGTGCTCGAGGCGGCACGCGATGCGGATCTCATACACGTCCACACGCCGTTTGCCGCGCACTACGCCGGGCTTGCTGCCGCGCGGCGTTTCAATCTGCCGGTAGTGGCGACCTACCACACGCTGTTCGAAGAGTATCTGCATCTCTATGCGAGCGCACTGCCCGAACGCGCGATGCGGGCACTCGCGCGCGCGGTGTCGCGGGCGCAGTGCAACGCTCTGTCGGCGACCATCGTTCCTTCGCACGCGATGGCGCAACGCCTGCGCGAATACGGTATCCGCACTCCGATTCACGTGCTGCCGACCGGTGTGCCACTTGAGCAGTTCGGGGTGGCCGACCGCGCCGAGTGCCGCGCCCGCTTTCGTTCCAGTCACGAGATACCGCTGGAGCGGCCGGTGGCGCTTTTCGTCGGACGTGCGGCGCACGAGAAGAACATCGATTACCTGATCGAAGCGTTCGGTCACGCGCGCGAGATCGCACCTAATTTGCTTTTGCTCATCGCCGGTGACGGACCGGCAATCTCGCACCTGAAGCGTCTTGCACAGCGATCGAGCTGCGCAGACAGCATTCGCTTCATCGGTTACCTCGATCGCGCGGCGCAACTGCCCGAGTGCTTTGCTGCCGCCGACTTCTTCGTCTTCGCCTCGCGAACCGAAACCCAGGGACTGGTGCTGATCGAGGCCATGGCGAGCGGACTGCCGGTCGTGGCGCTGGCGGCGATGGGAACCTGCGATCTGCTGGAAAGCCGCCGCGGCGCGTTGGTGCCCGCGGACGACGTCGAGGCGTTTGGCACGGCGATGGCGCATCTGGCCAATCACTACAAGCAGCGCCAGCGTCTTGGCAGCGAGGCGCGCCAGCTGGCCACCGAATGGTCCGATCGCGCCATGACCGCGCGGTTGGCTGCATTTTATCGGCACATCGTAGCCGAGCAACGGATGGCCGCCCGACCGCTGACTGCGACGGGCGACGCCGGTTGCGCCTGAGTGCCAGCTCGCGCCACCCAAGTGGATTGTTGGCTTGAGAGTGGATGTTCAAGGCTGGCTCGCCGACAATTGCCGACCAGTTGGCTGGCATAGTTGCGACAAGTCGCACGTCGCATTGGACTAGGTTCGGTGAATCTGTAGCGCCTCCTCCAGAAGCCAGCGGCCTACTGTTGGCCAGCACGATGAAACGAGCGAGTCGCTTCCTATTCTGTAACAAGAGTGTCATCTGCCTCGACTAGAGTCGGAAAGCTGCTTTTGCCGGAGCGCCAGCTTGAACAACGCGGCTTCTGCCATTCCGTCGTCCGCCGTGTGGCGTCCCCACCTCGATCACAAACCCAGTCCGGTGACTGCCATTATCCCGTTCGGAGTGCTCCAGATTGGTCTGTTGTTCGCAGGAAATGGCCTTGTGACGGATATCCGTGATGCTGATGACCCCGCGGTTACCTTGGTGTCCTTTCTCCGGCTCTGGGTGGCGCTCTTGATCGCGCTTGGGTTCAAGTTCGTAAACGCGTTCCACGACACGGTCAACTCGGTTGCAAAGGCGCTCTGCACTCGTTGGCAGCCTCCGAATTTCGCTGGCGTCTGGACCGGTCTGTTCAACTTTCCAGGGGTGCTGGTTTCGAGCGGCGCCATCGCCTTCGGCATCCTCTCGCTGCTGCCGGTCGAGCCGATCCTGCAGGTCGGGTCCGGCGTAGGCTCCGCAGTGGTCTTTGCCTTGCTGATCGCTACCATCCGTGAGCCGGCATGCCTTTCGTACAACGCGCCAACGACGGTCAGCAAGGCATGGGATTGATCACGACCAATCTCATCGATTGCTTGCCGACGGTCCACGCGTTGAACCGCAGATCCCATCGCATTCTCCCGATTCGCGCGGCCCAACAGGAGTTCCCATGAGTTCTGGCAAGAGCAGCGAGCAAATCGATTTCGAGCGTCGCGTCCACGCCGAGATGGTGGACAGCTTTGACGAAGAGCTGGAAATGGAGATTGACGACGATCGCATGGACAAACTGGTCGCCGAGGTCACGACTCGGGCTGACGACACCCTGGACCGCGACCGTCGTTCCTATTTCAAGGAGTTATTCCGCCTCCAGGGAGAACTGGTCAAGTTGCAGGACTGGGTTGTCTACAAGAAGCTGAAGGTGGTCGTCCTGTTCGAGGGGCGCGACGCTGCCGGAAAGGGCGGCGTCATCAAGCGCATTTCGCAGCGACTCAATCCCCGGGTATGTCGAGTTGCGGCATTGCCGGCACCGAGCGAGCGTGAGCGTAGCCAGTGGTATTTTCAGCGCTATGTATCTCATTTGCCGGCTGGCGGCGAGATCGTTCTGTTCGACCGCAGTTGGTATAACCGGGCGGGAGTGGAAAGGGTCATGGGTTTTTGCAGCGATGACGACTACGAGGAGTTCTTCCGCACCGTGCCCGAATTTGAAAAGATGCTAATCCGCTCGGGCATCACCCTGGTCAAGTACTGGTTCTCCATTACCGACGACGAGCAGCATCTGCGCTTTCTGATGCGCATTCACGACCCGCTCAAGCAATGGAAGCTGAGCCCGATGGACATGGAATCCCGTCGTCGCTGGGAACAGTACACCAAGGCCAAGGAGACCATGCTGGAACGAACCCATATTCCCGAGGCGCCCTGGTGGATCATCGAGGCAGTCGACAAGAAGAAGGCCCGGCTCAACTGTATCCATCACCTGTTGAGTCAGGTTCCCTACGCCGAGATCGAACGCGAACCGATCAAGCTTCCTGATCGGGTTCACAACCCCGAATATCTGCGGAATCCCGTTCCGAAGGAAATGTTCGTACCGTCTGTCTATTGAGTTCGCGTACGGGCGACTGACACCTGCATGGCGCGGGTCGGGGCTGCCCTGAACACCGATACCTCGTACGGTTCCGACCCGACTGGCCTGATCTGCGGCTACCTGTTCTCCCCGGAGCAGGACGCGCGGCCGATCGATTCGGTTGCAGCGCTCGACTGGGCCGACACGGTCCGCGACCCGCGGCATCATGACTTCGTTTGGCTGCACTTCAGTCTCGGCAACGGCAGTTCGACGAAGTGGCTGGCCGATCACCTGCCGCTACCGGCACAGTACTTCGAGACGCTTCACGAGGGCGAGGGTTCAACGCGCATCGAGCAAGCAGAAGATTGCTTGATCGCGCTGCTCAACGACGTGATCTTCGATTTCTCCTATGAGCCGTCACAGATTGCGACTCTTTGGATGTGCGTCCACCCGGGTTTCGTCGTCAGCGCGCGCCTGCACCCGCTTCGCAGCATCGACCGGCTGCGGGTTGCGGTCAAAGCCGGAGAACCGTTCGCCTCGCCCGTTTCTCTGCTCGCGCACCTCTTGCGCGATCAGGCGGAAGTTCTGCAGCAGATCGGGCGCGACTCGGCAACGCGGGTGGACCGCATCGAGGATAGTCTGCTCGCCGGAAGGGTCGAGACCAAGCGAAGCGAGCTGGGTTCGCTGCGGCGGGTGTTCGTGCGCTTGCGCCGCCTGCTGGCACCGGAACCGAGCGCCCTGTTTCGCTTGCTCAGTCGTCCGCCGGCCTGGTTCCATGAGGACGACGTTCAGGAGTTGCGTGCCGCAAGCGAGGAGTTCTCGGCCGTTCTCAACGATCTGGCCGCGCTCCAGGAGCGGACCAAGCTCTTGCAGGAGGAGATCTCGGCCCACACCACCGAACAGACCAACCGCAGCGTGTTCCTGCTGACTATGGTGACGGTGTTGGCGTTACCGATCAACATGATTGCCGGTTTGCTCGGCATGAATGTCGGCGGCATTCCACTGGCGCAAGATCCGGGCGGCTTCTGGATCATCGTCGCCATTATCGCTACCTTCACAGCGGTCGCGGGCTGGTTCGCCTTTCTCAGGCGTCGGGACTAACCGGATTGCGCTTCGATCACCGCCGGGGAAGATGCGGTCGCAGAGGTAGCGACTACTTATTTGAAGACCCGAAAACTGCGCACCCCAAAGCGTCGATAGCGGCCCGCAAGTCTTCACTGCCGAGGCCGAGCGATCGCGGGTCAGGCGTTGGCCCAAAGCGCGACAGCTTTGCGGGGTGCCCGGAGGCCCAATATCCATGCACCTCCCAGACCAGCGTTCAGAAGGCCGACCCGGCGCCTTCGCGCTGATGCAAGTCCGGCCGTGTAGAACGACTGGCCGGTATCAGGCTTTCGGGATGTTCTGCGAAGTGGCTTCGATCAGGCGCAGGTTGCACTGCTTGAGTCGATCGGCCATGACCCGCATGACATCGATGGCAAAGCGGGGCGCCTCATCCACCAGAAATTCAAAGCGCTTCTTGTCGATTACGGCGAATTCACAGTCGGTATGTGCAACGACGGTCGCAGAGCGTATCGATCCGTCGACCATCGCCAATTCCCCCACGATGTCTCCCGACTTGCAAAGTTCCATCGGCAAACCCGCCATCACGATTTCCGCTTCTCCCCGAATCAGCACATACATCACATCCCCGGGCTCTCCCTCGCGAAACAGGAAGCCGCCGGCTGGAACTTTTATGAATTCGGGGTCACGTCGAAACAAGTCAAAGAAGAGCATGGGTTCTCACCGATCGGGCGATTGAGGCAACGTCCTGAAAGTTCAGGATGCCGATTCTAGCCAAAGTGGGCCATCGGACTGTTACAGATTCGTTAAACACGCGGCCTTGGCGGACTGCCGGCGCATTAGCGGCTTGCCGACGCGGATTCGCATGCCAGTATTGACCTCGTCGCAGAACCTGTAGCCTCCCGGCACGAACAGAATGATGGTGGACCCGTGCTGAAACCAGCCCAGTTCCTGCCCCTTCGCAACCGTGGCGTCACATGAGATCGTTGCGGGTCCGGCGTATTTGAGGTGAAACAGCACGTCGGCGAAATGCAGGCGAATGCTCGCTACCAGCACAGCGGCAACAGGCACCAGCGTCAGCAGGTCGCCACTTCCCGCGAGGCGGGCCCGAATGATCGCGCGTTCGTTTTTGCAGAACAGCCGTTGCACGCGGCGTAGCGCGACCGGATTCACGTTCCACACGTCGCCCGAGATGTAGCGGACCTGCTCGATCGTGCAGTCATAAGGAGCGTGAAAGCGGTGGTACATTCCGGCCGTGAGGCGAAAGGTGACGTAATGGCCATTCCGGTAGTAGTCGACAAGGATCGGGTCGCCAAGGAGGTCTTCCAGCGAATAGGGCGCCCCCTTTGCCTGGAATAGTTCCGTGCCGCGGATGTCGCCGAATGCGCCGACTATCGCATCGCACGGACTGACGAGCACTTCAGGGGCCGGGTCGATCGGTCTTGTTCCGGCTTTCAGTTCACGCACGAAGCAGTCGTGCAGACTGGTGAAGCGCGATTTCTTCGCATCGTCAAGATCGACGTCGCAGAACATCTGCCAGACGGCGATCGAGGCATCTCGCACCAGCGGTTGCTCGATTTTGCTGAACCAGGCCATGAAGTGTGTCAGCGCCTGGCGCGGAATTCGATTGGTCAGGAGGAAATTCAGGTCTTCCTGTTGCAGGAAACGCAAGAGCGACGAACGCATGGTCATGGGGCTGTAACGGAAATGAGGTAAACCTTGGGTCGGTGGAACAGACCCTTTTCTATGTCGTCCCGGCGTCAATCGTAGGAATAGTGCTGCTCAAGCGCTTGGCCACACGCCTTCTGCTGTCCAAGGCCAAGCACCCGTCGTTGCAAGGGCACTCCAGAATGGCGCTGCGGTTCGCGCGCCTTGTCCCGTTCTACGAGTACGACGACCAGCAGTTCTTTTGTGTTGACGGTGCGCCGGCCGAGATTGCCGAGCGCCGACGCGCCGGCTTTGCGCAGTTGGCAGCGATCTACCAGCAGCGGTTCGTCGCGTCCGCCGCATTGACGGCGCAGGCCGCGAACTACATCTCGGACCTTCAATTCACCGGGCTGTATCGAGTTCCCTTTCAGTTTCGCAGCAAGGTACGCGAGCAACTCTCGGCCGGCGCATTCGCTGCCTCGTCCTCTGGCGTGACGCTGACGGATCTCGACGGGAACTGCGCTTACGATCTCGCCGGATCGTATGGCGTGAATGTCTTCGGCTATGACTTCTACAAGGCGTGTCTCGATCGTGGATTCGAGCGCGCGCGCGAACTCGGTCCTGTGCTCGGCCCGCTGCACCCGATCGTTGCCGACAACGCACGGCGCCTTTGTGCGATTTCTGGAATGGATGAGGTGTCGTTTCACATGTCCGGCACGGAAGCGGTGATGCAGGCCGTGCGCCTCGCGCGCTACCACACCGGCCGCAGCCACCTTGTCCGTTTCTGCGGGGCATACCATGGCTGGTGGGGCGATGTTCAGCCCGGCGTGGGAAACCCCAGTCCGGCCAACGAGACCTACACGCTCAAGGAAATGGACGAAGGCACCCTGCGCGTACTCGCGCGCCGCAAGGACATCGCCTGCGTTCTGGTCAACCCGCTCCAGGCACTGCATCCGAATGCCGGCGCACCGAGTGATTCTTCGCTGCTCGATAGCGACCGCCATGCGCACTTCGATCGCGCGGCATACACGCGGTGGTTGCAACGATTGCGGGCGGTCTGCTCCGAACGCAAAATCGTCCTCATCTTCGACGAGGTCTTTCTGGGTTTCCGCCTTGCAGCGGGTGGGGCGCAGGAATACTTCGGTGTTCCCGCCGATATGGTCACCTACGGTAAAACGCTCGGCGGCGGGCTGCCAATCGGCGTCGTGTGTGGTCGCAAGGATCTCATGCGGCGCTATCGCGGCGACCGTCCGGCGGATGTTTGTTTCGCCAGGGGCACCTTCAATTCGCACCCATACGTGATGGCGGCGATGAACGAGTTCCTGGTACGGCTCGCATCGCCGGAGATTCGCGATCTCTACGAGAATCTCGATGAAGTATGGAACGCGCGGGCGGTGAAGCTCAACGCCCTTCTTGCAGACATGCCGATTCCCGTCCATGTCGAGAACATGGCTTCGGTGTGGACCGTTTGTTACACGCAGCCGTCGCGCTACAACTGGATGTTCCAATACTACCTGCGCGTCGAGGACCTGGCCTTGAGCTGGGTCGGAACCGGGCGCTTCATCTTTAGTCTCAATTACAGCGATGCGGATTTCGACGCGGTTGCGAACCGATTTGTCGCTGCAGCCCGGAAGATGCACGACGACGGTTGGTGGTGGTCGCACCAGACAACGACAAACCGGTCCATCAAGCTTCGGGTTCTCCGCGAGATGCT
>WBZP01002632.1_pt1 | contig 20356 bp, 21 predicted proteins | sample 5204301 | NCBI WGS metagenome assembly WBZP01 (sample SAMN12412401, study PRJNA552823) | activated sludge metagenome | isolation source: activated sludge from nitrification reactor of wastewater treatment plant... | place: USA: Pennsylvania | collected 2017
GCCAGCCGTAGCTCAGCGGGTGCGACTCCGGGAACGCGCCGATGCCGAGGAAGGTCGTCAGGACCGGGATACCGGCTTTTTCGGCGAGCTCGACCAGCGCCGCCTGCGCGTCGCTCCAGATAACGCCGTGGCCGGCGATGATGATCGGCCGCTCCGCCTGGTCGATGAGTTCGGCAGCGCGGCGAATCATCCCGGCGTGGCCCTCCACGGTGGGCTTGTAGCCGCGGATGTTGATCTGCTCGGGCCAGTCGTACTCCGCCGTCTCTTGGAACACGTCCTTCGGGATGTCGACGAGCACCGGCCCCGGGCGGCCGGTCCTGCAGATGTGCGCTGCTTCGCGCACGGTCAGGGGGATCTCTTCCGGCCGCATGACCAGGTAATTGTGCTTTGTGATCGAATGGGTGATGCCCGTGATGTCGGCTTCCTGGAAGCCGTCCTTGCCCAGGAGCGAGCGCGCAACGTTGCCCGTCAGCGCGAACACGGGAGTCGAGTCCATCCAGCTCGTGCAGATGCCCGTCACCAGGTTCGTTGCGCCCGGGCCGCTGGTACCGAGGCAGGTACCCATGCGCCCGCTGGCCCGCGCGTACCCGTCGGCCATGTGCGCGGCCGCCTGTTCGTGCCGGACAAGGATGTGGCGAATGCCCGGAAACTGCGGGAGTGTGTCGTAAAGCGGGAGGACAACGCCACCGGGGTACCCGAAGATCGTGTCCACACCTTCGCGCTGGAGCCCGTCCAGCACCATCTGTGCGCCAGTCATGCGCGCCATAGAACCAGGACCTTTCCCGCGGCAGCCATGGTTTCCGGCGTTGCCCCCGGTAAGGGGTATCCGGCGCCCGCCACGCCATTCGGTCGTGGCTTCCTCCCGTCCCTCATGGAGGCGGCGGAAGGATTGAGGCGAGGAGGGTTGGCTGGTAGGCCGATTTCCCTCCGGCGTAAAACCGCAGTCCCAGTAGAGTACGACATCGTTACGTCCACAGAAAAGCCGCCACACCGCAAAACACCCGCCACACCCGGCCAAGGCGAACGCAATCCCTCGCGGACCCAATCCGAGGCGCGCACGCAGTAAGCGCTGCGATGTCACTCCCACCACCGCCGCAAAACGCACCGACGGGCGAGGGAAAGTTCGTTACGCTCCCACCCCGATCCGAGGCGAACCCATCCGAGGCGCGCACGCAGTAAGCGCTGCGATGCCACTCCCACCACGGCAGCAAAACGCACCGACGGGCGAGGGATAACCCACACTCCGTGGCCCGACTGCCAAGAAACACCCATTTGCCGCGTTGGTTGGTGGCGCCGAGGGCCCGTGCCTAATCAAAGGGCGTGGAGGCGGCGCTGGGCTACGGGCGAAGAGCCACCGCATACCCTCCTTCACAGTCGGGACACCGTTGGGCCGGCGCGTGGATCGGCTCCCCTCCCCCCAATCCGAGGCGCGCACGCAGTAAGTGCTGCAATGCCACTCCCACCACCGCCGCCAAACGCACCGACGGGCGAGGGGAAGTTCGTTACGCTCCCACCCCGATCCGAGGCGAACCCATCCGAGGCGCGCACGCAGTAAGCGCTGCAATGCCACTCCCACCACCGCCGCCAAACGCACCGACGGGCGAGGGAAAGCGCACACTCCGTGGCCCGACTGGCAAGAAACACGCATTGGCCGCGTTGGTTGGTGGCGCCGAGGGCCCGTGCTTGGTCAAAGACCGTGGAGGCAGCGCTGGGCTACGGGTAGAGAGCCACCGCATACCCTCCTTTACAGTCGGGCCACGGTTGGGTCGGCGCGTGGATCGGCTCCCCTTCCCAAAATCCGAGGCGCGCACGCAGTAAGCGCTGCGATGTCACTCCCACCACCGCCGCAAAACGTCCGCCACACCCGGCCGAGGCGAAAGCAATCCCTCGCGGACCCAATCCGAGGCGCGCACGCAGTAAGCGCTGCAATGCCACTCCCACCACCGCCGCAAAACGCACCGACGGGAGAGGGAAAGCCCACAAGCCGTGGCCCGACTGGCAAGAAACACGCACTTGCCGCGTTGGTTGGTGGCGCCGAGGTCCCGCGCTCGGTCGAAGAGCGTGGAGGCGGCGCTGGGCTACGGGTAGAGAGTCACCGCATACCCTCCTTTACAGTCGGGCCACAGTTGGGTCGGCGCGTGGATCGGCTCCCCTCCCCCAATCCGAAGCGCGCACGCAGCAAGCGCTGCAATGCCACTCCCACCACCACCGCAAAACGCCCACCCACCGGCCAATCTCCCGCTCCCCCAAGCCTGGAGCGGGGACCAGAGGGTGAGAGCCTACGGGTCCACCACGAACGTCCCCACCATGTCGTGAATCGTGCAGAGGAAGAAGTAACTCCCCGCCGCGCTCGCCGTGAACGTCTGGGGGGCGGTGCACGGCCCCGTACAGGTGTCGCCGTGCGGCAACCCCGGAAGGCTAAACGTCAGGTTGTGCTGGACTCCCGCGTCATCGTTCTGCAGCGTCGCCGTCACGGATGCTCCGGCCGGGACGTGCACCGACGTCTTGTCGAACTGCGTGTTGAACGCCCGGAACGTCAGCGAAACCGCCGAAGCCCGCGGCGGTGACGTCGGTTGCGGCGCGGCCGTGCTCGCCGGCGTGGCTGGCGCGATTGTCGCCCCACTGGTCGCCGGGACGGTCGTCGCGGCCGGCGTGACGGTCGAAGCGGCGCTCGCCACACGCGATGCTCCCGAAGCCACGGCGGTTGGCGCCGCCGGTGAAGCAGGCGCGGTAGCGGTTGCCACGTTCGACTCAGCGCCCGCGGTCGCCGCCGGCTTCGTTTCGTCCCCACCGCACGCCGCCGAAATCGACGCCAACCCAAGCAGCCCGGCGGCAACGCCCCGCAAGAACGCCCTGGACTCCACCATCACACCCCCGAGGAAATGGACGAGGTGGCCGGAATCCGGCCACCTCGTCAAGGTGCGTTAATGCGCCAACCGGCGTCAGGAACCTCGGCGCCGCGAGAGTACCATGACCGTCGAACCGCCCGCCGCTACCAGCAACAACACGCCGGCGGCGAGCTCGAAGTTCGCCGTTGTCGTCCGCGCGTTCACCGAATCACCGGTGTTCGGCGGGAGGGGCGCGAGCGTCGTCGCCGGGATCTGTGCCCGCACCATGCCCGCCGGGTTCTCCGTGGAGTGCACGTTGACGTACAGCTCGCCCTTCGCCAGCGCGTCAGTGAAGCCCTTCCAGTTGTCCTTGAGCGGCCCCACCAGGTTCGTCACCGTCAGCGTGCCCGTCGGGTGAATGGCTCCGACCGCCGGGTCGCTGGGGCCGAAGAGGAACGCGACCACCGGGCCGTTGGAGCCTTTCGCGCCCTGGTGAATGTGCGCCTGGGTGATGTTCGGGCCCACGGCGCTCAGGTCGAACTCCAGCTTGCCGTCAGTCAGGACCGCATTGAACGAACCCGTGGCGTTGGCCGTGACCGCCGGGTTTTCCTCCGCGCCGCTCAGCGTGATCGGCTTAATCGTCGCCGACGGCGCTGTCTGCGCCGCGGTGACCGTGGCCGATGCAAGGACGAGGGCCGCGCCAGCGACGGCCGCTGCCAGGATGGCGGCGAAGGCCCCCCGCCTTCGCCAGGACGAGACCAGTGTCATGAACGCTACTCCTCCAGCTTTGCCCGGGGCCGATCAGTCGCATGCGGCAGTTCAGTCCCGGATGAAGGCTTTACGAAGAAGACATCCCTGAGAGATTCATGAGAAACCCGTCGCCGGACGCCAGGCCCTACCCCGGCTTCCGGGCGGTCACGCTCGCCGAAGCGATGCCCCTCCCGCCCGCGTACTCCGCCGCCACCGAGACCACATCGACGAACCCGGCTCCGCGGACCTTCTCGAGGTAGTCCGTCTCCTCCAGCGCACCGCTGATGCATCCCGCCCACTGCTCCATATCGTCCTTGATCCCGTGGGGCACGGGCCGCGTCCAGACAATGTCCGAAACCTGCAGGCGCCCGCCGGGCTTCAGCACCCGGAACGCCTCGCGGAACACCTGGTCCTTATCCGGCGAAAGGTTGATCACGCAGTTCGAAATGATCGCGTCCACCGTGTCTTCGCCGACGGGCAAAGCTTCGATCTGTCCGTGGCGAAACTCCACGTTCGTGGCGCCCACCTTCGCGAGGTTGCGGTTCGCCAGCGCAATCATCTCCGGCGTCATGTCCACGCCGATGACCCGCCCCGTCTCGCCGACCATCTTCGCCGCCAGGAAGCAGTCGATGCCACCGCCCGACCCAAGGTCCAGCACCGTCTCGCCCGCCCGCAACTCGGAAATCGCCGTCGGGTTTCCACAGCCGAACGCCACGTCCGTTACCGTCGCCGGAAGGTCCGCAATGTCCGCATCGCGGTACATCTCGGCGATCCGGGTGACCTGGACTTCGCTGGAATCGTCGGTCCCGCAGCAGCTATTCGACGCCTCGTCGGCCGCCGGGCCGCAACACGATGCCGCCGCCGGCGCCGGGGTGCAACAACCGGCCTCAGCCACCATCGGGAGCGGAAGGTCGTCCGCCTCCAGTACCGGGCGCACCCGCGCCCCATAGGATTGGGCCACCTCCTCACGGATCTGGTCACCGGTTCGCGTCGTCATCTCAGTCCTCCTCATCGTATTTTTACGATGTCTCGTGTATCGTAAAAAACCGATGGTTGTCTCGTCAACCCGCTTTCGCTGACAATATGCATCATGAAGGAAATCGAAGGGCTCACCAACGAAGAAGAGCGCGCCGCCGCCGTCTTCCGCGCCCTCGGAAACCCCGCTCGTGTCCGCATCATCCGTGAGCTCGCCCAACGCAAGGCCTGTGCGACCAGCGATTTTGTCGAGCTGTTGCCCCTCGCTCAGTCCACCGTCTCCCAGCACCTGAAGGTCCTCAAGGAAGCCGGCGTGATCCAGGGCACGATCGAAGGCGGCGACCAGTGCTACTGCCTCGAACCGGACACCGTCCGTTGGCTCTCCAACTTCACCTACGACATCTGCTGCCCGGACGGCGAAGCCTGCGAGCCCGGCCAGGACAGCCCCTGCTAGAGATCGACCTTCACCACTTCATTCTCCCGGCAACCGCACCACCGGCACGAGCCATCCATTTCGCGGTCCGGATGCCGCACTTCCACCGTGACAGACTCTCCGCGCGGCCTGCCAGCCTTGTCGAGTTCGGCCCCAGCCCACGACTTCAACGCGAACAGGTCAAACGTCTCAACGGCGTTGCAGACGAAGCGCAGATCGGCCATCAAGCGGTCGCCTCGACCCCGAGGTTGCTCAGCAGCACGCGCACGCGCGATGCGATGTCGTCCCTGATCCGCCGCACCACCTCGATCGGTTCGCCGGCCGGGTCCTGGACGTCCCAGTCCACGTACTTCTTCCCCGGATAGATTGGGCACGCATCGCCGCAGCCCATCGTGATCACTACTTCGGCGGCTCGCACGAAGTCGTCCGTGAGCGGCTTCGGGAACTCCTGCGAAAGGTCCAGCCCCAGCTCAGCCATCGCTTCCACCACCCGCGGGTTGATCTCGGACGCGGGCGCCGAACCGGCCGAACGCACGCGCACGCGCCCGCCGCCCAGCTGCGCCGTGAGCACGGCCGCCATCTGCGAACGCCCCGCATTGTGGACGCACACGAAAAGCACCTCCGGATGTTCTTTGGTCACGATCCTCCCTCCTTCCGGGCGCCTGGTTCCCGCAAGAACTCATAGACGAGCGCCGCTACCACCGCCCCGGCAATCGGCCCCACCCAGTAGACCCAGTGCGCGTCCCACACGCTCGCCGCCACTGCTGGCCCGAAGCTCCGAGCCGGGTTCATCGAAGCCCCCGCCACGGGCCCCCAGCCCGTCGCCGCGAAACCGACGTAGCCACCGATGGCGACCGCCGCCATCTCGTCCTGCGCCCGCGAATCCGTCGCGACCGAGAAGACCACGAAGCTCAGGAAGAACGTCAGGATCAGCTCGGACCAGAGTGCGGCGTCAGTGCCGCCGATGTGCGGAGTGGTCGCCCCCGCGTCGCCCGCCGAGCCCACGATAGCCACGATGGCGAGCCCCGCCAGCACCGCGCCCACCACTTGCGCCGCGATATATCCGGCCGCCCGCGCGGGCGTGATGCGCCGCACCGCCAGCATCGCCAGCGTGATCGCCGGGTTGATGTGGCAGCCCGAAATGTGCCCGATGGCGAAGATCATCGCCATCACGATCAGCCCGAAGCTCATCCCCACACCCACCGTGCCCACTGCCCCGCCCGTGGCCGCATCCACCGCCGATGCGCCCGGCCCCGCGAACACCAGCGCGAACGTCCCCAGCAGTTCCGCCACATACGGCGGTGCAACAGCGCGCCACTCCTTCATCGAAAAAAGACGATACGGGCCACCACACTAACGGTCTGTTAACGCCTCTGCCCTCACTGGCGCCGGATCCGAGGCGCGCACGCAGTAAGCGCTGCGATGCCACTCCCACCACCGCCGCGAAACGCGCGCACCTCCCGGCTTCAACTCGGCCCGGCGCCGAGACGAAGGCCGGGATTCCCGCTTGCTTCCCTATGCTGGCCAGTGTCCCGGCATCTCGCACCTTCACTCCTCGCGCGCCCCCTCCAGCAACCCCCGCGCCGCCTCCTTCTCCGCCCCGCCGGCGCCGCCCAGCATCGCCGCGACTTCCTCTACCCGCGCTTCACCGTCCACCACCGCTACCTCGGACCACGTCCGCGCTCCATCCGATCGCTTCGAAACCACGAAATGCCGCTCCCCGTACGCCGCCACCTGGGGCAAGTGCGTGACGCACAACACCTGGTGCCGCGAGGCCAGCCGCCGCAGCGCCTGCCCCACCACCGCACCGGTCCGCCCACCAACCCCCTCGTCCACCTCATCCAGCACGACCAGCCGGCTCACAGGCTCGTCTTCGCCCGCCGAAGGGGCAGTTGCGGGGCCTGTCCCGGCTCGGCGCGATGCGCCCAACGGCTGCTGAGGAGTCAGGGACAACGCCGTCGTCAGCGCCAGCAGGAACCGCGACGTCTCGCCGCCGCTTGCCACCGCCGAAAGCGCCCGCGGACTCTCGCCGGGGTTGAACGACACGAGGAACTCCACCCGATCCACGCCCGTCTCGCCAAACGCAACGGGGTGTCCCTCGGCAGTCGGCCCTTCGCCCGCGATCTCGCTCGTTGTTATGACAATTTCGTAGTCCGGCAGCGAAACCAGTGGCCCCGCCACGTCGTCTTCGCAGGCGAACCCAACGCTCAGCACCGCGCCGCCCATCGCCAGCGCCTCCAGCTCGCCCGCAATCGCCCGCACGAGGTCCCCCGCCGCGCCGCGACGCGCCCGGCTCAGCCCCTGTGCCTGCTCCGAAAGCCGCCCTAGCAACTCAGCCTCCTTCGCCAGCAAACCCTCGAGCGATGCCCCCGCGCCGGTCAGCGCTTCCAGTTGCTTCGAAGCCCGCGCGCCGTACGCCAGCACCTCCTCCACCGTCTCGCCGTACTTCCGCATCAGCCGCGCCAGCCGGTCCAGGCGTTCGCCCACCACCTCCAGCCGCTCCGGTCCTTCCCGGAAGGACTCCTCCACGCCGTCCCGGTACCGCCGAAGCGCCCGCGAAAGCTCGCCGGCCGTCTCCTCCACCGTCACGGTCAGCGCCGAAACCTCCGTCGCGCCCGGGTCGCGGCTGGCGAGGTCACCGGTCGCACGCACGGCCTCACCCAGCCCGGTCGACTCCAGCGCTTCCAGCGCCACGGCCACGTCTTCCAGCAGCCGCCCCGCGTTCGAAAGCACGCTCTGCTCGCGCCGAAGCTCCGCGTCTTCGCCCGGCCGCAAGCCTGCCGCTTCGATCTCCTCGACCTCGAACCGCAGTTGCTCCACCTGCCGCTCGCGTTCGCGCGCATCGCTCGAAAGCGACTGCAGCCGCCGCCGCGTCTCCCGCAGCTCCCGGACGGTCACGGAGACCGCCTCGCGCTGCTTCGCAAGCCCGGCGAATTCGTCCAGCACCGCCAGTTGCACCGCCGGCTTCAGGATCGCCAGTTGCTCGGACTGCCCGTGGATGTCCACGAACCCCTCGGCCAGCGCCCGAAGTTCGTCCACCGTCGCCGCCGCGTCGTCGATTCGCGCCGACGTCCGCCCGCTCTGCGCGATGCTTCGTTCCAGCACCCTGACCGTTTCGCCGAACCGCACCTGCGCGCGCACCACCGCCCGTTCGGCGCCCGTCGCGATCACTTCGCGCCCGCGCCGCGCCCCGAACACGAAGGCGAGCGCATCCACCACCAGCGACTTGCCCGCGCCCGTTTCGCCGGTGAACACCGTGAGGCCCGGCCCGGGCTCTATCGTCACGGACCGCGCCACCGCGAAATCGGTTATGTGAATTCGCTCAAGCACCCGGGCTCATCGCGCTCGAAAGCTGCGTGTCCAGCCGTTCCGCCAGGTCCGAATAGAACGTCTGCGGGTCCTTGAAGCGCACAAACCGCGTCATGTACTCGCTCTGCCGCACCGTCACCCGCACGCCGCTCGAAACCGGCAACTCTTCCTGCCCGTCGATGCTCACGATCGCCCCGCTGTCGCTCGTCACTTCCAGGTCCACCGTCGATTCCGGCTGCAGCACGAGGCTGCGCGCGAGCGCCAGGTGGGCCGAAACCGGCGTCATTACCAGGTGGTGCTCAGTCGGCGCCATGATTGGCCCGCCCGCGCTGAGCGAATACCCCGTGCTCCCTGTCGGCGTCGAAACGATGATCCCGTCGCAGCGATAGTTCGCCAGCCGCGCCCCGTCGACGCGCACATCCACGTAGATCGGCCGGCCCGGCGAACTCCGGCTCACCACGATGTCGTTCAGTCCGTGGGCGCGCGTCTGCCGGCCCGCCGGGTCCGAAACATCGCAACGCACCATGATCCGCTCCTCGATCCGCCAGTCCTCCGCCACAATCCGCTCGACCTGCTGAAAACAGTCCCGCGGCGACATGTCCGTCAGGAACCCCAGCCGTCCCATGTTGATCCCCAGGAGCGGCGTCGCCCGCGGCACGATAATCCGCGCCGCCCGCAACACCGTCCCGTCGCCCCCGATGCAGGCCACCAGCCCGGCGTCGTCCAGCTCCTTCGGCGGCGGCTCAACCCACGCCTCCGCCACGGTCGACTTCACCCCGGCCCGCTCCAGCTCCCGCCCAAGCTGCGCCGCGAACGCCGCCGCACCCTCATTCCGAGGCGCATGGAACACCACCACCGACTTCAGCACCACGCCCATCCCAAACCACGAACGACGAACAACGAACGACGCCCTGCAAAACACGCGGCGCCAGGCCGGGCGTCCTTCGAAGTTCGTCGTCCGTCGTTCCTGCTCAATCCGTTGTTCCTTCCCTTCGCGTCGTTCGAAGTTCGTCGTTCGTCGTTTCCGGCCCCGAAGGGGTCGCAACATGAACCAAGAACTCCCTGTTCCCATCGCCTCCGCGAATTGGAGACGCAATCATGCCATACACGACCCACCCCTCGCCCACCAACCAGGCCACGAACTCCTCCCGCACCCGCGACACCACTCCTTCGTCCTTGATCACGCCACCCCGAGGCACATCCTTCGGCCCCGCCTCGAACTGCGGCTTCAGCAGCACCACCCCCTCCGTCCCCGCCGCCAACCGCTGCGCGACCGACGGCAGGACCTTGCGCAGCGAGATGAACGAGAGGTCAGCGCAGAAGAACGAGATTGACGATTCACGATTCACGATTTGCGATTCTCCGTCGCCCGCCTCTCTCATCACCCCGCCGACTTTCGCCTTTTGCCTTTTGCCTTTTGCCTCGTCGTCGCCCAAATCGTGAATCGTGAATCGTGAATCGTAAATAGAGAGCTCGGGGAGGTCTCGTGCATTCGTCTGCTCCAGCAGACGAACGCGCGGGTCTTCCCGGAGCCGTTGATGCAACTGCGCCCGCCCCACATCCACCGCAATCACCCCCGTCGCCCCGTGCTGCAACAGACAATCCGTAAACCCGCCCGTCGAAGCCCCCAGGTCCAGGCACACCCGCCCCGCGACATCGATCCCGAACCCCTCCAGCGCCCCCTGCAGCTTCAACCCCCCGCGCGAGACATACCGCTCCGGCTCAGTGACCTCCAGCGGCGCACCGGCGTCCACGGTCTGGGACGCTTTGACCAGCACCAGCGTCCCAACACGCACCCGCCCGGCGGCGATGAGGCGCTGAGCCTGCTCGCGGGATTCCGCAAGGCCGCGAGAGACGAGGGCAAGGTCAGCGCGGAGCTTGGGCATCGAGGGAGTCTAATTCTTTGGGCGCCCCACATCGCACCTCACGATTGAGTCTTCACTAAACCCAAACGCGAGACAGAGAAATCACGTTCGCTCCCTCAACGGTTTCTAGAGAATGGCCAGCGATGATCACTTGACAATTTCTGCCCGAGCCGAAGGCCTCAATGAAGGGCTGGATCAGGTAGCTGATGGACTGCTCGTTCACTCCCTCGACGTCCCTAAGGAACTCCGGCGGCAGGTCGATCATCGTCAGGCCCGGAAAAGAGCATTCCGCAGCATCAGAGAGAGATGCCAATCCATACTGATACGACATTAGAGCATACTCGAACAACGTACCCCCCAGAGCCGTGCGCCAGTTCCGACCTCGAACTTGAAACTCGAAGCCGCGCGGACGAAGGTCCAGAACTACATCCTCGTGTGGCCACCGAGACCGATCCCCAAGCGCTATCCTATGGAGATACTCATTCATCGACGCGGCCAGAACAGCGCCACGGGCGTCAAGTTCCGGCTGGCGCGCGGTGAGGTCGGCAAGCCGCTCATTCAGAGCATCGACCTCTTGTTGAAGGGTCTCTATCTCAGCGGCCAACTCCGACTGCCGAAGTACGGCCCGCTCAATCCTAGCGAGTTGGGAAATCTGCTCTCGCTTTGCGCCGATATCTTGGTCGAGTTTCCCTAGAACGGTAGAGACCGCGGCAGAACTCGAGGATGCGAGCGACCGAATCTGCAGTCGACGAGATGAGGCATGATCCTCCAGAGCCTGCAGCCGCTCGCTGGCCGCAAGGGACTCTTCATCCAGGGCGGCGATCAAGGTCTTGAGTTCACCGAGCTCCTCGGCCAGTTGGGATTGTTCGAATGCGACACGAGCGGCCGCGTCTTCGTCGAAAACCGGCTCTTCAAGTGGCCTCTTACAGAGAGAGCAGCGTCGAGACTCGGAAACCGTCACGTCGATTTCCCGGTCGCAAGCAGGGCAATGAGTAACGCGAAGATCTGCAAGCCGGCGTGCAGCGGCACCCGCACGCTGCAACCGGCGACTCTCTGATTGAAGATCGTTCGCGTAATCTGCTAATTCGCGGCGGCGAGCCTGAGCGGACGCAATATCCGTCTGGGTCTCAGCGATATCTCGCTGGATGGACCGCCAGCTCTCATTCAGATCGCGAAGAACGGATTCGTTCTCTCCTGCTAGGGCTTGGTCGACGATGGGCTGACGAGTGGCGTCCATTTCCTCAAGTTCCCGACGCCAGCGTTCAAGAGTGGTCCGAACAGCGTTGAGGGTCGGCTCGAAGTCCATATGGAGAAGACCACGAGCCACTTCCTGAAGGACTGCTTCAAATTGGTCGTGCCTGGCAACCATCATCGCAAGTCGTTTGCGGAGTGCAACCATGGTGCCAAACGCCTCGGGAAACACTCGGTCCGCCAGCCCCAGAAAGAAGACCACGCAGGCGTGTTGATCAACTTCGGGTTGCTGGGATGCCAGTTCTGACCAAGAGGACTCTCTCCGATAGATGTGGCGAAGGAGCTGCCGCCACCCTAAGAGCGGCCACCTTCTCTCCGCGAAAGGGTCACCTCGTGGATATCGAACAGCCGGCAGCTCAAAGACTGTGAGAAGGTGTTCTGTGACTGCGGACGCGGGCATCCAAGTCTGACCGACGCGCACGCGTGACGAGACATCTCCCACTCCCCAACGACGCTCGATTGTGACGAGTTGATCATTCACGGACAGAATCATTGAAGCGGTGGTGTACTTCTCCGCCAAGTCGGCACCCAGCGCTGCTTCGGGAGCGCTAGGGTCCCCAAAAAGAAGATCTATGGTTGACATCCACTTCGATTTGCCCGTGTTAGGCGGCCCAATTACAAGATTGACTCCGGGCGCGAACTCCAACCGCTCTTCTTCACCGCCCGGCTCGAACCTACTAATGGACCTAATGTGTATTTTAGCCCCGCTCATGCGATTACGTCACCTAGTCCAAGATCAACTACTTCTCTCCCAAATTGCTCATAGATCATAGACTTGAGTTTGTTCCCAGTCCTTTGGTGCAGCCTTGACGACTTGATTGCATTCAACTGTTGGTTGATTTCGAAAAACTCACTATCCTCGCTAAATTGCTTGGCAAGTATTCTTCCTACTTCGGTGAGCTCGAAATCGAAACGCGCCCCATTCCGAGCAATGAACAAAAGTCCGCGAGATTCCAGATATCCAAGCACAGCGTAGTAGCGTGGATCCCACGGACCGTAATGATGACGAATCATCCGTGACTCGGTCCGCAACTCCGCCGGTTGGTGCGGCGCTTCGGTGCCGAGCAACTCTGCCAGAAAATGCGGGTAACGAAGGAGGAAGTCGAGCTTCGCAAGCTTGGTCAGCCCTTCAATTCTCCGTCCAGAAATTCCGCACTGCGCAATCAGCATCAAGATGCGCGCGGCGTGGAATTCCGTAATCTCGTCAGCGGTGAGGGGGACGCCGAGTGGGAACTCCCCGAGCGACTCGAAATTCTTCATGCCGCCGTCCTGGTGAATCGATGAAAGCAGCGGGCAACCCGCTCGTAAAATGCGCCCTGTAGCATTCCCTCCGTCGGCCCCGAGTCATCCTTTCGCCGTTGGAAGACTTGCCCGATCTCCTTCAAGCATCGTGCATGGAATTCAGCATCCGTCAGGTCATCTGCTCCCGATTGATGCTGCGCCATCAATGCCAGCATCCGGGATTCAACCTCGTTGAACGGCGAGTCTTTTCCGAGGTCTAAGTACGCGGTGCCGGCCGGGCTCATACGAAACCTCATCCTACGATCCTGAGCAGCTTCGACGATGTCTGCGCCGAGTCCAGCCGCGAGCAGCTTGTCTCGCAGAGTTTTGGCGGGCGGCAGGCCAGCATTGGCGATTACGGCAGGCAGCAATGCCGCGACCACATCGTTCCGGTTGATTCCGGTCGGGCTGCCGCTTCGCTTCACTACGAGCGCCAAAAGATTCTGGTATGCGCTCGCGACGCGCTCGCCAAAAACAGGGCCCTGAATCTCCTCGGCGAACTTTCGGACCACGGCCTGATTCCGCAGCTCAACGAAATCGACCGATTCTAGCACCTCCCAAACTGCACGCTCGGCCCAGAACGAAGCAGTATTGCCACACTCGGACCGGAAGTCACCGATGCGTGACTCCAACTCCTCGCAGAGTGCTTTGAGGGGAGGCTTGTTCCGGTCTCGCGGCGACACCTCACGGGGGCCAGAAAGGCAGGCCACACCAGAAGCCGGGGCCCGTGCCGTAATGATTCGAAACACCCTTTCCTCAATGAATGGGCGATCGTTCGCGAGCGAGCGCTCCAACACCGAAGTTCCGACCCCGGATGGCCGGGAACAGAGCATTGCCGTACTCCAAAGCTGTTCCGGCTCACTAGACTTCACTTGAATGAATTCCAGCCTTTCGGTTGAACCGCTCTGCCATCGGAGGACGATGTCGTCGTGGTAGTCGACCCAAACTTCCAACGCTTCCGGATCCGAAAGGAGGGTCAAACAGATCCCAGCGGTTACATGGTCCTGGTAGTCGAAGCCCGCTCGCGCTCGCGCACCGCCTGTGTCGGGCGGCTTCAGGCTTACGAAAGTCGCTGCAGCGGGCGATTCCGTCATCGGGGAGCGCAGTTTATCCCCTGCGCCGCGGAAAGTCACGGCTACGCTCAGCGCCAACACCCCCTTCCGCCACCCCGCACCCATGGCCCCCGCCGCGCCCGCACCCGCCCAGGCCAACCGCAGCCACTTCGCCTCGGCTCTCCCCTCGCTCGTTGCTCGTCGCTCACCGCTCCGGCGCGGCCAACCGCCCCAGCGCCCCCTCCAACGCCGCTGCACCCCGCAACACCATCCCCTCATCCCACGGCGCCGCCGCCAGTTGCACCGAAATAGGCAGCCCCTCGCTGGAGAGTCCGCACGGCAGCGTTATCGCCGGCGCGCCGCCGATATTGAACGGCAACGTCATCCCCGCGAACGCCGCCCCCGTCGAAACCCGGACGCCGTCCACCTCCACTTCCTCTTCGCCAATCTTCGAAGCCGGCCGCATCATCCCCGGCGTCACCATCAGGTCCACTTGCTGGAACGCCCGGCGCATCCCCTCCCGGATGTCGTAGACGGCCCGGTACGCGTCGGCCAGCCCCTTCGTATCCGGCAGTGGCAGCGAAAGCGTCGCCTGGAGGTCCGCGCCATACTCGTCTTTGCGGCTCGGGAACCACGGCGCGTGGTAGGCCTCGCTCTCCGCCAGGCACACGGCCCATGCCTGGTTCGTCTGCGACCGCGTGAACCCGGGGTCGAAGTCGTCGACGATCTTGGCGCCAAGACCCCGCAACGTTTCGATGACACCCTCGACGGCCACCCGCACCTCGGCGTCCAGCAACCCGAAGAACTGCTCCCGCGGCACCCCAATGCGCAGGCCCTGCACCCCGCGCTCGAGCCCCTCGCGGTAGTCAGGCACCGGCACGGGCACGGTCGCAAAGTCATCCACGTCGTACCCGGCGATCGCCTGCAGCATGATGGCCGCGTCTTCCACGCACTTCACAATCGGCCCCGGGTGGTCGAACTGCCAGGACATCGGCAGAACGCCGGCCTTCGAAGCGCGCCCCCAGGTCGGCTTCAGGCCAACGCACCCGCACAGCGCCGCCGGTATCCGGATCGAACCGCCGGTGTCCGTCCCCAGCGTGCCCGCGGCCATGCGAGCCGCAATCGCCGCGCCACTCCCGCCGCTCGACCCGCCCGGGATGCGCTCGAGGTCCCAGGGGTTGTGCGTCGCACCGGTGTGGGGGTTGTTCGTCGTCGTCCCCCACGCAAACTCGTGCGTGTTTGTCTTGCCGAGCAGCACGGCGCCGGCCTCGGCCAGCTTCCGCGCCGCCGTCGAATCCCTCTCGGGCACACGCCCGCTCAGGATCTTCGAACCACCCGCCGTCTCGATGCCGGCCGTGTCGTACAGGTCCTTCAGGCCGATCGGGATGCCATGCAGCGGGCCGCGGTACTCCCCGGCCGCGATAGCCTTCTCCGCGGCCGCCGCGTCCGACCTTGCCCGTCCGGCAGTCACCGTCACATAGGCATTGATCGAAGGGTTGTGTCGGTCGATCCGCGCCAGGTATGCCTCGGTCAGCTCAACGGGCGAAACCTCGCGCCGCCGGATGCGCTCGGCGGCTTCGGCGATGGTCAGCTTGGTCAGGTCATCGGTCATGCGCAGAATACTAATCACTCAGTACCCCGAGCGTGAGCGAGGCCTGGGCGAACGACGAACACCGAACGACGCCAGGCGAGAAGTACAACGCCATGCTCAGCGTCCTTCGAAGTTCGTCGTTCGTAGTCCAATGCCGGGCCTCGGGCCTCACGCCTCGGGCCTCACACCTATTTCCTCTATTGACGCTATGTACAGCAGCCGACACAGTTACGGAGCAATGTCGCACTCCGCCATCCTGACCGCGCTCCTCGCCACGGCCGCCGCTGCTGCCGCTGCGCATGCGCGCGGGCAAAACTGGCGGTCGTAAGCAGACACGGCTAAACGCACATTCGAAGGACCGCCCCCGTGGCGGTCTTTCTTTGAGGGAGAGGCTACCTGGGGGAGACAGGAGAGCCCACATGACCACCACCGTGAGTACCGGTTCGGAACGGTTCATCTCACGAAGGATGCAGGCGGTCCCGCCCAGCGGGATTCGCAAGTTCTTCGACCTCCTGAGCACCATCGAAGACGTCATCTCCCTCGGCGTGGGCGAACCGGATTACGTCACCCCCGAGCCCATCTCCCGCGCCGCCATCGAAAGCATCGAGCGGGGCGACACGCACTACACCTCCAACTACGGCCTCCTCGAACTGCGCGAGAAGCTCGCCGCGCACCTCGAACGGCTCTACGGCGTGCGCTATGACCCGCGCACCGAGATTGTGATCACCAGCGGTTCGTCCGAAGCCTTCGACATCGCCCTCCGCGCTCTCCTGGACCCCGGCGACGAAGTGCTCTGCGCGGACCCCTGCTACGTCGCTTACCTTCCGGCCACGTTGATGGCCGGCGGGAGCTTCGTCCCCGTGCCCACCTATGCCGCCAACGACTTCCGCCTGCTTCCGCACGACATCGAGGCCGCCATCACGCCGCGCACGAAGGCCATCCTGCTCGGTTACCCGTCGAACCCCACCGGGGCCACCATGGGCCGCGAGGACCTGGTCGCCGTCGGCGAAGTCGCCCGCAAACACGACCTCGCCGTCATCAGCGATGAGCTGTACGACCGCATGACCTACGTCGGCCAGCACACCTGCTTCGCCGCGCTTCCGGGCATGGGCGGCCGCACGGTGTTGCTCGGCGGTTTCAGCAAGGCCTACGCGATGACCGGCTGGCGGCTGGGCTGGGTGGCCGCGCCGGCGCCGCTGGCGGAAGCCGTCATGAAAGTGCACCAGTACGTGATGATGTCCGCCCCGACGGCCTCGCAATACGCCGCCGTGGCAGCCCTGGACCAGGGCGAAACGTTCGTCGCGGAGATGGTGGCCGAATACGACCGTCGCAGGCGGCTCATCGTCGACGGATTCCGCGCGATTGGCCTGCCGACGTTCGAACCGAAGGGTGCGTTCTACGCCTTCCCTGACGTATCCGTCACCGGCCTGGACAGCGTCTCCTTCAGCGAGCGCCTGCTCGCCGAGGAGCGCGTCGCGGTCGTTCCCGGCAGCGCATTCGGCGCGTGCGGCGAAGGGTTTGTCCGCGCCTGCTACGCCAGCGGCTACGAGCAGATTGAGCGCGCCCTCGAACGCATCGGGCGGTTCGTCCAGAGGAACCGCCGTGACTGAGCGAACACGCGTTGCCAACAGCCTGTACACCCGCCTGACCCGGAACTGGGTATTCTGGGAAGGAAGTGGCATACGAATCTTCTAAGGGGAGGAAGTTCATGAGTGCCAGTACGCCGGAAGTTGCGGATGACATGCCGCCGGGGGTCGCGCCGTCGTTCGGCGACCTGCCGGACGCACCGTTCGAACACACGCCGGAGCGGATCGTCCTCTCCAGCGAAGAGCACAGCCATCTCCTCGGTTCCGGGCCGCTCGCGTACCTCAGCGGTCCATTCAGCTCAGACCCTTTCGGCGTCGGCTACCTGAGCCTCCACGAAACCGAAACGACGGGCGAAGTGCGCGTCCATGCCGATCTCAGCCGCACCGGCAGCCCCGCCATCCACCTGGACGCCCACGTCCGCGAGACCTGGGTGGCTCGGGCAGCGAACGCCGGCGAAGGCCCTTCAGCGACGGTGCGCGTCGTGAAAGAACTGTTCCGGCTGTCCGAAATCCCGCGCCAATCGACGGTCACCGTGCAGGTTGATACCGCACTCTGAACCGGGTTCTTTCGTAGCCTTTCCAAAGCTGTGATAGATAGCAAGCCAAGCGTGAATCAAATCTTGTAATCAAAACAGACCCTGCCTACGATTCCGGCCCATCGAGGGCGTATCGCCCGAGGGAGGGGATCGTGACAGTTGGGTTTCACCGGTTCGTGGGAGCCGGACTTCTCGGGGGTTGTGCCGTATTCGCGCTGCTTGCCGGCGCGTGTGGTGGCGGCGGCGGAGGCAACGACAAGGTCGATATTTCGAACGTGACGGTTGATGGCGGCAAACAGAACGCCGGCCAGGCTTCCGCGGAGCAGATCATCGAAGTGAAAGACGGTTCCTTCGATCCCGCGCAGGTCACAATCAAAGCCGGTACCAAGGTCATCTGGAAGTGGACATCCTCCACCTCTTGCTCGTTGCTGATGGGTGGGACTTCAGCGCCAGAGCAGTCTTCGGGGACGTACGAACGTCTCTTCTCTTCCGGCGGTTCAACCTTCTCGTACCAGTGCGCTGGCAAACCAGACATGGTGGGCAAGATCACGGTCGAATAAGTTCAGCGGATCTCAAGTTCGCCGCCGGCCTTCTCGATATCCCGTTGCAGGGCCCTCGCCGCGGCGACCGGGACGGTCTGCCCAAGCGAGGGCCTCTGACCGTGCTTCGCCGAGTCCGTCAGGTCTTTCGCGGCTTTCAAGTCGAGATTGAAGTGCGCGCGAAGGACCTTGATTACCGCAATCTGGTTTTCGCCCACGCGCGCGAGGTAGACCGCGACGCTGTTGCGTGAATCGAGTGCTTCCTCGTTGCGGGCCGACCGCGCATCCGCGAGCGCATCGAGATTCCCGGCGAGCTCACCGGCCTGCTGCCGAATCGACGGTGAGCGGGGAGACTGGGCAGGCACACTCCGCGGTCGCGGACGCGCCGCCGATGGAGTCACCTTGAACATCGCCAGCGCGAACACGGCCACGCCCGCCACAGCAATCGCGGCCGGGTCGGTAGTGCCTCGGTCGCCGGCCAGGTAAAACGCCGACGCACCGGCGGCGATGGCGAGCAGCAGCAGGAGCGAACGCATTTGCAAGGGACCCCCATGGCCTGAAGTCGAGATGGTAGCGTTTTCGCGCCCGCGCCGGCCGCGGCCGGATCTCGGTCAGGCTGCCGCGCTGGTCGGCAAGCACACGCGGCAGGGCCGCAAATGACCCGGCAACTCCGCGCGGCCTGCGACAACGTAGTCAGTCAACCGCTGCGCGTTCGAACAACCGGCCGTGTGGTACGTCGTCGACTTGCGCGACGTGCCGACGATGAAACGTTCGATGGGGATTGGGCCCGCTGCTCCGACGACCCTGAAGAGCCGTTCCCGCACTTCCGCCGAAGCAAGCCCGCGCTCGCGGACAGCTAGCCGCCTGTCGATCTGGTCTGGCGGCTCACCAAGCCGAGACGCTAGCGCTCGCAAGCTCAGGCTCGCCGCCGACCGTGGGCGCAGGAGCGTGAGCGGGCGGCCCTCCTGGGTCGAACGGGGCATGGCCGGGTCGTAAGGGACCTCCCAGATCTTCTCGCGCCCGAGCACCTCTGCTGCGTCACCCGCGGAGAACGCCGCGACTGGATCAGTGTGGTTCGCCAGGACCAGCGTCCGTTCTCGCGGGGCTCCTTCGTACGCCATGTTCGCCTGGAGCAACGCGGCGTTTCGCAGGCTCCCGAATTCGAGCGTGGTCGTGAGCAGGGTAAGGTCCGCCGTGTTGAACGCGGTGACTACGAGGTCATCGAGAGTGCATGGCGTATCCACGAGAACGAAGTCGAACGACTGAGCCGCGAACTGGAGCAGGGCCTCAAGGTCGGAGGGGTTCGTCGCCACGCGTTCCGAGAAGCGCTGCGGGGCCCCCAGCAGATACGCGCCCGATTCATGAATCGATAGGATCCGCCTGAACGAATCGAACTCGAACCGGGACTGATCTCGGGCCGCCCGTGCGGTCGAGTAGTTCGTGTTGATATCCAGAAGAAGCCCGGCGTCGCCGAAGTCCGGGTCGAGGTCGATGAGCAAGACCGAACCGTGATGCTCTTTGGCCAGCGTGCTCGCGAGGTTCACCGAGACGGTTGTCTTTCCGATGCCCCCTTTTGGGCCGGCCACCGTCACAACCGTCCCGGACGGTCGAATGTGCCGCGGCGCGTGCGCCTGGATGACCGCAAGGATGTTGCGCACTTCGGCCGGCGAGGCCGGCTCATCGAGCAAGTAGCGCGCTCCCGCCCGGAGAGCCTGCTGATACGCCGCATTGGTAGCCTCGCCCGAGTAAGCCACGATGACGGCTTTAGGGGCTGTCGCGGCGAGCACCTCCACCGCTTTCATCGCCCGAGGCAGTGGCTCCTCGAACGCGATGAACACGTACTCCGGTTGCGCTGAGGCTGCGGCCGGCGCGGCTGAAACACCGAGCGGCACTTCCGCAACCACCGCAACGCCGGCCGCGCGTAGCCACTCCATCAGGCGTACGCGACGTTCCTGGACGTCGTCCACGAGCACTGCACGCGCTTGTTCTGCTGTCATCGCCTCGCTCTCACCGGTTGACCGTGTGTGAGGGACTGGACGATCCGGGATCGCCAGCATGTTTAGAATCGCCAACTTTCGCTCGTTGACGAGGTTTACGCAGAAGAAGATGTTTGAGGTTGAGGAATTATGTCGGCCGCCGAATCCGCCGTTGAAACCAAACCGGGCCTGAACAGGTGAGTGGTCGGGGTGCCGCGATTCGAACGCGGGACCTCTTGTACCCCATACAAGTGCGCTACCAGGCTGCGCTACACCCCGATGACCGTGCCGCTGCGGGCTCGAACCAATCTACGGATTGGGCGGCGCGGGGTCAAAGCGCCTGGCCCCATACAGCACCGAAACCCGCTCGCGCGCGAAGGCTGA
>WBZP01002633.1_pt1 | contig 20356 bp, 20 predicted proteins | sample 5204301 | NCBI WGS metagenome assembly WBZP01 (sample SAMN12412401, study PRJNA552823) | activated sludge metagenome | isolation source: activated sludge from nitrification reactor of wastewater treatment plant... | place: USA: Pennsylvania | collected 2017
CGAGTGCCCCCTGCTCCTGCCGCTGCTTCTCGCCGTTGCCCAGGCTGCTCCCGCCGAGAGCACCTACGACCTCGCCGGCTACCTGCGGATCGCCGACGCGTACGCCGACGAGGACCGCGAGGCCGCCGTGCGCGACATCCGGTCGTGGCCGGCGCCGGCCCTGAAGATGGCCGTGGTCGATCTCGAGGGGCAGCGCAAGAGGATCCGGGCCGACGCCGAGCCCGGCTCCATCTCCGCGCGGACGGTCGACGCGGCCGTCCTGATGCACGCGGAAGCCGGGCTCCTCGCGCTGCGGGCCGGGGGCACCGACGAGGCGGACCGTCACCTGAAGACCGCCGTCGAGCTCCGGAGCTGGCTGGTCCTCGTGGGGTCGCGGCCCCGGTCCCGCAGCCCGGCTCCCGCGAATGGGCTGCGCCCTGGCCGCTCGGGCTCGCCGGCTCGGACGTGGATCCCCGCCAACTCCCTGAACCTCGCGCTCGCGGCGGGCGCGCTGGCCGGCGGCAGCGCGGCCACGGCCTACCCGCTCGTGCGTGCGATGATCGGACTCGACCCCGACGTGCTCCTCGTCTCCGGCGTCGCGGCGGAAGGACTTGCCGCGACCGAGCGGATGGGCGGCCGGACGTCGCAGGAGGAGCACTGGCGCGAGAGGGCGGCCCAGAGCCTCGCCACCGCGATCCGACAGTACGACGCCGAGCGACAGCTTCGCGCGCGGCCGCCCGGTCGCCGCAGCGAGGCGGTGCTGCGCCTCGCGCGGTTGTCGCTCGAGAGCGGGTGGCTTCCCGAAGCGCGAAAGGGGCTCGTGGCGGTCGAGGCGTCCGGGGACGCCCGCCAGCGCTACCTCGCGCGCCTCTTCCTCGGTGCCGTGGCCGAGCGCGAAGGGAAAGCGGACGAAGCGGTGGGCTGCTACCGCCGGGCGCTCGAGGAGTGGCCGGGCGGCCAGTCGGCCGCGCTCGCGCTCGCACACGCCACCGAGCGCGAGTCGGGAGCGGCCGCCGCCGCGCCTCTCGTCTGGGACGCACTCGCCCGCCCGTTGTCGAAGGACGGGCGTGGCGATCCGTGGCGCTTCTACTTGTTCGGCCCGCCCGGTCTGGCCGACGAATTGTTCGACGACCTGCGCCGCGAGGCGCTCGAGCCGTGACCGCGCTCGTCCTGGTCGTGCTCCTGGCACCGCTCTCGGCGCAGAAGGCCCCCGTGTTCGCCTCCGAGGTGGGCGCGGTGCGGGTCGAGGTGAGCGTCACGCGCAACGGCGAGCCGGTGCGCGGGCTCACCGCCGCGGACTTCGAGCTCGTCGACGCCGGCCGGCGGCAGGAGCTGCAGCTCGTCGTCGAGGAGCGCGCGCGGGTCGACGCCGTGCTCGTCGTCGACCTCAGCATGAGCGTGCGGGGCGCGAAGCACGCGGCCGTGCGCGGGGGCGCGGCCGCGTTCCTCGACGGGCTGCGCGAGGGCGAGCGCGCGGCGCTCGTCGGCTTCCGCGACGAGGTGCTCCTCCTCTCCGACTTCACGACGGACCGCGCGCTGATCTTCGACGCGTTCGGCGCGGCCGAGCCGCGCGGGAGCACGGCGCTCCAGGACGCGGTCTACGCGGCGCTCCGCCTGCGGCCGCCCGGCGGCAACCGGCTGGCGGTCGTCGTCTTCAGCGACGGGGTCGACAACGTCAGCGTGCTGCCGGCGGCCGACGTCGTGGCCGCGGCGGCGCGGAGCCAGTGCGTCGTCTACGGCGTCGGCGTCCGGCAGAAGAGCGACGCGCGCCAGAGCTTCCTGCAGGACGTGGTGAAGGCCACCGGCGGCCGGTACTTCGAGGCCCTCTCCGACCGCGAGCTGAACCGGCGGTTCCTCGACGTCCTCGCCGACATCCGCTCGCGCTACGTCCTGAGCTTCACGCCGACGGACGCGTCGGCGCCGGGGTTCCACGAGCTCGCCGTTCGGCTCCCGCGCGTGAAGGCCGACGTCCTCGCCCGCAAAGGCTACTGGCGCTAGAGTCGACCGCCCTACTTCGCGGGCGCGGCGGCGCCGGCCCCGCAGACGACCGTCACCTTCATGATGACGTTCGAGCCGGGATACGCCTCCGGCAGGGGCAGGAAGCGGCTGCCCGTCAGCGCGTCCTCGGCCGCGCGGTCGAGCGCGCGCGTGCCCGAGGACCTGAGCTGCCGGAAGGCCGACAGCGAGCCGTTCCGCTCGACGACGAAGTCGAGCTCCGTGCTTCCCCCGGCCGTGCTCGCGCCGGCGTCGGGCCGCCGCCAGCGCTCCAGCACCGACTTCCTGAACTGGGTGACCCACTCGCCGAAGTCGGCGCCCTTCGCGTCGAAGCTCGGGTCGGAGACCTCGACGGTGAGGGCCGCGGGCGCCGTCGCGGCCGGGGCGCCCGTCTGCGCCAGCCGGATCTGCTTCGGGTCCGTCAGCATGATCTCGGGCTTGTTCCGATAGAGGCGCACGACGCCCTGCACCTCGACGAGCTTCCCTTCGTACTCCCGCACGCCGGTGAACAGCGGCTGGTTCGCCCGGAGGATGGTGGCGGTGAAGACGTGGTCGGGGTAGCGGCCGCCGAAGTTGATGTGGGTCGTCAGGTTCACCGTCGTGGCCATCTGGTCGACCGTGCCCAGCACCACGACCTCCTTGCCGACGTACTTCGCGGCGTCGGCGGGGGAGACCGTGGGCGGGGCGGACGCGACGGCCAGCATCGACAGGACGGCCGGGAGCAGCGCGGGCATCGGCACCTCTCGCGCGCGATTGTAGCCTCGGCGCACGGGCCGGCGCGGCCCGGGGGCGGTCGCCGAGCGGGCCGCCCCGGGGCCGGACGGCGGCGGCGATATACTGGGCGTCCGTCATCACCTGGGAGGCAAGTCCTTGGCCAATCGCCTGGCGCGTGAGTCGAGCCCTTATCTGCTCCTCCACGCCGAGAACCCCGTCGACTGGTACCCGTGGGGGGAGGAGGCCTTCGCGCGGGCCCGCGCCGAGGACCGGCCGATCTTCCTGTCGATCGGCTACTCCACCTGCTACTGGTGCCACGTGATGGAGCGGGAGAGCTTCTCCGACCCCGCCATCGCCCGCGAGATGAACGACGCGTTCGTCTGCGTGAAGGTGGACCGCGAGGAGCGCCCCGACGTCGACGAGATCTACATGACGGCCACCCAGCTCATGACCCGCTCGGGCGGCTGGCCGAACTCGCTCTTCCTCACCCCCGACCGGAAGCCCTTCTTCGGCGGCACCTACTTCCCGCCCCGCGACGTGCAGGGACGGCCGGGGTTCGCCCGCGTCCTGCAGAGCGTCCGCCAGAGCTGGCTGCTGCGGCGCACGGAGCTCCTGCAGCAGGCCGACGCGGTGGCGCAGGCGATGGGGCAGGCCCTCCTCGCCTCGCGCGGCCGCGCCGACGCGCTCCCGGAGCGCGACCTCGGGGCGGACCTGCAGTCCTCGCTCGCCGAGCGCTTCGACCCCGACTGGGGCGGCTTCGGGCGCGCCCCGAAGTTCCCCTCGCCCGCGAACCTCTTCTTCCTCCTCGAGCGCGCCGCGACCGACCCCGCCGCGCGCGAGATGCTCGTCACGACCCTCGACCGCATGGCCCGCGGCGGGCTCATGGACCAGCTCGCCGGCGGCTTCCACCGGTACTCGACCGACGAGTACTGGCTCGTGCCCCACTTCGAGAAGATGCTGTACGACAACGCGGCCCTCGCCTGGCTCTACGCCGAGGCGCAGGCGCTCGCGCCGGGCGACGGCGCCTTCGAGCGGGTGGCGCGGGCGACGCTCGACTTCGTCCTCCACGAGATGACCGGTCCCGAGGGCGGCTTCTACTCGGCGATCGACGCCGAGACGGACGGCCACGAGGGTGCCTACTACACGTGGACGGTCGACGAGCTCGACGCGGCCCTCGCCGGGCCGGACGGCGAGCTCTTCATGAACGTCTACGGCGTCGAGGGCCCGCCGCCGTTCGAGGGCGAGCGCTACGTGCTGCACCTGCCGGTGCCGCTCGAGGAGATCGCCCGCACCGGCGGCATCCCCCTCGGCGAGCTCGACAAGCGCCTCGACCGCGGCCGCCGCGCCCTCCTCGAGGCCCGCGGCCGCCGCGAGCGCCCGCTCACCGACGACAAGGTCCTCGCCGACTGGAACGGCCTGATGATCGGCGCGATGGCCCGCGCGGGCGCCCGGCTCGCCGAGCCGCGCTATCTCGACGCCGCGCGCCGCGCCGCCCGCTTCGTCCTCGGCCACCTCGCCGCGGGCGAGACGCTTCTCCACTCCTGGCGCGAGGGCCGCGCCTCCGTGCCCGCGTTCCTCGACGACTACGCCTTCCTCGTCGAGGGTCTGCTGCAGCTGCACGGCGCGACCGGCGAGGCCGAGTGGCTGGACGAGGCCGCCCGCCTGGCCGACGAGCAGGAGGCGCGGCTGGGCGATCCGGAGGGGGGCGGGTTCTTCGCCGCCGGCGAGGACGAGCGCCTCCTCTTCCGCTCGAAGCCGGCCTTCGACGGCGCGGTCGCCTCGGGCAACGGCGTCTCGGCCCTCAACCTGATCGAGCTCGCCCGCCTCACGGGCGACCCGGACTTCGCCGCGCGGGCCGAGGGGACGCTCCTCGCGTTCGCCGACGGCATGGCCCAGGTGCCGCTCGCCCACGTCACCCTCGTGCGCGCCCTCGAGCGCTTCCGCGAGGGGCAGCGAAAGGCGATCGTCGCGCCCGGCGGCGGCGTGGCCCGGCGCGAGCGGCCCGCCCGCGCCTCCGCGAAGCCCGCGCCCGAGGCCGATGCCGGCGTCGGCGCGGCGGCGTCCGCGCCCGGGCCGTCGCTCGAGGAGGAGGCGTACGAGGCCCTCGAGGTCGAGGCGCGACTCGGCACGAGCGACGACGAGGAGTGGAAGCCGTTCCGCCTCGAGCTCGCCGTGCGCCGCGGGTGGCACGTCAACGCGAACCCGGCCGGCGCGGGCCTCGAGCCGCTGAAGATCTCGGGCGTCCTCGGCCGCGTGCGCGGCGTGCGCTATCCCCTGGGCGAGCCGTGGGACGGCGGGGCGGGCGCCGTCCCGGTCTACGCCGGCAAGGTCACGATCGAGGGCGAGATCGAGCATCGCGGCGGGGGCGCGCCCGCGGTCGAGATCGCGTACCAGGCCTGCGACGACAGCCGGTGCCTGCCTGCCGTCACTCGCATCGTCCGCCTCCGCTGAGCGCGCCCGCCATGGACACTCTCGACCCGGGTCGGCTGGGCCGCTGCGACTCTCTCTTCGTCGCCCCGCGCGGGGAGGACGTCCTCCTCGCCTGTCCGGCGCGCCTCGAGCGCGAGGCGGAGAAGGGGCGCACCGCCGTGGTGCTCGCGCTCTTCGAGCCGGTCGGCGCGGGCGGCGAGGGCGGCGAGGCGGCCCGCTGCGCGGAGTCCCTCGGCGCGCGCTACGTGGCGGCAGGCCTCCTGCCGGCCGCCGAGCGCCGGAGGGCCGCCGAGCCGGGGCTGCCCCTCGACCGATCGGCGGAGGACGACGCCGTCGCCGTCCAGGCGACCCGCCTCCTGAGCCTCGCCGCGCCGCGCACGCACGCCGTGAACCTGTTCGCGCCGCTCGCGCTCTCGGGGTCCTCCGACAGCCTCGTCGCCTACGAGTCGGCGGTGCGCGCCTTCGCGACGGAGCCAGGGCGGAACCTGTTCCTCTTCGAGGAGCGGCCGGAGGCCTTCGTGCCGGGCGCCGTGCGCACGCGGCTCGCGCTCCTCGGCGCGCGTCTTCCCCCGGCCGCGCAGCACGCGGCCGAGGAGGCGGGGGCGCTGCGCCACCTGTGGGCGGCGAACGAGCCGCTGCGGCTGCGCGGCGCGGCCGTGTCCCTGTCGGCCCGCCTCTCGCGGCTCGCCGCGGCACGGCGGCGGCTCGCGCAGGCCGGGCCGTGGAACCCGCTGAAGGCCTTCGGCCCCCGGCTGCAGCCGAGCGTGCACGTCGGCGACGAGGCGGCCCTCCGGCGGGCGAGCGCGGTCGTCGAGGCGCTCCTGCCGAAGGACGCGAAGGGGCGCGGCCGCGCGGCCGAGATCTTCCTGCAGCGGTCGAGGGCGGCGGCGAAGAAGCTCGGCGGCGTGTACCACGCCGAGCGCTTCTGGCTCTTCCTGCCCTCGGGCGATGGCCTGCCCGAGGTGCAGCAGCTCGAGGCGGCCGAGGTCTAGGCCGGGACTTCCTCGGCCGCGGCCTCGAGGGCGGCCCACCGCTCGGGGTCCTGCAGCCACAGCGTGTTCAGGTAGGTGAGGACCTGCTCGCGCGGGAAGGCCGCCAGCGCCTGCAGCGCCGTCGTCGCCTGCTCGGCCGTGATCGGCCCGCCCTCCGCGTCTTCCTTGATGACCCCGTCCTCGTGCGGCAGCTTCAGCGCGTCGAGGAAGGCGGCGAGGAGCGGCCGCCGGTCGGCGAGGTGCAGCGCGACGAGGAGCCCCTGGGCGAGCGGCTCGCCCGGCTCGAGGACGGTCGACAGGATCCGCGCCTGCGCGTCGATCGGGAGCCGGCGCGCGGCCTGCGGCCGCATGTTGCGGGCCTTGGCGAGCGCGCCGAGGGCGACGCCGGCCAGCTCGGGCGGCACCTCCGAGAAGAAGGACGAGGCGGCGGTGAGGCGGTCCTGGGGCGGCAGGTGCTTCCAGACGCGGGTCGCGGTGGCGAGGAGCGGCATGGCGCCATCTCACCACAAGCGCGCCGCGCGGCCAAGCGCCCTGCTACGATGGCCGGGAGATGACGCCGCCTGCCGGGCGCTGCCTGACCGATGCCGAGCTCGCCGGGGTGATGAGCGCTCCGCCCGGCGCCGTCCCCGAGGAGCACGCCCGCCACCTCGCCGCCTGCGCGCGGTGCCAGCAGCGCGCGCTCTTCGGCGCCGAGCGCCGCCCCGAGGCGCGGCGCCGCGAAGCGAAGCCGCCGTCGCTGAGGCGCACGCTCCTCCTCGCGGCCCTCGCCCTCGCCGCCGTCGCGTTCTTCTTCTGGTCGTTCGGCCAGCTCGCCGGCGGCGCGCGCTGAGGACCGCCGCCGCGGGCGGCGCTCAGGCCGGGCCGTCGACGGGGACGAGCGCGCCCGTGACCGGCGCGGAGCGGGGCGAGAGCAGCCAGGCGATCGTGCGCGCGATGGCCTCGGGGGAGGTCCACTTCCGGCGGTCGGCGTCCGGCATCGCGGCGCGGTTCGCGGCGGTGTCGATCGTGCCGGGGAGGACCGCGTTGAAGCGGACGCCGCGGTCCTGGTTCTCCGCGGCCAGGACGCGCACGAGAGCGTGCAGCGCCTCCTTCGCGACCGCGTAGCCCGCCATCCCCGCGCCGCCCGCCTGCGCCCCGCGCGAGCCGACCGCGACGACGCTTCCGCCGCGGGCGAGCAGGTGCGGAAGCCCCGCGCGGACCGTGTTCGCCGCGGTCTCGAGGTTGACGCGCAGCATCCGCGCGAGCTCGTCGGCCGGCGCCTCCTCGAAGCGCGCGCCGCCGGACCAGCCGCCCGCGACGAGAGCGAGGCCGTCGAGGCCGCCGAGCGCGGCGGCGGCGGCGTCCGCGAACGCCTTCGCCGAGGCGGGAAGGGCGAGGTCGGCCTCGCGGCCGAAGAGGCGGTCGCGGCCCGCCTCGGCCGCGAGAGCCTTCCACTCGTCCGCGCGCCGGTAGGGCACGGCGACCCGCGCGCCGCGGTCGAGGAGCAGGCGGACGACCGCGCGGCCGAGGCCGCCGGCGCCGCCGGTGACGATGACGGACGTGGCCTCGCCGCTCGTGGGATCGGGCATGGGGACCTCGCCCGCGGTTATAGCACGGCCGCCGCGCGCGGCCCGGTGCTACCGGGCGAGGTCGTCGACGAGGCGGGCGAGGCCCTCGGCCAGCTCCTCCTCCCGCGTCAGCAGGCTGACGACGAGGTACGCCTCGCCGGGGAAGTCGAAGAAGTAGCCGGGGTGGACGAGCACGTCCGCCGTCTCGAGGAGGCGCACGACCCGCTCCTCCTCGGTGAGCGTCGCCGGCACCCGCAGCACCGCGTACCACCCGCCCTCGGGCTCGAGGAGGGACGCCGACGTGCCGGCCACGGCCGCGCGCACGCGGCCGAGGTTCGCGTGCAGCCGCGCGGCGATCGGCCGCTGGAGCTCCTCGCGCCGGGCGAGGAGCGACGCAGCGGCGACCTGCACCGGGGTCGACACCGACAGGTAGGTGTCGGCCACGACCTCGAGGCGCGCGAGGGCCTCGTCGCGCAGGGCCGGCGGGCCCGACACCGCGGTCCAGGCGAGCTTGAGCTGCGGCAGGGCGCAGCTCTTCGACAGCCCGCCCATCGCGAACGCGAGGCACGGCCCGTCGGCCGCGACGCTGCCCACGCGGTCGCGGGCGGGGCCGAACGCGAAGTCGGCGAAGACCTCGTCGGAGACGAGGGCGAGCGAGCGGCGGGCGCAGAGCTCCTGGAGGGCGGCGAGCTCGTCGGCGTGCAGGAAGGCGCCCGTCGGGTTGTGGGGGTTCACGACCACCACGGCCCGCGTGAGCGGCGTCAGCTCGGCCTCGAGTGCCGCGACGTCGAGGTGCCACGTCCCGTCGTGGCGCAGCTCGTACGAACGGACCGCGACCGACTCGAGCGCGGCGAGGAAGTCGAAGAGGGGGTACCCCGGCCGCGGGACGAGGACGTCGTCGCCCGGGTCGGCGAGGAGCTTGAACAGGAACGCATAGGCCTCGCTGGTGCTGGCCGTCAGGCAGATCCGCTCGGGCGGGACGTCGTAGCCGCGACGGGCGAAGTCGGCGGCCACGGCCTCCCGGGCCGCGGGCCGGCCGAACGGCAGTGGGTCGTACGCCCGGGCGTCGTCGTGGGCGAGAGCGTCGAGCAGCCCGGCCGGACCGGCGAGGCCGGCGCGGGTGGGGTTCGACTCCGTGAGGTCGAGGAGCCGGGCGCCCGAGGCGCGCCTCGCGGCGACGAGCGCGGCGAGGCGGTTGGGAGTGAGGTCCCAGCGGGTGCGCGAGGAGAACATGGCCGCCGCATGCTAGCAGGGGGCGGCGGCCGCCCGACTGCCGCCCACCGCGATTTGACTTGCGCCGGCGGCCGCCCCTAGCCTGTCCGCTCGCCATGTCCCGCCACGCGACACTGCTCACGCTCGCGGCCGGCTGCGCCTGCCTCGCGGCGTGCCGCGGCGCGGGCGGCCGCGCGGCGGCCGCCCCCACCCCGTACCCGACGGACGAGGCCAGCCTGTCCCGCCCGCTGCCGACGCCGGTGCCGGAAGTCGTGGCCTTCGTCAACGGCCAGCCCGTCCGCGTCGAGCAGGTCGTGCCGCTGGCCAAGAAGGAGCTCGACGGCCGCCGGGCCGAGGAGATCGAGAAGCGGAAGCCCCTCGCGCTGCGGCGCGCTCTCCTGCGTTACGTCGACCGCGAGCTGCTCGTCCAGGAGGCGATCGCCCGGGGCGTCTCGGCCGACGCGCGGAAGCTCGAATGGGCCTACGACCAGATCCGCGGCGAGTACCCGGACGAGGAGCGGTGGAGGGAGCACCTGAGCGCCGATGGCCTCACCCCCGACCGCTTCCGGACCGAGCTGCGCCTGCAGATGACCGTCGCGGCCCTCGTCGACTCGGAGCTCCTGAAGGCGGCGGTGGGCGACGAGGAGGCGAGGGCCGTCTACGAGGCGAACCCGTCCGCGTTCGGCCCGGCCGGCCCGCAGGGGCCGCCCCCGTACGAGGCCGTCCGGGACCGGGCCGCCGCCGTGGTCCGCGAAGGCCGGCGCCAGGCGACGACGGACGAGCTGATCGCCGCGCTCCGCGCCCGGGCCCGCATCGAGATCCTCATCTGATGGCCGCCGGCGCCGCTCCGCGCGCGGTCGACGTGCGGGACCTCGTGAAGCACTACGGGCCCGTCGAGGCCGTGCGCGGCCTGTCGCTCGGGATCGAGACCGGGGAGTGCTTCGGCCTCCTCGGGCCGAACGGCGCGGGGAAGACGACGACGGTCGAGGTCCTCGAGGGCCTTCTCGATGCGACCTCCGGCGACGTCGAGGTCCTCGGCCGCCGCTGGGGCCGCGACGACCACGAGATCCGGGAGCGGCTGGGAGTCTGCCTCCAGCAGACGGTCCTCTCCGAGAAGCTGCAGGTCGGCGAGACGGTCGACCTCTTCCGCGCGCTCTACCGCGGCGGCCGGGAGCCGCGCGAGGTGATCGAGGAGGTCGGCCTGCAGGAGAAGGCGAGGGCGCGGGTCGGCACGCTCTCCGGCGGGCAGAAGCAGCGCCTGGCGGTCGCCTGCGCCCTCGTCGGCGATCCCGAGCTGCTGTTCCTCGACGAGCCGACGACCGGCCTCGACCCGCAGTCCCGGCGGCAGGTGTGGGACATCGTGAACGCCTTCAAGCGGCGGGGGCGCACGGTCGTCCTCACCACGCACTACATGGACGAGGCGGAGAAGCTGTGCGACCGGATCGCGGTGGTCGACCACGGGAAGGTGATCGCGCGCGGCACGCCGCGCGAGCTCATCCTCTCGCTCGGCGGCGACCACGTGGTCGACATCGCGGTCGAGGAGACGGGCGGCGCCGCCCTCGCCCCGGAGTCGCTCGCCGGCCTGCCGTCGGTGCGCGCGGTGCACGCCGAGGCCGGGCACCTCGTGCTCACGGTGGCCGAGCCGCACGTCGCGATCCCGCCGCTGCTCGCGCGGCTCGCCGCGGAGGGCCGGACCCTCGCGAGCCTCACGACGCGCCACGCGAGCCTCGAGGACGTGTTCGTCTCGCTCACCGGGAGGCACCTGCGCGATGCGTGAGAGCCCCCGGCTGCGGGCGTTCGCCGCCCTGTGCGTGGCGCGCCTGCGCGAGACCTACCGGGAGCCGGAGGTGCTCTTCTGGGGCTTCGTCTTCCCACTGCTGCTCTCCGGGATCCTCGCGATCGCGTTCCGCGACCGCCCGCCCGAGCCGTCGCGCGCCGTGGTCCTCGACCGGCCGGGCGCGGCGGAGCTCGCGCGGGCGCTCGGCGGGGCGCGGCTCGTCGCCGTCCGCACGGCGGGCGAGGCGGAGGCCGCGCGCGACCTGCGGATGGGCCGCGCCGACGTGGTCGTCGCGCCGCCGGCCGCGCCGGGCGGGTCCGTCGAGCTGCGGCTCGACCCCACGCGCCCCGAGGCGGGCGTCGCGCGGGCCCGCGTCGACGACGCCCTGCAGCGCGCGGCCGGCCGCGTCGACCCGGTGCCGACGAGCGAGCGCGTCGTGGCCGAGCCCGGCGGCCGCTACGTCGATTTCCTCGTCCCCGGCCTCGTCGGGATGAACCTCATGAACGCGGGGCTGTGGGGCGTCGGCTACATGCTCGTCGACATGCGCATCAAGAAGCTGCTGCGGCGCCTTCTCGCGACGCCGATGCGCCCGGCCGACTTTCTGCTCGCCCAGATGACGAACCGGGTCGCGTTCACCCTCGTCGAGGTCGCCGTCCTCCTCGGCTTCGGCCGCCTGGCCCTGGGGGTGCCGGTCCGCGGGTCGCTCGCCGCGATCGCCGCGCTGTCGATCGCGGGCTCGCTCGCCTTCGCCGGACTCGGGCTCCTCATCGCCTGCCGGGCGTCGAAGATCGAGACCGTCAACGGCCTCATGAACCTGCTCACCCTCCCGATGTGGGTGGGCTCCGGGGTCTTCTTCTCGATCGAGCGCTTCCCGCCCGCCGCGCAGCAGGCCCTGCAGCTCCTGCCCCTCACCGCGCTCATCGACGCGCTGCGGGCCGTGACGCTCGAGGGGGCGACGCTCGCGTCGCAGGGCGCGCGGATCGGCGTGCTCGCGGCGTGGGGGATCCTCAGCTTCCTGGTCGGCCTGAAGCTCTTCCGCTGGAGCTGAGGCCCGGCTCAGCTCCGGTCCGGCGCGACGGCGCCCGGGTCGGCCTCGAGGGCGGCGACGCGGTCGCGCCCCCCGTCCTTGGCCGCGTAGAGCGCGCGGTCGGCGAGCCTCACCAGGTCCTCGGGCGCCTGCGCCGGCCGGGGGACGAGGGTCCCGATCCCGAGGCTCAGCGTCACGTGGTCGGCCGTCCGGGAATCCGGGTGCTCGATGCCGAGGGCGGCGACCGCTTCCCGCATGCGGCCGGCCACGAGCCGCGCGCCGGCCGCGTCGGTGTCGACGAGCAGGGCCACGAACTCGTCGCCGCCGTAGCGGGCCACGAGGTCGGCCGGCCGGTTGAGGCTCCCGGCCATGGCCTCGGCCACCCGCGCGAGGCACTCGTCGCCCGCCTGGTGGCCCCGCGCGTCGTTGTAGGCCTTGAAGTCGTCGACGTCGCAGAAAACGAGGGACAGGACCGAGCCGTCGCGCTGGGCCCGGCGCCACTCCTGGCGCAGGACCGTGTCGAAGCGGCGCCGGTTCGCGACCTGGGTGAGGGTGTCGAGGGAGGAGAGCCGCTCGAGGAGGCGGTTCTTCTCCTCGAGCTCGCGGCGGACGGCCACGAGCTCGGCGTTCTGCCGCTCGGCCTCGGCCGCGTACGACTGGAGCTTGGCGTTGTCGGAGGTGAGGGCCTCGAGGTCCTGCCGCGCGCGCTCGGAGAAGACGCGCAGGAGCGCCATCAGCGACTCGGGGCTCCGCCCGACGTGCTGGCGGAACGCGACCTCGGGAATCTCGAGCACGGTCGCCTCGTCGAGCGCGCGCAGGGTCGCCGCCCGCTCGCGCGATTCGATGAGGGCCATCTCGCCCAGGCAGTCGCCGGGCTTGCCCACCGCGACCTGCTTGCCGCTCTTCGAGACGACGAGCTGGCCGGCGAGGACCACGTACATGGCGTGGCCCTCCTCGCCCTCGTGGCAGACGGCCTCGCCGGGCTCGAGGGAGCGGACGTGGCACGACTCCCACAGCGAGGCGAGCTCCCTCTCGGAGAGCGAGCGCAGGAAGGCCGTGCGCCGCAGCAGGGTGACGGCGGCGGCGCGGTCCACGGGGTCAGGCCTCGGCGAGCCGCTCGAGCGCGGCCCGGTCGCGGACGAGGAACCCGTCGCGCTCGGTCGTCACCACGCCGTCCTTGCCCCACCGGCTCATGATGCGGATGCAGGTCTCCGGTGTCGTGCCGGCGAGGTCCGCGAGCTCCTGGCGAGTGAGGGCGAGGGGCACGAACCTTCCTCCGTCCGTCTCCCGGCCGAGGCGGTCGGACAGCTTCAGGAAGAGGTGGGCGAAGCGCGTCTCGACGCGGCCACCCGCGACCTCCGGGATGCGGCGCGTGAGCTCGACGATGCGCATCGCCAGCCCGCTGAGGAGAGCGCGGGAGAACGCGGGGCTGTGCTCGATCAGCGCGAAGATCTCGGCCCGCCTCACGAGAAGGCACGAGGAGGGCTCGATCGCGACCGCGGAGGCGGGGTAGGGGCGGCCCTCGAAGGCGACGACGGCGCCGACCGGGTCTCCGGGGCCGAAGATCTCGAGGATGATCTCCTTGCCCGACGGCAGGGTCTTCACCACCTTCACCCGCCCGGTGACGATCGTGCAGAGGAAGTCGGGTGCGTCGCCTTCCGAGAAGACGGCCTCGCCCCGGTCGAAGGCCTTCGCGAGGGACGCGCGGGCCAGCCGCTGCTGGTCCTCGGCCGCCACGTGCCGGTAGAGCGTGCTGCTGCGGAGGAGATCCTCGACCGACGCCACGGCGGGAATGATAGCTTTTCCGCCGGCTCCGGCTCGCATGCCGCCCGGGCGCCCCCGTCCGACGGGAGGCCCGGTGCGTCAGGCGACCCGGCCGATCTCCACCCGGAAGACGACCGGACCGGCCTCGAGCACGCGCCAGTCGTAGGCCCCGGGGCGGTGCTGCTCGAAGTGCGCCCGCAGGCCGTTCGGCATGTGGTCGTTCACGACCTCGACGCAGGCGCCCGGCGCGAGCGAGTCGAACGCGGCCAGCACGCGGGCCTTCCGCTCGGCGCACGCCCCGAGGAGTCGGATGTCGATCGTCTCGGCGGGAGCCGGGTTCGCGGTCGCGGTCATCGGGCCTCCTGGGCGCTTCGGACGCCCGGCAGTCTACCAAGCGGCCCGCGTTCCGGCATGACGGCCGTCATGTCGGCCGACGAGAAGCGGACCCTTCAGGCCTCGCCGTGGGCCGGGGCCGGGAGCCCGGCCGCCACCCGCCGGCCCCAGGCGTCGAGCCCGCGCAGGTCGGCGAACACCTCCATCCCGGGCCGGCCGGGAGGCGCCCCTTCGCCGCCGGCCACGAGAAGGATGCGTCGCGGGAGGGCCTCGCGCAGCCGGCGGAGGGCTGCGGCGGAAGCGGGGCCGCGCGTCGCGAGCGAGACGCTCACCGCGACGGCGCGCGCGCCGATGTCGCGGGCGAGCGAGGCGATCTGCGGCACCGGCACGTCGGTGCCGAGGAAGAGGCCCCGGCAGCCGCCCGCGGCGAGGACGAGCGCCGCCATCTGCAGCCCGAGGCCGTGCGTCTCTCCCGGCAGGGTCGCGTGCACGACGAGCGGGCCCACCGCGCGCTCCTCGATGGGCAGGCGCAGGGAGCGGAGGAGGTCGCCGACGCGCTCGGAGAGGAAGTGCTCGTGGCGGATCTCGAGCTCGCCCTTCTCCCAGCCCTCGCCCACGGCGCGGACGAGGGGCGCGATGCGGGACTCGAGGAACTCGACCGGGCCCATGCGGGCCCAGTCCGCGAGGAACAGGCGGGTGAGCCGCTCCGCGTCGAAGGCCTTCACGAGACGCAGCAGGCCGGGGACGTCCTCGGCCGACGCCGGCGCGGAAGTCGCGACGAGCGAGGCCGCCGGGTCCGCCGCGCTCGAATCCAGCAGGGCGTGGAGGGCCTCTTCCGACGCGCCGACCACCTGTCCGGCCCGGTGCCCCAGCGAGAGGGCCTGGGCGATCCGCCGCAGCCGGGGCACCGCGGCCACGGGGTAGACGCGGTGTCCCGAGGGCTTTCGCTGCGGGACGGGGAAGCCGTAGCGGCTCTCCCACGTGCGCAGCGTCTCGACGGCGATGCCCGTCGCCCGCGACAGGGCGCCGATCGACAGCACCGCGCCCTCGTCCGTCCGGTCTGCGCGCGGTCTCGGGCTCATCGGCGGGGATTCTAGCGCGATCTCGCCAAAACCTCTACAAATGGCTCGCTCGCGGGGAAGGGCACGACCGGCGACGGGGCCACGGGGACGCGCGCCTCGCGGAGGGCCGCCCCGCGCGGCTCCACCCGCACGCCGCGCACCGAGGCGAGGAACTCCTGCTTGAGGCCCGCGTCGTGCTCGAAGGCGCCGAGCCAGCAGGCCGTGGTCGTGCGCGAGTGCTGCTTCTCGACGCCGCGCATCATCATGCAGAAGTGCTCGGCCTCGAGCATCACCGCGACCCCGCGGGGCTCGATCGCCTGGCCGACCGCGCGGGCGACCTGCTCGGTGAGCCGCTCCTGCACCTGGAGCCGCCGGGCGTACACGTCGAGGAGGCGCGGCAGCTTCGACAGCCCGATCACCCTGCCCGCGGGAAGGTAGGCGATGTGGGCCTTCCCGGTGAAGGGCAGCATGTGGTGCTCGCAGAGCGAGTAGAACTCGATGTCCTGCACCAGGACCATCCCCGCGTAGCTCTCGCGGAAGATCGCGCCGTTCAGCACGTCGGCCGCGGTCTTCGCCATTCCCGAGGTCAGGTACGAGAGCGCCTTCGCCACCCTCGCCGGCGTCCGCGCCAGCCCCTCGCGGTCCGTGTCCTCGCCGAGCGCGCTCAGAAGGCGCAGGACCGCTTCCTCCGCGTCCTCGCGGCCCGTGAGCTCCGAGATCGTCGCCGTCGACATTCCAAAGCCCCCTTTCGAGAGTTCGCGTCCGCGCCGCGTCGCCTCCCGGGCGGAGTGGCCCGGGGGCGACGCGGCGCCTCACGACCCGGCTACTGCGGCAGGATCACCGAGTCGACGACGTGGATGACGCCGTTCGAAGCGGCGACGTCCGCCTTCACGACGGTCGCGCCGTTCACCTTCACGCCCGCGCTCGTGTCGAACTTCACGAGCCCGCCTTCCACCGTCTTCGCCTCCTTGAGCTTCGCGACCTCGGCCGCCGTCACCCGGCCGGCGACGACGTGGTAGGTCAGGACCTTCGTCAGCTTCGCCTTGTCCTGGAGCAGCGCGTCGAGATCGGCCTTGGGCAGCTTGGCGAACGCCTCGTCGGTCGGCGCGAAGACGGTGAACGGCCCGGGCCCCTTCAGCGTGTCGACGAGGCCGGCGGCCTGCAGGGCGGTGGCCAGCGTCTTGAAGCTGCCGGCCGCGACCGCGGTGTCCACGATGTCCCTGGCCGCGCCGTGGTGGTCGGCGCGGGCGGGAGCGGCGGCGGCGACGGCCACGGCCGCGGCGAGGGCGAGAATGCGCTTGGTCATCGTCTCGTTCTCCTTCGATGGATTCCGTGCGCCCGCGATCGGTCCCGGCTGCGGCGCGGGGGCGCGTCCGCGCGTCGCCTCGGGCCGGCCTCACTTCCGGCCCCGGAGTCGCCGATCTCTGGAATGGCAGTACGGTGTCGGTGCGAGTTGGTTCTGTGGAGGTTGTGAATAGATATGGAACGGCCGAGCTCCGGCCGGACAGCCGCTCGCCCCCCGCGCTTCACCCCCCGGGCGCCGCCGTGGCATCATCGGCGCGGAAGCGATTCGGGTCCGGTGACCCGCGCGGCCTTCAAAGCCGTCCGGCTGCGGGCTGAACCCCGCAGCGGTGGGTTCGACTCCCACCCGCTTCCGCCACCCCTCCCCGGGCGACGCGGTACACTCGCGCCATGTCCACCCCCGAAGCGCCCGGCCTGCCCCAGGCCCTGATGGGGACTGCGCTCCTCGCGCTGGAGATGTACGACCCGGCCCTGGCCTCTCACTCGCGGAGACGGGCCGCGCTCGCCGTCGCGCTCGCCGGGAGCGCGAGCGCGGCCACGAGCGGGCCCTATGGCGAGTGGCGGTGCGGCCCGAACGGGCTCGAGGTGATCCGCTGCGCCGCCGCCCTCGCCGACGTGGGCACGATCGGCGTGCGTCGCAGCCTCCTCGAGCGCGCCTCGCCCCTCACCCGGGCGGAGCGGCAGCAGATCGAGGCGCACGTCGAGCACTCCTACGCGCTCCTGCGGACGGTGCCGTGGAAGGGCGAGTTCGCGCGCGTGCCCGACATCGTGCGCGCGCACCACGAGAAGCTCGACGGGTCGGGGTACCCGCGGGGCCTCCGCGGCCCCGACGTGCCCGTGGAATCCCGGATCGTCGCGATCGCGGACATCTTCGACGCGCTCGTCGCCCGGGACCATCCGTGGCGGAGGTCCGTCTCGCCGACGATGGCGCTCGACATCGTTTCGGAAGAGGCGCGGGCCGGGAAGCTCGACCGGGATCTCCTGGAGCTGTTCGTGGCCGCGGCGCCCTGGCGCAACCTGCCGGCTCCGCCGGCCACGCCCTAGCCCAGCGCTCGGTCGACGAGGAGCCCCGCGGTCCGGCGGCGGGGAAGCGGGCCGGCTCGTCCGGTGTCTGTCCGCTCTCCGGACGACCGATCGACCGACGCGCTGACAGACGGGCGGGGCTTCGCTCGCAACTCCTTCAGTTGTGCCGGGGACGGACTCGGCATCCGGATTGCTTCAATGGTTCGCGGCCGCGACAGAGGGCGGCACCCGGCTCGAGCGGAGGTTGGAGGGAGCTTCCGCCCGAGCCGGGTTCACTTCTATCCCGCGCCCGCCGTTCGCCCGCCGCGATCCCGCGCTCCCTCTCAGTCACCGTCGCCCTCCAGCCGCGCTCTCAGCATCGCGTGAATCCGTTCGGCCTCGGTCAGGTCGTCCGTCTCCGCGACGTACTGCCAGCGGGCGCCGCCGCCGCCGCCGAGGTTCGTGTCGGGACCGGCGATCACCGCGCGCCGGCCGGTGGAGTCGATCTTCACCAGCACCGCGTAGGTCATGCCGGGAACGACGCGCGGGATCCCCGCGCGGATCGTGCGCGGGCGCACGGCGTGACGCGGCTCACGACCGGACCCCGAAGGCGCGTGCGGCCGGCCACGCCCGGGCGGCAGCGGACGCCGAATGAGTGACGGAGCGCACGGGCGTTCCGCCCCGCGGGCCGGCCGCGCCGGCGACCGGCGGGGCCGGGCGCGCGCGGCGTTGGCGGTACACTGCGGCGCCCGAAAGGACGCGATGACGAACCTCCGATCGAACCTTCTCGCGCTCGCCCTGGCCTGCGCCGCCGTTCCCACGGCGCGCGCGCAGGCCCCCGCGGCCGGACCCGCCGCTCCGGCGACGGTCCCCGAGGCCGCGGCGAGGCCCGCTCCGCGGATCGCCCTCGCCTTGAGCGGCGGCGGCGCGCGCGGCGTGGCCCACATCGGGGCGCTCCGCGCGATGGAGGAGGCCGGCCTCCCCGTCGAGGCGATCGCCGCGAACAGCATGGGCGCGATCGTGGGCGCCGTCTTCGCGAGCGGCCAGGACGCGCGGCACCTCGAGGCCGTCGTGCGCTCGATGGACTGGGAGTCGCTGTTCAGCGGGCGGCCCGACCGGCGGATCCTGCCGATCTCGCGGCGCGTCGACCGGTTCCGCTCGCTGGCCGGGGTGAACTTCGACGTCAAGGGCGGGGTGAAGCTGCCGGGCGGCCTGATCGCGGAGCACCGCGTGAACCGCTTCCTCATCGAGCACCTTTCGCCGGCCGGCTTTGCCGCGGGCGGCGACTTCGACCGGCTGCCGATCCCGTTCCGCGCGGTGGCCACCGACCTCGCCACCGGCGAGGCCGTGACCCTCGCGCGCGGCGACCTCGCGCGCGCCGTGCGGGCGAGCCTGTCGATCCCGCTCGTCTTCCCACCGGTGCGGTGGGAGGGCCGGAGCCTCGTCGACGGCCTGGTGGTGAACAACCTCCCCGTGGACGTCGCGCGCGCGTTCGCGCCGAGGGTGGTCGTGGCGGTCGACATCTCCAGCCCTCCCATGGAGCCGCACGACTACACCTCGGCCCTCGGCGTCGCGACGCAGGTCAACGATCTCCTCACGCGGCGACGCTACCGCGACTCCGAGGCGAAGGCCGACGTGACCGTGAGGCCCGACCTCGGCCGGCACTCCTCGACCGACTACTCCGGCTTCGACGATCTGATCGCGAAGGGCTACGAGGCGACGAAGGCCGCGATCCCGGAGATCCGCCGGGCTCTGGAGGCGGCCGGCGTGAGCGATCTCGCCGCCCGGCCGCGCGGCGGGACCCCGCGGCCGCTCGAGGGCGCTCCGATCCGCGAGGTGGTCGTCCGCGGGACCGAGAGGGCCAGCGAGAAGCTCGTCCGCAGCACGTTCAACATCCCGGTGGGCGTGCCCTTCTCGATGGACAAGGGGCTGCGCGCGTTCGACAAGGTCGACGCGACGCACGTCGTCGACCGCACGTGGATGGCGTTCGAGCCGGCCGGCGACGGCGTGCGGGTGGCCCTCGACGCGACCGACGCCGCGACCTTCCGGGCCGAGGCCGGCTTCGGCTTCTCGGAGTGGGAGCGGGCCCGCGGCAGCGTGCGCCTCCGGGACAACAACCTGTTCGGCTTCGGCGAGGAGATCGAGGCGCTCCTCACGGGCAGCGACGCCGAGACGCGGGCCGAGGTCGTCCTCCGCGGCGAGAAGCTGCTCGTGAACGGGCTCGGGTACGGCGTCCGCGGCTACGGCTCGCGCGACAAGCCCCGGTACTTCGCCGAGGACGGGAGCGAGGTGAACCGGGCGCGCTTCGAGCGGCTCGGCGTCGAGGTCGCCCTGCGCGGCTCGGCGCGCCGGTTCCTCCAGCTCGAGGCGGGCTACCGCTTCGGCCGCGTCGACGTGAAGGCGCAGCCGGGGATCGACGTTCCGCCGGGGAGCGACACGGTGAGCGCCGTCTTCGGGAACGCCGTCTACGACACGCTCGACGACCTCGACTGGCCCGAGGCGGGCGTGCGGGTGGCGGCGCACGCGGAGTGGAGCCCGTCGGGCCTCGGCGGCGACCGCGAGTTCTGGACGGCGGCGGCCGACGCCCGCTACGCCGCGGCGGTCGGCCGCCGCTCGTGGGTGCACGTCGACGGGTTCCTCGGCCTGTCGGGGCGCGATCTCGCGCCGTACGACTGGTACCGGGTCGGCGGGCCGGCCGTCGTCCCGGGCTACCACCACGAGGAGCTGAAGGGGGCGCAGGCGATCGCGGGGGCCGTGGGCTTCCGGTACCGGCTGGCCGGCCGGCTGCGGCTGCTGGCGCGCGCCGGCGCGGGCAACGTGTTCGACACCCGCGATGAGGTCACCCTGCGCGGCCGGCGCTGGGGCGTCGCGGCCGGCGCGATGTACCCGAGCCCGCTCGGCCCGGTCGCCGTGGAGATCGGCGTCAGCGACGGCGGCCGCACGATCGCCACTCTCGCCGTCGGCTGGCCCTGAGCCGGGCGAGGGGCCGGACCCGGCCCGCGCGCCGCTTCGCTAGAATGGACGAGAGATGGCGCGACCGGGCCGGCAGGGCGGAACGGAGGTGGTGGAGAAGACGAAGGCCGTCACGAAGCGGCCCCGGCTCTACCACGTCGTCCTGCTGAACGACGACTACACGACGATGGAGTTCGTCGTCCACGTCCTCGAGAGCGTCTTCGACAAGGGGCCGGCCGAGGCCTACCGGGTCATGATGGAGGTGCACA
>WBZP01002635.1_pt1 | contig 20347 bp, 18 predicted proteins | sample 5204301 | NCBI WGS metagenome assembly WBZP01 (sample SAMN12412401, study PRJNA552823) | activated sludge metagenome | isolation source: activated sludge from nitrification reactor of wastewater treatment plant... | place: USA: Pennsylvania | collected 2017
CGTCGACGGCTCAGGCGTCGAGGAGATGCTCGCCCACTCCGAGGAGCTCGCCGGCCTCGGCATCACCGAGATCCACCTGATGCCGCACACCGGCGATCCCGCGCAGTTCCTCCGCATGCTGGGGACGGGACCGCTGGAGCGCCTCCACCAGCTCTAACCCCGCCAGCTCCTGCCCACCTTGTGGCCCTTTCCCGGCGCGATTCGCCCACGGAAAGGGCCACGAGGTGGGCAGAAGCTGGGGGTGAGCGGATCAGGGGGAGGCGTTCCGGACCAGGTGCGCCAGGTCCGCGCGACCGTCGGAGGCGAAGCCGTCGGCGACTCCGGCGCGGTCGGCGTCGGTCTTGTTCTGGCTCATCTTCACCGAGACCTCGATCGTCTCGATGCGCACCTCGATGCCGACGATCCCGTGCAGCTGGCCCTCGAGGTAGTCGCGCGGTGCGTCGTCGACCTGCCACGGCTCGGCGCGCCGCTGCTCGTGGCGGTCGGTGAGGCGTCTCACGACGTCCTCGACCCACACGATGTCGTCGTGCACGACGAGCTCGCCGTGCACCTGGAGCGAGACGTAGTCCCACGTGGGCACGACGCGTCCGGTCTCCTGCTTGGTGGCGTACCACGACGGCGAGACGTAGCCGTTCGGCCCGGTCGAGAGGACGAGCGCCCGGCCGGTCCACGGCGTCTGCCACTGCGGGTTGGGTCGGGCGACGTGGCCGAGCAGGCGGTCGCCGTCGAGGTCGACCACCCACGGCATCATCGTGGCGAGCGGTCCGGCCTCGGTGGCGGTGATCAGCTGGGCCACCTCGACGTCGGCGAGCAGCGTGCGGGCGGTCTCGTCGTCGACGGCGAACGGTCGCGGCGTGTACATGTCGGGAGCGTCCCACACCCATCGGCGCGCCAGCCCCTGCCGGGGCGCGGAGGGGTCAGGCGCCTATCGCATCGGCGAAGGCGGCCATCGAGGGGAAGGTCCAGTCGGGCTGCACCTCGGCGGTCGGGGTCGGGGTGGCGCCGCTGCCGGGGTTGTCGTGGCGCCGGTCGATCCAGACAGTCGGGAGCCCGGCGGACTTCGCGGGGACGTGGTCGTGGAACAGCGACTGCGCGACGTGCACGTGCCGCTCACGGGGTACGCCGAGGCGCGCGACCTCGGCGTCCAGCGCCGCGAAGTTGCGCGGGTCGGGCTTGTAGGAGCCGACGTCCTGCGCGGTGATGACGCTCGTGAAGCCGACGCCGAGACGCAGGTTCGAGCCCGCGAACGACGTGCGGTCGACGTTGCTCAGGATGATGAGCCGGTAGCGCTCGGACAGGCGCTGCAGCGCGTCGGCGGAGTCGGGGAACGCCGGCCAGTCGGGCACCGAGGCGCCGAGCGCGTCGGCCTCGTGGTCGGTGACCGGCGTACCGAGCTGCGCCCCGAGCGCGTGCAGCGACGACGAGAGGATCTGCGGGTAGAGGTCGGTCGGCCGCTGCGCCTCGGCACGCGTCGCGTGGGCGGCGAACGAGGTGAGCAGCTCCTCGTCGGTGAGCTCGATCCCGTTCGCGTCGGCCCAGCGCCGCAGCACCCGCGAGATGCCGGTCTCCCAGTCGATGAGGGTGCCGTAGCAGTCGAAGCTGAGGGCCTCGGCGTCGGTCAGCTCCACCGTGCGCGCTCCTCGGACAGGGTCGGGGATTCGTCGCCGCGATGCTGCCACGGCCGACGCGGGGCGGTCAGCGGGTCGATGGAACTCCTGTCGTTCGGGTCAGCAGCGCGCCGTTCAGCGGGAGAAGGTGACGTGGACGGTGCCGCTCTCGGCGACCTCGGTCGTGACGTCGTGGGTGAGGTCGAGGCCGCGCAGGTCGTCCCAGAGCCGGTCGCCGCGGCCGAGGACGATCGGCGCGATCGCGACGTGCAGCTGGTCGACGAGGCCGGCGCGCAGGAACGCGCGCGCGGTGCTCACGCCGCCGCCGATCCGGACGTCCTGACCGTCGGCCGCCGCGACCGCCTCGGCGAGGACGTCCTCGATCGCGCCGTTGCGGAACCGGAACGTCGTACCACCCTGCATCTCCAGGTCCGGCCGGGGCGCGGTGCCGGTGAGGACGTAGACGGGGCAGCGGAACGGCGGCTCGTCGCCCCACCAGCCCTTCCAGTCGGCGTCGTCGGGGTAGGTGTGGAAGCCGAACATGCCGGCGCCCATGATCTCGGCGCCGACGACCTGGAAGTACTGCGCGGCGTACTTCTCGTCGAGACCGGTCGTGCCTCGTCCGTCGGTCGCGCCGAGGACGCGCGCCTGGAAGGTCTGCGTCGCGATGTACGCCGACACCAGCCGCGCCCAGTCCTCCCCCATCGGGTTCTCGGGGGTCTGGTCGCCCGAGGCGTACCCGTCGAGCGAGACGTTCAGGTCGATCCGCACGCGCGTCATGCCCGACACCCAACCACCGACCGCCGACGGCCGGAAGTCGGCGCCTTCAGCGGACGGCGAAGCCGTCCGCGAGGCGGCCGCCGAGCGCTTCGAGCACCGCGTCGCACGCGTCCACGGATGTCACAGGGTCGGCGTGGCGGCAGCGACGCGCAGAAGCGGTGCGGGTGAACTGCGGTGTGGCGGCGCCGCGGCACACTCATGCTCGTGCGCCTTTACCTGTCGTCGTTCCGCCTCGGGACCGCCCCCGAGCAGCTGACGCGCCTCGTCGGCGCCGGCGGGCGGGTAGGTGTCGTTGTGAACGCGATCGACGATGAGCCGGCCGAGGTCAGGGCAGCGAAGCTAGACCATGAGTTCCAGGCACTCCAGACGCTGGACCTCTCCCCCGTCGAGATCGACCTGCGCGGCTACTTCGGCGGCGACGACACCGCACTCCGGAACCAGCTCGAGCTCCTCGACGGCCTCTGGGTCCGTGGCGGCAACGTGTTCACGCTGCGGGTCGCCATGCGCGAGTCGCAGGCAGACGGTCTGATCCCGCGGCTGCTCGAGGAGGACCGGCTCGTCTACGCCGGCTACAGCGCCGGGCCGTGTGTGCTGGCCCCGTCCCTGGACGGCCTGGAGACGGTCGACGACCCCACGGGGCCAGAGCGGGCGTACGGGCTTCCCGCGGTGATGACCGGACTCGGCGTCCTGGACTACGCGATCGTCCCCCACGTCGACTCGGTCACCCACCCTGAGGGCAACGGGCTGGACGTGCTGTCACGCCGCTACGAGAGCGACAACATCCCGTTCCAGCCGTTGCGTGACGGGCAGGCACTCGTGATCGACGGAGGTGCTGCGGTGATTGTGGGCGCCCCTGCCACGGTGGAAGACCTGCTCTACAGGTCAGAGCGGGCGGAGTCGGGGCCCAGCGGACCTGCTGGTTCCTGATGAGAGAGCCTCAGAGGTTCCCCGAAGCCTTGCGCCAGGCGACCCGCTGCGCGCCGGTCTGCAAGCGCTGTCACGGGCACGAGTTGAGTTCCGTCACCTGAAACGCGTGCGATCCGCCATGGCGCGTGAGGCGGAAGCAGACCGGCAGGTCGGTGCGCGTCGGCTGCCACGAGTCACTCCACGCGACGCCCGTGAACCGGGCATCAATGTCGGCCTCGCTGTTCGATCCGGCGACGGCCAACAGCGACCCGTCGCGCACGAGGGCTCGGCGTGCGCGGTCCACTTCCAGTGGCGCCAGGTCGAACGGGATAAGCGCTTCAAGATGACGGCGCGATTGCTCGGCCTGCGCGGCTGCGTCGGCGTGCGCCTTGTCGGTCGGTGACGGCTGGGCGCATGAGGCCAAGGCCGTTGCGATGGCGATACACACGGCGACCCGCGCCCCCCGGTTCATGCCAACAAGAATGCCGGTCCTCGCGTGGCATGTCTGCCGAGGCTCGTCCGCGAGATCCACCGTGCCCTGTCGCAGTTCGTGGACACTCCATCGCGAACCAGCCCAGGTGCCGCGCCGCAATGCCGGCATGAGCAAACCCCTGTCCGCGGTGGCGGATAGGGGTTTGCTACGAGGACATCAGTCCTACGTTCGGTGCACCAGGCAACTCGCCTAGTAGCCGAACTGCCAGCGGAGGTTGATGGGATCTGCCAAAGGGGACGAGCTCGTCGGCGCTCGGCGCTGCGCGCCGGGCGGCGACGTACTCGTGGCTAGATTCCTCCCGATTCCGCGCGCCTCGCGCGACCCCTGGCGCGATGAAGGCCCCGTTGCTGACGCAACGGGGCCTTCATGAACTACAGGGGTGAGTGGAGGTGGCGGGATCCGTCATAGGCGGACGAGCACGTCGGAGCGCGGCGCTGCGCGCCGGTCGGCGACGTACTCGTGGCTGGATTCCTCCCGATTCCCGCCACCTCCAGAGCGACGAGAGCCCCGTTGCTGACGCAACGGGGCTCTCGTGGGGGTGGAGGTGGCGGGAATCGAACCCGCGTCCTTCGGTGGCGATCAGGGTCTTCTCCGGGCGCAGCCTGCTGTGCATTTCTCAGCCCCGGCAGTCACGCAGGCAAGCTGCCGACGGGCTCAGTCACTGTGTGATGTCCTGCGTCACCCCGTGACCGGGATCGCAGTGAGTTCCCTAGCTGACGCCAGGATCCGGAGCGGGAACGCCCCCGGGCTGACGGACTTCAGGCTCGCTTAAGCAGCGAGGGCGAAGTCAGTGCGCTGAGTGTTGGCACTTGTATTTAGGTGCTGGATCGTTAGCGAGATAACCAGCGTCCTCGGCCCGCTTCTCCCATCACGACAGACGAAGTCGAAACCGATCACCCCCTGTGCAGTTGTGCTCCCAGTGTAGGGGCCACCAGGGACACCGGTCGACCGCGAACCCGGTCGGGCGCCGCCACCCGGGCGGGGTCCGACCAGCGACCGCGCTCCGGCCGCCCCGTGCCGCTGCGTCGCAACCGCGCCCGCGGGCATCGCCGGATCAGTACCGTCGCCCGCAAGGAGGTACGTCGGGTGCGGGCAGCGGGCGTCGGCTGGGTCCTCGGGGTGGGCAGCTCTCCCCCGTGGGTCCACGACGTCATGGTCGGGCTCGCCGTCGCCGTCGGCCTCGCTATGTTCCTCCACGAGTGCCGGCGCCGTCGGATGTGGGACGAGCGGCTGATCCCGGTGATCGTCGGGCTCGTCGTCGGCGGTGCGGTCGGCGCACGGCTCGCGGGGGTCCTCGATGCCGCGACCCACGACGGCGTCGGCGCGCTGGCGTGGGCCTGGGAGCAGGGCGGGCGCAGCATCCTCGGCGGCCTGTCGGGCGCGTACGCCGGTGCCCTCATCGGCAAGCGGCTCGGCGGCTACACCGGCCGCACCGGCGACCTGTTCGCGCCCGCCGTCGCGATCGGGCTGGCCATCGGCCGCGTCGGGTGCCTGCTGACCGAGGCGCCCGGGCGCCCGACGTCGTTGCCGTGGGGCGTCACCGTCGACCCGTCCGTCGCTGCGACCGTCCCGGAGTGCCCCGGGTGCGTGGCCGGCGTACCGATGCATCCCTCGTTCCTCTACGAGATCGTCTTCTGCCTCATCGCGTTCGCCGCGCTTCTCTGGCTGCGCGACCGCATCGACGCGCCGGGCGAGACGTTCGTGCTGTTCCTCGCGGCCTACGCAGTGTTCCGCTTCGGCGTCGAGTTCACCCGCGCCAACCCGCCCGATCTGTGGGGCCTGACGCGGTCCCAGGTCTTCCTCCTCGCGCTCTCGCCGCTGCTCGCCGTGCGCGTCTGGCGGGCGTGGCGCCGAGGCGTCTACGACCGGTTGCTCCCGTCCGTCCGCGAACCCGTGAGAGGTGCCGCATGACGATCCCGCCCGAGCTCCCCGAGGAGCCGAACCCCTTCGCCGGTCCGCCGGAGGGCGGCCCGCCCATCCCGCCGCCTCCCCCGATGCCCCACGGGTACGCCGGCGCACCGGAGCCGGCGAAGCGCTACGACAGCCGCCAGCTCCTGTTGACCGCCGGGATCGTGGTGCTCGTCGTCGCGGTGGCGACCTGGATCTTCCCGCCGTTCGGCCTGCTGGTGCCAGTGATCCTGTTCGTCTCGCTGTTCTTCCTGTTCGGCGTGGACCGGAGCGTCACGTACCGCAGCGTCCTCACCGGTCTGCTGCTCGGTCTCGGCCTCGGGCTGATCGTCACCGCAGGGCTCTGCACCGCGATCTTCAGCGGGTCCCTGAACTCCCCGCTGTTCAACGTCTGATGACGGCGACCTCCGAGCGCCAGCAGCTCGTCCACGGCCACGGGATGCCGCTGCGCGGCGACCGCATCCACCGCTACGTCACCGCCTTCTGCCCGCACTGCCCGCAGGACGACCTCGTCGGCGTACGCCGCCTGTCGGGCTGGCTGGTCGAGCGCGACGACCGGATCTGGCTGGAGCGCGGCTGCCCCGACCACGGCTTCGTCCGCACGTTGTACGACGAGAGCCCGGAGATCCTGCGCTACCTCGAGCAGTGGACCGCGCCCACGAAGTGGCACGTGCCCGACACGGCCGGGAACTTCGACCCCGTGCCCTCGGTGTACCTGCGCGGGCTGGGCGAGATGCAGACCCAGCACACCTGCATCCTGCTGCAGGACGTCATCGAGACCTGCAACCTGCGCTGCCCCACCTGCTTCACAGACTCCTCCCCCTCGCTGCGCGGTGTCGTCCCCGTCGACGAGGTGCTCGCGAACGTCGACCAGCGGCTCGCACGCGAGAACGGCCGGCTCGACGTCGTCATGCTCAGCGGCGGCGAACCGACGCTGCACCCCGACCTGCCGCGGCTGCTCGACGAGCTCGTCGCGCGCAACGTCGTACGCATCCTGGTGAACACCAACGGCATCGCGATCGCCCGCGACGACGCGATGCTCGACCTGTTCCGGCGGCACCGCCGTCGGGTCGAGGTCTACCTGCAGTACGACGGGCTGCGTGCCGAGACCTCCCGGCACCACCGCGGCGGCGACCTCACGGCGCTGAAAGCCCGCGCGGTGCAACGGCTCTCCGACGCGCAGGTCTTCACCACCCTGACGATGACCGCGGCCCTCGGCGTCAACGACGACGAGATCGGCGACGTGGTCCGGGTGGCCCTCGAGACGCCGTACGTCGGAGGCGTGTCGATCCAGCCGGTGTTCGGCTCAGGCCGTGCCGGAGCGATCGACCCGCTCGACCGGCTCACCCACACCGGCGCCCTGGCCCGCCTCGGGCCGCAGACCGACGGGCTGGTCACCTGGCAGGACCTGACCGCGCTGCCGTGCTCCCACCCGCACTGCGCGAGCATCGGCTACCTGCTGCGCACCGACTCCGGCGAGTGGCGCTCGCTCGTCTCGCTCATCGGCCACGACCGGCTGCTCGCGAACCTCGACCTCGTCGCGAACCGGATCGCCGACGACGAGATCCCGCGCGAGCTGCGCAAGGCCGTGAAGGCGTCGCTGCTCGGGCTGATGAGCGAGCAGACCTCGCTCTCGCACCCCGACATCGGATCGTTGTGGCGCGACGTCTGCGAGACGTGCGACCTCGGCATCGCGTCGCTCGTGAAGATCGCCGCGGCCGCCGGTCTGCCCGGCAGCGAGGAGCGGCTGCGGCGGATGCTCGGGGAACGCGTCGTACGCATCTCGGTGAAGCCGTTCATGGACATGAGCACGATGATCGAGGAGCGGCTCACCCAGTGCTGCGTGCACGTCGGCACCCGGTCGGCGACGCAGGATCAGTGCGCGCCGTTCTGCGCCGTGCAGGCCTGGCCGGCGCTGTCGGGTCAACGGCTCTCAGCCGCCGTCACGAACCCCGTCCCCATCCCGATGCCGACCCTGGTGACCGAAGGCGAGTCATGACCACGATGCCGTCGGACGGGCTGGCCGGCGTCCCCGAGCGCCCGGTGCCGGGCGAGCCCCCGGTCGAGGCGCCCTTCGACCCGCTGAAGCTCTGCATCTTCACCACCGTCGCGCTGCTGGCCTGGATCTTCGGTCCGGTGGCGGTCGCGGTGTTCGCCGTGCTCGGGCTCGCCGGCTACTGGCGCGCGCACCGGGCCGGCCTCACCCGCAGTCGGTGCTACCTGCGCGACGTCCGCCTCGTCCTGCTCTACCTCGCCCTGGTCCTGGTCGCGGCCGTGGCCGGCATCGCCTGGACCGTCCACGGCCTGCTCACCTGAACCGACCACGTCACTGCCCGAATGCACGGGAAAGCGCGTCGAAACCGTGCCTTGCGGCAGTGACGACGCAGGAACCGCGCATGCGAGCAGTGACGCCGCCGCGGCCCCGCGGCGACAGCGGGCGGCCACGGCGGGTGCGGGAGGTCACGGGGTCTCGGCGTACCCGTGGTGCGCGTCCGGTCGTAGGCTCGACGCATGCCTGAGTTCGAGTACGAGGACCTGCTGCCGCTCGGTGCCGACGAGACGCCGTACCGCCTGCTGACGACCGACGGCGTGAGCACCGTCGAGGCCGGTGGCCGGACGTTCCTGACCGTCGAGCCCGAGGTGCTGAGCACGCTCACCGAGACGGCGATCCACGACATCCAGCACCTGCTGCGTCCGGGTCACCTCCAGCAGCTGCGCAACATCCTCGACGACCCCGAGGCCTCGCCCAACGACCGCTTCGTCGCCCTCGACCTGCTCAAGAACGCCAACATCGCAGCCGGCTTCGTGCTGCCGATGTGCCAGGACACCGGCACGGCGATCGTCATGGGCAAGCGCGGCCAGCAGGTGCTGACGCCGGGCGACGACGAGCGCTTCATCAGCAAGGGCGTCTACGACGCGTACCAGAAGCTGAACCTGCGCTACTCGCAGATGGCCCCGATCACCATGTGGGAGGAGAAGAACACCGGCTCCAACCTCCCCGCGCAGATCGAGCTCTACGCCGACACCGCGCCCGGCCACGAGAACTCCTACAAGTTCCTCTTCATGGCCAAGGGCGGCGGCTCCGCCAACAAGTCGCTGCTCTTCCAGGAGACCAAGGCCGTCCTCAACCCCACGGCCATGCGCAGGTTCCTCGACGAGAAGCTGCGCGGGCTCGGCACGGCCGCGTGCCCGCCGTACCACCTCGCCATCGTCATCGGCGGCACCAGCGCGGAGTTCGCGCTGAAGACGGCGAAGTACGCCAGCGCCCGCTACCTCGACGGCCTGCCCACCGGCGGCTCGATGACGGGGCACGCGTTCCGCGACGTCGAGATGGAGGCCGAGGTCCTGCAGATGACGCGCGACTTCGGCATCGGCGCGCAGTTCGGCGGCAAGTACTTCTGCCACGACGTCCGCGTCGTACGGCTCCCCCGCCACGGCGCCTCGTGCCCTGTCGCGATCGCGGTGTCGTGCAGCGCCGACCGTCAGGCGCTCGCGAAGATCACGCCGCAGGGGGTGTTCCTCGAGCAGCTCGAGACCGACCCGGCGCGGTTCCTCCCCGACGTCACCGACGAGCACCTGGACGACGAGGGCGTCGTGAAGATCGACCTCAACCGGCCGATGGCCGAGATCCGCGAGGAGCTCTCGAAGTATCCGGTGAAGACACGGCTGTCGCTCTCCGGCCCGCTCGTCGTCGCGCGCGACATCGCGCACGCGCGCATCAAGGACATGCTCGACAACGGCGAGCCGATGCCGCAGTACATGAAGGACCACGCGGTCTACTACGCCGGCCCCGCGAAGACCCCCGAGGGTTACGCGAGCGGCTCCTTCGGCCCGACGACGGCCGGGCGCATGGACGCCTACGTCGACGCCTTCCAGAAGGCCGGCGGCTCGTTCGTGATGCTGGCCAAGGGCAACCGGAGCAAGGGCGTCACCGACGCGTGCCGGGCCAACGGCGGCTTCTACCTCGGCTCGATCGGCGGCCCGGCCGCGCGCCTCGCGCAGGACTGCATCACGCACGTCGAGGTGCTCGACTTCCCCGAGAACGGCATGGAGGCCGTGTGGAAGATCGAGGTGCAGGACTTCCCCGCGTTCGTCGTCGTCGACGACAAGGGCAACGACTTCTTCGCCGAGACCCTCCGCCCCGTCGCCACGACCATCCCCGTAGGTCCCCCCGCCTGACCGCGTAGTTCGCCACACATGATCATGTTGGGCGAACTACGACGACGGCCTTCCACCGACGCAACAGAAGCGAGATCTCGTTCCCGTCATGACGGGAACGAGATCTCGTGTCTGCGAGGTCGGACTCGGTCGGGTCAGTACCAGTTGTGGCTGCGGAAGTGGGACCAGGCGCCGCACGGGGAGCCGTAGCGGGACTTGATGTAGCCCAGGCCCCACCGGATCTGCGTGACGGGGTTGGTCATCCAGTCGGTGCCGGCGACGCGCATCTTCGAGCCGGGCATCGCCTGCGGGATGCCGTGCGCGCCCGACGACTTGTTGTGCGAGCGGTAGTTCCAGTGGCTCTCGCGCGTCCAGAGGTTGACCAGGCAGACGTACTGCGCGGTCGCCTTCCAGCCGTAGCGGCTCGTGGACATGAGGCGCTTGGCGTGCCACTGCGCGTACGCCGCGGTGCCGAACGCGAACGGCGCAGCGGCAGCGGTCTTCGTCACGACGGTCTTGGGCTTCGGCGCGGTGCGCTTCTTCGGCGCGGGCTTGGGAACAGCAGCGACGGCCTTCGTGGTCGCGGTGCCCGCGACCGCACCGGCGGCGGTGAGGTCGAGCGTCGCGGCGTCGCTCTGCGCGACCTCGGGGCGCGCCGCGGTAGCGGTCGACGACGACGCCGAGGCGCTGGTGACGATCTGCGGGACGGGCGCGATGCTCGACAGCGTCGCCACGGCCAACGTGCCCGCGGCGAGCACGACGACGCGCTTGTGCGCTCGCGAGTCGTGCTTGTGGTCGGTGAGCACTGCGGAGTCCTGGGGGTCGTGCACCGATGCGTGCGCACCGGTGCGGTGGGTCCCCGCCTCGCGTGCCGGCACCGCGCGGTGACTGCTGCGCGATCGTGGGGCAGAGCGACGGACGTAGCCGGAGGTGAGGGCGGCGACACCCTGCGCTGTCCCGGAGCTCTCCTCGTCCGAGGTCCGCACCAGGCGGTCGCTCGCTCGGGGAGGGCTACGGGCCCTCCGACCCCGTCCACGGGGGTCGTTGCCCCTCCACCCTGCCGAGACGCTCCGACAGCGCCAACCTCATGTCCACGCGATGAACCTCTAGTCGAGTGTTTGTCCACAGCAGGAACCAGCGTGTTCGCGGTCAAATCGGACACGCTGTGTGAGGGGGGCCACACGAAATCAGCCATCCGGAGGCATCACGGACGGCTCAGCGCACCGTCACCCGTCGCTCACGCGGCGACACCCTGAACCTCCGATCGAGCCACGCGCGGCCTCGATCGGCGCAGCAGACGCGCCCCGGCGGGCGCTAGACCTGCAGGTCCTCGAGCATCTCCGTCACGAGCGCCGCGATCGGGCTGCGCTCGCTGCGGGTCAGCGTGATGTGGGCGAAGAGCGGGTGCCCCTTGAGCTTCTCGGTGACCGCCACGATGCCGTCGTGACGACCGACGCGGAGGTTGTCGCGCTGCGCGATGTCGTGCGTCAGGACCACGCGCGAATCACGACCGATGCGCGACAGTACCGTGAGCAGCACGTTGCGTTCCAACGACTGCGCCTCGTCGACGATCACGAACGCGTCGTGCAGCGAACGGCCCCGGATGTGGGTCAGCGGAAGGACTTCCAGCATTCCGCGGTCGGCGATCTCCTCGACGACCTCCTGCGTCGTCAGCGCGCCGAGCGTGTCGAACACCGCCTGTCCCCACGGCGACATCTTCTCGCTCTCGCTGCCCGGCAGGTAGCCGAGCTCCTGCCCGCCGACGGCGTAGAGCGGTCGGAACACGATCACCTTGCGGTGCTGCCGACGCTCGAGCACCGCCTCGAGACCGGCGCACAGCGCGAGCGCCGACTTTCCGGTGCCGGCGCGTCCGCCGAGCGACACGATGCCGACCTCGGGGTCGAGCAGCAGGTCGAGCGCCACGCGCTGCTCGGCGCTGCGCCCGTGCAGACCGAAGGCCTCGCGATCGCCTCGTACCAGGCGGATCTGCTTGTCGGGCGTCACGCGCGCGAGAGCACTGCCGCGCTCGGACACCAGCACCAGGCCGGTGTGGCACGGGAGGTCGCGCGCCTCCGCGAGGTCGATGCGGTCCTGCTCGTAGAGCTCGTCGACGACGGATCCGGGTACGTCGAGCTCCGCCATGCCCGTCCAGCCGCTCTCGACCACGAGCTCGGCGCGGTACTCCTCGGCGGCGAGACCGACCGACGACGCCTTCACGCGCATCGGCAGGTCCTTGCTCACGAGGACGACGTCGCGACCGTCGGCGGCGAGGTTGCGCGCGACCGCGAGGATGCGGGTGTCGTTGTCGCCGAGCTGGAAGCCGTTTGGCAGCACCGACGTGTCGGAGTGGTTGAGCTCGACGCGCACCGTGCCGCCGGCGTCGCCGACCGGCATCGGGTCGTCGAGGCGGCCGTGCTCCACGCGCAGGTCGTCGAGCAGGCGCAGCGCCTGGCGCGCGAAGTAGCCGAGCTCCGGGTGCGACCGTTTGGCCTCGAGCTCCACGACGACGACGACCGGGATGACGACCTCGTGCTCGTCGAAGCGCATGAGCGCGTGCGGGTCCGAGAGGAGCACCGAGGTGTCGAGCACGTACGTGCGGCTCGGGGCGGTGGACGGACGTCGACGCGCGTTGGGCACAAGGGCCTCCCACGAGTGCGGGCCGCCCGGGCGGTGGCCCGTGTGCGTTCGACCGTAAGCCCGCCGTACGGCGCATCCGCCGCAACACGCCGACGGGCGTGTCGCACGATCAGGTGAACTTTCGCCTCAGGCGACGTCGAGGCCGAGCTTCTCCGCGCGGCGCGCGATCACCGCGGCCGCAACGGCCATCACCGCTGCGACGAGGATGCTGATGTGCAGTCCGGTGTGGACGGCGATCGCTCCCACCAGGGCGCCGAGCGCGTAGCCCAGCGGCGTCGCGATCGCGATGCGCAGGATCCCGCGACGGGTCGGATCCCGTTCTGCGCGCGGGGTGCCGGCGTCCTCGACCGCTCCGACGAGGGCGTCGGTGAGCGGCCCGGTGACAGCCACGGTGCGCACGCCGCGGCCGAGCAGGCGCGTGAGCAGCACGGCCTGGATGCCCTGCGCCAGCGCGAGCAGGCCGATCGGGATGAGCAGCTTGGGATGCGTGGCGACGGGGTCGCGCCACATGAGGGCGCCGGCCGCGAGCAGCAGCACGACCTCGAGAGCCAGCAGGACCTCGCGGGCAGCACGGGTGCCGACACGGTGGCGCAGACCGCGGCGTCCGACCGCGGCGAGGAGCACACCCACGGTGAACGCGACGAGCGCCGTCAGCGCGAGGATGACGCGGTTCCCGTCGGACAGGCTCGCAGCCGCGACGACGACGAGGTTGCCGGTCTGGTTCGCGACGAACACCTGCGCGTAGACCAGGCTCGCGACGTCGACGCAGCCGGAGACGCCGGCCAGCAGCGCGGTGAGCGGGACGGCCAGGCGCAGGCCCGACGGCGCGGCCGCTTCGGTCCCGGTCACGCGCCGAAGCGACGGCCGCGGATGGCGTAGGAACGCAGCGCGCGGAGGAAGTCGACCTTGCGGAAGTCGGGCCAGTAGGCCTCGCAGAAGTAGAACTCCGAGTGCGCCGACTGCCAGAGCAGGAACCCGGAGAGCCGCTGCTCCCCCGACGTGCGGATGACGAGGTCGGGGTCGGGCTGCCCGGCGGTGTAGAGGTGCTCGGCGATGTGGTCGACGTCGACCTCGGTCGCGAGCTCGTCGAGGGTGAGGCCCTTGCTCGCGGCGTCGGCGATGAGGGCGCGCACGGCGTCGACGACCTCGCGGCGCCCGCCGTACCCGACCGCGATGTTCACCAGCAGACCGGTGCGCTTGGAGGTCGCGTCCTCGGCGGCCTTGAGCTGCTCGGCGGTCCGCGCGGGCAGCAGGTCGAGCGCACCCACGGGGTGCAGCCGCCAGGTGCCGTGCGACGCGAGGTCGGTGACGGTCTCCTCGATGATCCGCAGCAGCGGCTCGAGCTCGGCGGCCGGGCGCGAGAGGTTGTCGGTGGAGAGCAGCCACAGCGTGACGACCTCGACGCCCACCTCGTCGCACCAGCCGAGGAAGTCCTCGATCTTCTCCGCGCCGGCCTGGTGACCGCGGGCGGTGCTCATCCCCTGCGCCGCGGCCCAGCGGCGGTTGCCGTCGAGCATGACGCCGACGTGCCGCGGGATCCGGTCGCGGTCGAGCGAGCCCATGAGCCGGCGCTCGTAGGCGCCGTACACGAGGTCGGAGACGTTCACCCGCCAGCCTCTCCACCGAACCGCTGTCTGCCGCGAGGGTACCGGCGCCACCGCATCACTGTCTGCGACGCCACGACCGACCCCCTGTTCGCGCTGAAGGTGCCCCAGGCCGCCCTAGACGCAGCCAGACCTCCCCACCGCCCCGAAAGCCGCCCGGTCTCCGGGCTCGGACGACCGGATGCCGAAGGGGGGAGCCCGCGGCCGGCCCACGATGCGCCCGCGCCTGCCGTTCCCGCTCCGGGCGTGGGCATCGTCACCGGACGGCCGCTGGAAACCTACGCTTGCGTAAGTTACGCTCGCGTATGTGAGCAGCCAGCACCCCGCCGACCGGCGGTCCGACGTCCTCGAGCCCCACGACGCTGCGCGCCCGGACCAGCCGTGGGACGCTGCCGACGTGGCCGAGACCCCGACCGACCACGGCCTGCTGGCCCCGGTGAAGCCGCACCTGCGCGGCTGGCTGCACGCCGGCATGGCACCGATCGCACTGGTGCTCGGCATCGTGCTCGTGATCTTCTCGCCGCCGGAGTACCGCTGGGCTGCAGCGCTCTACAGCCTCACGGCGATCCTGCTGTTCGGCACCAGCGCGGTCTACCACCGCTTCACCTGGAGCGAGCGCACGCGCGTCCTGCTCAAGCGGCTGGACCACTCGAACATCTTCCTCATCATCGCCGGCAGCTATACGCCGTTCGCGGTGGTGCTGCTGCCCGCCGACCAGGAGCGCACGCTGCTGATCCTGGTGTGGTCGGGCGCGCTCGCGGGCGTGCTGTTCCGGGTCTTCTGGGTCGGCGCCCCGCGCTGGCTCTACACGCCGATCTACATCGCGCTCGGCTGGGTCGCACTGTTCTACCTGCCCGCGTTCTGGTCGGCCGGCGGACCGCTCGTCGTGATCCTGCTGGCGCTCGGGGGCATCTTCTACTCGGTCGGCGGCGTGGTCTACGCGCTCAAGCGGCCCAACCCCTCCCCGACCTGGTTCGGCTTCCACGAGGTCTTCCACGCGCTCACTCTCGCGGGCTTCCTCACCCAGTACGTCGCCGTCTCCCTCGTCCTCTACGGCGCCTCCTGACCCACGGACACCCCACGCGGGGGCGCCTTGAGCTCCGGCGGGGAACGCACCGGAACCCCGTGGCTACTCGGGTCTAGCCATAGCCAATGGCATTGCCTATGGTGGTGGCGAGAGCGGCCGTCGGCCCGCTCGACCTGCTCGGGCCCGACCGTCGCGCCGCGGCGTACGGCGCCCCGCTGCGGGTGAGTTCACCGACCATCCCGGAGACCTCCATGGTGTTCGCCAGTCCCCTCCCGCCCGTCACGCCGCCCGAGACGACCATCACCGACTTCGTGCTGGCCGCGGTCGCGCAGCACCCGGACAAGCCCGCACTCATCGACGGCCCCAGCGGCCGGGTGCTCACGTTCGCCGACCTCGACCGGGCCATCCGTTCGCTGGCGGGCGGTCTCGTGCAGCGCGGCCTGGTCCCCGGCCAGGTCGTCGCGCTCATGGCCCCCAACTGCCCGGAGTTCGCCGTCGCGCTGCACGGGGTGGTCTTCGCCGGCGGCGTCGTCACCACGATCAACCCGACGTACACGTCGCACGAGGTGCAGCGCCAGCTCGCCGACTCCGGTGCCACGACCGTCATCACCGTCGGCGCGCTGCTCGGCACCGTCACCGCAGCGCGCGAGGGTACGTCGGTCGCCGACGTGCTCGTCCTCGAGGCCGACGGCGTCGAGGGCGCGGAGTCGTTCACCACGCTGTTCGGGGAGCCGCTCCCCGCGCACGTGCCCGTGTCGCTCGACGACGCCGCGCTGCTCCCCTACTCGTCCGGCACCACAGGGCTCACCAAGGGCGTGCGGCTCTCGCACCGCAACCTCGTGAGCAACATCTGCCAGGCCGCGTCGACCCTCGGCTTCACGGGGTCCGACACCTCGATCGCCGTGCTGCCGTTCTTCCACGCGTACGGACTGCAGATCCTCATGAACATGGGCCTCAACGCGGGCGCCACGGTCGTGACCATGCCGAGGTTCGACCTCGAGCAGTTCCTGTCGCTTCACCAGCAGTACGGCGTGACGCGGTCGTTCGTCGCGCCGCCCATCGTCCTCGCGCTCGCCAAGCACCCGCTCGTCGACGACTACGACCTCTCGTCGCTCACCCAGATCATCTCCGGCGCGGCACCGCTCTCGGCCGAGCTCGCGGACGAGGCGGCCGCGCGCATCGGCTGCGAGGTGATCCAGGGCTACGGCATGACCGAGCTGACGACCGTCGCGCACCTCCCGGTGCCCGGCGGCTCCAAGCCCGGCAGCGTCGGAGTCCCGGCACCGAGCACGGAGACGAAGATCATCGACCCGGGGACGGGCGTCGAGGTCGCGCTCGGCGCCGACGGCGAGATCTGCATCCGTGGCCCGCAGGTCATGCTCGGCTACCTGAACAACGAGAGCGCGACCCGCGACATGGTCGAGCCCGACGGCTGGCTGCACACCGGCGACATCGGGCACCTCGACGAGGACGGCCACCTCTACGTCGTCGACCGGCTCAAGGAGCTCATCAAGTACAAGGGCTTCCAGGTGCCGCCGGCCGAGCTCGAGGCCGTGCTGCTCACTCATCCCGACGTCGCCGACGCCGCCGTGATCGGCGTGCCCGACGAGGAGGCCGGTGAGATCCCGGTTGCGCACGTGGTGCTCAAGCCCGGCCGGACCACCGGCGCCGACGAGATCTCGGCGTTCGTGGCCGAGCGGGTCGCGACCTACAAGCGCCTCGGCGGGATCGTCTTCACCGACAGCATCCCGAAGTCGGCGTCGGGCAAGATCCTGCGCCGCGAGCTGCGCCAGCAGTAGCCCTGCGAAGGCGGCGGCGGGTGACGCTCTCCCGCCGCCGCACCGGGAGCGGTCAGGCGCCGCGGGCTGCGACGTACTCCTCGTACGTCGCATCGACGAGCTCCTCGACCGAGAGCACCGACGCGACGCCGGAGACGGAGTGCCCCGCGCTCCAGATGTCGCGCCAGCGCACGGGTCGCCGCGCGACGGCCTCCGCGTCGAGGTCGGAGCTGACGTCGAGGGCGCCGCGCGCCGGAAGGTCGTCGGGGTCGAGCCCGGCTGCAGCGATCGACGGACGCAGGATGCTGCTCGGCAGGCCGGTGAACGCTGACGTGAGCAGGACGTCGTCGGCCGTGCTGTCGACGAGCATCTGCTCGTAGCGCTGGTCGGCGAGGCTCTCGCGCGTCGCGATGAACCGCGTGCCCATGTAGGCGAGGTCGCAGCCGAGCGCGATCGCCGCGTTCAGCGCCCAGCCGTCGGAGATGCCGCCGGCGAGCACGAGCGGGCCGTCGAAGAACGAGCGGACGGCGCGCACGAACGCGAACGGGTTCAGCCATCCGGTCTGACCACCGGCGCCTGCCGTGAGCAGCACCAGCCCGTCGGCACCGGCGGCGACGGCGCGCTCCGCGTGGCGGATCGAGGCGACGTCGGCGAGGACGAGCGCACCCGCGTCGTGCAACGGGGCGAGCACCTGCGCAGGCGAGCCGACCGAGGTGATCACCAGCTCGGGACAGTGGCGTCGGACGACGTCGAGATCGGCGGCCAGGCGCGTGTTCGACGGATGCACGATGAGGTTGGGCGCGACGGGCGCGGCCGCTCCGCCCGACTCCTGCTCATGGGCGTCGAGCCGTGCCCTCGTCTGCACGAACCAGTCGTCGAGCTCCTCCGACGTGCGGCAGTTGGCGGTGGGGAACGAGCCGACCACGCCGTTCCGGCAGGCGGCCACCACCAGCTCCACCCCGGAGACGAGGAACATGGGCGCCGCGATGAGCGGCAGCCGCAACCGGTTGCTGATCGGCGCGATAGCCTCGGCAGCAGTCACGTCCCCGCCCTGGTGTCGTCGGTGCACGGAGTGCGTCCGAGGTGGCCGTGGATCAGCCGATGGTCCATCTTAGCCAATAGCCTTGCCTATGCCGATGGCTAGTGTCTAGCCTGGCCCCATGACCTCTGGCTCGTTCGTGTTCGTGGGTGGTCGCATCGCCACGCAGGTGCGGAGCCGGCCGTGGGCGGACGCCGTCGTCGTGCAGGGCGACCGGATCGCCTACGTCGGCGACGAGGCCGGCGCGCGCGAGCACGCACCCGTCGGCGCCGAGGTCGTCGACCTGCACGGCGGCGTCCTGCTCCCCGGCTTCGTCGACGGGCACGACCACCTGACGAGCCTGGCGGGCGTGCTGAACGCGGGCGTGAACCTCAACGGGATCGCCGAGCCGCAGGAGCTGCTCGACGCCATCGAGGCCTACGCCAAGGCGAACCCCGACCTCGCGGTGATCCGCGGGAAGGGCTTCCTGCCGACGACGTTCCCGGGCATGAGCGCGCGGCGCGAGATGCTCGACGCGATCGTGCCGGACCGCCCCGTCGCGATCCTCAGCTTCGACATCCACGACTGCTGGTTCAACACAGCGGCGATGACGGCGGCGGGGATCGACCGCAACACCCCGGACCCCGACCCGGGCTCGCAGTACTTCGTGCGCGACGCGGACGGCACCCCCACCGGCTACTGCCTCGAGGGCGCGAACGTCCTCGTGCTGGGTGGTCTCGGCGAGTTCGAGGTCGACCGCAACCGCGAGCTGCAGAAGCTCACCCTCGACCCCGCACCGTCGTGGGGCATCACGACCATGTTCGAGGCCGGCATCATCCTGGGCCGCAACGTCGACGCCGAGCCGGTGTACGCCGAGCTGGTCGAGCGCGACCAGCGCGGCGAGCTGCCGATCCGCATCTCCGGCACCTTCTGGAGCCGCGAGGCCACCGACGACCCGCACGAGCTCGTGGCGCACCTGCGCGACTGGAACGCGCGCTACCGAAGCGAGAACCTCACCATCTCGACGCTCAAGATCTGGAGCGACGGCACCATGCTGTCGGGCGGATCGCTGCTGCTCGAGCCGTACGAGGACGACCCGCACAGCTGCGGGCACATGCACATCCCCGGCCCCGAGATCACCGGCATGATCGAGGCGACGCACCTCGCGGGCTTCGACGTCCACATCCACGTCGAGGGCGACGGTTCGTTGCGCACCGTCCTCGACGCGATCGAGCAGGTGCAGAACCGGCACGGGCGGGGAGCCCGCCGGCACACCGTCTGCCACAACACCTGGGTGCACCCCGACGACCTGCGCCGGTTCGTCGACCTCGGGGTCGTCGCGAACGTGACGCCGATGTGGGGCACCGACTTCGACGGCGGCACGATGGACGCCTACACCTCGCGGATGGGCGAGCACCGCGTCCGCACCCGGTCGATGCCCTACGGCGACCTCGTCCGCTCCGGTGCCGTCGTCACCTACGGCGCCGACTGCCCCGGCGTGCGCATCGAGGAGATCCCGCCGCTCAAGCAGATCGAGGCCGCCGTCACGCGACGCCGCCCCGGTCACCCGGAGGACCGCGCGTACCTCCCCGACCAGCGTGTGTCGGTGCACGACTCCGTGCGCGCCTACACCGCCAACGGCGCCTACCAGCTCCACCTCGAGGACGAGATCGGCACGATCGAGGTCGGCAAGCGCGCGGACCTCGTCGCGCTCGGCGCCGACCTGTTCGCCGTCCCCGACCACGAGATCCACCAGGTGCCGGTGCTGCAGACGCTGTTCGGCGGACGCGTCACGCACGACGCGCGCTGACCGCGGAGCCCGCGCACGTCGGGGCGCGTCGTCGCGCCGGGGTGCGGCACGGACGGTCCGATATCGTCGGGACGGCTCACCGATCGTGGCCGGAGACGGGAAGGCAGTGCTGTGGCGAGGAAGCGGTTGCCCCGAGGCACGCTGTCGCGATCGGTGGTGCTCGATGCCGCGTTCCGCGTCGCCGACTCCGAGGACGCCAAGGACCTGACGATGGCGCGCCTCGGCCGCGAGCTCGACACCGACCCCAGCTCGATCTACCGGCACTTCGCGAGCAAGGACCAGCTCCTCCTCGCCATGGCAGACGTCCTGCTCGAGGAGACCTACGCCGCCTACGTCGAGGGCGACGAACCGGTCGAGAACGTGCGCCGGATGGCGTGGGCCCTGCGTCGTACCTACCTGCGCCGGCCCTCCCTCGCGCGCCTGATCACGCTGCGCTCCAACGACGGAGCAGCTGCGCGCGCGTGCATGGCGGCGCTGCGGCAGAGCCTCGCCGCCATGGGCTACGACGAGGAGCAGACCGGCCTGCTCGCACGCACGGTCGCCGAGATCACGCTGTCGCACATCGCGATGACGGCCGACGAGCTCGGGCAGCCCGCCGCCACGCAGCGCGCCGACCTCGAG
>WBZP01002636.1_pt1 | contig 20333 bp, 14 predicted proteins | sample 5204301 | NCBI WGS metagenome assembly WBZP01 (sample SAMN12412401, study PRJNA552823) | activated sludge metagenome | isolation source: activated sludge from nitrification reactor of wastewater treatment plant... | place: USA: Pennsylvania | collected 2017
GCGCATGTTAGAGTTTGTTAGCGCAACATAATTATGCAAAGGGGAAGCCTTTTTTATTCTAATACAAAGCTAATTATCAAGAAGTTTGAGTTGAAAAGTAATCGGCTTAGCTTAACGCCAATGCGATGGCTATCGGGAGCAGCGGCACGCGGCGAACGCAAAGAAAATCTACTCCGTGTGGTGGCTGGTCGCGACCGGCCTGAGCATGTATGAAAGGTTATCGTTGCAAGGGATCGAGTTTCTGAACCTTTGTAATCCGTGATCATTCGTATTATCCGTCGCGACCCTTCGCGAATAGCGATCTATTCGCATCAACGAAGTTTCTCGCAAATTCAGATAGCTATCGGAAGCAAATACGCAGAGGTTAATTACCGCAATGCTTTTGCCATTTAAACATCAAAAGTATATAACCTGAGAAAAAGAAGTACTTGAATCGGTGACCGGTCGCAACCGGCTTCAACGAAATTATCAATTAATGAAAATTTAGTCCGATTTTATAGCATTTACTCTTACCAGTGTTGGTGCTGATAACATTTAGAAAGTAAATGCCAGGTGCTAAACTTAGCTGACTTATATTTAATTCACAACAAGATTTATTTGAGAATTGTCTTCCAAGGTTGTCATACAAAAACAAAGTATAATCGCTAGAATTAAGAATTGAACCTGCTTCAATTTTAATTATTCCATTTTCCACAATCACTTTCGGATTAAATGAAGGATCTAAAGATGGACTAATTCCTGTATTAATTGAACCTGGAAACATGACAATACTACCGACAGGGTTAACCCCGCATGAATCAAAAAAGCCAGATCCAATAATAAATGTGTCCAATACAGCCATATATTCAAAACCATATGTTAATTCACACTGGCTTCCAATTGGCGCCCAATTTTGCCCATCCAATTGTGCAATATATCTCAGAATTGTACTATTGGTATAGTTTCCTGTAAACGCTCCTAAGATCACAAGTTTTCCACGATAGTCATCAATGTGATTAACAGGAGCGTTTAATCCATCCCCAATTGGACTAAAATTTATTCCATCATATCCAGTTATAAAATAACCCAAAGTTGAGCTTGGAAAATCCATTCCAATATAAAGTATCGAATCTGTTGATTTTAATGCATAAATATCGGAAACAGGCCATTGGCCTATCTGAATATAATGTCCACAATTTGTATCAATTTTCAATAATCCATCTGGGAAACTTTTAGGTATTCCAATGCATGTATCTACAGTTCCAGCGTCTTTTCCCATGTATAGTTCATTCTTGAATACTTCAATATAACAATGACTACAATTGACATACGCCCAAGGAAACATAAAACTTTCAATATAACTACCATTATATCGAGCAAAATCCGAGTATCCAATTGGATTTTGGCTATTTGGAAATGCAATAAAGCCACCGCACAGATATAATTTACCTCCAAATTCACATAAATCCTGAATATTGGGCAATACATTGGGAGACAAAAATTTATCATCAAAATGACTTAGAGTGTCAACGACAACCCAGTCTGTCCCATCCCATCTTGCCATTGGAACACTAATAGGATTATTGCCGATGCTATCAAATACCCCAGCAATAAATAAATCACCATTAAATCGAATTATTGATAACACAACTCCATTCGTACCTGAACCCATGGGAAACCAATTATTACCATCAAAACCAATGATTCCATGTGCTGCTACTCCAAATAACGTATCAAATCTACCACCTAAATAATAATTACCAGTTAAAGAATCATAATATGAAACCTGTACCGACTCCCATTCTGTCGAATCAACAGTAACCCATTGCTGAGAATTTGCGATTGTTGCAGAAAAAGAAAGTATGCAAGCCAGAAAGAAAATGCTCCATTTTATTTGTTTCAGTAATTCCATGGCTTTATACTATAATAATTCTGTCTTTATAAATTTCAACTTAAATATCGAACACTTATTCCCGGATAAATTCCAAAAGCCTTCAATTTCAAAATTACGACATTCTTCCAGATTTACAATGTCAATTTTTAAATCCCATTAATATGCATCTGAAAAATTCACTCATAGAAATAAATACATAAAATATCGCGACCTCATTTTCTAAGCCTGATCTAAGTGTATTGAGAGTTCGGCCGGAATGATGTGAATTTTCCCGATCGCGACCGATCTGAGCTTACATTATATCCGCGATTATTCGTTTCATCCGCTTTATCCGCGTTCCAATATGATGTTAATGTATCGGGAATGCCCATTTTCAGTGATCATTTTTGACTTCCCGGAAGGTAAATCCTACGTTAAAACCCCGGATCCGAAAAAAAACCTTGTTCCGGCATAGGGGTAACGGGAAAGTAGGCGGTCATAGATCAAAAGAGTTGGTACTTTCGCAGGAGATTTCTACCTGTGCAGTACTCCGATCACGACATAGCAGCAGCCCTCAGGAATGGCGACGAAACGATCTTCGAAGAGGTCTTTCGCAGCTATTATCCGGCACTCTGCCGGTATGCGCGATCGATCCTGAACGAACCGGAAGCGGCGGAGGAAGCAGTACAGCAAACCTTCATTGCTGTCTGGGAGAAACGGGAAAATATTCACTTCAGTGTCTCGCTGAAGGCCTATCTCTACCGTGCCGTGCATAACCGTTGCCTCAATGAAATCGAAAAACAGAAGGTCCGCCGGGAGTATGCCGCCGATCACCTGCAACAGCCCGAAACCGCAGCCATGCCCGCTGATGCTCCGCAACGGCAAAAAGAATTACAAACGTTGATCCGTGAAGCCATCGATCGCCTGCCTGAACAATGCGGAAAGATCTTCCGCCTGAGCCGCTTCGAAGAAATGAAATACGCGGAAATCGCCGAACATCTTGGCATCTCCATAAAAACCGTAGAAAACCAGATGGGCAAAGCGTTGCGGCTGATGCGCGAAGAATTAAAAGAATACCTGCCGGTCCTCCTGCTCATCCCTTATTATCTTTATCTCCTCTCCTGATTGCAACCAATACCTGAACATATCGACGAACTGATCGCGCTCTGCCTTGCCGGAGAAGCTACCGATACACAGGTGGCTGAACTCCAACAGTGGAGAGCTGCCGATCCATTGCATGAGCAGTATTTCACGCAATGCGCGGCAGTGTTTGGGGTGCAGGCCGAAAATGATACTGCTAAGTACGATGTAGATGCTGCCTGGGCAAAGGTTAGAGGGGAAATCAGTGAAGCCAAAGTGGTGGAGATGAGACCACAACCGGTCACCACCGACTGGAAAACTGCGTTCCGCATCGCAGCTATCCTCGCTATCATCGCCGGGGTAACCTGGTGGCTGAATACGCTCAATGAATATTCCGAACCGGTAACGATCACCGCCTCCGCGAATATTGTCCGTGATACATTACCCGACGGAAGTTCGGTAACCCTTAACCGTTATGCTTCGCTCACCACTAAATCCTCATTTGGCCGGAAGAACCGTACGCTGCAACTGAAAGGGGAAGCGTATTTTAATGTCCGCCATGATGATGAGCTGCCCTTCATCATCGAAGCGAACGGCGTTTTTATCAAGGACATTGGTACGGCGTTTAATGTAGATGCATCCGGCGATAGTTCGTACGTAGAAGTGATCGTAGAAGAAGGCGAGGTGTACTTCTATCTGGAAGGTCAGGAAGGGCTCCATCTCACCAAAGGTCAAGGCGCCATCTATCATTCGCAAACGCATACCATTACACGACTGGAGAACATCAACAGTACGCGTACAGCCTACACCACCGGCATTCTCCGATTTAACAATACGAAACTGAACGATGCGGCGCTGGCCATCAGCGGACTCTACGGCGTACTCATCGATGTAGATCCCGCAATCGCCAACTGCAACATCACCGTTACCTTTAATAAAGAAGATCTCGAAACGGTGCTGAATGTCATCTGCGAAACACTCGGTATCCAGTATGAGCGGATCGATAATCATATTCAGCTCAAAGGTTCGGTGTGCAGACAGTAACAAAAATATGAATCGTTGTTTGATTTTTCTGGTATTCCTGTTTTCACTCTGCATAGGCACCGTTTATGCGCAGGAAGTAAGGCGTCCATTGCCTGAACGCATCATCACCCTCTCGGTTAAAAATGAAGGCCTGAAAACGGTGATGGATAAAATTGCGCAGCAAGGAAATTTTACCTTTTCCTATCCTTCTTCCCTGATCGATGCCGAGAAGAAGATCACACTCACGGTGAACAAAAAAACAGTAAGGGAAATCCTGCCTTTATTGTTTGGAGATAAAATCCGCTGGAAGGTCCGTGGCAATTACCTGATCCTTTCCGCAGCACCTGTAAAACCACCCGCATCGAAACCGGCTACCGTTCTGCTCAGCGGCTATGTGATCGACGGAAATACGGGAGAGAAAATACCCTCCGTCAGTATTTACGAAGGAGAAAAGATGATCTCCACTGTCACGAATAAATACGGCTTCTTCACCATTAAACTCGACGAACCCGGGGTACGGCTTCGTTTGAAAGTCAGCAAGGAATCTTATCAGGATACGCTCATCACGATCAACGGAAAGGAAAATCAGTCGATCGAGATCATGATTCATCCGGTTCCTGAAAAAGTAAAGCGGGACACGATTTTGAGCGGAGATTTCCCGGCCATGGAATTCCTGATCCCTTCCGAATCTTTCATCAATACCCGCAACATCGCCGATACGATCTACAGAAAATGGCAGGTATCGTTTATTCCGGTGCTGGGTACCAACTATCGGCTATCCGGTAACGTTATCAACGACTACAGCTTCAATATTCTGGGTGGATATTCGAGGGGAACACGCAAGGCCGAGCTGGCCGGACTCTTTAACATCAATCGAGAAGACGTGCAGTATGCACAGATTGCCGGACTCGTGAATGCCGATGGAGGTACCTTCAACGGAGCTCAGATAGCGGGACTGTTGAATATGGTACAGAAAAAAGTGGATGGTGTGCAGGTCGCAGGTTTTGGAAATATTGCCTGGGACACTGTAACCGGAGTTCAAACCGCAGGCTATTTTAACTTCAACCGTGGATATACGAATGCTGTACAAGTCGCCGGAACTTTCAATGCAAACATGGACACTTCTGTAGGTCTCCAATTGGCCGGTGTGCTAAATGCTGATTTGAAACCGTACACAGGTGTCCAGCTGGCCGGTGTTTTAAATGCCGCTGTACAAGAAGTGGATGGCTTACAGATTGCCGGTGTGTTGAACACAACCGTGAAGGATATGCAAGGTGTGCAGATTGCGGGCATTGGAAATGTGGTCGTGAAAAACTTCAAAGGTGTTCAGGCATCTGCCATCTTCAACACTGTCGTACAGGATCTGCAGGGAACACAGGTTTCGTTGATTCTGAATTACGCACGTAAAGTAAGAGGTACGCAGGTAGGGCTCATCAATATTTCTGATTCATGTACGGGTGTTCCCGTCGGGTTATTGAGCTTTGTCCGTACCGGTTATCATCGCTTCGAAATTTCGGCTGATGAGATTTTTTATCTCAACGCCTCGTTGCGCACCGGAACAACATCCTTTCACAACATACTGTTCGCCGGTATGGATCCAACGCAAAAAGACACCAATCTCTGGACCTTCGGTTATGGACTTGGCACATCGGTGAAACTCGGTAAAACAACCTTGCTCGATTTCGATCTCAGTGCACAACAGATCAACAAAGGCAATGTTGGTCCGAAGATCAATCTGCTCTCAAAACTCAGCGTTGGCATCGAACAACGAATAACCAAAGGTATCCACATCCATACAGGTCCGGTTTTATCTGCACAGATCACCAACCGTAACTATTCGCATTATCCGGAAATCTTCAGAGATATTAAGCCTCATGTATTTTACACTGACGACCTGAACGCTTCCACGCATCTGCGGATGTGGATCGGCTGGAAACTGGGATTGAGGTTCTTTTGAAATTGTTGATTTCAGGTAAGACACAAAACCTTTATTAGCCACTGATGGGACTGATAATTAGGATTTGTTATGATCAGATCAAATCTTAATAAATCATAACCCTCATAACAAATCTGCGGCCTACTAATGTTCCCATTTTGGCTGGAAGCAGGAATTGAAGTTTTTCTGAAATATTTTCACCCGGCATAGGGGTTAAGTGGATTACGGCGGTCATAGAGGTATAAAGTCCACTATTGTATGAAAGTCATCATTCAACTGATCAACCTTACCCTGCTCCTGCTGCTGTTCAAACCTGCCTCACAGGCCGCCACTACAGCAGAAGATTCGCTGCAGCGTGCAACACCGTTGCCACTGAACCTCGACAACGATTCCACCTATCAGCCCTTCCGGTTTTCGGTGCTTCCTTTTGTCAGCAGCACCGGACGTAATACCGTTTCTACGGTAGATTATTCCGTCAACCTTATTGGAGGATACAACGGCAATATACGTCGCATGGAAGTAGGCACCATCTTCAATGCTGATCTGGGCAATGTGCAATGGGTACAGATGGCCGGTATCGGTAATTTTGTAGAGAAAGATGTCACAGGGTATCAGATGGCGGGCTGCATCAATATTGTATCCGGAAAAATGTATGGAGCACAAGTCAGTGGTATCGGTAACATGGTACGAGGAACAAGCACCGGCCTGCAATACGCGGGAATCTTCAACATGAGTCAGCAACACATGACCGGAATTCAATGTGCCGGAATCATCAATCAGAACAATGATACCGCGGATGGTGTTCAGATCGCCGGTATCATCAACAACAATCTTTCCTCTGGAAATAATGTTGCAATCGCCGGACTCGTCAACCATCAGGAAGGTAACCTGAGAGGGGTGCAGATCAGCGGACTCACTAACATGGCCAATAAAAACATGGACGGTGTGCAGATCGCAGGTCTCGCCAATTTCTCAAACGGTAATCATCGCGGCACGCAAATCTCAGGTTTTGTCAACATCGCCAATAAAATAGAAGGCACACAAATCGGTGTCTTCAATTTCTCCGACTCCATCAACGGCATTCCTATCGGCTTATTCAGTTATGCAAAAAACGGATATCATAAACTTGAAATCTCCGCCAACGAAACGTTTTACATCAACGCAGCCTTCCACACCGGAGCAGTGGGATTTCATAACATCATCACCGCAGGTATTCGTCCCGACAGTTCACGCAATCCTGTGTGGTGCATCGGCTATGGATTCGGCAGCAATTTCGTGATCTCTAAGCGTGCGTCATTGGTCATAGACATTACCTCATCTCAAATCAGCCGTACTGATATCACACCGAAAATGAATTTACTCAACAAAGGATATCTCGGTATCGAAGTGAAGCTGGGGAAAAAACTTGCCATCACCACCGGACCGGAGCTTAATGCCTGGTTCACCAATCCGCAATACAAAAACTATCCGGTACTCTTTGGCGACATCAAACCGAACGTTTTCTATCATGATCAGTCGAAGGATAAAAAGTTTGACTGCAAGATGTGGATCGGCTGGAAGTTCGGATTGAAGTTCTTTTGAAATAGACCATTTATGACAACACGCAGCATCCCTATTAGCCACTGATTGGGCTGATAATTATGATTTGTTATGTTGGATTCAAATCATCGTTCTCCCGACACTGCCGGTAGGAAAAAACAAATCCGCGACCATCAGCTGGATCCGCTTCATCCGCGTTCCGACTTCGGTTTGTTAGTTGTAATGTATAAGGGGCTGGTTCAACACGAAGACACTATGCTCCACTAAGAAAATTCAATTCTACTTTCTACGGTATTTCTATGTGTCAGATGACAGGAAGGTAGTCACTTCCGGGACTAGCGACGACCGGCTTTAAGACAAATGAAATCCGTGACCATCAGCTGGATCCGTTTCATCCGCGTCCCTCCTTCGATTCGCTTGATGCCGTGTAGTACGGGGCTGGTTCAAGACGAAGACACTAAGAGCACTAAGTACCACTAAGAAGAAATTAAACTCTTCTGAAAATAATTTCATATATGCATAGGGGTGATTGAGAATCCGCCTGTCTAATATCAAAATTCAGTTTATGAAAACCATTCGAATCCTCTTCCTACTCCTCCTTGTCCACACCGGACTCATCGCACAACCACTAACACAAGTTGTACGCGGAACCGTCACCGATAAAATCTCCCAAACCCCACTACCCGGCGTTGTTGTGATCCTTGTTGGAAGTGAACCACTCAAGGGCGCCACGACAGATGAAAACGGCCTCTTTCGATTAACCGGAGTGCCGGTTGGCAAACAAACGCTGCGTTTCAGCTTTGTAGGCTATGAAGAACTCTTTATACCCAATCTGGAAGTTACCTCAGGCAAAGAGCTGGTAATTCAGGTTCATCTGGAAGAAAAAATCGTGATGGCAAAGGAAGCCGTGATCACTGCTGAGAAAGAAAAAAACAAACCCATGAATGAGATGGCGCTGGTAAGTGCACGCACCTTCTCAGTAGAAGAAACACAGAAGTATGCAGCAGCAGTAAATGATCCCGCGAGGATGGCCACCGCTTTTGCTGGAGTAGTCTCCACGGATGATGGTAACAACAATATTTCCATTCGAGGAAATGCACCTTACACGTTGCAATGGCGGATGGAAGGTGTAGAGATTCCGAATCCGAATCACTTTTCCGCACCCGGGACGAGTGGTGGCGGCATCTCCATTCTCAGTTCGCAGTTGCTCTACAATTCTGATTTCCTGACGGGCGCTTTCCCTGCTGAATACGGAAATGCGCTGAGCGGCATCTTTGATCTGCGGTTGCGCAAAGGCAACAACGAGAAACGTGAATTCACCTTGCAAACAGGGTTCCTTGGTATTGATCTCGCAGCGGAAGGACCCTTCGCGAAAAACTACGGTGGCTCCTACCTTATCAACTATCGTTACTCTACGCTCGCCGCCATACAGAAAATGGTTTCCATCGGTGATGCCATGACCTTGTTCCAGGATCTCTCTTTCAACGTCTACCTTCCAACAAAGCGTTACGGAAACTTTGGACTCTTCGGCTTCGGCGGACTCAGTTCATCCAAATACGATGCGAAGAAAGATTCGCTGGAATGGGAAGATGAAGGAGGACGTTACAGCGATCACTTCCAGACACTCACCAGTGCTGCAGGGATTACCCATACATATCTGGCCGGGCAAAACACCTATATCAAATCCGTATTCGCGCTCAGCACGAAAAATGCTACTGACGAAACCTATCGTCTCGACAATGAAATGAAGGACGAAAAGCGGTTCGATGGAATCGCAAAAGAATCGAAAGCTACACTCAGCACCACACTCACACATAAAATCAACAGTCGCCATAGTTTCCGTACCGGAGTCATCGTGAATCAGCTGGGATATAAAATCGATTATCTGGATTACGACAATTCCTCACGGCAGCTGGTACAAACCATTGATGCCTCCGGAACTGCCATGCTCACTCAGGCCTTTGCCGGTTACACCTTCCGGATCAATGAAAAATTTACAGCCAACGCAGGATTCCATTATCTGCACTTCCATTATAACAACACTTCTTCTCCTGAAGAACGTGCTTCATTGCGGTACAACATCACCGAAAAACAATCGCTCACCGTTGGTTATGGCCGTCACGGACAAATACAACCCATCGGCGTCTACTTCGCAGAAATGAAAGACAGCACCGGCGTAGTTATACATCCCAACAAAGATCTGGGCTTTACAAAATCACAGCACTATGTCCTCTCGTACGACAGGATGCTCGGGACGCACACCCATGTCAAAGCGGAACTATATTATCAGCATCTCTACAATATCCCCATCAGCACGCAAGCCGGAAATACCTTCTCGATGGTGAATCAACAATTCGATTATATCACCGATCCTTTATCCAACCAAGGCAAAGGAATCAACAAAGGAATCGAACTCACCCTTGAACAATATCTTTACAAAGATTTCTACTATCTTCTCTCTGCCTCTGTTTACGATGCCTCCTACAGAGCTAATGACAACAAATGGAGAAACACGCGTTACAACGGTGGATACAATTTCACCTTCACTTCCGGAAAAGAAATCAAGACTAGTCCGCGTTTCAAAAACAGAGTTATAGGAGTCAACATTAAAGTGATGTACTCCGGCGGACAACGACAGAGTCCGGTGGATGTAGAAGCATCCCGCACACAAGGCGAAACCGTTTACGACAACAATAACGCCTTCACCGTACAGCAACCGGATTACTTCCGTACGGATTTACGCTTGAGCATGAAAAGGAATCGCCCAAACTCCACGCATACTCTTTCGCTGGATCTGCAGAACGCTACCAATCATAAAAACATCTGGGCACAATTCTATGATCCGTTGACAGATAAAGTAAAAACTTTCTATCAGACACCATTGATCCCGGTGCTGAGTTATAAAATAGAATTTTAAAAAACCAATCATTGCACAGATTGATTCTTCTGTTCAACAAAACTGTGCAACGGAATGAGCACATCTGACATCCGCAAAAAAATCCTGAAAAAGCAAGTCAGCCAGAAGTACCCGGAACAATTGTAAAAAAAGAAAGGCCTCCCACAACCGGGAGGCCTTTCTATAATTCAAACAAGGTTAGTTGATTCGGATGAATCTGCGTACCATGGTACCATCCGGACTTTGCATGCGGACACAGTAGGTGCCGGAAGGAAGTTCAGAGGTATTCATTTTCACTTTTTGCTCCATGGTATCGGCTGTTTGCACAGGTGCAGTCCATACAAGGTTACCCATGATGTCGAACACCTTGATGCTGACAGTAGTTTTCTTACCGGCAACAAAAGATATGGTAGCTTCATCCTGTACAGGATTCGGATAGATATTCAGGACACCAGCCTCCGGGCGTGATGTACCGGAAATACCCGTGGTGTTCAATGGTTGGGATTCAACTTTGAAGAAGCCCATCGATGTACCAGCAAGAACAGAACCGAAAGCAAGATCCGGAACCAGTTCACCAGGCAAGCCACGGTAGATATACATTGCAGAATCATTCACAGCATCATAGACGAGAATATCGCGGCGAATAGCCGTGTAAATACTGTCAGGATATGTCTGATTAATACAAACAGAAGTAAATGCGCCTTCACCGCCTGCATTGATACTGGTAAAGGTGGCACCACCATCCGTTGATTTCACGAAAGCGTAATCGAGATTTGAACCACAAGCCAGATAGAGCGTATCGGTACCACGTGGATCGACCGCAATATCATAGATGGGAAGCTGGGAAACGGCAGGGTTGTTGGTTGCGGTTGGACCGTAACTCACCATTGTCCAGGTTGCTCCTTCGTCTGTTGATTTCCATAGCGTACCCGGATCGGCCATACTCCCGGAGAGGCCGGTACCACAGTAAATCACATGGCTGCCTGAAATGGTGCCCTTCGCCAGTGTATTTCCACAGGAGAATCCGGATGGTGTTACCGTAGTCCAGGTGGAACCGCCGTCGGATGAACGCCAGATATTTCCTTTTCCGGAAGCACCCTGATTATCGCCTCCCGTCACGGCAAGCACTACATTGGTACTTACAAACAGAATATCGCTGACGGACGGATCTGATCCGCCTGTATTCCAGCCTGCAGGCTGCACATTGTTAAATCCTGTAACTCCAGTTGTCGTTAATGCGAAGCCGTTAGAATATCCTGCGATTACATGCAGACTGTCTTCCGGATCAATCGCTACGGCTGATATTCCTGCATCATCGCCAACATTCGGTACCGGAAACTGACCATAAGGTGCGTTCCATTTATCATATCCGGCAACTGCATCATCTGTATAGGCTGTTGTATAAGCTAACCCTGCACGGGTAGCGAGATAGAATGTTCCTTTTGTTGTAGTGCGGGAGATCTTCTTGATGGTTACAGCTTCGAGACCGTAATTGTCAGCGATTGCATACGGACCTGCAGGGCCTGTGGTACTTACCACTACTCCACGACCCATGGTTCCGACAACGATAGAAGGATCCACAGGGTGAACAGCACCGCCATTGTTCTGAAGACCCACCGTAATCCAGGTCGCTCCCAGATCATCGGACATAGCAGACCCCGGAATGATCATCACCATTCCGTTACTGGCCGGCATAGTCGCTGCCCAATCGGGACTGTAGTCAACATCACTGAGTGCAAAATTTGAAACAGGTCCTGTAATGGTTGTCCAGGTTGTTCCGCCGTCAAAGCTGCGGTACATCTGAGCACCGCCCATACCGTTGGCTACGATGAAGAGGGTATCTGCATTGGCTTGTCCGGGGTGAGTAAAAATGGAATTGGCTCCGGCAACGCCCATTGGCAGGGTAACCCGGCTGAATGATGTACCATTATACCGGTATACCTGACAGGGTGTATTACCAAACTGTCCGGAAGAATCAACAAGAATATAATACGGATATCCGTTACCGTTATTACCTGCGGCAATACCCTTCACAACAGCGTTTGTGCTCAATCCGCCGATGGCTGTTGAAACATCCGTAATATCGGTTGACGGGTTTACAGGTCCCAGGTTGTTTATTTTAATGATGTACTTACCCATCAGGCAGAACATATGATAATCCGTCAGCGTCATTCCGCTTACATTACCCATTCCCTGAATGCCAAGCTGATTCAGCATCCATCCATCCATTGCGGTTGTCCATGTTGCACCACCATCATAGGAAATCACGAGTGCATTGAGTGTACCGGCTTCCTGTGAAGTCTGCACAGCTACCCAGTTTGTCTGATTAGTGAGCACGCGCACTGCACGACCACCCCAGCCACGGCCACAACCGTACTCGAGAGAATCATCAGGGAAAGCACGCGACCATGTTTTGCAGGTATCATCTGAGTAAAACAAAGAGGCCGGAGAAGAAATGGCTGCAAAAAGGCGGCGGTTTGTATAGTTAAATGTCAGATCCAGCGAAGAACCTCCATACAGTCCCATATTCGTACGGGCACCAGCGGTACTGGTCGGAGGACATCCACCACCGGGACCACCACCTGATCCGCCACTTGCATTAATGTTGGTTGTATTTGCAGGAGGCAATCCGGCTGTTGTTGCCTGCAACACATAAGCACCAGCCATATCCACCGTAACATTGTTAAAGATGGCAACACCTTTCATGGCACTCATGCTCAATGCACCGTTAACATTGCCCGGGCCCGCCATTTTTGACAGCGTTATATTTCCGGTAAATGTTGTATCTGTGCAATTACCACCATTCATGGCGTGAACTTCCAGTGTGAAGGGAGCATTCACCCCTACATTCTGAGGATACATCGAAAACATGATTCCGTTAGCCGGACCACCACCAAGACAGCCATTACCACCGGGACCACCAGGGTTACCGAATGTGGTATCGAACATAATTGCACAAGGCAATGACGGAAGTGTACTGCCGCCAAATGTTACATTGTACATACCCGGAGCAGTAACCGTCACACCCATAAAGATGGCTAATCCTTTATTAAAGGCCATGTTAAAGTTACCATTCATTGTACCGGGACCACTGTTTACAGTGAGGGTAAGCTGTCCGTTGAAAGTAGTATCTACTTTCCCGTTTACATCCATCGCAGCAACGAACATCGTATCTGGTTGTATGGCAGATAATGTATCACCACAATGCGGCGAAAACATCATAACAGCCGGACCAGAAGAACATCCGGGACCAGGAGGCGCACAGGGATCAAATCCCTGCGATAAGGAAGTGAATGTCGAAAGGAGAAAAGCGAAAAACACTGCCAGGTGTTGAATTAAGCGTCTTTTTACTTTCATTTTTAACGTGTTAATTGGTTAGATTTTCCGGTCTTCTACGCCTGATGTAAGGTTTTGTTACATTAGTTCCACTTTAAAAAAGACCTATCAGTTTGAATATCTGCACTTTATATCGTCATGACAGCCGGCAAAACCCTTGCTTTAAGGGGTTCTTTCTTTGTAACTTTGCACCTCAATTTGATCCATACATGAAAAACGAAGCTATGGTCGCCAACGACTACCAGGTAAGCGAAATGCTGAAAACCCTGGGTATTGCACAAATCAATCACGGAGCTACAACAGGAACCAGATGGTTTCAGACCAAGGGAGAAATCATCGAATCATTTTCACCTGCGGATGGTTCATTGATTGGTGCAGTTCAACAGGCGACAACAGAAGATTACGAGCGTATTATTGAAACTGCACAGGAAGCATTTAAATCCTGGAGAATGGTACCCGCACCGAAACGCGGAGAAATCGTTCGACAGATGGGTGATGCGCTGCGTGCATACAAAGAGCCACTCGGAAAACTGGTTTCGTATGAGATGGGTAAAATTTATCAGGAAGGCTTAGGTGAAGTACAGGAGATGATTGACATCTGCGACTTCGCTGTGGGTCTTTCCCGTCAGTTATACGGTCTTACCATGCACAGTGAACGCTCACGTCACCGCATGTACGAACAATATCATCCGCTCGGCATTGTAGGTGTTATTTCCGCGTTCAACTTCCCGGTGGCGGTATGGAGCTGGAATGCCATGCTCGCGCTGGTATGTGGAGATGTGGTGGTATGGAAACCTTCTTCCAAAGTTCCGCTCTGCGCCATTGCCGTACATAAAATCATGGAGAAGGTACTTACCGACAACAATGTACCGGAAGGTGTATTGAGTCTGGTGGTGGCTTCTTCTAAACATGTAGGAGATAATTTCCTTGCCGATAAACGTGTTCCGCTGATTTCAGCGACCGGCTCAACCCGAATGGGTAAGCGTGTGGGTAAGATTGTCGGAGAGCGTCTCGGACGTTCGCTTCTCGAACTCGGTGGTAACAACGCCATCATCATCAGCGAAAAAGCAGATTTCGATATTGCGCTGCGTGCGGTGCTCTTCGGTTCCGTAGGAACTGCGGGACAGCGCTGCACCTCTACCCGCCGTCTGATTATCCACGACAGTGTGTACGATCAGTTCACGACGAAACTGAAAGCCGCCTATGAGCATATTCGTATAGGCCATCCGTTAGACAGCAAGACGCTGGTTGGTCCGCTGATTGATAAAAACGCGGTCAACGACTTTACCAATGCCATTGCCGCAGCCCGCAACGAAGGCGGAAAAGTATTGTATGGCGGAGAAGTACTCAGCGGAGATGGGTACGAAAGCGGAACCTATGTAGTACCGTGTCTGATGGAAGCCGAGAATCATTATCACATCGTGCAGGAGGAAACCTTTGCGCCGATTCTGTATCTCACGAAATACTCGTCCATGGAAGAAGCCATCGCGATTCAGAATGATGTGCCACAGGGACTCTCCTCTTCCATCTTCACCCGCGACCTGCAGGAAGCAGAGGCATTCCTCTCGCACGAAGGTTCTGATTGCGGTATCGCCAATGTGAACATCGGTACGTCCGGTGCAGAAATCGGTGGAGCCTTCGGTGGTGAAAAAGAAACAGGCGGCGGACGCGAATCCGGCAGTGATTCCTGGAAAATTTACATGCGCCGCCAAACCAATACCATCAACTACTCCAAAGAACTGCCCCTCGCGCAAGGCATCAAATTCGATGTCTAATTAAACGTTTATTATACGACTAACATCAGTGGTCCGGCATACCTTTGTCGGGCCACTGATTTTTTATGCCCTTTATGATTTAAACTGATTTACATACTTCTCAATTTCTATGAATAATACTAACTACTTACACTCAGACATCACCTCTATTTGCATTAACGCTTTCTTCAAGGTTTATAATAATCTGGGGCATGGATTCCTGGAAAAAGTTTACGTTGCAGCTCTTATTATGGAATTGAAAAAAGCAGGGTTGGAAGCTATGCGAGAGGTCCCCATAGACGTATTCTACGAGAAAAATAAAATCGGGGTATATTTCTCTGATATCATCGTTAACAGAAAAGTAATCATAGAAGTAAAAGCAGCGGAAGCCTTAAACCCCGCTCATGAGGCCCAGTTAATTAACTATCTTAAAACTTCTGAAATAGAAGTCGGTTTATTATTTAATTTTGGAAAGAAACCCGAAACCATCCGGCGGGTATTAACAGCTGCATATAAAAAACATAAAAAATCTTAATGGTCATAAAAAATCAGTGGCCAAAACGGAAGCGAACATATGCTGAAAATCGACATACATACACATATCATTCCCGAGCATTTACCGAACTTTAAGGAGAAGTACGGCTACGGGGGATTTATTTCACTGGACCATCACAAGCCCTGCTGCGCGAAGATGATGATCGACGACCGTTTCTTCCGTGAGATACAGGACAACTGCTGGTCGCCGGAAACGCGCATCAAGGAATGCGACCATCACCATGTGGACGTACAGGTGCTGAGTACCATTCCGGTGATGTTCAGCTACTGGGCGAAGCCACACGACGCCCTCGACGTCAGCAAATTTCTGAATGATCATATCGCCGCTATCGTTCACGCCTATCCGAAAAGATTCATCGGTCTGGGTACCATCCCCCTTCAGGCACCCGATCTCGCCATCAAAGAACTCGAACGCTGCATGGAGATCGGACTGCGCGGCGTACAAATCGGCTCCCATGTCAACGACTGGAACCTCAACGCACCCGAACTCTTTCCCGTTTTCGAAGCAGCAGAGAAACTGGGCGCTTCCATCTTCGTACATCCGTGGGACATGATGGCGAAGGAAAAGATGAACAAATACTGGCTGCCCTGGCTCGTCGGTATGCCTGCGGAGACGTCCCTCGCCATCTGCTCGATGATCTTCGGTGGTGTGTTTGAACGTCTCCCCAAACTCAAGGTCGCTTTTGCCCACGGTGGCGGCGCCTTCCCCTCCTCCATCGGACGCATCGAACACGGCTTCAACGTACGCCCCGACCTCGTGGCCGTTGACAATAATGTTAATCCACGCGAATACCTCGATCGTTTTTACCTCGACACCCTGGTACACGATCCCCTCATGCTCGACTTCCTCATGCAGGTAATGGGGCCGAAGCAACTCGCCCTCGGCACCGACTACCCTTTCCCCCTCGGCGAACTCGAACCCGGCAAACTGATCGCTTCCATGCCTTATACCGATGAAATCAAAGAACGTCTTCTCAACGGAACCGCTCTCGAATGGCTGGGACTGAAGAAAGAGTTATTTCTCTGATGATTTAACTAAATTCGTGAAAATTTTCAGTTATGAAAAACAACAGCAAGACGAAGCCGCTGAATTTCTCCACCGCGTGGACCTATGCACCCGCACCGGAAGGAACCGAGCACATCCAGCTCAACGAACGGTACGGACTCTTCATCAACGGTAAGTTTACAGCGCCCACGGGAGGAAAATACTTCGACACCGTCAATCCCGCCACCGAGAAGAAAATTGCTTCCGTAGGAGAAGCCAACACAGCAGACGTTGACAAAGCCGTGAAAGCCGCCCGTACTGCTTACGATAAAACCTGGTCGAAGATGCCTGCTGCAGAACGTGGCAAATACATCTACCGCATCGCCCGCATCATTCAGGAAAAAGCGAGAGAGCTGGCGGTGATCGAAAGTATGGATGGAGGAAAGCCGATCCGCGAATCGAGAGATATTGATGTCCCACTTGCTGCTGCGCATTTCTTCTACTATGCCGGCTGGGCTGATAAACTTGATTATGCATTTCCGGGTCGCGCTGCGCATCCTGTTGGTGTGGCCGGACAAATCATCCCCTGGAACTTCCCGTTGCTGATGGCTGCATGGAAAATAGCTCCTGCTCTCGCTTGTGGAAATACGGTTGTATTAAAACCGGCTGAAACCACTCCGCTCACCGCTTTAAAACTTGCCGAAATCATTCAGGAAGCGGATTTACCACCGGGTGTGGTGAACATCATCACCGGTGCCGGAGCAACGGGTGCAGCCATCGTGAATCATCCCGGCATTGATAAAATCGCGTTTACCGGATCTACAGATGTAGGCAAACTCATTCAGCGCGCCCTCGCCGGAACAGATAAAAAATATACACTCGAGCTTGGTGGTAAGGCTGCCAACATCATATTTGAAGATGCTGCCATCGATCAGGCCGTAGAAGGTATCATCAATGGCATTTTCTTCAATCAGGGACATGTATGCTGCGCAGGCTCACGGCTCTTTGTGCAGGAAGGTGTAGCGAAGGAAGTGCTGCGTAAACTCAAGGACCGCATCAGCACTCTCATCGTTGGTGATCCGCTCGACAAGAACACCGACATCGGCGCGATCAATTCGAAAGCGCAGCTGAATAAAATCAAGAGTCTGGTACAGGCCGGTATCAAAGAAGGCGGTGACTGCTGGCAGAGTGATTGCGCAGTTCCGTCGAAGGGATACTGGTTCCGTCCTACCCTCTTCACCGGTGTGGCACAGTCGAGCCGGATTGTACAGGAAGAGATATTTGGTCCCGTGCTGGCCATACAAACCTTCCGCACCCTCGAAGAAGTGGTGGAGAAAGCCAACAATACGCCCTACGGACTCAGCGGTGGCGTATGGACCGACAAAGGCTCTAAAATTTTCAAGATCACCGGAAAAATCAAGGCCGGTGTACTCTGGGCAAACACCTATAATAAATTTGATCCCACCAGTCCTTTCGGTGGTTACAAAGAGAGCGGCGTAGGACGCGAAGGCGGCCTCCACGGACTCTCCCCCTATGTTCATCTTTCATAATCCTCCGCATGGCCACAACAACAGCAACGAAAAAATCTGCCGGTAATAAAGCAAAGAACACAGCAGCACATACCCTCAACGGCAGTGCTAACGGCAGCGCCGTAACGAAAAAGCGTCTGGAGGTAAAGAAAACCTATAAGATTTACATTGACGGGAAGTTTCCCCGTACCGAATCAGGACGTATTTACGCATTGAAGAATGCAGCCGGAGAAGTAATTGCGAATGTATGCCGCGGTTCGAGGAAGGATCTGCGCGACAGTGTGGTGAGCAACCGCAAAGCGCAGGAAGCCTGGGCGAAGCGCAGTGCCTACAACCGGGGACAAATCCTCTACCGCATTGCAGAAACCCTCGAAGGACGACGTGCACAGTTCGCCGACACCCTCGTGAAACAAGGTTACACAGCTGCTGCGGCGCAGAAAGAAATTGATGCGTCGGTGGATTTACTCGTGTATTATGCCGGCTGGAGCGATAAATACACACAGGTGTTCAGCAGTGTGAATCCTGTAGAGAGTTCGCATTTTAATTTCAGTTATCACGAGCCGGTGGGTATTGTGAACATCATCGCTGAGCAAAACAGTGGACTTCTCGGCATCGTATCCGCATCGATTCCTGTGATCGTGGGTGGCAATACCTGCACGGTGATCGCTTCTGAAAAATATCCGCTCACAGCTGTTGACTTCGCCGAAGTGCTGAATGCGTCTGATGTGCCGGGTGGAGTCATCAACATCATCACCGGTTACCGGAAAGAGTTTACGGGACATGCCAGCTCGCACATGGACGTCAACGCGATTGTGTACAGCGACCTCAGCGCCGATGACCGTAAACTCGTACAGACCAATGCGGCACTCAATGTAAAGCGTGTGATTGACTTCAGCAAGGAGCCATTGCTCAATCCTTATCGTATTCTCGCTGCCCAGGAAGTAAAAACCACCTGGCATCCGATTGGTTCCTGATGTAGAACGATGGCAGCGTTACAGAAAAAAGTTGACGAATACATCCGCAAACAACCGAAGGAATATCAACAGCGGCTGGAGGAGCTCCGTGCGTTGATTCTGAAAGCGGTTCCTGATGTGACAGAAGATTTTGCCTATGGCATGCCGGCTTACAAGCTCAATGGGAAGCCGCTGGTGTATTTTGCCTGTTTTGCGCAACATACAGGACTCTACGCCACTCCCACTGCTCACACCGCTTTTGCGAAGGAGCTGGCTAATTACAAGCAAGGAAAAGGCTCCGTTCAGTTCCCTCACGGTACTGCCTTACCGTTAACCCTCATTAAGAAGATCGTTTTATTCAAAGCCGAAGAGGTCCGTGCAAAAACAGCTCCTGCAAAAAAGAAAATCGTATGTCCCAACGGGCACACCTTTTACAAAAGCTCCGACTGCCGTACCTGTCCGAAATGCGAAGCTGCAGTTTCCAAATCGCTCAAAGCAGTTGATGATTTTCTCTCTCATTTTGCAGCACCCGCCCGCAGAGCCTTACAATCTGCCGGCATCACCACGCTCGCTCAACTTTCCAAAACCAAACCCAACGATCTTCAAAACCTCCACGGTATTGGTCCGAATGCAATGAAAGTTATTCAGGGATTACTGAAAAAGAAAAAATAATTTTCCACCACCGCCATAGGCGGGTTATGAAAGTTATCCGCCGTAAGGCGGAGGGTTATATCCCGCAAGGCGGGAGTTAAAGTGTTATAAATGTTGTAAGAGTTATAAATGTTACTCCCCGCGCTCCCTGCGTACTCTTGGCGCTCCCCGCGGTTAAGTCGAAAATGCCTTGTAACTAGTATTTCATCGTCTTAAACGACAACGTCTCCCTATCCGTAACCAG
>WBZP01002637.1_pt1 | contig 20328 bp, 13 predicted proteins | sample 5204301 | NCBI WGS metagenome assembly WBZP01 (sample SAMN12412401, study PRJNA552823) | activated sludge metagenome | isolation source: activated sludge from nitrification reactor of wastewater treatment plant... | place: USA: Pennsylvania | collected 2017
TTACAGAATATCGGATGCGGCACGGCGACTCCCGGGGAGGAGGAGCCTTCACAGGGAAACGTCCGATAGGGTTCTTGGGGGAGATATTCAATGCGCCGGACCAAAATCCGTGTGATAGCCGCAACAGTTGCTTGCCTTTCTGCACATCAAGCGATGGCTCAGGACGCCGGATCACCGCCTCCAGCGGCCGAAACGCCCGCGCCTCCCGCAGCGGCAACGCCCCCCGCTGCCACGCCACCGCCGGCATCAACAGCGCCAGCAACAGCCCCGGCGCCTGCTGAAACCCCGGCCGCTGCACCTGCAGCACAGCCGAAACTTCCCGAAGTCGAGATCATTCAAGAGAAGCCGAAGCCTCAGCCGGAACCGGAGCCTGTGCAGGAGGCTGCGCCAAAGCCGAAGAAGAAGCCTGCACCCGCGGTGGTGGAAGACGAACCAGCGCCGGCGCCCAAGCCAAAAAAGAAGGTAGCGTCAAAGCCGAAGCCGCAGCCTGCGCCGCAGCCGGCTCCCGCGCCTGCCGTGCAAGAGGCGCCTGAACCGGTTGCACCCGAAGAGGTTGCTGCCGATCCGCTGCCGCAGTTCGTCAATCCGATATATGGGTCACCGGCCGCCGCTGGCGCAGCAGCCCGCGCCGAGAAGTCTGCGGCGACCCCGGTCAATCCGACGGCGCTGACGCCTTCGAACCTTGAAGGTTTCTCCAACGCTGCATCGAATGTCACTGCCGAGGTCTTGGCCGATCGCCAGCCACGTAACATCAACGAGGTGTTCACCCGCGTACCCGGCGTCATCGTCATCAACGATGACGGTGCTGGCCATCACGGTGGTATTGCCGTGCGTGGTTCGCCGGCGCGCAGATCGCGCAAAATGCTGGTGATGGAAGACGGCCATTCCGTCAATCTGGCGCTGTGGCTCGATCCTTCGGTGCACTACTTCGTTCCCGCCGAGCGCATCGAGAGTGTCGAAGTGATCCGAGGCACGACAATCACGCATGGACCCAATAACAACTTCGGCGTCATCAATGTCCGCAACTTCTCTCCCTTTGGTGAGAATGAAACCGTCATCAGTTCGTCGATCGGCTTCACAAAGAACAAGACCGGGTCGTTCACTGAAACCGATAGCGATGACGCCGCGACCCGTTTTGGTACCAGCGATACCGATATCTCGGCCAAGTGGCACGTTCACACCCGCCAGACGTCGGACAATTTTGGCGTCGTCGCATCATATACCGGCGAGAATGTGCAAGGCACGTGGGATACCGAGCGCCTTGGCTTCCATGATTTCTACGGTTCGGCCGGTTGGAAGGGATCGGACCAGGATCTCGTCGTATCGATGTCGCATGCACGCCAGAACGACAAATACAGTGAGCTCAATTTCACCGGCGAGGAAGATGAAGACAATCCGCCGGGCACTCTGGAAGGCCGCTTCATGCAACTGGGCCACTGTCAGAGCTGCTACGCGCCATTCGCCAACTTGAACGAGTACGAGGGTGAAATATGGCGCGGTCAGGTCGTGCACAACGCCTACATCGACCGCGACACGACAATCACTTCGCGTGTCTATGCTCAGCATCACCGGCGCGACCGCTTTCAGTTGATTAGCGCCGAAGCCCGTCCGGACAACGAAGAGATCGGCTCACCGGCAGTCGCTGTTCAAGAGGATGATGAGGAATTCTCCGACGTTCTGCTCGGCGAGGACACCATGTTCGGCCGTCTGCGGACATTCCGGCATTTGGGGTCCGAAGTCCGCGGCGAGTGGGCCAACCGGCCCTTCCTCGGCGGCATGTCGCAGACGCTCCAGGCCGGCATTCGCTACGAATATCAGGACATGAAGAACCGCAACTTCCTGGGAGCGGAGGGCGAAGTACTTGGGCCGGGCGACAAGGATGGTTTGACTATCTTCGATCGCTCACTCAGCGCCAATACGGTTTCCGCCTTCTTGCAGACGACGGTTCATGCAACGTCCGACTTCAGCGTCACGCCGGGCGTGCGCCTCGAATGGTACCAGGCCAAGCGCCGCAACCGTGTCATCGCTGGCGAGGAGAGCGAGGCGGAAGAGGTGCGGCCAGGTCAACTTGGCGAAGACGGCGAGCTGACGGATGACGATGCTTGCGACGCCTTGGGTGACGAGCCCGATGGTGACGAGCGAGATGAATGCTTGGCGATTGAAGGCATCGACTTTGATCCCGACAAGAAGCGTGAGCGGTTCTCAAACTTCAATGCGCTGCCCGGCATCTCGTTCGCCTACACGGGCTTCTATCGCACGACGTTGTTTGGCGGCTATCACCGCGGAATATCGACGGCGGTTCTGCGCAACGATGACTTCCCAGCCCCCGATGAAATCGGCGACAACTTCGAAATCGGATTGCGATCGACCGCGATCAGAGGTTTCGGCTTCGAGGTTACCGGTTTCCATCAACGCATCAGCGACTATCAGTTCGGTTCGTCGTTCTCCGATGGTGCTGACCGGTCCTTCGGCCGCGCTGATCGGGTCGAGATCAACGGCGTGGAAATGCTGGCGCGGCTCGACACTCAGCCCTACGTCGGCGGGTCTTACAACCTTTATGGCGAGGCGAACTACACCTATTCGCACGGCGTCTTCAAGAAGGGCACGAAGGTGGTCCCTGGTGAGGACGATGACGATCCGCCGACGATCGTGGACTTCTCGGGTAATCATCTCCCCGAGGTACCATTCCACGTGGCAGCTTTGACCGTGGGCTTGCAGAACACCACCGGCTGGAAGTGGGATGCAAGCGTGACGTGGACCTATCGTGGTTCGTTCTTCACGGATGAAGACAACACAGCGTTTGGCTTCGATCCCGAAGGCGAGAACGGTGAGGTCCCGTCGATTTGGCTGCTATCGGCGCGCTTCAATCTCGACATCGGCGACACAGGTGCGAGCCTCTATGTGGCCGGCGACAACCTGCTTGATGAGTTTTACATCTCAGATCGTGAAGACGGTTTGAAGCCGGGCCAAGGCCGCACGATTTGGACCGGATTCAAATACAAGTTCTGAGTCCGTCAGGATTTAGGTTGGAATGCGCAGCCGGCCGCTGGCCGGCTGTTGCATTCATCAGGACAGCGCAAGCTGGAGTAATTTCCATGGGGCTGTTCCAGCGAATAAGAAGGGTCGTTGTATCCATTGCGGCTTCCTGCATCACATCATTCGTCGCCTTCGCCGGAAGCCACTCGCAGACGGGTGCAATCACGAATGATATCGGCCGGCTGTATGCCGGGGCTGGCGACAGTGTCGGCAAGATCACGGAATTCCGAAGGATTGAAGCATCCGCCTTCGGCGCGACGTGGCCGCTAAAGGCGCAAGTTGCGTATCTGGGTTGCGTGCTGGCGGAAGGCAACGCGACGACGATCATCGTGACAGATGGCGTTCCGCTCGCAGCGACGGTCGAAGCGCGCAACGCGGCTAAAGTGCGCGGTTATGAGATAGAGGTGCTTGGTGCGCGCGTCAAAGTCGAGAGTGCTCGCGATCCGCGCGCCTGGACGCTCGAAGATGCCGAATTCAAAGGCCTGACGAAAAGCCTCACACCCTTGTCGGACGTTGGCAATCGCATTGGCTGCCTCAGCAAAGCCGCGCAGGTCGTCGAATGATCAGTGGCTGCGGCGCTGGGATATTGCGAGATATTGGTCGGTTACGGAGCCACCGCAATGCCCCACGGCAGGCGGCCCACTTGCACGGTCTTCTCCGCCTTTAGAGTCGCCACGTCGATGATCGTCATGTCGTTGGTCATGCCGTTTGCCGCATAGAGTTTTGTGCCGTCCGGCTTCAATGCGATGTGCCATGGGCGCTGGCCAACTAATATGTAGTCTTTGACCTCGTGGGTCGCGACGTCGATCACGGCGACGCGATTTGAGGGTCCGAGCGCGACGAACGCGAGTTTGCCATCAAGAGTGAAGCGCACTCCGATCGGCTGCACCAATTCGGGCCTGACGCCTGGAATGGCGAACGACAGCTTTTTTGTGATCTGAAATGACTTCGCATCGATGATGGCGACGGTGCCGCCGACCTCGGCAGAGACCCACACCTCCTTGCCGTCGCGCGTGAATTCGGCCACGCGCGGCCGTGTATCCACCAGGATGTTGGAGATCACTTCGAACGTCTTGGTGTCGATGATGTGCGCCATGCTGGTCTGTTCGGAGGTATTGACGACGATCGAGCCGTCGGGCGAGACGCCCATGCCTTCCGGCTCGACGCCGACCGGTACTTCTGCCAGCGCCTTGCCGGATGCCCTATCGACCACGGTGACAAGGCCGTCATCCTCGTTGGCTACATAAATGCGCTCGCCCTTCCCGTCGATCGCCAGCAATTCCGGGTCGGGACCGGAGGCATCATAGCGGCGGACCACTTCGAGCTTCTCCGTGTCTATGACGTCGAGGCGGTTGTCGTCGCCAATGCAAACCACGACCTCCTTGAAATCCGGGGTGATGACGATGCCGCGTGGCCGTCTACCCGTGGGGATCACCTTGATGGGTTTCAAAGTCTCGCTGTCGAGCACAGTGACGGTGTTGTCGCGCTCGTTGGAGACGAAAATCTTGCCTGCCTCAGCCTTTGTCGCAGCCGTGCAAAGAGCGGCAAGCGCGAAGACTGTGGCAAGGTTCAGCGAAAGTGCACTCATTGCGGTCGAACTCCAGGGTCAGCGGCCTAGCCGGCATTGCGTTTCCGGCTCATCGAAGCCAAGTGTGTCGGTGAGAAAGTGTTGATGCAGAAAACCGTCCTGCGGCGAGATGGATACGAGTGCGCGTGGTCCGGTGAGGAGGATCGGCTGACGCAACTGCCGGTCCCAGGTGCGGAAGTTCATGCCTTGGCCTTTGAAGCCGGCGACCTCGAAGTCGGACGATAAGAGGAACTCGCGGATGCTTGCGGCGTCGGCCTTTCCGATGCGCGTGACGGCCTCGCCAAAAATGCGAATGCCGAGCCAGCTGAGATAGTCGCGCTCGACCATGTGCCGCTTGGCGTGCTTCTCGAACCGGCTATGGAGCTGCGTGCCTCCATATTGCTCGAAAGACCGGTGCCAGGCCAGGGCCATGAGGCCTTGCGTTCCGATCACCGGCTTGGCCACGGCGGTGCGCCACATGAGATACTCGCCGAAGGCCTCGTCCTGATCGGCAACGAAGACGAGGTCGTGTTCGGGCGGGCTTTGTGTCAGAAGCGGCATCTGCGTTTGGATTTGCTGGTGCCCGGTGTCGGTTCGCCGGTTGCCAGCGTCGAAGGTGAATTTGCGTTCCTCCACGATGCGATTGCCGAACCGCTTGGCAGATCGTCGCATGGCGGCGGCATATTCGAGATCGGCCGGATTGACGCCGTGAACGAGGAAGAGTTTGCGCCATTGCTTCCAGGCGAGATATTGCGACAGAGCGTCGGCGCGCATCGCAAAGCTCGGCGCCACGTGGAACAGATTGCGCCGGCAATTCTTGCCGCGGATATCGTCGTTGCTCGATCGAATATTGACGATGATAGCAGACTGAGCCTCTGGCAGATCTGCGACGCGCAAGAGGTCGTCGGCCTCCAAGTCGGCGACAATCAGCGAAGTTCCCGAAGCCAGCAGCTTTTGGGTCGCGGCCGCAATGTCGCCGTCGGCGGGCACCGTGTCGAACGACAGCGTATAGTGGTGGCCGAGGATGCGCCCCGTCGTTTCGTTGTCGGAGAGGCCGACTTCGGCACCCTTGACGCCCTTGTCGGTAATGATCGGGTCAAGCAAGGATAGAGGAAGGGGTTCGGAATAGGCGCGCGACAGATAGGCCATCTGAGCGGTTGCCGTGATCGGTACCGTCTTCTTCTGCGCCCAAACCGGCGTCGCCAACACCAGTGTGAGCAGCAGCGAGACGAAAATCGTAGTCGTTGACCTTGCCCGGGAAGGCATCGATATCCGGAGCGGGACGGGTTTCTCGCCGGCCTCGGCGCACCCACATTGCAGAACCGGCATCAAAAGCCTTTCTTTGCTTCGCCACCGCGCCGGTCGCCGGTCAGGAATTTGAGCGCGCCAATTGCGGACTCGTTTCCGGCTTCAACAGCGATGTCTAGAGCGGTTTTGCCGGCCGCCGATTTGAGATTGGGATCGGCCCCGGAACGCAAGAGAAGCCCAAGCATAGGCGCGTTGTTGTGGCCAGCCGCGACCATCAGCGCCGTCACGCCTTCGGTGGAAGTGGCGTTGACGTTCGCCTTTCGCTTGATCATCTCTTCAGCGATGACGAGCGGCGTGGGGCCTTTCGATAGCTGACTTAGGCGTTGCTGGGCCTGCAGCTGGGTCGAGACGACCATCAGCGGCGTGACTCCGCCGGGACCATTGGCAACGTCAAGCTTTGCTCCTGCATCGATCAAGGCTTTGGCTGCGAAAAATTTGCCATCGCCAAGTGCGAGCTCCAAGGCCGTGTAACCTTTGTCAGTACCAGCTTCGAGGTCGGCTCCAGCTTTGGAGAGAACCTCGATCGACGGTACGTGGTTCATGTTGATCGCGTGAAGCAATGGTGTCATGCCGTCGCCATCGCGGGCATTGACGTTGGCACCGGCCCCTATCAGAATTTCGATCAGGTTCGATTTGCGTTCGGATGCCGCCAGCTGCAGCGGCAAGTGCCCCAGGCCGTCGCGTTTGTTGACGTCGGCGCCCTTCTTGATGAGGAAGGAAACACGCTCTGCATCGCCGCCTGATATGGCGCTGAACAGTTCTGCGTTGACGTCGGCGCCCTCTTTCAGCCAGGCCTCAAGCCGTTCGCGCGTGACAACCTGATCGGGCGTGGCATCTTTACTGAGAGACTGGGTCTCTGACGGTTTGACGAAACGCTCTTCATACTTGTGGAGGCGGGCCTGCTGAATGGGACCGAGCGAGGGGAGGTTGCCCTCGACGACGCAATTCGAGCACTGGACCAACGGGACGCCGAAATCGGTCAGTACTTTGGAGATTTCGTCTTTGGCCTCTTCAAGTGCCAGATCGATCTTGAGCTTGAGGACGACATTCGTGTTCTGAACGCCCCAGGCGAGTGAGAATTCGAGTGGCCTGTTCGTCTCCATCATATTGACCGGCTGAATGACAAGAGGCGCACCCTGCTTCTTAAGCCACCCGGCGAATGGACCCCAGACGGCAGCCATATCCAGCTGTTTGTCGACTACCTTCTGGACCTGGCGCCAGGGCTGGTTCTCGGGACGCAGATCAGCATCGGAGGAAATGATGTGGACGTCGACGCCTTCCTTGATGCCTCGATCGGCAAGGACCTCGCGCATGGCCGAGTGCTGGAACACGCCGATCTTGAGTGATTTGAGTTTGGGATCGCTGAGGTCCTTGATATCGAGACCGGTATCGTCTCGATAGGCAAGCACGTAGGTCGAGCGGTAAATCGGGTTCGTGGTGAGAATGCCCGCGTAGTCGGCCGGCAAATCGACGAGAACCTGACATTCATTGTTGTCGAATGTATCTCGCGTCAGGCCGCGCTCCAGATACGGACGCCAGAAAAACGAGATATCTGTACCCATCTTTTCGCCAACGATCTTGGCGATTTTATTCTGGAAGCCTTCCATCTTGTCGTTCGACAAAGGCATGTTGCCCGGATCGGCGCAGGCCACGATGTGGCGGATCGAGATCTTCTTGGCTTCTTCCTTAGCCGCCGTCAGTTCGGCGGCCGTCAGCTGGTCGAAAGGCTTCGACTTCAGGTAGCTCAGGTCCTTGGCCGATGCAGCGCTGCCGCCGCAACTCATGCCAAGAGTTAAAATTCCAAGTGTCTGCGCAATTCGGCTGATACGCATGTGTCATACCCTCGTCGCTATTGCAGCCTGCGGATCGCAAAGTATCTGCGTCGTTCAGGCCGTTTGCGGCTTGAGGGCGCCACGCCACTCACCGCAGTTCTGAAACGGAAAATGGCGCCCGGCTCTCCGATTCAGAGAGGCCGGGCGCCGATCGTGTCACATCACGCTTATTCGTAGACGCGGAAGGTGGTCAGCATGCCGCCCTGCGGGATCTTGTCGAGGCCGGTAGCTTTCGCCATGGCCGTCGCACCGATCGCGCCGAACTTGTCGTCCATATCGAGACCTGCGGTGACCGGAATACCGATCCAGCCGCCGAGACCCGAGAAGATCGAGACATACTGCTTACCCTTGACCTTGTAGGTGATCGGGTTGCCGATGATGCCCGAGCCAAGCTTGCGTTCCCAGAGCACCTTGCCCGACTTGCGGTCGACAGCGCGGAAGTGGCCGCTCTTAGAACCGTAGAACATCAGGCCGCCGTCCGTGACCATTGTGCCCGACCAGTTCGGATACGGATCCGGAATTTCCCAGTCAGCCTGACCCGAGACGATGTCGAACTTCTTGATCTTGCCGGCGATGCCAGGCTTTTCAGGATACATGTACACGTTGGCGAACACGTAAACCGTGCCTTGCTGGGTGTGCGTGCGCTCCTGCGGCTCGTCTTCCATGCACCAGTTGTTGGTGGGGCAATAGAACTTCGTCGGCTCCTTGGGGTCAACCGAGCAGGGCTGCTGGTCCTTGCCGCCCATGGCGGAAGGGCAAGCCTGCGTGTTGACGTTGCGAGCGAACGGAGAGTGCTCCTTGACCTTGATCGGACGGCCCGTCTTGAGGTCAACCTTCTCGGCCCAGTTCACGGTCACGAACTTATTGGCGCGCAGCAGCGTACCATCGTCGCGGTTGTGAACGTAGTTGAAGCCGTTGCGGTCGAAGTGGACGAGGACATCATGCTTCTTGCCGTCGATATCGACGCCATCGACGAGAATGTTCTCATTGACGCCGTCGTAGTCCCACTGGTCGAAAGGAGTCATCTGGTAGGCCCAGACAACTTCGCCGGTATCGACCTTGCGGGCGAAAATGGTCATTGACCACTTGTTGTCGTAGGTGCCGTCGTTGCACTTCTCGTGGGTCAGATCGGCGCCTTCATAGCCGCAGCGATAGGCGGGCGACCAGTGACCGGGGTTGCCGGTCGACCAGTAGACCATCTTGCGCTTGGGATCATAGCTGCCCCAGGCCCAATACGATCCGCCGCCAATCTTCCATTCGCCGCCATGCGTCTTGGGATAGCTCGTGATGCCGATATCCTTGCCGGCGGTGCCGAAGTGGGGGTTGGCCTTGTTGGTATCTGCCGTCATGCAGACATCTTTGTCCGAGCCGGTCGAGTGGCATTTCCACACTTCCTTGCCGGTCTTGATGTCATAAGCCGTCAGTCGGCCGCGCGCTGCGAATTCGTCGCCGCCGAAGCCGGCGATGACGAGGTTTTCAGCAACCAGAACCGGACCGGTGATGGTTTCACCCTTTTCCGGCCAAGCGTGCTTGACAACCCAAACTTCCTTGCCCGTCGTTGCATCAAGTGCAATCACGAAGCCGTCGAGCGTGTGATAGATCACTTTGCCGTCGGCATAGTTCACGCCTCGATGGATGGTGTCGCAGCAAGCGCGCGGCACAGCCGTTTCGTCGCGATCGGTCTTCTTGACGTAGTTCCAGATCTGGACTGGATTGTCCGGATCCGTAAGATCGAGTGCTTGGAGAATGTTGCACTGCGCCATGTTCGGGCAGCCTGACGAGAAGTACATCATCGTCTTGCCGCCGTGCTCGACGACGACCGGCTGGCCTTCATGGCCGCGCAGCGCGCCTGTCGACTGCTCCCAGGCCATATGCAGTTTGCCGACGTTGCCGGCGTTGATATCTGCGAGTTTCGAGTGGCGCGTCAGCTGGTTGTCGCGGCCAGGTGCCGGCCACAGATTCTCGTTTTTCGCGTTCTTCTCGATTTCCTCGTTGGCAAACGAACTCGGTGCAGACGCGCAAAACAGCGCCGCTGCCAAACCGCCAGCCAACAGGAACGTTTTCCTGAAGCTCATCGTGTTTCCTCTCCATATATTGGGAGCATTGAAGCGGGCCTTCCGATCGACGCTATCGATCAACCGCCAAGGGGAGCGGGCCACGGTGAAAGACCTTGCCGCAAAGCTCCGGTGCCGCGTTTGGATCAAGCGAAACGGCCGCCGGACCCTTTTGCGAACGTCGGTTCTGGCAATCGCATTGGACCGGAGGATGCCGGAGCAATGGCGAGCGACAGAAAAATGCGATGGGTGGCGTAAGAGCCAGGAGGACCGGTTGTCACCCCACCCATCGCTAGGCGTGGCGAGGTGACCTTATGAACCAGCGCGGCGAGCGGCCACGGGATGAGTTCCCGACATTGACCGGGTCAATTCCTATTCTGGCGGGATAAGCACGCAAGCGGTTAACCCTTGCGCATTTCGAGCGCCATGCGGATCAAGTCGGCTGTTCGCTCAACTGCGAGCTTGTTTTTCATCAGGCTACAGGCGTTGGCGATTGTTTTGTACGCTACGCCGAGGGTTGAAGCGATGGCGGCAAGGCTTTTGCCCTCGCCGAGCAGGCGCAGGATTTCCATTTCCCTGATCGTCAAGCGCTCGAGGATGTCGCCATCGCCAGAAAACTGTTTGACGGCCAGATCCGTTGCAATATCGCGCTCGACGTATCGCTTGCCCTCGGCGACGCGCTGGACTGCAGTCAGTAGCTCTTCAGCGGAGGCACCCTTAGAAAGATAGCCACGGGCGCCGGCCTGCACCGCGCGGGCAGCATAGATCGCCTCGGCGTGCATGCTGAGCATCAGAATCTTGGCGTTGGGGTCTTCGATCAAGAAGCGCTTTAGAAGTTCCAGACCGCTTGAGCCGGCAAGACTGATGTCGAGAATAACGATATCAGGCTTGTGCGATTTGAAGGCAGCCAGCGCTTCGTAGCTCGTTGCCGCCTCGAAAATTGCGTCGCACGAAATTGAGGACAGCAGGCGGCGGACACCTTGGCGAACGAGGACGTGATCGTCAACGAGCAGTATCTTCATGTTGGGTATGATCCAGGAAGCAGTTTGCGAGAACCGTGTGCTGGGCGCGTTGTGAAGGAAATTCGGCGTTGACGGCGACACCCTTGCCATCTTCGCGGTTTCGAATGCTGAGGGATCCTTGAAGCGCGGCGACGCGCTCGCGCATGCCGGTCTGGCCGCGTCCAGCATGCTCGCTTGTCAAGCCGCCGCCATCGTCGACAATCGAAATACGGACCGCACCATCTTCAGTATGGCCGATAGCGATTTCAATTGATGACGGTTGGCCGTGCCTGATCGCATTGCTGATGCTTTCCTGCACAATGCGATAGGCCGTCTGATCGCGATACAGGCCGACACCTTCGTGCGGAACTCTCGCCGATATGGTTAGGGCGGGCCGCCTCACCTTCCAGAATGTGATGAGGTTTGCAATTGACGCTTCGAGACCCAAATCTTCGACCGTGCCGCTTCTAAGTCGGCCGAGGATTTCCAGGACGTGCTTTTGGCTTAGGCTCACCGCTTCGCGGATCGAGTTCAACCGGTCAAAGACTTCACCACTTGAGACAGGCTGCAGCGCCTTTTGTGCCGACGCCGCATCGACGCTGACGGAGAATAGCAGCGGCCCTATTTCATCGTGGAGATCGCGGGATAGTTCAGCGCGCTCTTCCTCCTGCACATTGGCCAGTTGCTCTTCGAGTTGCGCCTTGGCGGCCTCGGAAATTTCGAGGCGGCTTGCCATCTGGTTGAATCCTGCGGTCACGGCTTTAAGATCGCGTGAGCCGCCTTCGTCGATGCGTGCCGTGAAATCGGCATTGGCTAATTTCGAGAACGCCGAATTGAGTTTGTCGAGAGGCCGCAGCTCCCGGCCGATGGTCCAATAGACGATTGCGAACACCAGGCCCGCGAGAAGGGCGATGACAGACAACGTCGAACTCAGATCCTCCCACAATTCCTGGGCTTCGTTGTGCGGGTCAGCTTCAATCAGGAAGGCGCTGTATCCGTTGACGGAGCGCGGCAACTCGACACGCCCCGATGGGGTAGGAACAGCGATCAGCTTATAGAACCAGTCCGGCGCCGGTTCTTGCGGCTGGGCGAGTTTGGAGTGTGCGATCCTCGCCCCGGATTTGTCGAGCAGCGTCACTTTCAAATGCCTGCCACCGCTGAATCGCTCAATGACGATGCGCATCTGCTGGTAAGGGCTCGGCGAACGTTCGATTTCCTTGACTGCGTCGATCACAACTTGTTCGCCGACGGTCAGTGCGGCCCGCAACTCGGTCACAATCTTACCCGAGGCCCTCAAATAGGCGAGTGCCGCGCCCGCCAACAGGGCAAGGCCAAGCACCATGGCGAGTTGTACCAAGAGCCGCTGACGCAATGTCATGCATTTTGCTCCCGTTCACCCTTCAAGGTTTGACGACGACTCCCCACGGAAGACGGCCGACGGGGACGGACTTCTCCGGCTTCAGAGTTTCGACATCGACCTCGGTCACATCGTTGGATAGGCCGTTGGCGGTGAGCAGCTTTGTGCCGTCCGCATTGAAGTCGAGATGCCATGGTCGCTGGCCGACGAGCACATAGCTCAACACTTGATACGTCGCAGTATCGATAACGGCCAGCCTGTTTGCGCGGCCGAGCGCAACAAAGGCGCGCTTGCCGTCTCGCGTAAAGCGCACGCCAAGCGGCTGGATCAATTCGGGCCGGACGCCGGGGATCTCAAACCCGAATTTGTGTTTGACTTTTCGGGTCGCGGAATCGATCACGGCAACAGTACCGCCGACCTCTGCTGTCACCCAAACTTCCTTGCCATCGGCGGTGAATTCCGCCACGCGCGGTCGCGTATCGACCAGGACATTGGCCACCACCTTGTACGTCTTGGTGTCGATGAAGTGGGCCATGCTTGTCGATTCGGACGTGGCAACAACGATGGAGTCGTCGGGTGAAACGGTCATTCCTTCGGGTTCGACACCGATTTGTATCTCCGCTTTGGGTTCACCAGATGCCGCGTCGATAACCGTGACCATTCCGTCGTCTTCGTTCGCGATATAAAGTGTCGTGCCGGCGTGATTGATGTCGAGAAGTTCCGGGTCCGGCCCAGATGTCTCGTGTTTGCGGACGATCTCGTAGGTTCCGGTGTCCATGACGTCGAGGCGGTTGTCATCACCGGCGCAGATGAACAGGAACTTCTTGTCTGGCGACAGCACCATCCCGCGCGGGCGCTTGCCGACCGGCACGCTCTTGATGAGCTTCATCGACGTCAGATCAAGAACGCTGACGGTGTTGTCCTTTTCGTTGCTGATGAACGCAGTTGCGGCGGTGGCTGGATAGGAAATTGAAAGCCATCCGGCGACGGTCAACACGATGCGGTATGCGGTCAACTTGGAGTTTCGGTACACGGCGCCCTCAATTGCGTTGTGAACACTTGGTTTCTGGCTCGTCGTAGCCGAGCGTATCGGTGAGATAGTGCGGATGCAGAAATCCCTCTTGAGGGGATATTGAAACAAGCGCGCGGGGACCGGCGAGCAAGATTGGTTGCCGCATCTGCCGGTCCCAGCTGCGAAAGTTAAGTCCCTGAGACTTGAACCCGGCGACCTCGAAGCCGGGAGACAAAAGAAATTTGCGGATCACGGCGGCGTCGGTTGAAGAGGTGCGAGTGACCGCCTCGCCGAGTGTGCGCACCGCAAGCCACGCGGAATAGTCGCGCTCCGTCATGATCCGGTTTGTGCGCTTCTCAAACCGGTTCTGCATCTGCGTCGCCGCGCTCTCTTCGTAGGAGCGGTGCCATGAGGTGGCGATGAGGCCGTGCGTACCGGCGATGGGGCGCGGTTCGAAGGTACGGAACATCAGGTAGTCGCCGAAGCTTTCTTCGATATCGGCAACGACGATCACATCGTGCTCGCCGAGCCCCTGAGTGAGAAGCGGCATCTGAGTTTGAATCTGCTGGTGGCCGGTGTCCGTGCGTCTGGAGCCTGGATCGTAGGCATATGATTTTTCAGCGACGATCTTGGCACCGAAGCGCTTTGCGGCACGCCGCAAGGCCTGGGCAAATTCCTGATCGCGAGGCCTTTCCCCGGCAATCATCGCCCAGCGGCGCCATTTCTTCCAGACAAGATACTGCGCGATTGCGTCGGCGCGCATGGCAAAATCCGGCGGGATATGAAACACATTTTTCCGGCAGTCGTGGTGACGCAGCGCAATGTCGCTTGCGCGGATATTGAAGAAGAGAGCGTTGGCAGCCTCCGGTAGATCGGCGACCGAGATCAAGTCTGTCGGTTCGAGGTCAGTGACGATCAGTGTCGTGCCGGAAGCGATGAGGTCCTTGGCGCGGGCAACAACGTTGTCATTTTCCGGAACAATCGCTTCTGCCAGCCGATAGTCGTGAGACAGAAGCCGTCCGGTGATGTTGTTCTCAGAGAGTGCGATGCGCGCACCCTGGACGCCCTTGTCGGTGTATATTTTATCGACGAGAGACAGTGGTTCAGGCTCGACGTAGTTCTTGCCGAGGTAACCGATCGACACATGCAAAGGCGCAGATACGCCTTGGCCCGGAGCGTCATCGCCCCGGGCAGGTTCTGTCGTAGCTGCAAATGCTGTCACGATCGCAAGGCTGCAGGCGACAAGAGTGCGTGCACCAGCAGCTGCGATGTGACGAGATCGTCGACGCCTCACCAGTTCCGTCTCGTTCCTTTGTAGAGCGAATGCACGAACGCGATGATTTTCCAGAGTTCGTCGTCAGTTTTGATCAACTCTCCGAACGGAGGCATTGGCCCGACGACACTCTCCTGACCTTTGCGCTTGATGCCATGCTCTTTCGTCATTTCCTGGCTGCCCTGGGCAATCAGTCGATAGAGAATGTCGTCACCGCTGCCGTAGACCCAAGTGTCGTTCGTCAGCGGGGGGCACATGCCGCCGCCACCGCCGCCGCCGTGGCAGCCGTTGCAGCTGTACGAGAAATAGAGCTTCTTGCCTTCCTCGATGCGCTCAGGATTGTCAGTATAGGGGTTGCGCATTGAACCGAGCGGGTTGGCCTTGGCGACATCAAGCGGTTTGATATTTTGAATCTGCGTGACCGGCGGCGTTGGTCCACCGCCCATACCGGACATGCCACCCATACCGGACATGCCGCTCATACCGGACATGCCACCCATCCCGGACATGCCGCTCATACCGGACATGCCACCCATACCGGACATGCCGCCCATACCGGACATGCCGCCCATACCGGACATGCCACCCATACCGGACATGCCGCCCATACCGGACATGCCACCCATACCGGACATGCCGCCCATACCGGACATGCCACCCATACCGGAAGTGCCGCCCATACCGGACATGCCGCCCATACCGGACATGCCGCCCATACCGGACATGCCGCCCATACCGGACATGCCGCCCATACCGGACATGCCACCCATACCGGACATTCCGCCCATACCGGACATGCCACCCATACCGGACATTCCGCCCATACCGGACATTCCGCCCATACCGGACATGCCATCCATCCCCGACATGCCTCCGGCGACACCGGGGAACGGCGCTGCCAACTGCATCAGCGCTCCGGCAGCCAGGGCAATGATCGCTCTAGATTTTTTTATTGAGAGTCTCACGATGACGTTCCTTCCCTCGCTTTTTAACTTGAGTTTCTTGCCGCAGCCGGCTCTCTGCCCGGCGTGGAGCTGTCGATTTTTTACCGCATGTGCTGTTGCCGAATTTTCCCGAAATCGCTGGTTGCGCTCGTCAATTGCCAGACTGTGATAGAAGCGTTAGCAGGCTGACGACGGCACTATTTCCATTCGCGCGCGCAAGCTGTTCGGCCGTTTCGCCTGCCGGCGTCTTGGCCCCCCGGTCTGCACCGGCTTCCACCAGCAAGCCCACAATCGGCGCGTTGTTGTGAGCGGCGGCCAACAGCAGCGGGGTTACGCCTGTCCCAGACACGGCATTGATCTTAGCCCCCTTGTCGATCAACGCTTTGGCAACCTCGAGCTGACCAGGATCGGTAGGGTTCAGCTTTTCGACGCGCGTCACGCCTGCCGCGAGTGAGAGTACGCGCGCCTCCTTGCCGGAGGTGAGCATCAATGGAGACAATTTTGCTTCGCCGACCGGGGCCTCCACGTTGGCACCGGTTTCGATCAGTGCCATTGCCGATTTGTACTGATCCTCGATGATAGCGAGAGCCAGTGGAGTGAAGCCCGTCGGCGTCGGCCTTTCGATGTCGGCGCCGCGCGTGGCCAGTGCCTTGATCGATTCCGGGTGATTTCGCATGACGGCATGATGCAATGCCGAGAAGCCATCGCGATCCTTGAGGTTGATATCCGCCTTATAGGCGAGCAGAGCCGAAATGAGTTCCGCGCGCCGATGACGTGCAGCCAGATGCAGTGGTGCGTAGCCTTGGACGTCGATGGCGTTCACGTCTGCGCCGCGTTCGATCAGCAAGGCCATGCGGGAGAGATCTCCGGCAAGCGTGGCGTTTGACAGTTCTTGATTGAGGTCTGCACCGTCTTTGAGCCATGCGTCGAGCCGCTCGCGCGTTACCTTCTGATCTGGAGCTATCGGAACTCCTGGCGGAGATGAAGCAACGTCCGTCGGTTTGACATAGAGTCCATGTGCGGGCAGATCGCCCGCAACCGTGCATTTACTGCATTGGACGAGCGGCACTCCGAAATCCCGTAAGATCTTTTCGATCTCGGCTTTGCGCGCTTCCAGTGCCAGATCAAATTTGTATTTCAGTACCCAATCGATTTTTCGAAGGGCGATGGCGAGATCGAATTCGAGCGGTATGTCGTCGTCGTCAAGATTGATCGGTTGCACTTTGATCGGTGCACCCTTGACCTTCTGCATATAGCCGGCAAACGGGCCCCAGACACCGACAGCATCGAGTTTGCCGTCGATCATGTCCTGTACCTGCTGGATTGGCTGGTTCTCCGGCTTCAGATCGGCGTTATGGCTTAAGACGTGCAGTTTGACGTTGGTGCGGATACCCCGCTTGGCGAGTGCTTGGCGTGCAGCCGAGGTCTGGAACGTGCCGAGCTGCAAAGTTTGCAGCCTTTGATCGTCGAGACCTGAAATGTTGAAACCTTTATCGGTCCTGTACGCAAGAACGTAGGTCGTTTTGTAGATGGGCTCGGTGGTCAATACGCGTTCGAAGCCGACGGGCAGATCGAGCAGGACATCGCAATCACCCGATTCGAATGTCTGGCGCGTGATGCCGCGCTCAAGGTAAGGCCGCCAGAAGTAGGTGACGCTCGTCCCCATCTCTTCAGCCAGAAGCTCGATGATCTTGTTTTGAAAGCCGGCCCGGTTGATGTCGGACAGGGGCATATTGCCAGGATCGCCGCAGACGCGCAGGCCAGGCAGCTTACGGGCCAGTGCAGCCTTTTTAAGAGCCGTGTGATCGGCGGCGGTGAGAGGAATTTGCGCTTCCAACCTTGCGAGCGCAGCATCAAGCCGTGACTTGTCCTTGTCGGAAAGTTCTTCGCTTGTGGCTGGCGCAATGGCACTGAAACACAGGACCGCAGCAATCGCGGCACCAATCGAACATCGCTTGCTCATGTGATCCGCTTGAGACTGACACAACCGGACGATGGCGTCCGCGCCGCATTTTTGCGCAGTGAACGGCGCCCGGGGATGAGGTCCGGGCGCCGTCCAGTTTTCACGTCTTAGTCAATCGCATCATTCATAGACGCGGAACGTGAAGAGGGTGCCAGCCTGCGGGATCTTGTCCAGGTTGGCCGCCTTTGTCATCGCGGTTGCACCAATCGCACCGAACTTGTCGTTGAGATCGAGGCCAGCGGTGACGGGAACGCCGATCCAGCCGCCAATACCGACGAGGATTGAGACGTACTGCTTGCCCTTGACCTTGTAGGTGATCGGGTTGGCGATTGAGCCGGAAGCCAATTTGCGGCTCCAGAGGATTTTGCCCGACTTGCGGTCGACAGCACGGAAGTCACCGCCGAGCGAAGCGTAGAACATCAGTCCGCCGTCGGTCACGAGCGTTCCGCCCCAGTTCGGATATTGATCCGGGATCTCCCACTCGGTCTTGCCGGTCAGGACGTCGAACTTCTTGATCTTGCCGGTGGTGCCGGGCTTCTCGGGGAACATGTAGACGTTTGCAAAGACGTAGACCGTACCCTGGTTGGTGTGGCTGCGTTCCTGCGGTTCGAGCTCCATGCACCAGTTGTTCGTCGGCACATAGAACATGTTGGGTTCTTTGGGGTCGACAGAAGCCGGCTGCTGGTCCTTGCCGCCCATCGCCGACGGGCAGGCGTTGACGTTGCGTCCACGCTCCAGCGGTGAGTGCTCGCGCACCTTGACGGGGCGGCCCGTCTTCATGTCGATCTTCTCGGCCCAATCGACCGTCACATACTTCTGAGCGCGAAGCAGCGTGCCGTCGGTGCGGTCCAGAACGTAGTTGAAGCCGTTACGATCGAAGTGGACAAGAGTCTTGCGCTTTTTGCCGTCCACATCCATGTCGACAAGAATGTTCTCGTTGACGCCGTCATAGTCCCACTGGTCGAACGGGGTCATCTGATAGGCGAAGACCGCTTCACCGGTTTCGACCTTGCGGCCGAAAATGGTCATCGACCACTTATTGTCGAATTCGCCGGTGTTGCACTCTTCGTGCGTCTTCTTGGAGCAGCGATAGGCCGGGCTCCACAGGCCGGGGTTGCCGGTCGAGTAGTAGACCATCTTCAATTCGCTGTCGTAGCTGAACCAGCCCCAGGCCGCGCCGCCGCCGATCTTGTAATCTTCGCCAACGTGGGTTTTGACGCCGAGATCGGAACCGGCGGTGCCGTAGTGCGGGTTGGCCTTATTGGTGTCGGCCGTCAGGCAGACATCCTTGTCGGGCCCGGTCGAATGGCACTTCCAGACTTCCTTGCCGTCCTTGAGGTTGTAGGCCGTGACGCGGCCACGGGCTGCGAACTCGTCACCGCCGAAGCCGACGATCACAAGATTCTCGGCGATGAGCGGAGCGTTGGTGATAGTTTCACCCTTCTCCGGCCAAGCGTGCTTGACGACCCAGGCTTCCTTGCCGGTTGTTGCATCGAGCGCGATGACGAAGCCGTCGAGGGTCGCAAACACAACCTTCCCGTCGGCATAGGCCGGGCCACGGTTGACGGTATCGCAGCACGCGCGCGGAACGGCTGTTTCGTCGCGGTCGGTCTGCTTGACGTAGTTCCAGATCTGCTTGGGATTGTCCGGGTCGGACAGGTCGAGTCCCTGGACGATGTTACACTTCGACATTTCCGGGCAACCGGAGACGAAGAACATCATCGGCTTGCCGCCGACATCCTCAATGACGACAGGCTGACCTTCGTGGCCGCGCAGCGCACCGGTCGACTGGGACCAGGCCATCTGCAACTTGCCGACGTTTCCGGCATTGATGTCTGCAAGTGCGCTATGGCGCGTCAATGCGTTGTCGCGGCCTGGCGCGCCCCACTCATTGGGGTTTGCCGCGCGCTTGTCGACCTCGCTGTTGGCAAATGCGGGACCGGTGAGCCCCACGAACGCCGCCAGCACGCCGCCCGCCAAAGCACGGTGCGTGATGTGTTTCATTCGTTTCCTCCAATCTTGTCATTGAGCCCCGGGGTCTTCGCCTCGGTGCCTGCCAGCCGTGCTGCCGATTGCCGTGAGGACAAACAATCTCGTTCTGCGAAAACAGGACTTCGCAGGCGAAATGGTCGGTTCATCAGTTCGTAGTGGACAATCTGGCTTTGCCACCCGCTCATTTGCCAGGTGCGGTCAATCCGCAAAGACCAGCAATTTCGAGAGAGGCAAAATCGTTCCAGCGGATACGCTCGCTAAAGTTTAGATCCGCGAGCGCATTGTGCCGGCTGCTCTGCTTAATGCAGGAAACCCGTCTAAAGACGAAAGCCTCCCCCTAAAGCACAACATGGCGGGCAAACTAGTTGCAGGATTTAGCCGGAGCTATGGGACGACTTCCTGGGGCATGTGGGAGTTATTCCTCATCACACATATGTGAGGATTGGTGCAGCTGACCGGCCTGCGTGATGCATGATCTGAAAAAGAAAAGGCGCCAAGCGACGACAGGAGGAAGTCTGCTTGGCGCCAATCAGAGGTGCGTGACAAGCGCATCTAGGGCCGATGGCAGACCGAATTGAATGGGCAAATCTCCCGATATCTGCGACCGAGCCTTCCCGTTCCCACAGATGGGAGTCAATCGTTCGTGATCTTGCTGTGATGAGTTGTCAGTTGCTCGAGACGAGGCGGACCAGCTCATCGCCCAGGTCTTCGAGTTTTTCAACTCCGTCGCTGTTGGTTAGGATCGAAACCGAGGTCCAGGATTTGTCTCGATCAACGACAATCAAGTTGAGCGATGTAAAACCGGGCACTGAGCCGGTGTGGAAATATTGGTCTGCACCGTTCTTATGGGTAATAAACCAGCCCATGCCATAGTACGTCCATACATCGACGCGCGCACTGTCTGCGAGCATCGTAATGGCCCACTCTTCGTTCGCAGCGTGGGCGTGCATCACCGCACAATTCCAGGAAAACAGGTCAAGAACCGTACT